>Ga0196978_1000982_pt1 | contig 13538 bp, 12 predicted proteins | sample S3v_2013CmetaG_FD_155491 | JGI IMG/M metagenome (GOLD analysis project Ga0196978, IMG submission 155491) | Soil microbial communities from Anza Borrego desert, Southern California, United States - S3+v_20-13C | ecosystem: Environmental > Terrestrial > Soil > Desert | place: USA: California... | reverse complement strand
CGATCACCCCGGCGTGAAGTCCTGGTACGCGAGATAGGCGGCATCACAGCGGATTGAAGGTCAGCTCGCCGGCGCGTCCTGCGCCGACTCCGAAGCGGCCGCCGTTTTCCGTATCGCGCCAGCGGCGCTGAAGCCACTCGTCCGCAGCGCGCCGGCCGTGCGCATGCAGGCTCGCGATGAAAGCGGCGTCCGTCTTGAAGCGCGTTGCCGCATCCAGCGCAGCAAGGCCCGGCGCCGCTTCCAGAACCTGCAGGCGCAGCGCGCGTAGCCGGCTGTCCACCGCGCCCAGGGTAAACCGCGCGCGCCGCGCGCGCGCCATCGCATCGGCCACCGACCGCAGCTCCGTTGAAAGTGCGGCGCTGAAGCTGATCTGATTGAACCGGTCGACGATCGCATCGGCTGTCGAAGGCGCCGGCGCAGCGTTGCCCTTCGGCGTGAGCGCGACGATCACGACGTCGGGCGCATCGCAGTCGTACACCAGCGGGCTGACCGGAGGGTTAGCGGTGAGCGCGCCGTCCCAATAGCTCTCACCGTCTATCGACACGGCGTGATGCAGCGACGGGATGCATGCCGACGCAAGCAGCGCTTCGGGCGTGAGCTCGCGCTCGGTGAAGATTCGCAGCGCGCCATCCCTCACCCGTGTCGCGGAAATGAACAGACGCACGGGGCTGCTCCGGCGCAACAGCTCGAAATCGATCTGCTCCGAAACGACCGCGCGCAGCGGGTTGATGTTGAACGGGTTCAACTGATACGGCGAGAAGTAGCGCGTGAGCGACACGTACGCGCTCGTGGCGGCATCGGGGGTGGCCGGCGGTGCGGGGAAAAGCGGCACCGCCGTCGTGCCCACGGTCTTCCAGAATCTTTCCAGCGCGCGTTGCGCGCCGCGCCGTCCGTCGCGCAGATAGCCGTGCGCAAACACCGCGGCGTTCATCGCACCGGCGCTGGCTCCACTGAGCGCCTCTATCCGTACCTCGGGCTCGTCGAGCAGCCGGTCGAGCACACCCCATGTATAAGCGCCGTGAGAACCGCCACCCTGCAAGCCGAGGCAAATCGTGTGAGCTGTAATCGCATCTCTCCTGCGGCCGCTTGTGGCCGCCACTGGCGAGGAGCTCAAGCAATAGCCTTGCCGCGATGCAGCATCCAGCGCGAGATTAGCTAAGGCGAACCGTCAAAGATTCTCGACTGAGCGCCGCGGTGCTATGGTCGCCGCCACGCCGCCACCAAAGGGAGAGCTCATGGATCCGAAAAGACGCACCCTGCTGACAACGGGCGCCGCGGCTGCGGCAATGGCCGCTGCACCGGCGTTCGCGCAGCAAAAAGGCGCAACGGGCAGGTTCTACGAGAAAGGGAGCGTGCGCATCCGCTACGAAGACGTCGGCTCCGGCGTCCCGGTGCTGCTCATTCCCGGCGGCGGACAGAATTCGACGATCGCGTGGAATGCCGAGCGTGCGCCTTTCAATCCGGTGCGCGAGCTCGGGAGCGAGTACCGGTGCATCACCGCCGACTTGCGCAACGCGCCCAGCGGCCAGTCCACGGGACCGCTGGAGATCGACCGCCCGTGGGACTCGTACACCGATGACCATCTCGGGCTGATGGATCACCTCGGCATCGGGAAATTCATGGTGCTGGGCTTCTGCATCGGCGGCCCGTTCATCTGGAATCTGGTGAAGCGTGCGCCGGATCGCATCATCGCGGCAGTAGTGTCGCAGCCGGTCGGCTTCCGCAAGGAGATGCCGACGCTCGCGCACGACAACTATATGAAGAGCTGGGCGCCCGAGCTCACCAGGCGCCGGTCCGACATCACGATCGACATGGTCGATCGGTTTCTCACGCGCATGTACGGCGGCAGCAGCGCCGATTTCGTGCACAGCGTGTCACGCGACGTGGTGCGCTCGTGTCAGGTGCCCGTGCTGGTGATGCCGGACGATTCCCCGCCGCACCCTTACGTCATCGCCATGGAATCCGCGATGCTCGCCCCGAAATCCGAGGTGAGCATGTATCCATGGAAAGACACGAAGGACAAGATCCCGGTCGCCGTGCGCCACGTGCGCTCCTTCCTGCGCGTGCATCGACCGCAGGCCTGAAGCGTGGCCGCTTTCCTTCCCTGCGCGCCGGAGACGCTGGCATGATCGAGCTGATCGAACCTCGGGAGCGGGCGCGTGGAAGAAGCAGCTTTAATGGACATCGAAAGCCGGATGCACGCCTATCCGGCCGACGCGCGGCACGACATCGCGCGTCTGATCGAGGCGGTACGACGCGCGCGGCAGGCGCCGGCGCTCACGCCGCCCGAATACGACGCGCCGCACCTGCACGATAAGACGACGGGTCTCCTCAACGCCGGCGCTTACGGGCTGCGCTTCGCGATGGCGCGCGCACGCGCCACCCGCTACCGCAAGATGTTCGCGGTCATGTCGATCGAGTTCGAGCGCGGGCGCGACGACGCGCTCAGGAACGTATCCGAGCGGATCAAAGGGTGTCTGCGGGAAACCGACACGGTCGCGCGGATCGCGGACGAGCGCATCGCCGTGATCCTCGAGGACCTTACCGATCCGAGCCAGGCCGAGCGCGTGAAGCGCAATGTCGAACAGGCGCTTACAGCGGGTATCGGGGGAGGCGCGCTCGACGCGGCGCCGTCGGCCGCGATCGAGCTTCAGTTCTATCCGGAGCCGCACGCGAGCGCTTGCGCGCCGACGCTCAGCTCCTAGCGCGCGAGACCGGTGTGCCGCCCTCAGAAGCCGAGGGCGAGGCCGCCGGGCCGCGGATCGGTCGCGCCGCGCAGCACGCCGTTCGCGTGGTCGAGCTGAATGAGCTGGACCGCGCCGCCTCCGCCCCATGCCGCGAGCGTCTCGACCTTGTGACCCAGCCGCTCGAGCGCTTCGCGTGAGGCTGCCGGCACGCGATCCTCCGCTTTGACGACGGCGGGACGCCCGAGATTGGCGGGGTCTGTACCCGGAAAGCTGTAGAAGCGCGGCGCCTCGGCGGCCTCCTGCAGCGGCATGCCGTGATCGATGATGTTGCTGATGATCTGCGTGTTCCACTGCGCCTGCTGATCGCCGCCGGGTGTGCCGCCGACGAGCCACGGCTTGCCGTCGCGGCTCACCAGGTAGGCGTTCAGCGTGTGCATCGTGCGCCGTCCGGGCGCGATGCAGTTCGGATGCTCCGCGTCGAGGCTGAACCCGCGGCCCGCGCGATTGTTGAGCGTGATGCCCGTGTCGCCCGCGACGACGCACGAGCCGAACGCGTTCGAAAGGCTGTGGATGAAGGAGACGGCGTTGCCGTCGCGATCCGCCACGGCGAAGTAGCTCGTGTCCCCGCCGTGCTCGGGTATCGAGGCGCCGGCGGGCCATTGCGCGCGGCGCGGATCGATCTCCGCGCGCCGTCGCGCGGCGTGCGCTTTCGAAACGAGCGTCTCGAGCGGCCACTTCACGAACGCCGGGTCCGCGGCGTAGCGGTTGCGATCGGCGAACGCGAGCTTTTTCGCTTCGATCATGAGATGCATGCGTTCCGCGCTGTACGGCGCGAGCTGCCCGAGCTCGAACCCTTCCAGGATGTTGAGCTGCTCGAGCACGAGAAAGCCCTGCGATTGCGGAGCGGTGGTGTGCACGGTGGCGCCGCGGTAGTCCGTGCTGATCGGCGTATAGACGACTGCTTCCTGCCGCGCGAAATCGTCAGCGGTGAAGGTCTGTCCTTCCTGCTTCAGGAACGCGAGCAGCTTCGCGGCGATCTCTCCGCGATAGAAGGCTTCGGCGCCGCCCTTCGCGACCGCGCGCAGCGTCTTCGCGAGGTTGGGCGCCTTCCACTGCTCGCCCGCCGCAGGGACGCGGCCGTTCGGGAGATACTGTGCGGCCGAATGCGGGAAGGCGGCCAGCTTTTCCGCGCGTGCGGCGAACTGGCCGCTCACGTATCGCGTCATCGCGATACCTTCCTCCGCGAGACGGATCGCCGGTTCCCACAGGGCGTGCCATTCCATCGTTGCGTGGCGCTTCCACAGCGCCTCGTACACCGACACGGCCCCCGGCACGCTGACCGCGTGCACCCCGTCGAGCGGCATCGAGGTATGCCCTCGCGCGCGGTAGAAATCAGCGGTGGCGCCTGCCGCAGCAACGCCGCTGCCGTTGAACGCGACCATTTCGCGCTTGCGCGCGTCGTGCAGGACCACGAACGCATCGCCCCCGAGCCCGCACTTCATCGGCAGCAGCACGCCTTCCGCGGCCGCCACGGCGATCGCGGCGTCGAACGCATTGCCGCCGCGCTGAAGGATGCCGAGCCCGATGAACGCCGCCGCCGGGTGCGCCGAGCACACCATGCCGCGCGTGCCGAATGCCTCGGGCCGCCGCTGCGTGCGCGCTGCTTCGGCGGGATCCAGACTCCACGAACCGTCGTCGATTTTCATGAGAATTGTGTTGAAGTACTAATTTGAAGGAACCGCAGTCTTCCGATTCAGGCGCCGAACGTAAACCGGCTCGCGACGTTGGAGTAAACCACCTTATCCGCCATCCGTTCGCGCAGCATGGCGATGAACGGTTCGCCGGTGCAGTGCATCGGGAGAATGACGTCCGGGTCGATGCGCTCGAGCTCCTCCAGCGTATGCTGGAGGTATTCCTGCGGCGCGGTGCCCAGGTGGAAGCCGCCAATCACGGCGTGAACCTTATCCACGTTGGCGGCCGCCATGGCGCTGCGTACCGTGTTGATGATGCCGGCGTGGCCGCAGGAGGAGATCACAATGAGCCCGCGCCCCTTTACGATGTAACAGGTGGCGTGCTCGTCGATGTGCTGGTCGCGCACGAGCTTGCCTTTGCGCTCCGCTTCACTGTAATGGTCGTCCTCCACCCACGAGCCGCCGGTGACCTGCTCGAACGACGTGCGCTCGATGTAGCCCGAGGTGAAGGCGCCGTCGAGCACGCGCGGCGTCGGACAGCAGACCGCGGGCACGTTCTGCGCCTGCAACGCGCCGCGGTCCACCGCGCCCCACAGCACCTGCTCGCCGCCCTCCTTGATCCATTTGTCGCGGAAGATCGTCTCGCCGCCCACGTAGAGCGCGAGGTCCTCGCGCATCCTGTCGCGGTACTGCCGCACGAAACCGTCGAGGCCGCCGAAGTGGTCGCGATGGCCGTGGCTCAGGATGAGGCCGTTGATCTTCGCCGGATCGATGTCGAGCAGCTCGAAGTTGCGGTTGATGATCTCCGGCGTGTAGCCGAAGTCGAGCACGTATTGCGCCCTGGCGCCGTCCGCGATCGACGCGAGGTGCAGCGACAGCCCCCACTCGCAGGCGACGGTCATGTTCGGGCGGCCGGGAATGCGCCCCACGTGCTCGATGCGCACGAGCGGGTGCGATGCTTTCGGGAGAAAGCGCTCGTAGCGCGAATCCACCACGACACGGACGGACAGCTCGTCGACAACCGGCGCTTTGAAAGACATGGACTAAGACTCCAGCAGCTTGCCGTAACCCGGATAGCGGCCGCTTTCGCCGACCAGCCGCACCGCCGCCCAGTACGCCGACTCCGTGCTCGACACCACCGGCACGCGGTGTTTCTGCTCGACCTGCCGGCCCGCTTCAAGCGTCCGTAAGCCGCCGCACGAGATCAGCAGGCTATCGGCGGCCGGCGCCTTCGCGTGAACGCCCTCGGCGAGCGCGACGATATCTTCGTCGGTCTTGTGCTCCGCCGCGCCGAATTCGCGGATGTCGAATCCTTCCAGCGCCAGCACGTCGAAACCGGCGGCGAGCAGGAAATCGCGCAGGCGGTTGTTGATGTCCGCGGAATACGCCGTGCAGACCCCGATTTCCTGCGCGCCGAGGTGTTGCAGCCCCGCCACCATCGCCGCGCTCATCGTGATCGCGGGAAGACCCGTGGCGGCACGTACGTCTTCGAGGAGCTTCTGGTGCGCGTCGTAACCGCGATAGAAGGTGAGCGACGCACCATGCACGAGGATTGCGTCGGCACCCTGACCGGCGAGCTCGACTGCCGCCGGGACGATGCCGTTCCACGCGGGGTCATAACCTTCCGGCGTAAGCGCCTTCACGCCAACGCCGCGCGCGATGAAGCTCACGTCTGGATACATGCCGGGGCCCTGCGAAGGCACTTTGTCGTGCGCGTGCGGACTGACAATGCCGATGGTGATCGTGCGGCTTGTTTTCATCAGGCTCTCCGGGTTTCTTTCACCCGCTCGGGCTTGACGCCTTTATAGAGGATGCCCTTTTTCATCTCGGTGTTGCGGCGCGCGCGTTCCCAGTCTTCCGTCAGCAGCCGGCCCGCGGGGGGCGGCATCACTTCGAAATGCCCATAGTCGTCCTGCCCGCTCACGTGCGAGACGAGCAGCTTGTCCCCGGAAGTCTGTTTCATCGACGGCGCGACGTAACGAATGGCGACACCGAGACGGCGCTCGTTCGTCCGGTTCGGTCCCGAGGCATGAAACATGTGACCGTGGTGGAAGGAAACCTGCCCGGCACGCAGCACTACATCGACCGCGGTCGCCTCATCGACCTCGACCGCGATCTCCTGGCCGCGCGTGAGCAGGTTGTCCGGCGCGAACGAATCGACGTGCGGCACGTCTTTCCTGCGATGACTGCCGGGCACGAAGCGCATGCACCCGTTTTCCACGGTCGCCGGCGTCAGCGCGTACCACGCGGTGACTTCATCGTCACCGTCGAGACCCCAGTAGTTGAGATCCTGGTGCCAGCTCACGAAGCTTTTCGAGCCCGGCTCCTTGATGAAGAATCCGCAGCTCCAAACGAGCAGATCGGGGCCGATGATCTGCGACACCGCCTCGATCAGGCGCGGGTGGCGGATCAGCCCGGCAAACGACGGCAGCAGTTGCGATGGATAACTGCGCAGATGGGAGAGCCGAACCCGATCGCCTGCGCACTCGGCCTCCGCGGCCTCGAGGTCGGCCAGCAGCTCGGCCGCCTCGGCCTCGCTCGTCACGTCGTATGGAAAGTAGAAGCCGTCTCTCTCATAAGCGGCCGCGAGCGGTGACGTCATGGCGGGCGAGCGCAGTGCGTCGTTCATGAATGACCTCCTTGTCACTCGATTGTAGTGCGGCGGCGCTGCACGTTGGCTGAGGGTAACGCTGTTGATGCGGGGGCGTGAAAACCTAACCGGCGCCGTCAATTCAGCGGCTCCAAAAAAGCAATCAAAACGTGGACTCGCGGTCGTGAAGAGACGACGTCCGCGTGTAGACTAATGCGCACCGCACCTGCTGATCATCAATCGTGCTGCATCGAAAAGCCGCTGTTTGCGGACGGCCGATGCAGCGGTGCCACGCGTGCAATCACTAGCAGCGCGCCCAAATAGAAAGAGGAGGAAAAGCATTGCCTGATACCGTGTTGTACGCGTGCGGCGACGTCGTGGTCGACCGCGACGAGCCGGAATCCGCACTGACACGCATGGCGCCCCTGCTGAAGAAGGGCGACTTCACTTTCTGTCAGGTCGAGACCGTCTACAGCCTGCGGGGAGCGCCGATCATCACGCCGGGTCGGCCGCTACACGCAGACCCGCGCAACATTCAGGGGCTCACCTCGGCGGGCCTGCAGGTCATCTCGATCGCCGGCAACCACTGTATGGACTATGGCGCAGAGGGACTGCTCGACATGATCGCAAACATGCGGGCGGCCGGCCTGAAGCCTGTCGGGGCCGGCGAGAATCTCGCCGCGGCCCGCGCACCGGTATTCGTCGAGTCGAAAGGCACACGCGTCGCGTTCCTCGCGTACACGACGATCCTCCCCTTCGGCACGTGGGCAACGGAGCGCCGCGCCGGTTGTGCGCCGCTGCGGGTGTCCACCCACTATGAGCCGTACGAACCCCACCAGCCCGGTTGCCCCGCCAGGATCCGGACATTCGCCGAAGCGGACGATCTTGCGGCGATCAAATCGGATATCGCGGCGGCTCGTTCGAGCGCCGACTACGTGATGGTTTCGATGCACTGGGGCCTGCATTTCACGCCGCACAAGCTTGCCGAGTACGAGCGGCCCGTGGCGCATGCGCTGATCGACGCCGGCGCCGACGGCATCATCGGCACCCATCCGCATCACCTGAAGGGTATGGAGGTCTACCGCGGCAAGCCTGTCGCCTATTCTCTCGGGAATTTCGCTTTCGACATGCGCGTCAGGGGCGACGCTGTCAGCACCGCCCGCCAAGTCGAGCTCTCGGAGATGTATCCGCTGCTCGCCGAGGCGTCCCACGACAGCTTGTTTCCATTCCCGGATCTCTCCCGCCTGACGCTCGTGATGCGCGTGAAATTCGGCGCCGCCGGACTTGCGACTTCGTATTTGCCCGCACGCATCAATTCCTCAGGACAGCCCGAGCTCCTGCGGCTCGACGACTCCCAAACTCACCGGATCGTCGATTTCCTGACGCCGGATTGCCGCGCTCTGGGCATGGACCTCAGGTGCGAGGGTGATGCGCTGATCGTGGAACCGCGGCAAGCTGCGGAGGCTGCATGAAGGCTCGCATCGCTGTCCTCGCATTGACGGCCGTAGCCGCGGCCTCTGCGCACGCCCAGACCTATCCGACGAAGCCCGTCCGAATCATCGTGCCGTACGCGGCCGGCGGCGGCACGGACTTGCTCGCCCGGCTCGTGGCACAGGAGCTCACGCCACGTCTCGGCCAACAGGTCCTCGTGGAGAACCGCACGGGAGCATCAGGGATCATCGGCATAGAAGCGGCGGCGCGTGCACCGGCCGACGGCTATACCGTTCTGTTTACAACCTCGTTGTTCACCATCATTCCGTCGCTCTATCGCAAGCTGCCGTTCGACGTCAGAAATGACTTCGTGCCGGTATCGCAGCTCTCGTCGCTGCCGCATGTGCTGTCGGTGCATCCGTCGCTTCCGGTGAAGTCGGTGCGGGAGCTCGTCGCGCTGGCGAAGTCGCGGGCCGACGCATTGGCCTATGCCTCCTCGAGCTCCGGGAGCACGGCCCATCTGCTGGGCGAGATGTTCAATACGATGGTCGGTGTCAAGACGTTGCACGTTCCGTATAGGGGAGCGGGGCCTGCGCTGACGGCGCTCATATCGGGCGAGGTGTCCTTCGCGTTTCCACCGAGCTTTCTGGTGCGGCCGCACCAGCAAAGTGGCAGGCTGCGCGCGCTCGCTGTGACGTCGAGTCGTCGCAGCTCCGCGTTTGCCGATCTGCCGACGGTGAGTGAGGCAGGGCTGAAGGGCTTCGAAGGCATTCAATGGCACGGTGTTCTCGTGCCGGCGAAAACACCGGCCGACATCGTCGCACGGCTGCATCGGGAGGTCGTGGCTGTCATCAAGCTGCCGCAGGTCGCCGATCGGATGAAGAACGAGGGCGGCGAGCCCGTGGGCAGTAGCGGATCGGAGTTTGCGCGGTTCATGGCCTCCGAGATTGAAAAATGGGCGCGTGTCATTCAGGTCTCGGGTGCCAAAGCCGATTGAGGTCAGGCATCGCCTGACCTGCCGGCGCTACGTTCGATAGGAGCAAACCCATGCTGTTTCCAACCACCCTCGTGGGCAGTTACCCGCAGCCCGAGTGGCTGATCGATCGCGCGAAGCTTGCATCGCGCCTGCCGCCTCGCGTGCGCGCGCGCGAGCTCTGGCGCGTGCCGGAGCCGCTTCTGGACGAGGCGCAGCGCGACGCCACCGTCGTGGCGATTCGTGCACAGGAGGAAGCGGGTCTCGACATCATTACCGACGGCGAGATTCGGCGGGAAAGCTATTCGAACCGCTTCGCCACCGCCCTCGAAGGCGTGGACCTCGACAATCCCGGCGTTGCGATGGACCGTACGGGACATCCGAATCCCGTGCCTCGCATCGTCGGTCCCATTCGCCGCACCCGGCCGGTGGAGGTCGAGGACGTCAAATTCCTGCGTGCGAACACGACCCGCAAGATCAAGATCACCGTGCCGGGTCCGTTCACCATGACCCAGCAGGCGCAGAACGACCATTACCCGGACGAGGAGAGTGCGGCGCTCGCGTATGCCGCCGCGGTGAACGCGGAGATCAGGGACCTGTTCGCGGCGGGCGCGGACATCGTGCAGATCGACGAGCCGTACATGCAGGCGCGGCCTGAAAAGGCGCGGCAGTACGGCCTCAAGGCGCTGAACCGCGCGCTCGAGGGCATCACCGGAACGACGATCGTGCACATCTGCTTCGGGTACGCGGCTGTCGTGGGGCACTCGAAGCCGGCGGGTTATTCCTTCCTGCCGGAGCTGCGCGACTGTACGTGCAAGCAGGTGTCGATCGAAACGGCGCAGCCGAATCTGGATTGTTCGGTCCTCACGCAGCTCGACAACAAGAAAATCCTCCTCGGCGTGATCGATCTCGACAACCCGGAAGTCGAGAGCGCGGAGCTCGTTGCGTCGCGCATCCGCCGTGCGCTGCCTTTCGTTCCCGCAGAACACATCATCGTCGCGCCCGATTGCGGAATGAAATACCTTCCGCGTGAGGTCGCATTCGGCAAGATGCGGGCGATGGTCGAAGGCGCGAAGTTGATGCGTGCCGAGTGCGCGAAAAACGAGGCATGAGAAGCATGAAGAGGATTGCATGCCTCTGCAGCGTGCTGCTTGCATGCGCGGCGATGGCGAGTCACGCGCAGGAGTACCCCACCAAACCGATACGATTCATCGTTCCGTTTGCGCCCGGGGGCGGGACGGATTTGCTGGCGCGCGCGGTTGCGCCAGGAATGAGCGAGTCACTCGGCAGGCAGGTGATCGTGGAAAACCGAACGGGCGCGGGCGGCAACATCGCGACCGAATACGTCGCGAAAGCGCCTGCGGACGGCTACACGATTCTGCTCGCGTACATCGGCCCGATCGCAGTGAGCCCGAGCTTGTACAAGAATCTCGGCTTCGACCCGGTGAAAGACTTCAGGGGCGTGTCGCTGATGGCGAGCATACCGCTCGTGCTCGTGGTGCATCCCTCCCTGCCCGTGAAATCCGTGAAGCAGCTCATCGCGCTCGCGAAGTCCCGGCCCGGGCAGTTGAGCTACGGCTCCGCCGGCAACGGAACCGCGCAGCAGCTCGCAGGAGAGCTCTTCAAGCTGTCCACCGGCACGAACGTCGTCGCGATACCGTACCGCGGCGGCGCGCCGGCGACCACCGCTCTACTCACGGGAGAGGTGCAACTGCTCTTCACGGGTGCGTTGGCCGTCTTCCCGCACGTGAAGGTTGGCAGATTGCGCGCGCTGGCGGTGACGACCAGCAAGCGTTTGCCATCGGCTCCGGAGCTGCCGACCGTCGCCGAAAGCGGCGTGCCGGGGTTCGAAGTCGTGTCGTGGAACGGTGTGCTGGTGCCCAGCGCCACCCCTCCAGCAATCGTGACCCGGCTTCACGCAGCAGCCACGCAAGCGCTCGCCGTTCCAGAAACGCGCGAGCGGCTGCACGCGCAAGGTCTGGAGATCGTCGCGAGCACGCCCGATGACTTCGATCGCTTCATCAAGAGCGAGATCGCGAAATGGGCGAAGGTGGTCAAGGCCGCGGGGTTGCGCGCTGAATAAGGATGAGCTCACGCTGAGCTCGCACGCAGCGTCGAACGCTCGCCGGCCGCTCGACCGTGTGACGCACGACATTGCGCGCTACATCAGCGACTATTGCGTCGAATCGGAGGCCGCGCTCGACAGCGCATGTCTGTGCCTGATCGACACGCTCGGCTGCGCCCTCGAAGGGCTGACGATCCCCGAGTGCCGCAAGCTGCTGGGGCCGATCGTCCCCGACACGATCGTGCCGCACGGGGCGCGGGTACCCGGAACGTCGTTCGAGCTCGATCCGGTCAAGGCGGCCTTCGACATCAGTTGCATGGCACGCTGGAGCGATTTCAGCGACACGTACTTCGGCGCTCAGGGGAGCCATCCCTCGGACAACATCGGCGGGTTGCTCGCGCTCGCGGATCACCGCAGCCGCATCCTGCAAGCTGGAGGGAAAGCGCCGCTACTGATGCGTGAGGTGCTCGCGGCCATCGTCCAGGCGTATGAAATCCAGGGCGTGCTGTCGATGGACAACAGTCTCTACGGCGTCGGTCTCGACCACGCGCTGCTGGTCAAAGTGGCGAGCGCCGGCGTCGCGACGCGCCTGTGCGGTGGCGATCGGGAGGCGGTGGCGAACGCCGTCACCAACGCCTGGATCGACGGCCACAGTCTCTGCATCTATCGCCGTTCGCCGCATGCGGGAACGCGCAAGTCCTGGGCCGGCGCGGACGCGACTGCGCGCGGCGTTTTCCTCGCGATGCTCGCCGTGCGTGGCGAAATGGGCTATCCGTCGGCCCTGACCACGCCGACGTGGGGTCTGTACGACGTGCTCTTCAAAGGCAAGCCGTTCGCGATCCCGGTGACATACGGCTGCTCGGTCGTGCAGAACATTCAATTCAAGGTATCCGTGCCGACCGTCTTCAACGCGCAGACCGCCGCCGAATGCGCGATCCGGCTGCATCCGGTCGTCCGTGACCGCATCCAGGAGATCCGCAAGATCACCATCTGCGCGCATGCGACGACGCTGCGGCTCAACACGGCGAGCGGCCCTTTGGCGACGGCCGCCGAGCGTGACCATTGTGTGCAGTACGTCGTGGCCGTCGGGCTGCTCAACGGATCCATCACGGCGGAAGACTACGAGACCGAGGCGGCGAGCGACCCGCGCATCGATGCGCTTCGCGCCAAAACCGAAATTCTGGAAGATCCGGCCTATACCCGCGATTACGCGGATCCGGCCAAGCGGGCGAGCGCCAATGCGGTGCAGGTGTTCTTCGCCGACGGATCGACGACGGAGAAGGTCGCGGTCGAATACCCGCTGGGACACGCGAGGCGCCGCGCCGAGGCGCAAAAGCTGCTCTGGGAAAAATTCGAGGCGAACCTCGCGCGCGCGTTCGCGGACAAGCAGCGCAAACGCATAGTCGCGACGTGCCGCGATCGCGAGTCACTGGAACGGCTTGCTGTTCACGAGTTCGTCGCGCTGTTCCTGCCGCAGGACTAGTAAGGCTGCAGGCGTCGCTTAACGCCGTCGCTTCTTCGCGCCTTTGGAGGGTCCTGGCGAGCGCCGCGATTCGGCGACTGTTTCGCTGCTCTGCCCTTCGAGCTTGGGATCGATGTTGTCGGTGATCCATTTCTGATCCCACCACTCGACGGGCAGAATGGCGACCCCGTGCAGATAGACGCCGTAGTGCAGGTGATCGCCGGCGGCCAGCCCGGTCTCCCCTGTCCTGCCGATGATCTGCTGCTGCTTGATCGAATCGCCGACCTTCACGTCGATGGAGCTCAAGTGGGAGTACAGCGTGAAGAGCCCGAGACCGTGGTCCAGGATGACCGTATTGCCGTAGATGCCCAGGTCGCCGGCGAACACCACGTTGCCGCCGTTCGCGGCTTCGACCGGATAACGCTTGGTCACCGACAAGTCGTAGCCGAGGTGATAGGACGTGTCGATCGGTTGACCGTTGTACATGTAGGTCCGGTGATCGGCGAAGTTCGCTTCCACCTTGGAGTTGCTGAGCTGACTGAAGGCGCCTTTCCAGAGAATCGCCGGACTCGATTGCCGGGTGATCGCGGCGATCTGGTCTTCGTTCTCTTTTCTGAGCTTTTTGTTGACCGCGACGAA
>Ga0196978_1000980_pt1 | contig 13578 bp, 11 predicted proteins | sample S3v_2013CmetaG_FD_155491 | JGI IMG/M metagenome (GOLD analysis project Ga0196978, IMG submission 155491) | Soil microbial communities from Anza Borrego desert, Southern California, United States - S3+v_20-13C | ecosystem: Environmental > Terrestrial > Soil > Desert | place: USA: California... | reverse complement strand
TCCGGCGTGCTGGTGAAGATCATCAAGGGCGACGGCGGCACCGTCACCAGCAACGAGATCATCGCGCAGATCGACACGGAAGCGGCGAAGCCAGCGGCTGCGGCCCCGACAACGCAAGCGAAAGCCCCGGCCCCCGCGGCCGGCAAGGCCGAGGCAAAACGCGATGCGCAGCCGGCGGCGCCGCCGATGCCGGCGGCCCGCAAGCTCGCGGCGGAGAAGGAGCTCGATACGTCGGCGATCGCCGGTACGGGGCGCGGCGGTCGCGTGACCAAAGGTGACGTGCTCCAAGCCCTCGCGGGCTCGGAGCAAGTGCCGGAGAACGAACAGCGGAAACCGGCGCCTGCTTCGACGTCCGCTGTAACGAGCCGTCCAGCAGCGCCCACGGTGGACCTCGGCAGCTTCGCCGAGCGGCCCGAGCAGCGCGTGCCGATGTCGCGGCTGCGCGCACGCATCGCCGAGCGCCTTGTCCAGTCGCAGTCGACGGCTGCAATCCTCACGACGTTCAACGAAGTGAACATGCAGCCGGTCATGGAGCTCCGCAAGCGCTATCAGGAGCGCTTCGAGAAGGAGCACGGAGTAAAGCTTGGGTTCATGTCCTTCTTCGTGAAGGCATCGGTCTACGCGCTCAAGAAGTATCCGATCGTGAACGCGTCGGTCGACGGCAACGACATCGTCTATCACGGCTACTACGACATCGGCATCGCGGTGGGCAGCCCGCGCGGTCTGGTGGTGCCGATCGTGCGTGAGGCGGACCAGCTTTCGCTCGCGGACATCGAGAAGACGATCGCCGATTTCGGCAAGCGGGCGCAGGACGGCAAGCTCACGCTCGAAGAGCTCACCGGCGGCACGTTTTCGATCTCGAACGGCGGCGTGTTCGGCTCGATGCTCTCGACCCCGATCATCAATCCACCGCAGAGCGCGATCCTCGGCATCCACGCGACCCGGGAGCGGCCGGTCGTGGAGAACGGTCAGATCGTGGCGCGGCCGATGAATTACCTCGCGCTCTCGTACGACCATCGGATCATCGATGGGCGCGAGGCCGTACTCTCGCTCGTCGCGATCAAGGAAGCGCTCGAGGATCCCGCGCGCATGCTGCTCGAGGTTTAGTGGCGAAGTCGTTCGACGTGGTCGTCATCGGCGCGGGCCCCGGCGGATATATCGCCGCGATACGCGCGGCGCAGCTCGGGATGAGCGTCGCGTGCATCGACGAATGGCAGACCACCGACGGCAAGCCCGCGCCCGGCGGCACCTGCACCAATGTCGGCTGCATTCCGAGCAAGGCGCTGCTCCAGTCGTCCGAGAACTACGAGCACGTCGGTCACGCCTTTGCCGACCACGGCATCCGCGTGAAGGACCTCTCACTCGACCTCGCACAGATGCTCGGGCGCAAGGACAAGGTCGTGCGCCAGAACAACGAAGGCATCCTGTATCTGTTCAAGAAGAACAAGGTCGCCTTCTTCAACGCAAAAGGGAGCTTCGCGGGGCGCGAGGGCGAGGCTTACAGGATCACAGTCGCCGGCAAGACGGCTGAAGAACTTACGGCGCGACACGTGATCGTGGCGACCGGCTCGAGCCCGCGGGCCCTGCCAGGCGCCGATTTCGACGGCAAGACCATTCTCGACAACGAAGGCGCACTGGCGATTCGCGAAGTGCCGAAGCGCCTCGGGGTCATCGGCGCCGGTGTGATCGGTCTCGAGATGGGCAGCGTCTGGCGCAGGCTTGGCTCGGAGGTGCGGATACTCGAAGCGCTGCCGGTGTTTCTCGGCGCCGCGGACGAGAGCGTCGCGAAAGAAGCGGCGAAAGTGTTCGCGAAACAGGGGCTCGCGATCGACCTCGGCGTGAAGATCACGAAAGTGACCGCGAAGAAAACGGTGAGCGTCGAATACGAGGCCGGCGGCAAGACGCAGTCCGCGACCTTCGACAAACTGATCGTCGCCATCGGACGGGTGCCGAATACCACCGGGCTGAACGCCGACGCGGTGGGGCTCGAGCTCGACGCGCGCGGCTTCGTCGCCGTGGACGACGAGTGCAGGACGAACCTCCCGAACATCTGGGCGATCGGGGACGTCGTGCGCGGACCCATGCTCGCGCACAAGGCGGAGGAGGAGGGCGTCGCGGTCGCGCAGCGCATCGCGGGCGGCTACGGCCATGTCGACTTCAACACGGTGCCGTGGGTGATCTACACCAGCCCGGAAATCGCCTGGGTCGGGAAGACCGAGCGGCAGTTGAAGAGCGAAGGCGTGGAGGTCCGCGCCGGCAGCTTTCCCTTCATGGCGAACGGCCGCGCGCGCGCACTCGGCGACACGACCGGCTTCGTGAAGATCCTCGCCGACGCCCGCAGCGACCGCATCCTCGGGGTCCACGTGATCGGACCGATGGCCTCGGAGTTGATCTCGGAAGCCGTGGTCGCGATGGAGTTCGGGGCTTCCGCCGAGGACATCGCGCTCATCTGTCACGCGCATCCGTCGCTCTCCGAAGCGATGAAGGAAGCGGCGCTCGCGGTAGATAACCGCACGCTCAATCTGTGACGGCGTGACCGACGCGCGCTACGGGCATTTCGCGCTGCCCCGGGAGAGCGCGGATTTTCGCGAATGGGTGAGGCAGCACGCCGAAGCGCACGGCTTCAGCCTCGACGCGTCCCAGGAAAAAGCGGTCGAGCATTTCGAGCGGCTGTACGAGGACCTGCTCGGGCTCGAGCGGCTGGAGGCTTCTCTCATCCGGCTGCTGGCCCGCAAGCGCGTCGTGCGCGGGCTCTATCTGTGGGGCGGCGTCGGCCGCGGCAAGAGCTTCCTCATGGACAGCTTCTTCAACTGCGCGCCGGTCGCGCGCAAGCGCCGCGTCCACTTCCACCGCTTCATGCAGGAGATCCACCACGGACTGCACGCGCGGCAGGGACAGGCCGATCCGGTGGGGGCGATCGCGCGGGATCTGGCGAAGGATACGCGGCTCCTCTGCCTCGACGAGTTCCACATCACCGATATCACCGACGCCATGCTGATGAAGCGGCTGCTGGAGACGCTGTTCGAGCAGGGCGCGGTCATCGTGACCACGTCGAATTTCCATCCCGACGAGCTCTATCTTCACGGGCTGCAGCGCAACCAGTTCCTGCCGGCGATCGAGCTCATCAAGGACAACCTCGAGATCGTCAACGTCGATGCCGGCACCGACTACCGGCTGCGCGAGCTCGAGAAAGCGGGGGTGTACCACGCCGAAGCGGATGCCGATGCGGCGCTCGAGGCTGCTTTCATGACGATCGCGCGGCACGAGTCGAGCGATACCCACGAGCTCGAGGTGGAAGGCCGTACGATCCGCGTGAGGCAGGAGTCGCGCGGCGTCGCGTGGTTCGATTTCGAGGAGCTGTGCGGCGGTCCGCGCGGCAAGGCCGACTACATCGAGCTCGCGCGGCGGTACCATACCGTGCTCATCTCGGGGGTGCCGCGCTTCGGCGCCCGCGCCGCGGACCGGCTCCGGCGTTTCGTGTGGCTGGTGGACGAGTTCTACGACCGGCGCGTGAAGCTCATCCTCTCGGCCGCCGCGCCACCGGAGGACCTGATCGCCGCCGCCGATGAGAACGACCGTTTCCAGGCCAATCTCAATGCGTCGCTGCGCGAGCGCCTCGTGAGCCGTCTGACCGAGATGCAGACGCGCGACTATTTGACGCAACCCCATTTACCATAGCCGCGTAGGTGCGCCGATGGCGCACCGGCCGGTGTGTCATTGACGCACCCTACGAATACACCTTTCCTTGGACTCGAGCACATGAATACCTTCAAAGCCTTCCGCATTTTCGACGAGGGCGGCAAGATCGCCGGGCGCGTCGTGGAGATGTCGCTCGACGAGCTCGCGCCCGGCGAGGTGGTTTTTCGCACCGCCTTTTCCAGCGTGAACTACAAGGACGCGCTCGCCGGCACCGGCACGGGCGGGAAGATCATCCGGCGTTACCCGCTTACGGGCGGCATAGACGCTGCCGGCACCGTGGTGATGTCGTCGGACGCGCGATTCAAGCCCGGTGACGAAGTGATCTGCACGAGCTACGACATGGGCGTCGCGCACGACGGCGGCTTCGGCCAGTACTGCCGTGTGCCGGCCGGCTGGGTGGTGCCGCTGCCGCAGGGGCTCTCGTTGTACGAAGCGATGGCGCTCGGCACCGCGGGATACACGGCAGGTCTTGCGGTCGAGCTGCTCGAGTTGAATGGTCTCGCGCCGGGGAACGGCAAGGTGCTGGTGAACGGCGCCACCGGCGGTGTGGCGACGCTCGCGATAGATATGCTCGCCGGTATTGGGTACGACATCACCGCGGTCACGGGCAAGCCTGCCGAAGAAGGGTTCCTGAAGGAGATCGGCGCGCGCGACGTTCTCGCGCGAGCGGCGATCGATTCGGGCAAGCGTCCTCTGGAGAAGGCGATGTGGGCGGCGGCGTTCGACTCCGTCGGCGGAGCGCAGCTCGCTTGGCTCACGCGGACCATGCAGACGCACGGCCTGATCGCGAGCTTCGGCAACGCCGGAGGTATCGAGCTCAACACGACGGTGCTCCCGTTCATTCTGCGCGGTGTGCGCCTGATCGGCGTCGATTCGGCGACCACGCCGATGCCGCTGCGCCGGAAGGTCTGGGCGCGCCTCGCGGGCGATCTCAAGCCCCGGCACCTGGATGTGATCGCGCACACGATCGGGCTGGGGGAGCTGCCGGCGCAGTTCGACAGGCTGATTCAGGGCAGGGCACGCGGACGGGCCGTGGTTAAATTGCCGTGACACGGCGCGGGTGCGCTATTTAAGGCACGTGCTCGATCGTACAGTGCGCTAGTAGCGCACCGGCCGGTGCGTCATCGACGCACCCTACGCCCGGTAAGCCTGGAGGAGGAGACATGGGCGCGTATCAGGATTTCTATCGCCGTTCGATCACCGAACGCGACGCTTTCTGGCGCGATGAAGCGCAGTTGATCGAATGGCGTGAGCCGTTCGAGCGTGTCCTCGACTATTCAAGACCGCCTTTCGCCCGCTGGTTCGTCGGCGGTCGAACCAATCTTTGCCACAACGCGCTCGACCGGCATCTCGCTTCGCGCGGCGGACAGACAGCGCTCGTCTATATTTCGACCGAGACCGGCCAGCAGAAGAGCTACACCTTTCACGAGCTGCACGCGGAGGTGAACCGCTGCGCCGCGCTGCTCGCCGGCCAGGGCGTCGCGCGGGGCGACCGCGTGCTCGTCTACATGCCGATGATTCCCGAGGCGGTGTTCGCGATGCTCGCCTGCGCGCGCATCGGCGCGATCCATTCGGTGGTGTTCGGCGGCTTCGCGGCCGCGAGCCTCGCCACGCGCATCGACGACGCGCGGCCGAAGCTCATCATTTCCTCCGACGCCGGCATGCGCGGCGGCCGGGCGATTCACTACAAACCGCTGCTCGACGAAGCGATCCGGCTCGCCGCGCACCCGCCGAAGACGGTGGTTCTCGTGAACCGCGGCATCGACACCGCGATGCCGCTCACAGCCGGCCGCGACCTCGATTACGCGCAACTGCGTGCGGCGGCGGGCGACGCACAGGTGCCGGTCGCCTGGCTGGAGTCGAACGAGCCCTCGTACATCCTGTACACCTCCGGCACGACCGGCCGGCCGAAAGGCGTGCAGCGCGATGTCGGCGGCTATGCCGTCGCGCTCGCGAGCTCGATGAAACGCATCTACTGCGGCGAGCCGGGCGAGACGATGTTCACGACTTCCGATATCGGATGGGTCGTCGGTCATTCGTACATCGTTTACGGGCCGCTCATCCGCGGCATGACGACGATCCTGTACGAAGGGCTGCCGATCCGGCCCGACGCCGGCATCTGGTGGAAGATCGTCGAGGATCATAAGGTCAGCGTCATGTTCTCCTCGCCGACTGCCGCGCGCGTGCTGAAGAAGCAGGATCCGGCGTACCTGAAGAAGTACGATCTCTCGACGCTGAAGCATCTGTTCCTGGCCGGCGAGCCGCTCGACGAGCCGACGCACCGCTGGATGGCGGATGCGCTCGGGAAGCCCGTGATCGACCATTACTGGCAAACCGAGACGGGCTGGCCGATCCTCTCGGCGGTGCCGCAGGTCGAGCCGACCGAGATCCGGTTCGGCAGCCCGAGCTTCCCCGTATACGGCTACGAGCTGAAGCTCCTGCGGGAGCGTGACGCGAAAGAGGCCGGTGCGGACGAAAAAGCCGTCGTCGCGATCGTGCCGCCGCTGCCGCCGGGTTGCATGAGCACGGTGTGGGGCGACGACGAGCGCTTCGTGAAGACGTATTTCACCGGCTTCAAAGACCGGCTCGCGTACTCCACGTTCGACTGGGGCATTCGCGACAACGACGGCTATCACTACATCCTCGGGCGCACCGACGACGTCATCAACGTCGCGGGCCATCGGCTCGGCACGCGCGAGATCGAGGAAGCGGTGCAGGCGCACGCCAACATCGCGGAGGTCGCGGTGGTCGGCGTGAGCGACGCGATCAAGGGCCAGATGCCGCTCGCGTTCGCCGTGGTGAAGGACGCGGCGAAGATCGCGACGCCCGAGGACCGCGCGCGTGAGGAACGCGAGGTCATGGAAACGGTGGACCGGCAGCTCGGCGCGATCGGACGGCCCGCGCGCGTCCATTTCGTGTCACTGCTCCCGAAGACGCGCTCGGGGAAGCTCCTCCGCCGCTCGCTTCAGGCGCTCGCGGAGGGACGCGACCCCGGCGACCTCACGACGATCGAGGACCCGGCCGCGCTCGAGCAGGTCCGCGCAGCGCTACGCGACTGATCACAGGAGGATCGACATGACAACGCGACTCGCGCTGCTGGCGACGGCACTATTCGCGGCTCCGGCGTTCGCTCAGCCGGCCGCGCCGTACCCGGTGAAGCCGATCCGCGCGATCGTGCCCTTCACCGCCGGCGGCCCGACCGACTTGATGGCGCGGGCGCTGGGTCAGAAGCTCACGGAAGCGTTCGGCCAGCAGGTGATCGTGGACAACCGGGGCGGCGGCAGCGGCATCATCGCGGCGACGCTCGCGCGCGACGCTCCGCCTGACGGCTACACGATCTTCTTCGGCACGATCAGCACCCTCGCCACGAATCCGGCGACGATCCCGAAGCTGCCCTACGATCCGCTGCGGGATTTCGCGCCGATCACGATGACGGCCCATAACCCGTACTTCCTGGTCGTGCACCCGTCGGTGCCGGCGGCGAACACGCGCGAGTTCATCGCGCTCGCGCGCTCCAAACCGGGCCAGTTGAATTACGCGTCTTCCGGGACCGGCGGTGCGGCGCATCTCGTGATCGAGCTTTTCCGCTCGCTCGCGAAGCTCGAGATGGTGCACGTGCCGTACAAAGGCGCCGCGCCATCGATGGCGGACCTGGTGGCGGGGCAGGTGCACATGACGTTCGCACAGCCGTCCGCTTCGCTGGGCTACATACGAGCCAAGCGCTTGCGCGCGCTGGGTGTGACGAGCCTGAAGCCGCTCGCTTCGTGGCCCGAAGCGGGGCCGGTCGCCGAGGCGGGCCTGCCCGGATTCGAGTCGAGCTCATGGCAGGGCGTCGTCGCGCCGGCGCGTACACCGCCCGCGATCATCAGGCGGCTCTACGACGAAGTGGTGAAGGCGCTCGCGACGCCCGATCTGCGTGCGAAGCTCGCGGCCGAAAGCTCGGAAGCCGGCGGCATGCCGCCGGCCGAGTTCCGAAGCATGATCGCGGCCGAAATCGCGCGCTGGACGCGTGTAGTGAAGGACGCGAACATCAGGATCGAGTAGCGCGGCGCCTTCAGGATGGACCGGCCGCTTCGTGCCCGCTGCGCGTCAGCTCTTCCGCCGCCGTTCTTCCTCCGTGCGCCAGGCGACGTAGCCGTTGCGCGCCGCGTCCTCGGTGCATTCTTTCAGGGTTGCGAAGCTTTTTTCAGACCGTTCTTCGGTGCCAGCGGGATCGAAGACGCGCCACATCCACGAGCCGTCATCGCCCAGCAGAAAGTTCCACTGTCTGCGTCGTTCCACCCGGAGTCCTGTTCTTACGTGTTTTGTTTGCTGCGCCGCGCGCCCGTCCCCCGTCGGGTTGCCGGCGGCGGCGCGCCGGCGAGCGAGGCGTTCAACGCCGTGGCAAGCGCCGCCTCGCCGCTCACGAAGGCGCTCCACTCGAGCTCGTAACCTTTGCGGCGTCCTTTCGGAACGAGCTTCAGGCCCTGCGGCGTGATCGTGACCGTATAGGGCTCGCCGTCGATCACGATCTCGCGCCTCAGCGCCCCCTCGAGCTTCGTCGTCATCGTGCGGAGAGGGCGGGATTCACATCCGAGTCGTAGGGCACCGTAAATACTCGGTTTTGTTTTTGCGCGTTCCGCTTATACCAACAACTATACCAACAATTTTCTTCCGTGCAGCGTGAGACGGCGTGACACGGCTTGGACCGTGCTACGCGTGGCTCAGTAGAACGTGAGAAGTATTCGCGACTTCCGGCGCGTCGGCAACCGCATAGCCCATGGCGCGGTGTCCCCGCAAACGCTTCGACGAGCGTGTCACGCCGGACGGTGCGCTGATCTCCTGTGCCATCCATCTCGGCAATTGTGCGCGTGCCGCATGATCTCCAGCAATTCCGGCGAGCCGCCGAGCGAGGCACTATTCAGCCCGAGGCTTGGGCGGCCCTCGCCTCGTCCGCCGCACCTCGCCAATCATGCGAGCGTGCGGTGCGTACGGCGATGCTGACGGGCTTCGAATGCGGCCGGCCGGCCACCGTCACCATACTGAGCTCGCGCGACACTTCGGGCTCGACCACCAGCCGTGTCTCTATGCCCGGCAGGATCGGCAGGAACTCGGGCATGAGCGTCATGCCGAGGCCGACGCATACCATCGCCTGCACCCAGTCCTCGCGCTCGCTGACATAGCAGACCCGCACGCTCTGATAGGGCTTGGCGACGGCGAGCCGGGCGAAATTGGCCGGGAACTCGCAGTGCAGACGTTTCACGTAAGCCTCGCCCTCGAACTCGCGCATCGGCACCGCCTTCATCCGCCCGTAGCGGTGCCCGGCGGGGAACGCGACGCAATAGCGCTCGCGGAACAGCGGCATCGGGCGCAGCCGGTCGTCGAATTGGCACGAGGTGCTGATCGCGACGTCGATCTCGCTGCGCAGGAGTGCCTCGCTCAGCTCCTCGCAATTGGCCTCCCAGATCTGCAGCTTCAGATCCGGCGCGGCTTTGCGCAGCGCCCGCAAGTAGGCGACCAGATGGCGCGCCGGCATGGTGGCGACGACGCCGAGCTTGAGCTGCGTATCGGCGCTCGCGTACTGCGCCGCTTCGCGGCGCGCGGCATCGGTGGCATCGCGGCCCGCCGTCAGGTGCTGCTGCATCAAGCGGCCGAGGTCGGTGAGATGGGTGAGGTGCCGCTCGCGGCGGAAGAGCTGGCCGCCCAGCTCCTCCTCGAGTGCATGCACGGCGCGCGTCAGCGACGGCACCGAGACGTCGCAGCGCTCGGCCGCCCGGGTGAAGTTCAGGGTCTCGCAGGCGGCGAGGAAAAAGCGGATCTGATTCATCTCCATGAGCGGCCTCCCGTCTCGGCCGGGACGGCGCCAAGGGTCCGTCTCAGGCTGCCCCGCGAATCGGCGCATGATCGCATCTGAGGGGTCGAGGGTAAACCGATGGCGGCGGGCACCACTCCGGGGCCGCGGCCGTCCCGGCCGCGCTCTGGGCTCGGGAAAGCGCGGCGCTCGCGCGCGTGCAGGCGGGACGCCCGCGCTCCCGGCCCGCGTTGCACGTACGACAACGAAACGTTACCCGCCGGTGTCTGGCCTCGACCTGCGGGCAGCGCGATGCTTCTCGCACCACCAACCTGGAGGAACTGGATCGTGAAGCATGCACAACTCGTTGCACCGGAGTTCGCAGGCCGCCGGCGTCTGCTCCAGCACATCGCAGCCGGTGCTGCATGCGGCATGTGTGGCGTGCTTCAGCAGGCGCTCGCAGCAGACGTTTCGACGGGGCAGCAGGGAATACGCCGCATGCGCGGCACCGTACTCGTGAATGGCGAGCAGGCGAGGGTGGGCATGATCGTACCGCCCGGCGCCACCGTCGTCGTCGGAGGCGATTCCGAGGCCGCATACACGATTGCCGAAGACGCATTTCTGCAGCGGGCCGGATCGCAGATCCAGATCAACGCCGCAGCCACCGTATTCCGCGTGATCACCGGCGCGCTGCTGTCGGTATTTCGTCCCGGCACGCCCAAAACCGTGCGCATGCCCGTTGCTACAGCCGGCATCCGTGGCACCGGCTGTTACGTGGAGGTCGGCGTGGCCAGGACGTATTTCTGTCTGTGCTACGGTGCTGTAGACCTGACGCCTGATGGCGGGCGAACACGCAGCTATTCGACCCAGCATCACGACAGCCCATCCTGGATCGACAGCGTCGGCGGCGTCGAATCGACCGGGATGTTGAGCCATGAAGACACCGAACTCGCAGCGCTCGAGGGGCTGGTCGGCCGCAAGGTGCCTTTTCCGGTTCCGTACACCCGCTAGCAGAGCTGGATTGCGCTCATCACGCTCGCGGACATCCTTCGCCCCCAACGCGCGCAGGGTCGTGGCGGATCTTCAGGCACGCGGCTGAAGACGAGACGCCTGCGCTACGGGCTCAGTAGCTCGTCGGCCGGTTGAGCAGCAGTGCCGCGGAGCTCGCCTTCCAGCCCGATCAGGAATCCCGGCACGTCGACGAGATAGACGCGAGTACGTTACGTCGGTTTTCGCGTTCTTTACGTCTCGCGACGTCTCTTCCAGCGCTACGCGCGCTTGTGGATTTGCTGCGACGGAGTGAAACGATTACTTGGCGGAGAGGGCGGGATTCGAACCCGCGGTACGGCTTTCACCGTACACACGCTTTCCAGGCGTGCGACTTAAACCACTCATCCACCTCTCCGGGGGAGGCGAGTTTAACATAGGGACCTCATTTCCCTCGACGCGATGACTCCCGCCGAAGGCATAGGCAAGCTCGGATTTCGCCGCTGGTACGAGCGCCAGTTGATCGAGGGACACATGTACTTCGTGTCGTGTTTCCTCGCCATGATTCTGCTCGCGGTCACGCTCGAACAGATTGACTGGCGCGGCCCGTTCCTGCAGGTGGCGTACATGCTCGGAATCATCGTGACCGCGCTGCTCGTCTGTTTCGCTTCGCTCCGCCAGTACAGTTTCCTGCTCACGCGCGCCGAATGCTTCGGCTCGCAGTCGAGCTGCGCGGCGTGCGGCGCGTACGGTGTGCTGCTGGTGCTCGCTGCCGGTGCGTCGAATGTCGCGAGCTCCACGCTCACGCGGCGCCCCGACAACGCGTGGGTGCGCGTGCGCTGCAAGAAGTGCGGCCACGAGTGGCGCATCGACAACGACTAATCGCAGGCGAGCGCGCGGCCGACGCACAAGTACGCCTTGGCGCCGAGAAGACCGATCCAGAGCCAGAACAGGAGCAGGAATGCCGCGATCGGTATGTGATCGTCGCGGACGAATCGGGGCGTCACGGCGCGCGTGATGCGAAACACCGGACGCGTGAGGATCGCGAACAGCTGGTAGACGAAATTCTCGTGCTTGCGGCGGCCCGCGAGCACGTAGAGCAGGCCCTGCCCGAGCATGAACACCGCCGCGACCTCGACGAGCGCTTTGAGCATTTTCACGATGAGGAGCTCCGGCGGCATCAGCCGGCCTTGGGCGTCGCGCCGCTCAAGCGCTCCGGCGTCTCGCGCATGAGCTGCCTCGTCACGTCGGGATCGAATTCGTTGAGCTGCTCGATCACCCGCTGGACATCCCGGTATCGCGCGAGCGCATAGTAGGTCATGCCGAGCTCGTACCAGGCGTGCGGATTCATCGGCTGAAGCTTCGCCGAGCGCTCGAGCGAGACAACCGCTTCGTCGAGCCTGCCGAGCGAGCGCTGCGCGAGCCCCAGACCGTACCACGCGCGATCGATGTACGGGTCTATCGCAATGGCACGCTCGAAGGCCGCGATCGCCTCGTCGTGCGCGTGGCTCTGGTGATATACGAAGCCCAGATTGAACCAGGTGGCGGCGTTGGTGGGCTGCAGCGCGAGCGCTTTGCGGAACTGCTCGATCGCCGCATCGCGCTCGCCCAGCGAGGCGTACACGAAAGCGAGGGCGGAGGCGGCGAGCGCGTAGTCGGGATCGAGGCGGAGCGCCTGACGCAGCTCGGCCGCGGCGCGCTGCTCCATCTTCATGAACAGGAACAGGCGCGAGACGTTGTAGTGCCACCAGGCAGCGGGACTCATGAGGCGGAGTGGGTCAGCGCGGCGATCATACAAAAAAAACGGGCCTGCACCGCAGGCCCAGATCCTCCTCGAACCTCGACGGCGATCTTATGTCGCCTCGGTCACGATATCGCCTCGCAGGTGCGGGTAGCGCACGTGCTCGACGAGCTCCTGGGTCTCTTTCTCGGGCTGGCCGGTGAGCAGGCTCACGACGACGATAGTGATGAAGCTCGCCGGCAGCCCGAATACGCCGGCCGAGATCGGATTCATGCCGAACCACATGTACTCGGCGATCGGGCGCGTGACGCCGATGATGTCCCGGAAAAACGGATAGGTCGTGAACATGTAGTACAGGCAAACGCCCAACCCGACGGACATGCCGGCGATCGCTCCGTACTTGTTCGCGCGCTTCCAGAACACACCCAGCACGAGCGCCGAGAAGAACGTCGATGCCGCAATCGAGAACGCGGCGCCGACCAGGAACAGAATGTTCCCCGGCTTGAGCGATGTCACGAATGCGGCGATCAATGCGACGACGAGCAGCAGGCCTTTTGCTACCGACACGCGGCGCTTGGTGGACGCGGTCGGATCGATCATCTTGTAATAGAGATCGTGCGAGAGCGCGTTCGCGATCGTGAGCAGGAGCCCGTCGGCGGTGGAGAGCGCCGCCGCGAGACCGCCCGCCGCCACGAGACCCGAGACGACATACGGCAGCCCCGCGATCTCCGGTGTGGCGAGCACGATGATGTCGCCGCCGAGCACGATCTCCGCAAGCTGCACGATGCCGTCGCCGTTCAGGTCGGTGATGTTGAGCAGTGCAGGGTCGACTTCCCGCCATGCGGCAGCCCAAGCGGGGAGTGACGCGAAGCTGCTCCCGACCAGGTTGGAATAGACGTCGTACTTCGCCAGCACCGCAAGGCAGGGGGCGGTGAAATACAGCAGGAAGATGAAGAACAGCGACCAGAACACCGAACGACGCGCCTCGCGCACGTTGGGGGTGGTGTAGTACCGCATCAGGATGTGGGGCAGCGCGGCCGTGCCGAACATCATGCAGAAGACGATCCCCAGGAAATTTCGCCGCGCGGTGTCCTGCGCTTTCTCGTCCTTGCCGGGGAAGGGGGTCGCGTGCGGCCGCGGCGGATTGGCGCGGGCGGCGAGACCCTTGTCCTTGTTCATCGCGGCTTTCCACTGCTCCGGATCGGTCGGATACGCCGTGAGACCCTTCTGAATCTCCGCGATTCTCGCTTCAGGTGCGTTTGCGGCCTTGAGCTCGCTCAACTGCTTCTCGAGCTTTGCCCGGCCTTCGGCATAGCCTTTCGCAGGGTCTTTCAGCGCGGCCGTCGCGGCATCGGCGCGGTCCTTGAGGATCTTCCGGACT
>Ga0196978_1000977_pt1 | contig 13594 bp, 7 predicted proteins | sample S3v_2013CmetaG_FD_155491 | JGI IMG/M metagenome (GOLD analysis project Ga0196978, IMG submission 155491) | Soil microbial communities from Anza Borrego desert, Southern California, United States - S3+v_20-13C | ecosystem: Environmental > Terrestrial > Soil > Desert | place: USA: California... | reverse complement strand
ACCTCATTTCGAGCATCACCTTTACCTGTCTGCGACCCCGCATAACGGCTACCGCGAGTCATGGACCGCGCTGCTCGAGCTGCTCGATCCGCAGCGCTTCGCCCGCGGCGTCGAACCGTCGGAGGAGGCCAAGCGCCGGGTGATGGTGCGGCGCCTTAAGTCGGAACTGCGAAAAGATCCCGCCCTGCGCAGGCCGGACGGATCTCCGATCTTCGCGGCCAGGACGGTCGAACCACTGGAGGTCCAGTACTCCGCGAAGGAACGAGAAATCCACGCGATGCTCGCACGCTACGTCGAGAACCGTCGCAAGCGGACAGCAGGCGATGGCACGAAGAGCCAAGCCATGGATTTTGTCGGCCTGCTCCTAAAGAAACGCATGTTCTCATCGCCAGCCGCGTTCGCAGAGACGCTGGCGGTCCACCGTGCCACGCTTGCGGCCAAATCGAGCCGGGCGACGACAAAGGCGCTCCGCAGCGTGTTCGACCGTCTCGACGAAGAGATTGCCGACGAGGAAGACCTTCGCGAGTCGACCGAGGATGCGCTGGCGGCCGCCGCCGGCGCACTGGGCAGCGCCACCGCTGACGAAGGACGTCTTCTCGATCAGATGACGACTTGGGCCGACGGTGCCCGCCATCGGAACGACTCCAAAGCCGCAAAGCTTTTCGAACTGATCGACGAGGTCTGTCGGCCCGACGTCGATGGGCGGCGTCGTTGGAACGACGAACGCATCATCGTTTTCACAGAATACCGCGACACTCAGCTCTACCTCTACGAACGTCTGGCTGCGCACTTTCCGGAGGGCGAGATCAAAGAGCGCGTCGAGCTACTTTACGGCGGCATGGACACTGACCGGCGCGAGCGCATCAAGGCTGAGTTCCAGGCGCATCCGTCGCGTCGGCCGGTGCGCATACTGCTCGCGACCGACGCGGCGAGCGAGGGCATCGATCTGCAACTGCATTGCTCACGCCTCGTCCACTACGAGACACCGTTCTCGCCGGCCCGCATGGAACAGCGAAACGGACGCATCGACCGTCACGGACAGCCGGCGCCGGTGGTGCGCCTCTACCACTTCGTCGGCTCCGGTTGGGAGAAGGCCGAGCCCGGCTCGGTGGCCGACGACCTCGGATTCCTGCTGCGAGTTGCGCGAAAGCTGGAGACGGTGCGCGAGGACGTCGGCATTCGAAGCCCGGGTGATCTACGAACTCTTCGAGTAGCTCCGGCCTCGCGGCGAACCGCCGAGCTAGAGCCTCCAGCCCGATCTTTCCGATAAACCGAGCGGTGACCAGATCGTCGGGAGGAGCGCCCACGGGGAAATAGAATGTTCCGCTTTCGGGGAACCGCGTACGGCCCCCGAGTGTCTGGTCGACCAACAAATCCACCCATGGGTCGCGGGTCATAGTGTCGCGCCCGATTTCGACTCCAACGGCGAGCGGACTCATGACGCCGAGGATTGAGGGCACCCGCCCCTTCTTACTCGGGACGGCCATGCGGAACCGATCGTCGCGGACCTGGCCGGAATCGAGGAAGGGTTTCTTTACCTCTCTTGCAAGGTAGTTGTTGCAGCTGTCGCAGACGATACCACGCCGTAGGACATGTTCCGTGTTGCCGAGTGACTCGGGGATAATGTGCTCCACGGACCTCGACTGATCGGAGCCCTGCATACAGATCACACACCGCATCGCACCTGCTACTTAGAACAACTCTGCCTGTGCTGTTTTAGGTGGCCAGAACACGCCGAGGATGAGAAACGAGTTCTGGCGCTTTGCCATGTTTCCCGTGAAGAAGTGCGGATCCCTGCCGGGCCCGCACATCTCATCCATGAATCGTCGACGCACAAGGGCGATGGTGGTGGCCTCGTCGTAGCCACGCCGGTTCCGCCGCCACAACTCGGCTAGTTCCCAATCAATTACCTTCATACGATGTGGGTTTGTGTTCCGGCAGCGGTCGCATCGAAATCTGTAGTAGAAGCCGACAGGGATCTTCTCGAGGGGCTGCTTGTTTTTCGTGAAGAACAAATCCTGTTGTCCGAGTTTCTCCAACTCACCCTGCTTCCATGTCGGCGAGTCCTCGGCCTTTGCTTCCATGTCGACGATCTCCGCGGGACGGAAAAAGCCTAACGACGTTCCCGCAGTCCTCTGCGCGTCCTGGATGTCGCACATAGAAGCGGACTGCACCTTCTTGACAATGTCGCGACGCCCGCGCCATCCATCCCGAGTCGGCAGCGGTTTGCCGATCAACTTGATGCTGTTGAGGATAGGCCTGGCGGTCTCAGGACGCGCGTCGTTCTTCGCCGCGCGAGTATCGACACTGATCCACTGGTACTTCTTGAACTGCTGAGAATCCTCCAGGTCGCGGTATGGGATTGGATACAGGCGCCTGAGTTGTCCTTGGCGAGTAACTCCAGCGATGCAGGCAGCCTCGCCCAGGGCGGCACTCGGGTTCGGATACGCTTTGACTGTGATGAGGAGCTCGACAGACCAGAACATCAGATGTGCGAGATTTCGAGCCCTGTGCTAGCGGCCAAGTACGGGGCCAGGGTGCCTCGGTGGCAGTCTTCCGCGTGCCGCTCTACGCACAACAGAACTGAGGCACGCTCGCGCAGCAGCCCGGCCGCGAGGTGCTGCGCGTTGGGTTGCTTCGGCAACAACTCCTTCTCGTACTTTTTGAATAGCACCTGCCGCTTCGTCCGGGTGGATAGGTCTGCGCGCAGGTTCGAGGGAATACCCAGCTCAGGTAGGTGCCTGTACTCGATGCCGACGTTGCCGCACATGCGATTGAGCGGACCACCGGAAAAGCCGTACTTCTGTGAATAGGCGTTCTTGCGAACATCGATGACTCGACCGATGCCGGCCCTCAGCAACTTGTCGAGGAAAGCGTCGATAGACTCTCCCTCGTATCCGGTCGTGAACACTGCCGGGGCCATTTCCTCTCGCTCTCGTGGAGTGCGCAGCTCGCTCCGTGACGCGTACCAGCCATAGCGAGTGTATACGCTGTCAATCAGGGCAGCAGAGCTCAGGCCGCCATACTTGAAGAGCGTGTCCGTTGCGGTCTCCCGCACGGCAGGCTTAAGGCGTTCGGCAATCTCGTCTACCTCTCGCTCGCGGCCTTCGACGATACGCAGATCTTCTGTAACGAGCCCTGCCTGCTCCAAGCGCGCCAGCTCGTAGTAAACGGTGAAACTGAATGGGCCGTAGCGGTACGGGAGAAAATCGTAGAATGGCAGATAAGCGCGCACTCCAGTCTCTTGGCCCATAAGGAAGAGCCACTTCATCAGGCGGACCTTTGTCGGTTTCACCTTGGCTTGCCGAAGCACGTCTAGCATCAACCGCTGACGGCCAAATATGGGCGCTGCCATCGGACAAGGATCGCACGCCTGAGCAGGAGGGTCCACTCGCCGTAGAGAGGAAACGCGGTCACGTGCGGCGAGATCGGCGGCTGGACCGGCAAGCGGAACGGCGTCATCGATCAACTTTGTACAGTGCACTTTGCCTCGATCCGACGGTCACCGAGGTCTGAGCTGACCAGCACTGGTAGAGTTCGGTCCGGCTGCGTGGAGACAACGACAGTCGCCGCTTGCACCGTCCGCGTCTGTCGCGGTCCTTCGTGAACCAGAGAGCATTCGGCGGGCCTGGCTACCGGTCGTCGGGTCTTCGCATCCACTGTGAGCCGGCACGTCCCCGCACTTTCGCCTCACCACGGGCCCTTCGTGAACCGGCCAAATCGCGCTTGGAGAATCAGCTGCCGAATCGGACGCTATCGACCCTGGACCCGGATTAGAGAGCAACGCCGAGGTCCACCGGTTCGCCGGAATCGCCCGCCCAAAGCCGCGTTTGTGTCGACCTCGTTCGTGAACCGTCAGTTCGCTGAAAATGAAGTGGCGGAGAGGGTGGGATTTGAACCCACGGTACCTGTTACAGTACACACGCGTTCCAGGCGTGCTCCTTAAGCCACTCGGACACCTCTCCGTGGAGTGGAAGCGCGAAACCTAGCCGCGCCCGGCGAGCCTTGCAACGCAGAGGGCCTCAGCGCGCCAGCCCATCGCATGCGCTGCGGCGCACCAAAAAGACCCGCTCACCCCTGCACTTCCGCCGCACCAAACGCGGCATCCGCCGCCGGCTGCACCTGCGCAACCTCGGGGACGTTCGCGCGGGCGTCTACAACAAAATCCGCCGCCGCGTTCCCCCACCCGATGAAGCGCGTGACGGCGTACGCAAGCAGCGCAATGTGCGAGAGCACCAGCCCGGCCCGAATCACGCTTCCCGCCAGCGCAGTGTCGATCGCGAACGCCAGCCAGAAGCACAGCATCGCCACCTCGGCCACGATGCAGATGCCGGGCACCGGCGTGCGCGCCTCGATCTTGGGTGTGCGCCGGAACCGAGGCTTGGCGCCGGTGACGATCTGTCCCAGCGACGCCAGCAGACCCGCCAGATTGACCGGGATCAGCAGCAGATTGAGCGCGTAGACGCGCAGAACGTCGTGCCAGGCGTAACCGCAGCGCACAAGGTCGCGTGCATAAAGGCCCAGGTATGAGACGGCCATCAGCGGAAGCACTTCGGCCCTCACGTCGGCGCCGTAGAAGCAGAACGGCAAAGCCAGCAGCGCCAGCGCGGTCGGCCCGAGCGAGACGAGATAGTGCAGCCGCATCGCCAGCTCGGCGCCGGCAGCCCGCGATGGTGCCGAGAAGAGCGCACGCATGAGCCGTGGCACCAGCACCACTCCGCCGTTGGCCCAGCGCAGACGCTGGACCAGCAGCGATCCGAAGTCGGCGGGCGTAGAGCTGAAGGCCAGGCGCTCCAGATGACTGAGCACCGTCCATCCACGGCGTCGCAGCGCAAGCGTAGTCTCGGTGTCCTCGATGACCGTCTCGTCGTGCAACAGCTTGCGGATGGGCCACCCGCGCTCGCTTGTCTCGATCGCGACTTCGCGCAGCGCCGCCACGCGAGCCACGGCATTGGCGCCGACCCAGAAGCCGGCGCCGGCCTCGATCATCCCTTGATGCAGCAGATACTGAACGTCGGTCGTGGCGCCGGCCACGCGCTCGAGCACCCGCGGCGCTCCGGGGAACGCGCTATACGGCGTCTGCACGACAGCGACGCGCTCGTTACCCGGCGCGTTCAGGAGCGCGGTCATGGTGGCGGCATAGGACGGCAGCACGACGGTGTCGGCGTCCAGGAAAAGAATGAGCGACGCATCAGGGATCTCGATGGTGGCGGCGGCGACGCCGCACCGCTCCAGGACGGTCGCCGCGCCGCTGCCCAGCTCTCGGTAGCTTCCGCCGAGAAGCGCGAGATAGCCGTTCAGGTTCATCGCCTTGTTCGGCTCATGCGGCAGGTTCGCGTAGCGCTTGCGCTCGAAGGCCGCGATCCGCGGAGTGAAGCGCTGCAGCAGATGCGCGTACGCGCGCGCCATCTCCTCGCGGTCCGCGCCGCCGCGCCGGCGCCACGCGCTCGCGTCCTCTCGCAGACCGCGGGCCGCCGAAAGCACGCAGCCGTCCAGGAAGAAGCGCGCTTCGTGACCACCAGAGCCGAAGCTCGACGTCGCCCGCACGAGTCGCGTAGCAAGATCATCGAGCAGCGCGGCGAGCGCCGAGCACTTCGTGGACGAGTTGTTTTCGAACGCCGCGATCGCCGCCTCGACGTGCCGCCGCATCGGCGCAAAGAGCGCTTCGATCTCGGCCGGCAAACGCCGGGCCGCCTCCAGCCCGTGCCGTGAGCGCGCGTCCTCGGGAACGGGCGGATCATCGATGAGGAGGACGATGCGACGGTTGGCGTGCGTCTGCAGCGCAGCCGACAGCAGCGTGCGCCGCACGACCTCGACTTCTTCCTTGTAGGACGGAACCAGGATCGCCATCGACGGCTCGCCCGCCGGTTCACGTGACACCGGTAGGTCCACGGTCGTGCTGGACCTGGCGACCCGCGACTCCTTCGCGTTCGTGCCACGCGCAACACAGAGCGTCCGGCGCAGCCATCCGATGCGCGCCACGTGATGGACGAACACCCCGTAGCAGACACACGCGAGCACCGCCGCCGCCAGCGCCGCACTGGCGGCCTCGGCCCAGTTTCCGGTGGCAATGGCGCCCGCCAGCACGCCCGCCATGTCGGCGGCGGGGAAGCCCGCCGACACACACGTGGCCGCGAGCAATCCCCACGTCAGCGCTATCTCGCGCCGCAGGCCGCGGGCATCGCCGGAAGTAACGTTCTCGCCTTGCATGAACAGATGCCCGGCGCGGCCCTGACAGCCGCGCCGGCTACAGCGCTAGTTGCAGGGCACGTCCGGATCGTTGCCGACCGACGTGCAGCTGTCGTCGCCGTGGATGTCGATGTCGCCCTCGACCTTGAACTTGTTGTCGATGGCGGTGGCGTTGCCGAAGGAGTGGATCGTTGCCTCGGGCGCCTTGATCTTGTTCTCGGTGACGCTGGTCGTGTCGGACGAGAAGCCGTTCTCGGCGATGAAGCCGAGCTCGCCGCCGGCCTTGAAGATGCTGCCCGCCGCCACGACGTCACCGCCGTTGGACATGCGCACGATGCCCTTCTTGCTCACCACGTTGGAGTCGGTGACGTTCATGTCCTGCGCGCCCGTCAGGAAGACGCCCGCGTCGTCGTTACCCTTGATCTTGCTGCCCAGCACCTCGCCGTCGCCGTTGCCGGTGACCTCGATCTTTCCGTCCTTGGACTTGAGCGCGCTGTCGATGATGCTGCGAGTGCCGGACGGTCCTACGATGACGCCATGTCCCAACGTGGATGCGACGTCACCTTGAAGCTTGCTTCCCTCCAGCACGACGTTGCCGTTGCCGCCCATCTTGATCGAGCCGCCCTTGGAGTGAAATCTCGTATCGGTCATCGAGATGTTCTGGAACGGGCCGACATAGATCCCGATATTCTCGGAGGATGCGCCGCCGGAGACGACCCGGCAGTTCTCGCACGACCAGCCATTGCCGCCGCCGAGGTGCACGACGCCCGCCGGGGCGTTCACGGTCAGCCGCGTGGCGATCGCATTGCTTGGGCCGAGCTCGGCCGCGGCCCCGTGATACGAGGTACCGCCGATGCCGCCGGCGAACACTTCCACCTCTTCCAGAGTGACCTGCCCGTTACCGCCGAGATGGAACGTGCCGTCCGGAGCGGACAAGCGAGTGCGGCGGATCTCACTCGGCGCCGAGTCGAGTGCAGAAGGAGCGACCGTCAGCGTCGCGTTGCCGCCTGTCCACTCCCCGCCGGCGATGAGCTCGCTGTCCAGGATCGTATGGTACGCAGCGCCGCCGATGCTGATGAAGCCGTCCGATTCGAGCAGGCTCTCGCCGATCACGACGCTCGAGGGCGTGCCGGTGATACTCGTGGAGGCCGTCGCGACGGTGATTCCCTCGACGGCCGACAGGCTCGAGCCGAGGATGGAGCGGACGCCGCCCGCGCCGCCGAGCGTGATCGTCGTGGCAGCCGACAGCACCGAATCGGTGATGAAGAGGCTGTCGCGCGGCGGGATGTTGATGCCACCGGTCTCGGAGATCAGGGTGCTGTCGGCGATGGTCATGATGCCACCACCGTCGAGCGTAAGGCCGCCATCGGTCGTTATGCTGGTGCCGTTGACGACGACGATCGTCCCGTTGTTGATAGTCGAGAAGGATCCTGCGACATCGACTTGGACGTTGTCGAACGTCAACGTGGCACCTGGCTTGACGTCCACCTGGCAATTGCCGGGGATGGAAGCTGCGCCCGTGACGGTCTCCGATGAGAAGACGGTGAACCCGCCGGGACATCCGCCGAAGAAGGTCGCGGCATCGGTTGCGGAGGCCGGCGATGCGGTCAGTGTTACGATGCCGGCCGCCAGCGTTGCGGCGGCGAAGCGAGTCCCGCGTACAGAAACGTTCATGAACGACTCCCCCCAGCACTTCATTGCTGGTATCTCGAGCGCGGACCGGTCAGGCGGCGCAAACTCTCCAACCGTTGCAAGCCGATGTCCCGCGCATGTTCCCATCAGTTGCACGGCGCGTCCGGATCGTTGGCCACCGACAGGCACGAGCCGGAGCTGCTGACCTCGATCACGCCGTCGACGCTGAACTGGTTGCCCGCAGCAACGGTCCCGCCGCTGAACGAGCGAAGGAAAGCGTTGTCCGCCTTGACCTGGTTCTCCAGAACGCTGGTCGCGCCTGATCCGCTCTCGACGCGAAAGCCCTCGGCTCCGCCCGACTTGATCTTGTTGCCGTCGAACGTGTTGCCCCCGCCATTGGGCGCGGTGACATTGCCCGCCTTGCTGGAAACCTGGGAATCCGTGACGGTCATCCCGCCGCTACCGGTCAGCAGTACGCCGTCTTCGCTCTTGTCCTTGATCTTGCTCTCGGTGATGGAGCCCGCACCGCCGCCAGTGACTTTGATCCTTCCGTCCTCGACCTTGAGCTGGACGCGGGTGAGATTCTGCGTTCCGTTGGGACCGATCACGATGCCGTCTCCAGAATTGGCCGCGCCCTCGGCCTGCGCCTTGACGTCGGTGAGCGTCACCGCCGAGGAGCCGCCGATCAGCATGCCACCGGCGCGCGCACGCAGCTTGCCGTCCACGAGAGTGACATTGGAGAAGGGTCCGATGCGAATGGCCTGATTCTCGTTGTTGGTTCCGCCGGCATCGATGTCGCAGTCGGTGCAGCTGAACGCGCCGAACCCGCCCAGGTGCACGCTGCCCAGCTCGGCCTGGATGCGCAGGCCGGTCGCGGAGGTGCCGTCGGGCGCGATGCTGACTGCGCCATCCGAGTAGAACGTCGAACCGGGAGCACCTGCTTCGATGTCGACGTCCTCGAAACTCACGAAATCGTTGGCACCGATCCTGATCGAGCCGGCTGGCGCCGTCAGCGAAGTGCGCCGGATCTCGCCGTCGGAGGTTCCCGATGACGCGAGCACGATGGCGCGCGAAGAGGTGTTGCCGGTGTCGAAATTGGAGACGAACGTGGAGTCGACAATGGTGTGCGAAGTAAAGCCGCCGACCGTGATGGTGCCTTCGGCTGCGAGCTGACTGTCGGTGATCGCGGTCGAAGACTGCGTCCCGGTGTAGCCAATGCCACCCTGCGCAATATTGATGTTCGCGCCCGCGATCAGCTTGCTCGAGACCACGTTGCGCGCCCCGCCCTGTCCGCCGAGCACGACGTCGCCGGTTGCCTCGAGAGTCGAGAGCTCGACGGTCATGTTGTCGCGCGGCGGAAGGTTGATGCGGCCGGCGGTCGCCTGGAGCTTGCTCCCGCTGATGACCATCAGGTCGCGGGCGTCGATGACGATCTCGCTGGCGACGATCTTGCTGTTGGTGACGGCAACCCGCTCACCATTCCCCCAGACGTTGAAAGTCCCGCCGAAGCTCAGCTTGGCGCGCTGGAGCTCCAGCTCGATGCCCGGCTCGACGCTGACCGTGCAGCCGGTTGCCACCTCTGCCTTGCCGGTGACGATCGTGTCCTCGAGGACGAAGATGGGCGCGTTGCAGGTTGCGAAGAACGTCTCTGCCGACACCGTGGCGGCATCGGCCGTTGCAGCCGTCAGGACCAGGGCCAGCGCTGCGGCGCCGGCAACTCCCATGTGCGATCGCTTCATGGCTCCCCTTGATGCGGCCGCGCGTGCGCGGCGTTGGTGATTGCACCAAACCTGCGTTCCAACTGTCCGGCGGTGCAGGGTAAAGATGGCCTCCCCTCCGCTGCGAAGCGGGCGCATCTGACGCGATCGGTTCCGGTATGTCAACGTTCGGCTGCCTCAAAATACTCGGGTTGCTGCTCGCGGTCGTCCCCGCCACCGCTGCTGCGGCGGCCGTTGCGACCGTCCCCGTCCTGCTGACGTTCAACCTGGAGACCGACGACGACGCCCTGGCGCTGCGCAATCTGCCAAAGGACGTGCCCGCCACCTACTTCATCACCGGCGCGTTCGCCGAACGGCACGAACCGCTGGTCCGCAAGCTGGCCGCCAATGGCACTTTCGGTTCGTTGAGCTACTCGCATCCCGATCTGACCACGCTCGACGGCGACGCGCTGCATCGGGAGCTGCAGCTCGGACGCCTGGTACTGGAGAAAGTCTCGGGCGCCGCGGTCGAATGGTTCCGCGCCCCGTTTCTCAAGTACGACGACGAGGTCACGCGGGCACTGGTCAAGGTCGGCTTTCGCTACGACAGCTCCGATCCGGAGCGATGGCCGCAGCAGCTGTCCCTGTTCGAGCTGCCCGTTTCCACCGAGGATGGGGGTGAGCGACTCGCGTCCGACTACGACCTCTTCGAAAGCGCGCGCATGACGGAAGCCCAGGCGCTTGCCTGGCTGCAGCGGCGCTTCGACGAACGCGCGCACACCGGCAGACCGCTCGTCGTCCAGCTGCGGCCCCGCCTGATGGCCGAGAAGCCCGCGCTGCTCGCCGACTTCATCGATCTGGTCCGCCAGCGCGGCGGCGAGCTGATGACGGCCGACCAGTACGTGACGCATGCAATGGAGGTGCAGCCGTCGCGCTCGGGCGTCTGGGTCGATTTCAGCCAGGGCGAGCACGACGTGGGCCAGCTCGTGGCCGACCTGGAGGCCGGAGGAATCACCGACGTCTTCCTGCAGGCCAAGGACCCCGAGGGCAATCGTTACTACCCCGATCCTTCCGACGGCGGACCGGTGCGCAGCGACGTCTTCACCCGCGCGGCCACGGCGCTGCGCGAGGCCGGCTTTCGCGTGCACGCCTGGATCTCGACGTGCCGCGATCCGTTCCTGGCCGCGCGGCATCCCGACATCGCCATGACCGGCATCGATGGTAAGACCTCCGCCGACTGGATCTCGCCGTCCAACATCCGCGCGCGCGCAGCCGTGCTTCGCACCATCGGCGACCTGCTCGATCGGCACACGCTCGACGGCATCCACCTCGATTACCTTCGCTATCCGGATTTCGACCACGATTTCGCAGCCGCCGACGTGGCCGCCTTCCGCCGCAACCGCGACATCGGCGAGATGCCGCTGCGGCAGATGTTCGATCAGCACTACAATGCGTGGATGCACTGGCGCAGCGACCAGATCCGCCAGCTCACGGAAGACGTCGCGGACCTGGTGCGCTCGCGTCGCGACCGCAAGGTGGAGATTTCGGCTGCGCTCTACGCGGACGCCGCAACCTCGTATCGCGTGATGGAGAAGATGGGACAGGACTACTCGATGCTCGCGCCGCATCTGGATACGCTGATTCCGATGGCGTACGTGCAAGAGCAGCAGCGCACCATCGACTGGATCGCCAAGGTCGCCCTGGCCGCGCGTTATCGCGCCGGCGAGCGTGCGGTCCTGGCGGGCCTGGAAGGCTTCCAGCGTCCCGGCCAGATCAGCTACACCACCGAGCTCTTCGGACAGATGGTGCAGGCGGCGCAGCGTGGCTACGAGGGCAACGTCTTCTACGCCTATTCGTACCTGTTCGGCCGCGGAAAGAGCGGCTTCAACATGCCCGAGGGAAGCGTGGGCATGCTCGCGCCGCTGCATGCGCCCTTGCAACGCCCGTCGGCCGCAGCGGCACGAAACGGGCCGCGTTTCTCGTTGATCTACTCCGCGCTGGCGGTCGTCTTCCTGATCGCCGCACTGGCGGCGGCGCGAGGCCGCGCGCGGCGTCTGGGTAACCGAACGGGAGTGTGACGTCTCATGCCGGGGTAACAGGTCCGCCGCTTGCAGGACGACTCCCGGCATCACCGGTTCAGCCTTACTCCGGCGGGAGCAGATCACCGGCGCGCACGACGACTCGCGGCAACGCATCCAGGCACAGCGTCACGTCACCCGATGCGATACCGGCCTGCGCATAGGTTCGCGATGCGACGTCCGGCTGCGCGTACCATTCGACGACACGGTCGCGCAGGTTGAGAATCCAGTAGTTGGTGACCGGCTATGCGCCGAGCAAGCGATCGCGTGCGCCTATGCGCAGAGCAGGTCGATCGCGTGTCCGACGGCTTTTCGAAGCACGCGAAGCGCATCGCTGGCGGCGAGCGCGCCGCTGCCGTCGGCATCGCAGCGAACCAGCGGACATGCGTCCAGACCGACCGCGCCGCGAAGGACGAGGAGCGCATCGGAAGCCTTGATGTCGCCGTCGTCGTTGGCGTCGCCGCACAGCTCGTCCGGCTCGGCCGTCGTCGTCGTCGTGCTCGTCGTCGTCGTAGTGCTGGTGTCGCCGGTGAGCGTGGCCGAGCCGATCGCCAGCGTGCGGTGGCTCAGCAGGTCGCCGCCGAAGACGTCACCGGGCATCGCCGGATCCTCGCCGTCGGGCGGGGCGATGGGGAGGATGCCCTGCTCCTCACCGAAGACGTCGACGTAGAGCGTGCCGTCCTCGCCGAAGGCACAGTCCTGCGGATCGACGAGCGCGTCGGCATACTTCGCGATCGTGTCGGTCTCGGGATCGTAGCGCAGCACGACGTCGTCGAAGTGGTCGACGATGTAGAGGTGATCGTCCTCGCCCATGCACACGCCTCGCGGGTGGCTGATCAGGTCTTCGGCCTTGATCGACTTGTGCACGAGCACCGTGGTCTCGAAGGCACCGTTGGCATCGAAGCGGTGGATGGAAGCCGCGTTCAGGCCCGTGTCGCTGACGTAGAGGCGTCCGCTGTCGTCGAAGGCCAGGCCGAAGGGAAAGTTCAGAGCGATGCCGGTGGTGTAGACGCCCTCGTTGACGCCGGTGGTGCCGTCGATGCGATAGACACCGGCAGGCGAGCCGAGGGCGGTGACGATGAAGAGGTCGCCGCCCGGCCCGAACACCATCTTCTCGGGCTGGGTCAGGCCGAGATTGTTCGTGAACAGGCCGATGTAGTCGCCGTCGGCGCTGAACTCGTGGATGTTGGTCGCGTCGAAGTTGGCGCCGCGATCGTAGACGTAGAGGTGGCCGTCCGGACCGACGGCGACCGAGCGCGGCGTGCCTGTTTCGTCCTCGCCGATCTCTCGCGTGGCCTGGTCGGGCCGGACCGTCGTGTCGTAGGCGCGCACGCGGGTGAAGTCGAAGGCGTAGAGCGTTTCGGCATGAGCCGGGGTGGCGGCGAAGACAGCGAGCGCGGCGAGGGCGGCAGCGGCGGTCCCGTTGGCAGCGACGACGCGGGCCGCGTTGCGGGCCGGAGAGGCGATGCCGGCCACGGCGTGCGCGGCGAAATGGATGAAGCCGGCCGCGATGCGCCGGTGCGAGGAGTCGATGCCGGCCGCGGCGCGCGCAGCTGGATAGCTGAAGCCGGCCGCGATGCGCCGGTGCGAGGAGTTTTGAAGCACGAGACGAATTCCCCCAGAGCGAGCTGTTGATGGCAGCGCTGTAGCAGCCGGGCCGGCGCGCGTCCAGACGGAGGTCTGTGCAACGGCCGCAGCAGCGGCACCGGCACACGTTTGGATCGGGGTCAGCTGCGGAATCATGAACTGCCCCATCCACGATTCAGCACCTGACCCCAAAACCGCGTTTTCAGTACCTGACCCCAGCCGGATTGCCACTGGGGGCGGTGGCGGCTAACCGTGCTCGTCCGCTTTACGGGATCATGACGCGCCAGCCCTACCGCACTGCGCCCTCGCCGTCGCCGGACATGCCCGGCGGCGTGCCGTACATCGTCGCCAACGAGGCCGCCGAACGTTTCAGCTACTACGGCATGCGCTCGATCCTGGTGGTGTTCATGA
>Ga0196978_1000973_pt1 | contig 13618 bp, 23 predicted proteins | sample S3v_2013CmetaG_FD_155491 | JGI IMG/M metagenome (GOLD analysis project Ga0196978, IMG submission 155491) | Soil microbial communities from Anza Borrego desert, Southern California, United States - S3+v_20-13C | ecosystem: Environmental > Terrestrial > Soil > Desert | place: USA: California... | reverse complement strand
GCTGCGTAACGCCGGGCTGCCGGTCGAAAGCGTGGATTACGTGAATGCGCACGGGACATCCACCCCGCTCGGCGACATCGCAGAGACCGTGGCGGTGAAGCGCGCGTTCGGCGAGCACGCGCGCAAGCTGGCCGTAAGCTCCACCAAATCCATGACCGGGCATCTGCTGGGCGCGGCAGGCGGGATAGAGGCGGTGTTCTCCGTCCTCGCGATCCGTGACCAGGTCGCCCCGCCGACGATCAATCTTGTGAACCAGGATCCGGAGTGCGATCTCGACTATGTGCCGAATACGGCGCGGCTGATGGAAATCGACACCGTGCTTTCGAACTCCTTCGGCTTCGGCGGCACGAACGGCACTCTGGTGTTCAGCCGCATCTGATCTCCGCGGTCTGCCGGCACGAGCCTGTAGCCGTCTGCCCGCCATGATTCTCGTGAACGGTGTCACTGACGGCGCGGTGGGCGCTGACGATCGCGGCCTCGCGTACGGGGACGGCGTTTTTCGAACGCTGCGTGCGCGCAGCGGCGTGCCGCTCCATTGTGCGCGCCACTATCGCAAGCTTGCGGACGATTGTGCTGCGCTCGCGTTGCGCGCGCCGGACGAGGCGCTGCTCGCCGCGGAGGTGAAAGCCGCCTGCGCGCGATACGCGGAGTGCTCGGTCAAGATCATCGTTACGCGCGGAACCGGGCCGCGTGGCTACCGCTACCGCGGTGATGAAGCCCCGACGCGAATCGTGATCGCCGAGCCGGTGTCGGAGCGCCCGGCGCTCGATCGTGTTGGCGGTGCGGCCGTTCGGCTGTGTACCATCAGACTCGCACCGCAGCCGGCGCTCGCCGGGGTGAAACACCTGAACCGCCTCGAAAACGTGCTGGCGCGCGCGGAGTGGAGCGATCCCGAGATCGGGGAGGGGCTGCTGCGCGACACGGAAGACAACGTGATTTGCGGCACTATGAGCAATCTGTTCCTGGTGAGAGGCGGCTCGCTCGCGAGCCCTCGGCTGGACCGCTGCGGCGTCGCCGGTGTGACGCGCGCGCGTGTCATCGAGGCGGCGGCGCAGCACGATGTGGCATGCGTGTTATCTGCTCTCACGTGGCGCGACGTGCTCCGCGCCGACGAGGTTTTCCTGGTGAACAGCCTCTTCGGCGTGTGCCCCGTGCGTGCGCTGGACGGCGAGCCGCGCGAGCCCGGCCCGCTGACACGAGCCCTGCAGGCCTGGCTGGACAGTGAAGATGACGCGCAGGTGGCTTAAGGCCGCGGCAGTCGCGGTCGCCGGGATCGCGCTCCTGGTCATCGCGTGGTGCGTCCGGTATCCATTCGCTGACCTGCCGCTCGCATCGTCGCCCGTGCAGTTCAGCATCGCCGCCGGCAGCAGCCTTCGCAGCGCGACGCACCAGATGGTGCAGGCCGGCGTGCTGCGCTCGGCGCTCCCGTTCGAAATCCTCACCCGCCTGTTCGGCGATCCGCGCAACATCAAGGCGGGAAACTACGAGATCGAGCGCGGCGTCACGCCGCGGGAGCTCATGGCGAAGCTCACCCGTGGCGACTCCACCGCGCTCGCGATCACGCTGGTCGAAGGTTGGACCTTCCGCCAGCTGCGCAAAGCGCTCGACGATCACCCGGCGCTCCGCCATGATACCGCGCGGCTCACCGATATCGAGATCCTGCAGCGGCTGGGCATCGAGCATGAATCTCCGGAAGGATTGTTCTTTCCGGATACCTTTCACTTCAGCTTCGGCGTCTCCGATCTGAACGTCCTCAGGCGGGCGCACCTGCTCATGCAGAAACATCTCGCCGCCGCGTGGGCACGCCGCTCGCCGGACCTTCCGCTTGCATCGCCGTACGAAGCACTGATCCTCGCATCGATCATTGAGAAGGAGACTGGGAAAGCCGTGGAGCGCTCGCTCATAGCCGCGGTCTTCCTCAACCGGCTCAAGGCGGGCATGAAGCTGCAGACCGATCCGACGGTGATCTACGGTCTCGGCCAGCAGTTCGACGGCAATCTGCGCAAACACGACCTCACCGCGGATGGCCCGTATAACACGTACACCCGCGCGGGCATGCCGCCTACGCCGATAGCGATGCCCGGCCTCGCATCCTTGCATGCGGCCGTGAATCCAGCCGCGACCGACGCGCTGTATTTCGTCGCGAAGGGCGATGGCAGCTCGCATTTCTCGCGCAGCTACGAAGAGCACGATCGCGCGGTGACCAAATATCAGCGGGGAGGACGCAAGGATGCGCGGTAAGTTCATCACGCTCGAAGGCATCGACGGGGCCGGCAAGAGCACGCATCTGCCATGGCTCGCGGAGCTGCTCGAGTCGCGGGGCATCAACGTTCGCGTTACACGCGAGCCCGGGGGCACCGCACTCGGCGAAAATCTGCGCGCTTTGCTGCTCGACCCCGCACAGCGGCTGCATCCCGAGACCGAGGCGCTGCTCATGTTCGCGGCCCGGCGCGAGCACCTGGACAAGGTGATCCTCGCCGCGCTCGACGACGGCAACTGGGTGCTCTGCGACCGTTTCTCCGATGCGAGCTTTGCGTATCAGGCGGCGGGCAGCGGCGTCGAGTGGAGCAAGATCGCGGCGCTGGAAGCGTGGGTGCATCCGAACGTTCAGCCGGACATCACGCTCTATTTCGACGTCAGCCCGGAGATCGCGCGCGCCCGGCTCCAAGCGGGCCGTCCCGCCGATCGATTCGAGCAGGAGCGCTCGGAGTTCCACGCTCATGTCCGGGAAGCATATCTGCGACGCGCGGCGGAACACCCGACGCGCATGCGCGTGATCGACGCCTCGCGCGAGATCGCGCACATCCAGACGGAGCTTCGCAAGATCATCACGAGCCTCGGAAAATGACGGCGCTCGCATGGCATCGCGCCGAGCTCGAGCGGATTGCCGCTTCGCGCGCGAGCCTGCCGCACGCGCTGCTGCTCCACGGTCCTCGCGGCATCGGCAAGCTCGCGTTCGCGCAGGCGCTCGCACGAAGTCTCTTATGCGAGGCGCCGGCGGCCGGCGGCACGGCATGCGGCGCGTGCTCGGCGTGCCTGTGGTTCGCCGCGGGAACGCACCCCGATTACCGCGTCATCGAGCCCGCCGGTGCCGGCACGGACGAGGAGGGCGAGCAGGTCGGCCGCGCCTCCACGGTCATCGCCGTCGATCAGATCCGCGCACTGTTCGATTTCGTCAATATGTCGAGCCACAGGGGTCGCGCCAAGGCCGTCGTGCTGCATCCCGCCGAAGCGCTGAACGTGAACGCCGCAAACGCGCTGCTGAAAGCGCTCGAAGAGCCGCCGCCGCGGACGCACTTCCTGCTCGTGAGCCATCGGCCGCATCTTTTGCTGCCGACGATCAAGAGTCGCTGCCGGAAAGTGCCCTTGCACGCGCCGGATCCGAAGGGAGCGAGCGCCTGGCTCGCGAGTCAGGGCGTGCGCAACGCCGATCTCGCACTCGCACACGTCGGTGACGCGCCGCTGCTCGCATTGGAATTGCAGGAGACTGATTATTGGGGCGCGCGCGCCGCATTCTTGCGCCAGCTCACAGCCACGGAGCTCGATGTTCTGAAAGCAGCGGAGGCCTTGCGCGATGTTCCGGTGCCGTACGTGATCGCCTGGCTCCAGAAATGGTCGTACGACATCGCGCATTACCAGGCGGCAGGGCGGGTGCGCTATAACCCCGATCATGTAGATGCGATCGCGCGCGCCGCAACCGAGTCTGATCGGCTGGCCGTGCTGCGGTTTCATCGTGAGATGGTGCAGCTCCAGCGCGACGCGCAGCATCCGTTGAACGCGCGCCTTTTCATCGAGCAGGTGCTGCTCGCCTATCGCGATGCGCTCGGCGCGGCGCGGGTGCCGGCATGAGCGCGCTGGTCGATTCGCATTGCCATCTCGACTTCCCGGAGCTCGCGGCGGACGTGCCGGCGGCGCTGTCGGAGATGGCCGCAAACGGCGTATCGCATGCCTTGTGCGTGTCCGTGACGCTCGAGGATTTCCCGAAGGTGAGGGCGCTCGCCGAGGAGCATCCGAATCTTTACGCTTCGGTCGGCACGCACCCCGACTATCCAGACGTTCCACCGGTGCTGCCGGACGACTTGGTGCAACGCGCGGATCACCCCAGGGTGATTGCGATCGGCGAGACCGGCCTCGACTACTACCGCCTCACGGGCGATCTCGAATGGCAGCGGGACCGGTTCCGCGCGCATATCCGCGCCGCTCGCGCGTGCGGAAAACCGCTCATCATCCACACGCGGGCCGCAGCGGACGACACGTTGCGGCTCATGCGCGAGGAACGTGCGGACGAGGTCCGCGGTGTCATGCACTGCTTCACCGAATCGTGGGAGACTGCGGCCGCCGCGATCGACCTGGGCTTTTACATTTCCTTCTCCGGTATCGTGACGTTCAAGAACGCCGGCACGCTGCGTGAGGTCGCGCGGCGCGTGCCGCTCGAGCGCCTGCTGGTCGAAACGGACTCGCCGTATCTCGCACCGGTGCCTTTCCGCGGCAAAACGAACCAGCCGGCATGGGTGAAGTACGTCGCCGAGGAGATCGCGCGCCTGCGCGCAATCGATTTCGACGATCTTGCCCAGGCCACGACTCAAAACTTCTTCAGGTTGTTTAAGGCGGCGCATGCGGCTTAGTCGGACTCTCGCGGTGATCGGCGCGGCGTTGGCATTTTCAGTGACGGCAGCGGCGGGCGCGGCGGTTTACGACGAAATCTTTCATGCCATCGAGCTCGATGACCGGCGCACGATCGTCGAGCTGCTGAAGCGCGGTGTTGACGTCAACACCGCCAATGAGAAAGGCGAGACCCTGCTCCTCATCGCCGCGCGCGGCGGCAAAGCGGCCACTGTCGAGACGCTGCTTGCCTACAGGCCCAATCTCAATGCCCGCAACAGCGTCGGCGAGACGGCGCTCATGCACGCGGCGATCCGCGGGCGCGAAGACATCGTGAAGCTCCTGCTGAGCGCAGGCGCGGCCGTCAACCAGCCGGGCTGGACCCCACTCATGTACGCCGCCGCCGGCAACCAGCTCGAGATCGCGCGCCTGCTCCTCGGGCGCGGCGCCCAGGTGAATGCCACGGCCCAGAACGGGACCACGGCGCTCATGATGGCGGCGCGCGAAGGCCACCTGCCGATGGTGCTGCTGCTCCTCGAACACGGGGCCGACGTGAACTACACGAGCGCTTACGGCTTTAACGCGCTCAATATCGCGCTGGAGCGCGGTCGCCGCGAGGTCGCCGACGTCCTCGTGCGTGCGGGCGCGCGGCCCTGAAATGGTCATGCAGCTGATGCTGGAAGTTCGCGCCACGTTTGCGCATAATCCATATTCCCCGGGCGCGTTGACGCCGCTGAGGCGGTGTTGTAGGGCCTAATCTGGAATAGGAAAGGGCGGGGTAGGCGCATCTCATAGGAGATGGGCCATGCACCAAAGAAAATGGCCCCGGATCTGCGCCAACAGATCCGAGGCCGGGATCCCGAATCGCCTGTCGAAGACCTTGACCTCGGGAAAGGGGTCAGGCGATGATTAGCTTACATCACGCACCGCGTAGCGGCAACGCACAGCCCCGCGGCTTCGCACCTGAGAGGTCCGCCGACCATTCTTCCGGCGGGGAGCCTCCACTCCAAGCAATACCGGAATTCGAGTCGGCCATTCGGCCGCAGCTGGTCGCGCATGACGAGCCCTACGCGCGGCTGCGCGGCCGTAACGTGCCGGTGTTCGAGGACCCGCTGCAGTATGTGGCGTCGGTTCGGTCGTTTTCGCGTGGTGGTTACGAGGCAACGGTGCGGTTGGTCAATGCTCAGCAACTGGCAGATCAGGCGTCGCTCGATCGGCCGCGAGGGCGTCGCATAGAGCGTCCCGCGGATGTGCGATCTGACGAGAACATTTGGCGTGCTCAAGTCCGCGCGCGTCAGCAGGTCCGTTACCGCGTCAAAGAAATGGGCGCGGATCGGCTGCTGACCCTAACCACGCGCGAGTCGGAAAACACGGTCGACGAGCTGCTGCTGCGTTGGCAACGCTGGCTCAAGTTGGTGGAGCGGGCTAGCGGTGGACGTTTCCATTATGTCGCGGTGCCCGAACCGCATCCATCGAACCCGAAGCATTTTCACCTGCATGTCGCCGTTGCGGTTTTCTTAAACGTCGATGTGCTCCGGCGTTGCTGGTGGCAGGTGTGCGGAGGTCGCGGTATGGGCAACGTGCACATCAAGCGGCTCAGTGCGGGGGGCGACAAGGAACGACGAGTCTGCCGCGTTGCCTCCTACATTTCCAAATATCTGACCAAGTACGAATTGGTTCGATTCAACCGAAAACGCTATTGGTCGTCACGGGTTCAATTACAAGCCGTGCGGCGCTATTGGCTCGCGTCGAGCGATCTATGCAGCGCTCTTCGCGAAACGTGGGACCGGCTCGGTGTGAAAGGATGCAGCGCGAGTGCCGGCGATCTGTGGATGGCGAGCGGCGGGGAGTTGTTCTGGTTTCAAGTGATGCCGGGTCATTGTGACCCGCCACCGTTCTAAGGGGGAACGAAGTGCATCGTCGCATAACCGCGTGGCTCTGGCGCTTTCGGTTGTTTCGCTGGTGCGTAACGTCTTACGTGCATCACGGCTTGCCGGGGCACCGCTGGCTGGCGGAGGAGACGCCGTTTCTCTCGGCGTTGCGTGAGTGGGCGCTGCGGAACGGCCACTATGACATTGCCCGTGATTGCACCGAGGCCTTGCGCAGCGCCGAGGCGCGAGGAGTGAGGGCACATGGCTGAGTTCTATTGGCATAAGGATAGGCTCACGGGGCTGCTGGCGTTCGGCCGCGTCGACGATGACGGATTATTGGCGGTGATCGTTCAAGAGGGTTTCCCGGCCAAACGTCAAGCGCGATGCTGTGAATTTTTCGAATGGCATGTCACCGGCGCAGTGATGACTTCCGAGTGCGAATGGCGAGCGTTCGACGATGACGAAGACTTCGCTGACGAGATGGAGCGGTGGTATCGCAGGCAGACGGGCATGTCTCATGGGGCCCTCCTAGAGCACGTGAGGCGGGTGTTTGCGCTGGCGGATGCGGCGTCGGCGCGATATGGCAAAAGCGGGACGGTCACAGTCCATGTCGAGGGTGGTGAATCCGTCTAATAGCGTTTTACGCGGCCCGGTTGTGCATGGGGCGCGCGTGAGCGGCCACAGGCGATGGTGTCCGCACGGCGTTGCGCGCCAGCGAGCGCATCAAAGCATCGCGTCCCCTCTATAGACGATGCCACGCGTTGCTGGCCCGATCACGCTGCGTGAGCTCTCGGCTGAAGAGGGGCGAGCGGATCGTGCGTTACTCAAAACGCTTGAGCTAGAGCATGCGCGTCTGATTGTGGGGAGTGCGAGCGGGTCAGAGGCCACGCGAGCTCGCGGGCCACGCGACCTGGCTAATCGTGTCATCCACGCGGCCGCATCTTTGCCAAAGCCATGCGACCAGGACGGCCACGTCCTCGAGGTGGTCACTCCGCGTCAGGGTCGCGATGGTTCGTCCGAGGTAAGCGGCGTCCGGAGATCGCCCCGGAGCGGGCGGCTCCGGGCGCCGCGCGCAGCGCGGCGCCCTAAACTAGAGATAAGGACACTTAACGGACAATCGCTAAACGAATCCGAATTGCCCGTGCCCATTCGGTTAGCGTGGGTGCGGGAGAGTGAGCGCTATGCGCGGCTACGTAACACAGCGTGGTTCGTTAGGAATTCGCGGTTACAGGGGTTCGATGATGGGAAGCCAATGGCGCACTTCGTTCTCGCTGTGCGGCAGTTACTTTTAGACGGAGAGCCTCTCGAGGCCGTGGTGCCATCTATGGTTGATCTGTTCATGAAACCATGAGGAGGCTGGAGCGATATGCCGGGCTGCGTCGTCACGACTCCAAGTGCTGTAGCGCGACGCGGCGACCGTCATGACTAAGAGAGAGAATGAAGCCTCCTGCGCGGGCGGCGTGCGACTCGATAAGGCCCTGATTAACCAAGGTGTCGACAGCATACCGAGCTGCTGTAGCGCCCAACTCAAGCTCTGTCTTGAGGCGGTCTACAAGCGTCGTCTCATGCACTCTTGGATGGCCTTCGTCTTCAAATTTAGCCATTGTTTGCAGGGCATAACGTTGGTCCCGAGGCATCTGAGGTGGCCCGGTCGGCACACTACGACTGTCGTCCTCTGCTGTGCTGTTCATCTGTGGAATTTGCGGCGCCTCGCTCTCCATGCCAGTCGTCGGCGCGCGGCCACGCTGTTGTGCCTCAAACAGGTTCAGACGAGCCTGAATTCCGCGAATCTCCTCGTCTCTCGCGGCGATGGTTTGTCGCAGATGCGTGATCGTCTCGTTAGCGTAGGCCCGGAAGTTGTCGAGTTCCTCTTGTGTAACAGGAGTCTCATTTGCGATCTTTTGCTTGAGCTCGGTCAAAGTTCTCTTCGTCTTAAGCTCCTTTTCGAAGAAGCGTTGGCTGACGATGGGAAGCAGGAAAATGTACGCGTACGCGAAAACACCCGGCGCGAGCAGCGCGCGCCAAGTCCACGTGAACCAATCTGGATAGAGAATGCTATTGATCAGCTCCATGCGCCGTTCTACGGCGTCGCCAGAGAAAATCACCATCAGCAGACGATAGTTAAAGACCAGCCAGCCGAAGAGGAACCCGCGCAGGAGTGGATTTGCGAATCGCTCCGTCACCGCATCCCAAAAGCTGGCAAGCAGGTCGCCAACGCTCTTTTGAGCCGCGGCTGGATTCGGCCGTTCTGGTGGGGTTTCCATGACGGCGCGATTATAGAGACGGCGCTTTCCCGAACAGCACGTTTATTGATCAACAGGAATTTGATACAGTCGGATGTGGCCTGCTTCGCATAATCCATATTCACGGCACCGAAAAATGCGATCGCAAGTGAGCCGTCGCCGGCGAGCTCAGGCGCCAGTAACCACGCGGCGATAAAGCCCAAAGCCGCGCCGGCGAGCTTCCTCGCCACCCCCTGCCACGCTTTCCGGACCTCCGTGCGTTTCGCACGCTCGGCCGCGTTCACTGCCAGGACGTAACCGGCCGGCAGATCGAGCGCTGCGGCCACCTTCAGACACATGTCCTCACCCATCCGCGCGCGGCCGGTGCGGTACGCACTGACGAGCGGCTGAGTGGTTCCGAGGAACTTGGCCAACTGATAGTCGGAGCGGATGCCGTGGCGCGCGCGCACGGCGTCGAGAAAGTCGATCGTGGTCTTCATGGCATCCCGGCACGTGAAGGTATCAACGCCATTGTTATGCAATAACGCAGTTGAATCAATGCAGTAACCACGTTGTTGCATCAATCACATTATTTGGCTACGGTACGCGCGCGTCCTGGTGCCGGGGTCCACCCGCCTTATCCCGGCATGCACGCCCTGGAGAAACACCAGGGCGCGCCCAACGCGAGTAGGGCGGGTGGCTAACGTGCAAATGGGAGACTTGCGATGGGAGACCCACGCGGGGGACAGCCCCCTGATCCAAAGGCCGAGTGCCTGGTCGCGCTGCTCGGCGCGATGATGTCACTCCGGCGCGCTCAGCACTTCGCAGCACGTCACACCGGCTTCCGCGGCTCGCTCTACTTCTCGATCGCCGACACCATCAAGGCGATCAAGGACGCCGCCGAAAGGCTCGCGCCGCTCATGCCAGAGCACGCCGTCGCCGAAGCGATCGCGCTCGCCGAGCAAGAGGACGTGACGCAGCACGAGAGCACGATCGCGCGCGCGTTGGTGCCGTCATGAACGCGACGCTCACGCTAAACGTGGAAGAGCTCTCGGCCGCGATCGCGAACGATCTCACGCAGCGATCGAAAAATCTCGACGACAAACGCCGCGACGCGATCGCTAAGCCGCGGAAGCCGGTGTGACGTGCTGCGGGGCTGCTCAAGCGTGCCGAGTTCGTCACCGCGCGCGTGCCGCTGCTCGGCGTCGTTGAGCACTTCGAGGCTGATCTCACGCCGTGACGCGACGGCGCATCAGCACTTCCGCTGAGAGAGGGGACAGGGTAACTGTCCCCTTTTTTTTGGCATGCACGTAGGCGACAGCGGCATGCTCAACTACGAGCTCACCCGTGCGATCGAGCAGACCTACAGCCTCATCGAGCGCACAAAGCCAGACGATCCGCGCTACAACTTTTTAGTTGAATCGCTGCGCGAACTCCTGGCCGAGCAAACGCGACGTGCGCTGGCTCGCGAATGAAGCTCTTGCCAACGCTATCGAATGATGTAATGGGTGTCGTCATCGTCATCCCCGATAGCGCCGCTGGCGCGCGCGTCGCTCTCCCACGCCTCCTCGTACATTCGATCGAGGTAGGCGTAGATCGACTCTTCGATCCCCTCGGGTCGCAACGCGCGCAGCATGCCGTGAAGGAGCGGGAATGTGTAACGCGCGTCACGCTCAAGGCCATCGAGTTCGCTAGGCGTTGCGCCAATCGTGTCCAGCGGCACGCGCTTCTGAAAGAGCTCCAAGGCGGCACGATGCGCATGTCGCAGTCGGCCGATCGCGACTTCCGCGTCCCCGTTAGGCACTGCGATCACGCGCTGCTTCACGAGCTCGCCGATCGCAACGCCGACAAACTCGCTGAGCTCCAACGCGTACTGCTCCGTGATCGCGCGAAGGCGGCGATCGATGTAGTTGTGCAGGTTGTCCTCGCGAATGATCCATCCAGACTTTGCGAGACGCGCTTTCTTCGCCTCCATCGGGTCTTTGGCCACGGGCTCCCCTCCATGACTTGGCCATAAAAGCGAACGAACGTTCGCCACAAAAAAGCGCGGGCCGCATCGGCGGCAACCGATCGACCCGCTGAGCAAAACGCCCCCGTTCGAGGAGTGACGCTATGCCTGCCTCCATTGTAGGCGGAAAGCCGCTGTCCAGCCGTGCAATGCGCCGTTCGCGCTTCCGTTGGCGCGATGAGATCGAGAAGGTCGAAAGCCACCGTTATCTGAGCCGCGTCGGGCTCGAAATTCTGGTGTATGTCGCGTGGCTCACCGCGTGCGCCCGACGCGATCGCCCCGACCGCGCACCGCTCGTCCAGTGCAAGCAGGAAACGATCGGCGACGCGATCGGCTGCGGCCGCGAGGCCGTCAACCGAGCGCTCTCCGACGAGCTCGTGCCCTTCGGGCTTATCGACGTCACCCAGCGCGGCCGTCACCCCGTCTCGGGCTTCTTTCAAACGTGCCTCTACAGCGTCACCAAGCTCGCGCGCATGATGTTCGGGGGCCTGGCGTTCCAGCCCGGGCGTCGCGATCTCTACGAAAACCGTGTGAGGTATAAGTCACACGTCATAGTAGACGTACCACCTTTTAGATCCCTGATTGCACACTCTTTAGGCAGTTCACCGCCAGAAACGGCTTAATCGAGCGGCGCTTCGCGCCGAACGATGTGCACCGAGCTCCGATCGGAGCTCGCGAAGCTCAAGAAACACGCCACGATGCAACGGCCGGAGCGGCTTGCAGGGGAGGGCTCGACTCTCACCGTCGAAAACGCGTAGGAATGCCCCTCGACGAGCACATAGGCTGCTCCGATTACAATCCACGTCCCCATGTATTTGCTCGATCTATCGAGCGCGTACGCCTTCCGTTCAGCGGCGTCGCCGTGCGCTAATAGCTGCGCACTGAACGAAACAAACATCCCAGGGGGGGACCGTGCCAGGACCGACCGCCGGCGTGCCGGCGCCGCAGTACGTGACGATCGGCATGCTGCGCGAGCAAGCGCGCGGTATCCAGATCGATGTTCACGATCTACCGAAGCTCCCGCTGTTGCAGCGCGCGGCCGCGGCCGAAGAGCTCATGCGAAAGCAGGATCGTTTCAATCACCTGGTCGTCGAAGCGCTCAACGCGCTGCAGACCACGTGGATCGTATGAGCGCTACCGCGGCGACAGCGCCGGATTGCGTGACGAGTCTGCTGACGTGCCAGGTCTGCGGCAGCACGCGGCACCGCGTGAAGTTTGCGAAACGCGGCCACGCGTCGATTTTGTGTCTGGGCGACACGTGCGGCATGCAGTCCTTTGTGAAGAGTCCGACCGGGGCGCTGTTGCTGAGGGCAAAGCTCGGCTTGCCGCTGCCTGGCTGGAAACGAGAAAACGAGGAACATGAGAACAACGGCATTCCTGGCCGGCGCACTGCTCGGCAACCTGCTCGTGCGAGCGTGGTACCGCTGGCATCGGTAGCAACCCAGGGGCGATAACAAGAAAAACCATCATCACGCAGGCGAGGCGTGGGCGGCCGCTACGAACGGCTGCCGGTCTCCTGGGCAGTGCCGGTGCGCCTGACTCGCCACACCGGACCCGACAACAACAAGAAAGGTCATTTATGGCCTCGAGCATCATCGGTCGCACGTCATGCCCTGAGTGCGATTTCGAATCGGCGCACGTCAAGATCAAAACCGACGCGACCGCCGGCAAAGAGCCTCTGCCGTACCGCTACTGTCCAGGATGCGGCGCGGCCTATCACCCGCGCAGCAAAGCGGCCGCACAAGCGCTGCTCAAAAAGACGCGACTCGAGCAACAGGCGGCGCCGGCCGCGGCAGCACGCGCGCCCGCACCGGCTACGGATCCGGCGCCTGAGAGCTCGAGCGGCACGGCAGAGGAACCGAAAGCGGCGGCACCGGCGAAAACCGGCGGCTGGCTCGGAGGGCTCAACCTATGACGCCCGAAGAAGCTCAACGCCTGGTCGCCGGCGCCGCGGCCGCGGATTCGGCCGTCGCCGGCGAGCTCGGGCCCGGCGCCGAGAACGCGCTCGGCGAGCTCGAGCACGTCCAGGATCCCGACCAGGCGAAAGCGGCGCACCTCGTCGCGCTCGAGGCGGAGAACAAAGCGCTGCTCGAGACGGCGCTCGCGGCGATCGCGCCGATGCTGCCGTTCCTGCCGCAGATCTACACCGCCGACGTGATCGACAAGATCGCGAAAGCCGGCGCGGCCGTCGAGCAGAAATACAACGTTTCCGTGCTCGGGCTCTTCGGCAAATACAAGGAGGAGGCGATGCTTGCAATCGCCGTGCTCCCGCCGACCGTGACGGCGATCGCCGCGTCGCGCGTGTACTTCGAACGACAGAAGAAAGCGGCCGCGGCCGCGGCGAGCTCGAGCAGCTCGGCGCCGGCGCCGGCGCCGGCCGATGGCGCAGAACCTTCACGCGGCTAAGGCGCAGATCTGGGCGGTCCTCGGCTCGAGCGGATCCGGTAAAGGCGTCTGGGTCAAATCGCGACTGCGCGCGATCGCGCCGGCGCGGCTCCTGGTTTGGGACTACCTGGACGAGTACTCCGAGCTCGCGCGCCGCTGTGTAACGCTACGCGCGCTAGCGCTAGCGGTAGTGAAGGCGGGCGCCACCGGCTATCGGTACCGGTACGTGCCACGCACTACGGACCGCAAGACGCTGCAACGCGAATTCGACGCGTTCTGTCAGATCGCGTGGGCCTGTACCGGTAGCACCGTCGTCGTGGAGGAGCTCTCGGCCGTCACTACGCCGAGCTACGCGCCGCGCGCGTGGGCGCAGATCTGCAACATGGGTCGGCACCGCGGGATGCACGTGATCGGGATCTCGCAATTCCCCGCGCAGATGGACAAGGCGATTCTCGGCAACGCGACGCTGATCCACACCGTCGCGCTGCGCCAGGAGCGGCACCGCAAGGCGATCGCCGAAGAGCTCGATA
>Ga0196978_1000971_pt1 | contig 13676 bp, 16 predicted proteins | sample S3v_2013CmetaG_FD_155491 | JGI IMG/M metagenome (GOLD analysis project Ga0196978, IMG submission 155491) | Soil microbial communities from Anza Borrego desert, Southern California, United States - S3+v_20-13C | ecosystem: Environmental > Terrestrial > Soil > Desert | place: USA: California... | reverse complement strand
TCAGCTTCAAGCTTTAAACCATTTCATTTCAAGACATTCGCGCATGGCGAGGCGCGCGCGGTGCAGAAGCACCCAGCAGTTGGTCGCGGTAATGCCGAGCTCCTTGCATATTTCTTCGGTCGAGAGCTCCATGACCTCACGCATCACGAAAACGCGCCCCGCCCGGGCAGGCATCGAGTCGACGCAGGCCTCGAACACCATCCAGAACGCTTTGGCTTCGAAGCTTCTGTCCGGTGCATTCCAGTCCGACGGGAATTCGCGCCAATGGCCGTCCTCCGCGAAGAACTCGTCGGCGATGTCGGCCTCCGCGTCTTCGCGTCGTTCGCCGTCGTCGAGCGGCTGCTCCCGAGACTGGCGGCGCACGTGATCGATGATCTTGTGCTTGAGGATGCCCGTTAGCCACGTCTTGACCGACGAGCGGCCGGCGAAGTCGCTCTGAAGGGCGGCGAGCAGCGTTTCCTGAACCGCGTCCTCGGCCGCGGTCGGGTCGCGAAGCTGGAGCAGGGCGTAGCGCAGCAAATAGCTGCGGTACTCCTCGAAGCGTGCGCCGTCGAGGGTTTCGAGCGCTGCGGCAGCCTCGGGCTTTGCGGCCATAGGGCAGGGGCCTTCTGTAAGTGGCGGAATTCTAACAATTTCGACCCCGGCATGGACCTACTTGAAAACACGCCGCAGGCGCCCATATTGGATTTCGTCGGCGCCTAACCAAAGCGCCCAAACCGTGGCGCCACACGAGCGCCCATTCGATATTCAAGGAGATTCGCATGGCCAACATTACCCGTTTCGACGAGGCGTTCGACGATCTGTTGCGCGGCTTCTTCGTGCGGCCGGTGAGCTTCGAAGGCAGCGCCGGTCAGCAGCAGGTCGCGCAGTTTCGCGTGGACGTGAGCGAGAGCGAGAACGCCTACACGATTCGCGCCGAGATCCCGGGCGTGAAGAAAGACGACATCAACATCAGCATCGACGGCGACCAGGTCGCGATCAGCGCCGAAGTGAAGAACGAGAAGGAAGCGAAAGACGGCGAGCGCGTGCTGCGCACTGAGCGCTACTACGGCAAGGTCTATCGCGCGTTCCAGCTCGGGCAGCCGGTGGATGACAACGCGTGCGCGGCGAAGTACGCCGACGGCATCCTCGAGCTCACGCTGCCGAAGCGCGCAGCGACGAGCACGAAACGCATCACCATCCAGTAGCGTAGGGAAAGCCTGCGGCAGGCAGGCGAAACCTACGGCGATTGTGTAAGTGCTGCACGGAACGGCCGCCTGCGGGCGGCCGTTCCGTTGTACGGCGGTAAACTATCGCCGTTCCGCCGGAGACGCTCTTTTCAATGCCCGCATCCGCCCCGCTGCCGAATCCGCTCGAAAGCCACGTCAAGGCGCGCATCCTCGCCGAAGCGCTGCCGTACATACAGCGCTTTCACGGCAGGACGATCGTCATCAAGTACGGCGGCAATGCGATGACCGACGAGAAGCTGAAGGAAAGCTTCGCGCGCGACGTCGTCCTGCTCAAGCTCGTCGGCATGAACCCGGTGATCGTTCACGGCGGCGGGCCGCAGATCGACGAGTTGCTCAAGCGCGTCGGCAAGAAGGGCGAGTTCGTGCAGGGGATGCGCGTCACCGATGCCGAAACGATGGACGTCGTCGAGATGGTCCTCGGTGGCCAGGTGAACAAGGAGATCGTGCACCTCATCAACCGTCATGGGGGCCACGCGGTGGGCCTCACCGGAAAAGACGGCGCGCTCATTCGCGCGAAGAAAATGATGGTGCGCGGCCCCGGCGACGGCGACGGTCTCATCGACATCGGGCAGGTCGGCGAGGTCGAGGCGATCGATCCGAAGATCGTGGAGACGTTGTTCGACGGCGGTTTCATCCCGGTCATCGCGCCGATCGGCTTCGGCAGCCGCGGCGAGTCGTACAACATCAACGCCGACCTGGTCGCCGGCAAGGTGGCGGAAATTCTCAAGGCCGAGAAGCTCGTGGTGCTCACCAATACCGCGGGTGTCCTCGACAAGAACGGCAACCTGCTGACGGGACTCACGGCGAAAAAGGTCGACGAGCTCTTCGCCGACGGCACGATACACGGCGGCATGCTGCCCAAGATCTCGTCCGCGCTCGACGCCGTGAAGAACGGCGTCAATACCTGCCACATCATCGACGGCCGCGTCGAGCACGCGGTGCTGCTCGAGATCCTCACGAGCGAAGGCGTCGGCACACTGATCCGACGCCGCTAGGTGCGGCGAATAACCAAACGCAAGGAGGCTACGGAGGGAACACGGCGCGCCCAAGTGCGCGCCTTGCATGGATTTCACTCTGTTCGTGCGTCGCTGAGGCCGGCGACGAAGGCGAGCAGCGGCGCAGACCGCTTGCAGTTCAGACGCGCGTGGATATTCGATCTCGACAACACGCTGCACAACGCCTCGCCGCACATCTTTCCCCACATCAACCGCGCGATGACCGAGTACCTCGAAACCGAGCTCGGACTCGATGCGGACGCGGCGAGCGCGCTGCGGCAGCAGTACTGGCGGCGCTATGGTGCGACGCTGCTGGGGCTGATCCGCCATCACGGGACCGATCCGCGGCATTTCCTGCGGCAGACGCACCAGTTCCCCGACCTCGAGCGCATGCTCGTGCGCGAGCCGCTGCTTCGCGCGACGCTCACGCGGCTGCCCGGGCGCAAGTTCATTTTCTCCAACGCGCCCGTGCATTACTCGCTTGCCGTGCTGAAAGCCCTTGCGATCAGCGACCTCTTCGATGCAGTCTTTTCGATAGAGCGCACGCGCTTTCGTCCGAAACCCGACGTGCGCGGATTCCTGCGGCTTACGCGCGCTAACCATTTGCGTGCGCGCCGCTGTATCATGGTCGAGGACACGCTCGCGAATCTGCGTACGGCGAAAAAGCTGGGAATGACAACGGTATGGGTCTCGCGCGAGCGGCGCGCCCCGCGCTACGTCGATCTGAAAATCGCCAGGCTGAGCGAGTTGAAGCGCGCGCTCTCCCGGCTCGCGTGAATCCTGGGGAACGGTATGGCCAGAACGGGCGAACGCAAGACGCAGATACTGCAGACGCTCGCGCACATGCTCGAGCATCCGGCTGCGGAGAAAGTGACCACCGCGTCGCTCGCCGCGAGGCTCGAAGTCTCGGAGGCGGCGCTCTACCGCCATTTCAGCGGTAAGGCGCAGATGTTCGAGGGCCTCATCGAGTTCATCGAGCAGACGCTGTTCGCGCTCATCAACAAGATCACGAGTGAGGAAAAGAGCGGCATGCGCCAGATCGAGGCGATCGTGAGCGTGCTGCTGGGCTTTTCGCAGAAGAACAGGGGCATGACGCGTGTGCTGATCGGCGATGCGCTCGTGCACGAGGACGAGCGTCTGCAGGCGCGTATCAACCAGCTCCACGACCGCATCGAGGCCGCCGTGAAGCAGGCGGTGCGCTTCGGCGTGACGCAGCAGGAGCTCGCCGCGGAAGTCGACGCTTCGGCGTTCGCGAATCTCGTCATCTCTTTCGTCACCGGCCGCTGGCACCAGTTCGCGAAAAGCGGCTTCAAGCGCGATCCGGTGGAGCTCTGGAGCAAGCAGTGGCACCAGCTTCTCCAGGGCGTGGCAGCGTAAGAACCCACGACGCGTCTTCGGCTACGCCTCGGACGCAAGAACTCGCTTAGCGCGGCGTCGCCGCGCTCTTATTTCGAACGGGAGCCGTAATGTCGAACATCACTACGCAACAACTCGCGCAACTGCTGCTCGGCGTCGCGCGCGCGCAGAACGCAGTGATAGACGCGCTGGAAAATTCGAAGGCGGGCTTCAAGGCGACGCACTTCCGACCGGCGATCGAGACGGCATCGCGCATACGCTCGAACCAGCCCGAAACGCTCGCCGATTACCCCTCGCGGCTGCTGCTGCAGATGCTCGGCAGGGCCGCGCCGGACACCGATCGCGTCCTGCGCGATCTCGAAGCGCTGCTCGCGCAGGGCGGCGGCGCCGCTCCCGCGCCGGCGGCTGCCGCGCCCGCGGCGGCCCAATCAGCGGCCGACGACGACAACTCGCTCGATATGACCCGGTAGCCTGCCGCTCGGCAGGCTCACTTGGCTGCGCATACGTCACACGCGGCGTCCTTCGCGAGCTTGATGGTGCGCAGCTGCATCGTCAGCGCATCGATGAGCAGCAGGCGGCCGGTCAGCGCCTCGCCGGTACCGATCAGCACCTTCAGCGCTTCAGCGGCCTGTATCGTTCCGATGATGCCCGTGATCGGGGCGAAGACACCCATCACCGCGCAGCGCACGTCCTCGCTCTCGCCGCTTTCGGGAAACAGACACGCGTAGCACGGCGCGTCATCGCGCCGCATATCGAACACCGCGACCTGGCCGTCGAAGCGCACGGCGGCGCCGGACACGAGCGGTTTGCGATGGCGTACACATGCGCGGTTGACCGCATGCCGGGTCGCGAAGTTGTCGCTGCCGTCGAGCACGACATCCGCATCGGCCGTCAGCGCAGCGATGCGGTCCTCTCCGACGCGCTCGCGGATCGCGACGATCTCCACCTCCGGATTGATCGAATGCAGCGTCGCGCGCGCCGATTCCACCTTAGGCCGGCCGATCGACTCGGTGCGGTGGACGATCTGCCGCTGCAGATTGGTGAGGTCGACGGTGTCCGCGTCGCAGATCGTGATGCGGCCCACGCCGGCAGAGGCGAGATAGAGCGCGATCGGCGAGCCGAGCCCGCCCGCGCCGATCACGACGGCGTGTGCCTGAAGCAGCCGCTGCTGGCCTTCGATGCCGATCTCCGGCAGCAGAATGTGCCGGCTGTAGCGCAGGAGCTGGTCGTCGTTCATGTGAAAACGCCCGGCTGAACCGGGCGTTGTCTTGGTCGGACGTGCGTCACGAGATCGCCACGCCGTGTTTGCCGGCTCCTCGCGTTGACGCTACTGGGTCACTTTAGCGGTCGCCGTGGTGTTGCGCGTCTTCAGGAACGAGACCGCCTGATTGAGCTCGTAGTCGTTCTTCGACACGATCTCGCCCGGCTCGGGCTTGAGCAGCTTCTCGTCGATGTCCTGCGGGCGCGGCGCCGGCTTGAAGTTGAACTTCTGAACGGCGGTGGCGAGCGCTTTCTCTTTCTCCTTGTCCTGCGTCGCGGAGTCGATCAGATGCTTGGTGAGGTCGGCTTCGCGGAGCTTGAGCGCGCTGCGGTCGGTCACCGCGTCATCGAGCGGAATATCGGGGATGATGCCTTTCGCCTGGATCGAGCGCCCTTTCGGCGTGTAGTAACGCGCGGTGGTGAGCTTGATCGCCGTGTTGTTGCCGAGCGGCAGGATCGTCTGCACGGAACCCTTGCCGAACGTCGGCTGGCCCATGATGACCGCGCGGTTATGGTCCTGCAGCGCGCCCGCGACGATCTCGGACGCGGACGCCGAGCCGGCGTTGACCAGCACCACCATGGGCACCGTCTTCGCTTCGGCCGGCAGGCGCCGCAGGTAGTCGTCCTTCAGACGCCCGCGCAGGTAGTGCTCGGGGCTCGCGTTCAGCTTCATGCGCGAATCCTCGGTGCGGCCATCGGTGTAGACCACCAGCGAATTCTGCGGCAGGAATGCGGCCGATACCGCGACTGCGCCGTTCAGGAGCCCGCCGGGATCGTTGCGAAGATCCAGCACGAGTCCTTTCATTTGTCCGGGGTTCTGCTTGAACAACGCATCGATCGCTTTTGCGAGGTTCTCGCCCGTGTGCTCCTGGAACTGGCTCACGCGGATGTACGCGTAGCCCGGCTCGAGCAGCTTCGACTTCACGCTCTGGATCTTGATCACCGCGCGGGTGAGCGTGACGATGACCGGCTTCGGCTCGCCCTTGCGCACGATCGTCAACGTGATGTTCGTATTGGGCTTGCCGCGCATGCGCTTCACCGCGTCATTGAGCGTCATGCCTTTGACGGAAGTCTCGTCGAGCTTGACGATCAGATCGCCGGGTTTGACGCCCGCGCGCGAGGCGGGGGTGTCGTCGATCGGCGCGACGACTTTGACGAAGCCGTCTTCCATGCCGACTTCGATGCCGAGGCCGCCGAACTCGCCCTGCGTGCCGACCTGGAGCTCGCGGAAGGCCTCCTGGTCGAGATAGGCCGAATGCGGATCGAGCCCCGTCAGCATCCCGTTGATCGCCTCGGTGATGAGCTTCTTGTCCTCGACCGGCTCGACGTAGTCGCTCTTCACACGCCCGAACACTTCCGTGAACGCGCGCAGCTCCTCGATCGGGAGCGGCATCGCGCCGGTGTTGCGCTGGGCGACAGCGGAGAAATTGAGACTGATCGCGACGCCGATGAGCACACCGACGACGATCAGCCCGAATTGACTGAACTTGTTGCGCATTACAAACCCCCTAACGGCACGAAGCGCGAGTGACCACCGATGCATCTACGAAGCTCATTTGCGTGAGACCCACGTCATGGGATCGAAAGGCCGACCTTCATGCCTCATTTCAAAGTATAAACCCGATTGCCCATGACCGCCGGTCGCACCGACCGCGGCGATGCGTTCTCCGCGGCCGACGACGTCGCCGACCCCTTTGTAGAGCGTCTCGTTGTAGCCGTAGAGGCTCATGTAGCTCTCGCCGTGGTCGATGATCAGGAGATTGCCGAATCCGCGCAGCCAGTCGGCGAAAACCACCCGGCCCGCCGCCACCGCCCGCACCTCTTCGCCTACCCGGGCCGCGATGAAGAGGCCCTTCCAGACAATTCCGCCGTCCTGCCGTGGACTGCCGAACCGGTTCGCAAGTTCCCCCCGCACCGGCAGGGACAGCGATCCTCGCAGCCCCGCGAACGCGCCGCCATGACGTTCTTCACGCTCCGGCTCGGGAACGCGCTCGGCCTTCTGGCGCTCGCGCGGCGCGCGTGCTTTCGGCGTGCTCGCGATCGCCTTCGCGAGCTGCTCGATCAGGCGCGTGAGGCGCGTCTCGTCGCGTCGAAGCGTGCCGATCTCCCGCCGCTGCCGCTCGATGTCGTGGGCGATGCGCGCAAGGAGGCGCGCCCGCTCGCGTTTCTCGGACTCGAGACGGCTGCGTTGCCGCGCCTGCTCGGCCGCGATGGCCGCGATCTCGCCCGCGCGCGCCTGCGCCTCTGCAGCCAGCCTGCCGAGCTCGTCCAAATTCGAACGCAAGCCCACGATCAGCTCCGCGCGGGCGCGCCCGATGTACGTGAGATACGTGAGCTCGCGTGCGACCGCGTTCGCGTCGCGGCCGGACAGCAGCAGCGCGAGCACATCCGGTCTGCCGGACACGTACCGCTGGCGCAAGAGCTTCGAAAGCGCCGACCGCTGACCGGCAAGGCGGCTTTCGGCCGCCGCGATCCGAGCGCGTACCTGCGCCACCGCGGCATTGGCAGCGCGCGCCTGTTCGGCGAGCTCGGCAACGGCGCGATTGGCGTCGGAGATCCCGCGTTCGGACGCCTGCAGCGCGTCAGCGGCCTCGGTTTTCGACTCCTCGGCTTCGGCGAGCCGCTTCTGGATCGCGGCGATGCGCGATTTGAGCGCCTTCAGCTCGGCCTGCGCCGCGGCTGACTTGGAGGCGTTCGTCGCGGCGTTCGCCGGCGCGCCGGCCGCCGCGCACGCAAGGAGGAGCGCGAGTGTGCCGGCCGTACGGATCAAACGAACGAGATGAGCGGCTTGCCCGTCATTTCGGCGGGACGCGGCAGGCCCATCATCGTGAGCAGCGTCGGCGCCACGTCCTGCAGCGCGCCGCCTTCGGCGATCTTCGCCTTACGCCCGACGTACAGCAGCGGCACGACGTTGAGCGTATGCGCGGTATGCGCCTGATGCGTCTTCGGATCCGCCATCATTTCCGCGTTGCCATGATCGGCCGTGATCAGCACCTCCCCACCGATTTCGCGCATCGCGGTGACCACGCGGCCAATGCACTCGTCGAGGACCTCGATCGCTTGGGTCGCGGCCCCCAGGTTGCCGGTGTGACCGACCATGTCGCCGTTCGCATAGTTGCAGACGATCGCGTCGTATTTGCGCGACTTGATCGCCTCCTCCAGCTTGTCGGTCACCTCGCGCGCGCTCATCTCGGGCTTCAGATCGTAAGTGGCGACCTTCGGCGACGGCACTAATATGCGGTCTTCGCCGGGGTAGGCGGTCTCCACGCCGCCGTTGAAGAAATAGGTGACGTGCGCGTATTTCTCGGTCTCCGCGATGCGAAGCTGTTTGAGTCCCAGCTTCGAGATGTACTCGCCGAAGCCGTTCGTGATCGACTGCGGCGGGAATGCAGCGGGGATACGGCTGAAGTCCTTGCCGTAGCTCGTCAGCGTGCAGTAATAGCCGAGGCTGGGTTGATACGCGCGTTCGAAGCCGTCGAATGCCGGATTCGTCAGCGCCTGGGTGAGCTGGCGCGCGCGATCGGCACGGAAGTTCATGAAGACGACCGCGTCGCCGTCGTTCATGCGTACAGCCGAGCTTCCGGACGGCACGATCGCCGTCGCTTTCACGAATTCGTCCGACTCGCCGCGCGCGTATGCGGCCGCGAGCCCTTCCGCCGCGCTTGCCGCCGTCTGCGCCGCGATGCCCGCGGTGATGAGGTCGTAACCCTGCTTCACGCGGTCCCAGCGCTTGTCGCGGTCCATCGCGTAGTAGCGACCGCAGATCGAGGCGGTGCGACCGGCGCCGCATTCGGCATAGAGCGTCTCCAGCGCCTCGAGCGATCGCGCGGCGCTGCGCGGCGGCGTATCGCGGCCGTCGAGAAAAGCGTGGACATAAAGATTTGTCACGCCGGCCGTGGCGGCCATCCTGATCAACGCGTGGATCTGCGACTCATGGCTGTGAACACCGCCGGGTGACACGAGTCCCAGCACGTGCAGCGCGCCGCGCCTGCCGGTCTGCACGGCCTTCAGCAGGACGGCGTTACGCTGGAACTCGCCCGTTTCGATCGCGTTCTCGATCTTCGTGTAGTCCTGGAACACGATGCGGCCGGCGCCGATGTTCATGTGGCCGACTTCCGAGTTGCCCATCTGGTTCTTGGGCAGGCCGACCCACTTTTCCGACGCGTCGATCGTCGCGTGGGGATAGGTCTGCCACAGAAAATTCCAGTGCGGCTTGCGCGCCTGACAGATAGCGTTGTCGTCGCAGTCCTCGCGGTAACCGAAGCCGTCGAGAACGATCAGCAGAACGGGCGTTACAGCCATGAAGGGAGGCGAATCGGACGCTGCATCGAGGGGCAGCTCGAATTCTAATCCATGCGGCCGCACGGGCACGCTCTGATAGAATGGCGCCCGCTCTGAAAACGGCCCGCGCATGAACCAATCGCGCCGCGCGCCGTCCACTCCCCATGGAACAGTTTCTCGTCTTTCTGCAGAAGAGTCCGACGAACATGCTGCTCTTCGCCACCGTGGTGGTGACGGGCGGCATGCTGCTGTGGCCGCTCGTTTCGCGCGCCGCGCGTCCGGGTCGGGAGGTCGGTCCGGTCGAGGCGGTCCAGCTCATCAACCGTCGCGACGCCGTGGTGCTCGACGTGCGCGCCGCGGCGGAGTACAAGTCCGGCCATATCACCAACGCGCGCCATATGCCCGAAGCGGAGATCGAGTCGCGCATGAAGGAGCTCGAAAAGTTGAAGGCGAAGCCGGTTATCGTGAGCTGCGCCCGCGGCAACACCTCGGCGAAGGTTGCGCGGCGGCTTCAGGCGCTCGGTTTCGCCGAGGTGTTCTCGCTGCGCGGCGGCATCGCCGCGTGGCAGCAGGCGAACATGCCGCTGGAGAAATCGTGACTGCAAAGGTACTGATGTATACGACGGGCGTCTGCCCTTACTGCCAGATGGCGGAGCGGTTGCTGCGCACCAAAGGCGTCGAGATCGAAAAGGTGCGCGTCGATCTCGAGCCCGCCCGGCGCGTGGAGATGATGGAAAAGACCGGCCGCAGGACGGTGCCGCAAATCTACGTCGGCGAAACGCACGTCGGCGGTTATGACGATCTCGCTGCGCTCGACCGCGCGGGCAGGCTCGATCCGCTGCTCGCCGGCCAATCGCAAAGCTGATGGAACATCAAATGAGTGAACAGCCCCAGCAACCCGGCGCGGACGGCCAGCCTGCGTTCGGTATCGAAAAGATCTACCTGAAAGACCTTTCCCTCGAGCTGCCCAACGCGCCGCAGGTGTTCTTCGAGCGCGAAGCGCCGCAGGTGGAAGTGAACATCCACAACCAGGCGAGCGGGCTGCAACAGCAGGGCTACTTCGAGGTCGTGCTGACGGTGACGGTTACGGCCAAGATCCAGGACAAGACCGTGTTCCTGGTCGAGGCCGCGCAGGCCGGCATCTTCCAGATCGTCAACGTGCCCCAGCCGGAGCTCGAAGCCGTGCTCGGCACCTTGTGCGCGGGCACGCTGCTGCCGTATGCGCGCGAGGCTGTCGCGAGCGTGGTGCAGCGGGCGGGTTTCCCGCCGGTCACGCTGCAGCACATGAATTTCGACGCGATCTACCAGGAGCGCCTGCGCCAGGTCCAGGCGCAGCCGGACGCCGCAGCGTCCGCGCCGTCCGCGCCGCATTAGAACAATGCGCGCGCCGCGGTCCGGGTGGTGCGTGTTCGTCGCGGCAGCGGCCCTGTTCTGGGCCGCGCCGGCCTTTGCCCTCGACTTCCGCTCGGTGTCGGAGAACGCGGCGATCCTGTACGACGGCCCGTCGGCCCGCTCCCCGAAGCTTTATGTCGTGAACCGCGGGTATCCGCTCGAGATCATCCTCGCGGTCGAGGGCTGGGTGAAAGTGCGCGATGCGCACGGCTCGTTCGGCTGGATCGAGGCCAAGAACCTCACCGAAAAACGCACGGCCATGGTCAAGGTGCCGATGGCAGACGTGCGCGCAAAGCCCGACGACAGCGCGCCGGTCGCCTTCCAGGCACAGCAGAACGTGCTGCTCGACATCGTCAGCGTGAGCGGCGGCTGGGTGCAGGTCCGCCATCGCGACGGCGGCAGCGGCTACGTGCGCGCCCAGCAGCTCTGGGGCGCCTGATGCCGCGCCAAGCATACTCGCGAGCTTCGCTCGCAGCCGCGGCCGATACGAACAGAGGGAAACCGATGATGGTTTGCCTCCGTTACCTTCCCTCCTTCGGTTCGTGAAGATCGCGGTGCTGGGCGCTGGCGCCTGGGGCACGGCGGTCGCGGTTTCCCTCGCGCAGCGTCACGCGATTACCCTGTGGGCGCGCGACCCCGGCCAAGTCGCGGCGATGCGCGCCGCACGCTCGAACGAGAAGTACCTCCCCGGCGTCGCTTTTCCATCGTCGCTGGGTATCGTCGATTCGAGCGACGAGGCGCTGGCATCGGCGGAGCTCGCCCTCATCGCCGTGGCTACCGGCGGATTGCGCGAGACGCTGCGGCGCGTGATCACGGCAACGGCGCGGCTGCCGGTGGTGTGGCTGTGCAAGGGTTTCGAGCCCGGCCGCGGGAAGCTGCCACACGAAATCTGCCGCGAGGAGCTCGATCCCGCCCGCGACACCGGCGCGCTGTCGGGGCCCAGCTTCGCTGAAGAAGTCGCTCGCGGCCTGCCGACCGCCGTGACGCTCGCTGCCGCCCGCGCCGAGTTCGCGCGGGACGCCGCGCGCGCGCTGCACAGCCCGCTCTTCCGTGTGTACTCCAGCGACGATGTCGTCGGCGTCGAAGTCGCCGGCGCGGTCAAGAACATCATGGCGATCGCCGCGGGCATCTGCGATGGCCTGGGCTACGGGCACAATGCTCGGGCGGCGCTGATCACACGCGGCCTTGCGGAGGTGAGCCGCCTCGGCGTCGCGCTGGGCGGACGCGCCGAGACGTTCATGGGCCTCGCGGGCGCCGGCGACCTGATCCTCACCTGCACTGGAGATCTGTCGCGCAACCGGCGCGTCGGGCTGAAGCTCGCGCGCGGCCAGCCGCTGCCGGACATCCTGAGCGAGCTCGGCCACGTCGCCGAAGGCGTCAACACCGCGCACGAAGTCGAGCGTATCGCTGCCAGGCTCGACGTCGAGATGCCGGTGACGGCGGCGGTGTGCCGCGTGCTGCGCGACCACACCCAGGCGCGCGCCGCCGCGGACGATCTCCTCAAGCGCGAGCCCAAAGCGGAACGCTAGACGAATCCGCTCTGGCGCCACGCCTCGTAAAGAACGATCGCGACGGCGTTCGACAGATTCAGGCTGCGGTTGCCTGCCCGCATCGGCACGCGGATCCGCTGCTCCGGCGGCAACGCATCCAGCACGGCCTGCGGAAGTCCCCGCGTCTCCGGCCCGAAGACAAAAACGTCATTGCCCGCGTACTGCACGAGGTCGTAGCGCGTCGCGCCGCGCGTGGTTACCGCGAAGAGCCGTCGCCCCTCGAAATGCGGGCGGCACGCTGACCAGTCGTCGTGCACGGTGACGCTCGACAAATCGGCGTAGTCGAGGCCGGCGCGCGTGAGCTGGCGGTCACGCAGCGAGAAACCGAGCGGCCGCACGAGGTGCAGGCGCGCTCCGGCGTTGGCCGCGAGGCGTACGATGTTGCCGGTATTCGGCGGGATCTCCGGCTCGTACAACACCACTTCGAACATGTTTGTTCAGTCGTCCTGCCAACTCGTTCGCTTGTCACTGATTACAAAAGAGGCTACCGTGCGGCCCCAATAGCGGGCTACGAAGACACACGCGGAACACAGCGTATCGCACTGGGACTTAAATCGATGGCGAAAGCGGAGCGCCCACGGCTCGGCGAGATTCTCGTTCAGCAGCGGCTGCTCACGCAGGAAGCGCTCGAGCTCGCGCTGACCGAACAGAAGAACGCGCCGCGCCGGATGGGCCGGGTGCGCCGCCTCGGGCGCGTCCTCGTCGAAAAGGGCCTGGTCCTCGAGGAAAAAGTGGCGCAGGCGCTCGCGCTCCAGCTCGAGGTGCCGTACGTGGACCTCAAGCAGTTCCCGATCCGCAACGAGTTCACGCAGAAGCTTCCCGAGACCGTCGCCCGCAGGTACCGCTGCGTGCTGCTCGAAGATCTCGGAAAAAGCTATCGCGTCGGTATGTCCGATCCGACCGACCTCAACGCGTACGACGAGGTTGCACGGGCGCTGCAGCGCGAGATCCAGGTCGGGGTCGTGGCCGATTCGCAGCTCCTCGCCGTGCTCGACCGCGTCTACCGGCGCACCGGCGAGATCAGCGGCTTCGCGAAGGAGCTCGGCGCGGCGATCGGCGAAGCCGCGCCGGCGCCGGCGACAAGCGGGTTCACCGGCTCGCCGGGCACCGAGGAAGCGCCGGTCGTGAAGCTGCTCCAGTCGGTGTTCGAGGACGCCACACAGGTCCGCGCATCCGACGTCCACATCGAGCCTCAGGAGCGCAAGCTCGCGATCCGCTTTCGCATCGACGGCGTGCTGTATCCGCAGACGGAAGCCGACGTCAAGATCGCGGCGGCGCTCGTGCAGCGCCTGAAGCTCATGTCCGGGCTCGACATTTCGGAGAAACGGCTGCCCCAGGACGGCCGTTTCAATGTGAAGACGCGAGGCACCAATCTCGACGTACGCATCTCGACCATGCCGACGCAGTTCGGCGAATCGGTCGTGATGCGGCTCCTCAATCAGTCCGGGGGTGTGCTCACACTGGACCGCCTGGGAATGCCGCCGAAAATCCTCGAGCGCGTGCGCGCGGTCCTGTCACACCCGAGCGGCATGGTGCTCGTGACGGGCCCGACCGGCAGCGGCAAGACGACGACGCTCTACGCCGCGCTGGCGGAGCTCAACACGCCCGCGCAC
>Ga0196978_1000970_pt1 | contig 13696 bp, 15 predicted proteins | sample S3v_2013CmetaG_FD_155491 | JGI IMG/M metagenome (GOLD analysis project Ga0196978, IMG submission 155491) | Soil microbial communities from Anza Borrego desert, Southern California, United States - S3+v_20-13C | ecosystem: Environmental > Terrestrial > Soil > Desert | place: USA: California... | reverse complement strand
GATCCAGTCGGCCGACGAAACCACGTGGTCGGCGAGCGCAACGCACCCGGCAGGCTCGCGCACGTTTCGATGGGACAGCAGCGCCGAGTCGCCGCTGACGTCGGCGGCGCATTAGGGCGCAGTGCGGTGAACACGGACGGTTCGTTCCTTCGCCGTGCACCGCTATAGTCGGCGCCGCCCACGCCGGAGCAGGCCGAGCCATCGTGACCGTCCTCGTCGCCATTCTCTTCGGCCTGATCATCGGCAGCTTTCTCAACGTCGCCATCTATCGCCTGCCCGAGGATCAGTCGGTGGTCAGCCCCGCCTCGCACTGCCGCAAGTGCAAGCAACCGATTGCCTGGTACGACAACGTCCCGGTGCTCAGCTACTTCGTGCTGCGCGGCCGCTGCCGCGCGTGCGGCGATCCCTTCTCCGCGCGCTACCCTCTGGTGGAGGCCCTTACCGGAGTGCTTTTCGGCATCATCGTCGCATGCGACTTCCCGCCGCGCGAGACCGCCCTGTACCTGGCGCTGACGTCGGCGCTCGTCGTCATCACGTTCATCGACATCGACTACTTCATCATTCCCGATCGCATCACGCTGCCGTCGCTGATGGTTGCGCCCGCTGCCGCCTTCTTCGTCGGCCAGGTCTCGCTGCGCAGCTCCCTGCTCGGCATCGTGCTCGGCGGCGGCCTGCTGTGGGCGTTCGCATGGGGCTACGAGCGCGTGCGCGGCCAGGAGGGCATGGGCTTCGGCGACGTCAAGCTGCTGGCGATGATCGGCGGCTTCCTCGGCTGGGAGGCGCCCCTGTTCAGCCTCATGGTCGGTGCGCTGACCGGCTCGGCCATCGGCCTGGTCGTGATGCTGGCGCGCAAGGGCAGGCTCGACATGGCGATTCCCTTCGGGCCCTTCCTGGCCTTCGGAGCGTTCCTGTACATGATCGCCGGCCCGCAGGTCATCGACTTCTATCTTTCCCACGTCTCGGTGTTCTGAGCCGTTTGCCCGCGGCGCAACGCAGCGGTAGCTGAACCTCGACGCCTACTACGCAGGAGATTGCCGTGCCGGAACGAAGCTACGAATTCATCAAGCTCGAGACTCAGGGCCGCATCCTCATCGTCACCATCAACCGGCCCGAGTCGTTCAACTCGCTCCACCCGCCGGCCAACATCGAGATGGGCCACGCCTTCGACGACTTCGCCGCCGACGACGATCAGTGGGTCGCCATCGTCACCGGTGCCGGCGAGAAGGCGTTCTCGGCAGGCAACGACCTGAAGTGGACGGCGCAGAATCAGGGCAAGCTCGAGATTCCGCCGCGCGGCTTCGGTGGCCTGACCAGCAGGTTCGACCTGTTCAAGCCCGTCATCGCAGCCGTCAACGGCGTCGCCCTGGGCGGCGGATTCGAGATCGCGCTGGCGTGCGACATCATCGTCGCTTCCTCCAACGCCAAGATGGGCCTGCCCGAGCCGCGCGTTGGCCTGGCCGCGCTCGCCACCGGCATGCACCGGCTGCCGCGCCAGATCGGCCTGAAGAACGCGATGGGAATGATGCTGACCGGCCGCCACATCGACGCAGCCGAAGGCTATCGCCTCGGCCTGGTGCAGGAAGTGATGGAACCGGGAAAGGCCCTGGAGCGTGCTCTTGCCTGGGCCAACGAGATCCTGGAGTGCGCGCCGCTATCGGTGCGCGCGACCAAGCAGGTCGCCAGCCAGAGCCTCGGGCGTCCGCTCGAAGAAGCGGTCAAGGCGCACTACCCGGCTGTCACCGAGCTGTTCAAGTCGGAGGATTTCGTGGAAGGCCCGCGCGCATTCGCGGAGAAGAGAAAGCCGAGCTGGAAGGGACGTTGACCGCCTTCTTCCAGCCCGGCTGCGCTCGATGGAGCCGACGCGCGTGTTGAACCCTATCGAGCGTAGAACGTGACGCCGAAACTCGGCCTCGGGTACAGGACCGGCGGCGCGTAGTAGACCGGCGCCGGCGCGTAGTAATGGCGCGAGTACACGCGCGGACGGTAGTACCGGATACGCGGAGCATGGTGATAGCGCACGACCCGATGCCCGCGATGATGCCGCCAACCTGCTTCGGCGTCGGCCGGCGTCTGCACTGCCGCCATGCTGGCCGCGGCAACGATCGCGAGAATGAGCTTTTTCATGACTGCCTCCCGTTTCCCACGTCCTGCGCCTATGCGGGGAAGACGACCAGCGCCAGGCAGGCATTCAACCGACGAGGCCGAAGGGAGCGATGGGGTATGCCACGCTCGAGCCGCAGCGCGGCCGATCGTGATGATGGCGCGTCGATACGCGCAACGTAGCGTGCCGCAGGGCCGTGCTTGCGGGTTTCGTACGATCAATCCGGCGTTGCAGCCGGCGCGAGAGCGTATCGATCAGACGCCGAGCATCGCTGCCGCGGCCTGCTCCCGCAGCGCGGCGGGACCGCCGAGCATCTGGCGGTCGTAGCCGGCACGCTTGAACCAGATGTGCATGTCGCACTCGTAGGTGAAGCCCATGCCACCGTAGACCTGCACGCAGGTCGTGGTCGCCTCGGTGGCAGCTTCGCTGCCGTGCGATTTGACCAGCGCCGCCATCGTCGATGCGTCGGCGCGGCCATCGTCCCAGGCGAACGCGGCGTACCAGAGCAGCGAACGCACGGGCTCGATTTCGGCGAAGACTTCGGCGCACATGTGCTTGACGGCCTGAAACGAGCCGATGACGCGGCCGAACTGCTCACGAGTGAGCGCGTACTGCACGGCCAGCTCGAGCGATCGGTCTGCCGCGCCCAGCGCGTCGGCGGCCAGCACCACGCGTCCGGCATCGATGGCGCGCGCGGCCGCGCGCGCCGCGTCGGCAAGATCCAGGCGCATCGAATCCTCGACGCGCACGCCGTCGAACCTCACCTCGTCAATGCGGCGCGTGTCGTCGACGGTGCACAGCGGTGCGATCTCGACGCCGGCCGCATCGCGCGGCACCAGCACGACCTGCGCGCCCGCACCCGACCCCGACACCACCAGCAGCGCATCGGCGCTGGCAGCATCGGGCGCGGCGCCGATCGTGCCGCTGAGCGCGCCGCCCGAAATCGCCGGCGCCCGGTGAATCACGCTGACCAGGGCCTTGCCGGCGGCGATCCGTTCGAGCCACGGCGCTGCCAACTGCTCGTTGCGAGCCTGCGCGAGCAGGACCGGCGCCATCACGGCCGCGCTGTGGAACGAGAACGGAGTGGCGGCGCGTCCCAGCTCGTGCGCCGCGATGGCCGCATCCAGCAGGCCGAGGCCGCTGCCGCCGCGCGCCTCGGGCACGAGGATGCCGGTGACGCCCTGCTCGGCCAGCTGCAAAAGCAGCCCCGAGTCGTGTCCGCTCCTGCTCTCCATGATCGTGCGCACCCGGTCCATCGGCACGCGCTCGGAAAGGAAGCCGCGAAGGGACTGCGCGAAGAGCTGCTGGTCGTCCGAAAGTCCGAAGTCCACGTCAGGCTCCCTTGGCCGCTTTCGGCTCGCGCGGCATGCCCAGTCCGATCTCGCTGATGATGTTCTTCTGGATCTGCGCGGTGCCGCCGCCGATGATCAGCCCGAGCTGGAACATGTATTCGGTCTGCCACGATCCGTCGTCGCGGACGTTCTTGGAGCCGTGCCGCAACACGCCGCCCTCGCCCATCGCGTCGATGGCCAGCTTGCAGATGTCGTGGTTCAGCTGGCAGCCGTTGAGCTTCATGATCAGGGAGGCCGGGCTCGGCGGAGCCTTGCGCAGGCGGTCCGTCAGCATGCGCAGCGAGTGGTACTTCATCGCGTACACGCGCGCGGCGATCTTCATCATGCGATCGCGGAAAACAGGCTGGTCCGCCACGCCGTAGTCACGCAGTACCTGGATGCAGCGGTGCAGCGTGTCCTCGGTGTGATCGGCGGCGCCCAGCATGTTGCGCTCGTGAATGAGCGTGGCCTTGCCGACCTCCCATCCCTGACCGCGTTCGCCGATAAGATTCCGGCGCGGCACGCGCACGTTGTCGAAGAACACCTCGTTGAAACCGGCCTGCCCGGTCATCATCACCAGCGGACGCACCGTGATGCCGGGGGATTTCATGTCGATCAGCAGATAGCTGATGCCCTTGTGCTTGGGCGCGTCGGGCTCGGTACGGATGAGCGCGAACATCATCTGCGCCTCGCGGGCCGTGCTCGTCCAGATCTTGTGCCCGTTGACGACGAACTCGTCGCCGTCCAGCACGGCGCTGGTCTTGAGGCTGGCGAGGTCCGATCCGGCGCCAGGCTCGCTGTAGCCCTGGCACCAGATCATCTCGCCGCGAATGGTCGGTCCGATGTACTGGCGCTTCTGCTCTTCGGTGCCGTACTGCAGCAGCGTCGGCACGAACATGCTGATGCCCTGGTTGGACATCCCGCGCGAGATGCCGGCGGCGCGGAATTCCTCGTCGATGATGATGTTCTCGAGCAGGTCGGGCTTGGCGCCGTAGCCTCCGTACTCCTTCGGTACCGTGCGCGAAGCGTAGCCGTTCTGGATCAGCGTCTTCTGCCAGTCGCGAATGGAGGACATTCCTTCGCCGAAGCCGACACCGGCGCGCGGCGCGGCTCCGGCGTGCGCGGCCAGGAAGTCGCGCACCTGCTGGCGAAACTCGTCGTATTTGGGGCCGTAGCTCAGATCCATGCCCGGCTAGTAGCGGGGCATGGATGCAGAGTCACGTCAGGGCGCCGGGCAGCCGCCCACGCCGGGCTGGTAGGGCGTCGTCGGTGCGTCCTTGCAGAACAGGCTGACCAGCGTCTGCAGCTCCAGACGTCCGGGTCCAGGCAGGCCGGCCGCCAGATTGACGCCGCCGGCCGATGTCGGCGGCGTACAGAACGTGCCCGCGCCTCGCGGAATCACAGGATGCGGCGCGCCCTGCGCCACGATCGTGTCCAGGAAGCACGGACGACGCTCGATCAGGTCGCAAGTGCCCGCGTCCACGCCGATGGACGTGGCCGCGCAGTCCTCGTTGGTGTTGCAACCGATGAAGCCGCTGCCGTTGGCGCGCACCAGGCCGGCGCAGAAGACGTCGTCGGGCCCGGTTGCACAGCGGCCTTCGCCGTTGCCGAGGTCCTCGCACTCGCCGTCGCTGCACGCGTTGGGTTGCGGCTGCGTTCCCGGTCCGATCTCCGAGCAGGTGCCGGCGTCGTACTGCGTGCAATCGGCATCGCTCCTGCACGCGTGCCTGGCATCCTCGCTGCACGCCAGGCAATGGCAGTCCAGGTCGGCGAACGGGCCTTCGGACGCGCACGGCAGATCGGCACTGAGCGTGGATTGACCCGTCGTCAGCGTCACGTCGATGAACAGGCCGGAGCCGGAGACGTTGGCGCCCGTAAGCGGCATGCAGTCCAGGCTGTAGAACGCGCCGGTGGGCGGCGGGAACGTGGCGTTATAGGCCTGCGCGTCGCAGGTCTCGCCGTTGTCCTCGCCGCCGCTGCAGGTGCCGCCGCGCATGCCGTCGGCGGGAGTCGGATCGTTGAGACAGATGGGGCACGGCGTCGTCAGCCCGATGCCGAGAAAGACCTTCTCCGCAAGATGGATCTCGATGCTGCCGCTTCCCTGATCGACGTTGGCCGAACCGCCCGGCTGTCGCGACAGCGTATTCAGCACGCAGGTCGGAGTATTGCCCGCCGACAGCGGCATGGGCGGGCCGAAGTAGCAGGTGCACTCCTCGCCTCCGCAGTTGGCCTCGTCCGGGCCAGCCACCGTAAAGCAGCGCGTCCGGTTGTCGTTGGCACAGCGGCAATTGCCGAGCGACGGATCGTGCCCGACGATCTCGCACTCGCCGCAGGGAGCCGGTCCTTCACAGTCCAGGAACAGCCGCGCGGGTACCGGATCGTCGGTATCGGCGTTGTGCGCCAGGCCGGTCCAGCCCACGTCGACGTCGGTAGCGGTACGGCAGCGTCCGAGCTCGGTGTCGCACACCGAGAACGCCGCACAGTCGGTGTTGCTCGAACATGGTCCGCGCACCGAGGAGAACAACGCGAATTGCGCCACACCGGGGCACTGCGAGGAGGTGTCGATCTCGCACTCGTCGGGGCAATCGATGGCAGCGTCCAGGCCCACTGCAGTTCGCAGAACGGCAAGCGCGTCCGTCGTCTCGATGTCGCCGGAATCGTCGACGTCGCACACGCAGAGCTCGCACTCCTCCGAGCCGACCGACGCACGCAGGACGTAGAGCGCATCCCTCGTCGTCGGCTGCGAGCCGCTGGTCGCGGGCTGACCGCAGTCGCCGAGAGCGGCCAGCGCAGATGCGGGCAAGGCAAGGACCATCAGGGCCAGGATGAACGGAAGCTGCAACGACGCCATGGAGTCACCTCTGTCGCACGTGTCGGGCGCGGACCTTCGACTGTGATGCCAGAGGTGTCGCCGCAGTCACTGCGGTCTCCACGTTGCCGCCGGAATCTGCGGGTAGAAAGGAACGCGGCGAAGTTTTGCGCGTCTGGGACGGGGCGATGGTGGGAAAGATGCACGCGCGCGCGATCGGGCGGCGCGGTAGCGGGCGTCGAAGCAGCGGTGAGCTTGCGGGACGTCTATGACGGCGTCAGCTGGCGCTCGCTCGCGTGCGGGCTGCGTGTCCAGCGGCCGGCCGGGCGATCTTCGTCAGGCAGCGTAAAGAGAAGCTGCCGCGATGCGTCCTACGCGCAGCGTCATCACGACGTGCGCCTGCCGCAGTTGCGGAGGGACCGGGTCATGACGCTCGAAAGCGCCGGGCGGCCTCGTCGAGCTGCTGCATTCCCAGCAGGTCGGTAAGGTCCTCGAATGCCATGAGCTCGCCTGCGACCGTGGTCGTGTCGCCGCGCGCGGCGAGCTCGCCGTAGACGCGCTCGAGCGTACGCGCCACCGCCAGGACTGCGCTGACCGGATACACCGCGATCTGGAATCCGAGCCGTCCCAATTCAGCCAGCGGCAGCAGAGGCGTGTGCCCGCCTTCGACCATGTTGACCAGCAGAGGAGGAGGCAGCTCCGCGGTGATGCGCTGCATCTCCTCGATGCTCTGCGGAGCCTCGATGAAGATGAGGTCCGCGCCCGCCGCCTTGTAGGCATGTCCGCGCCGGATCGCCTCGTCCAGGCCGGCCACGGCGCGCGCGTCGGTACGGCCTACGATGATCAGGTCCGCATCGCCGCGTGCATCGGCAGCGGCGCGCAGCTTCTCGACGTGCTCTTCCATCGGCACGATGGCCTTGCCGCGCATGTGCCCGCACCGTTTGGGCCACACCTGATCTTCGAGAAAGACGCCGGCGGCGCCCATGTCGACGAGCTCGCGCACGAGCCTCTGCACGTTGACGACGCCGCCACCGCCCGTATCGCCGTCGACCAGGATCGGCATCCTGACCGCGGCCACGGTGCGGCGGGCGACCTCGAGCATCTCGGTCTGCGTCAGGATGCCGAGGTCGGGCTCGCCCAGCATCGTTGCCGCCACCGAGTAGCCGCTGAGCATCGCCGCAGCGAAGCCCGCACGCTCGGCGATCATGGCCGAAAGCGGATCGAAGACGCCGGTGGTCAGGCTGATGGAACGGTCGCTGAGAAGCTCGAGCAGGCGGGGATCGCGCATGCGGCCTCATAGCACGTCATGACATCTGCGGCATTGCGCCAGCGCTGCCTTCTGGCGCATGACACCGGCATGCGTGGAGCGACGCTGATCGAGATGGTCGCGGCAATGGCGCTGGCAGGTCTGGCCGCAAGCCTCATCGCGGCCGGACTGGGGCAACTGACGCAAGCTGCCGCGCTGGAGGCCGGCCGCCTCACGCTCGTGGATGCACTGACCGAAGCCCGCCTTCTCTCGTACGAGCGTGAGGCGCCGGCGGCGGTCGAGACGGCCATCGGCGGCATGGAGCTTCGCATTCGTCCGGACCGCAAGCGGCGCGAGCTGCCGCCCGGCGTGTCGATCGCCGATGCTCCGGCCGACCAGAGCATCGAGTTTCGCGCCAGCGGCCTGGCCGACAACGCCACCATCGCGCTGCGCGCGGGGTCCAGTACGGCGGCAGTGGTCGTCAATCAGCGAGGAGTGATCCGATGAGCAGAAATTCGCAGAAAGTCACGACCGCAGGCGGCAACGGCCGCCGCAGCCGCCAAGCCGGGCTGACCCTTCTGGAATGCGTGATGGCCATGCTGGTCGCCTCCATCGCGATGGCCGGCGTGGCCGCCGCTCTGGAGGCTGCCGCCGCTACCGTCGCACGCACGCGTCAGGGCTGGCTCGCCGTCGATCTTGCCCGAGGCGTGCTCGAAAACGCGATCGGTTCACCCTGCGCGCAGGCCTACGAATGCCCGCCGCAGTTTCAGTGTGAGCTGTCGCGCTCGTGGATCTCGTCGCTGTCGCTCGAGCGCCTGAGCGTGAGCGTGACGTCGCGCTCGATGCCTGCACCGGTGCGGCTCGATTCGCTGCTGCGGGCGCCAGCCTGTGCGCCGGCCTGACCATGCCGGCGATGCTCGAGACGGCCGCGGCGCTGGCGGTGACCGCCGCGATGTTCGGTTCCACCGTCGCCGCGCTCGCCGGCGCGACACGGGTAGGCGCTGCCGCTACGCATCTGGCCGACCGGCTGTTCCTGGAGCGCCAGCTCGAGCATCTGATCGACCGTGCGGCGCTCGCTGCGGGAAGCGGGCCGACGAGGCCACCGGCGATCGCTGCGGCGGATGCCCACCGCGTCGTCTTCCACGCCGATCTTGACGGCGATGGGCGGGTCCAGCCGACCGGGGCGGAAACGACGGCGCTCGAGCTGGCCACCACCGGCAGCGATCTTCGCGTTCGTCACCGTCTGGGACGCCAGACCATGACGGTGCTCGAGCTGGAACGGACCCGCGGCGAAGTCCTCGCGCGCGACATCTTCGGCGAGCCGGCCGCGCCTTCATCGGCTTCGCTCCTGGAGTTGCGCCTTCGCACGCTCGCCGGCAGCGGGCGCAGCCTGCACTTCTGCATCCCGGCAACGCTCGCGCGCTGATGGCAACGTCTGCCGCCGGCTCCGTTCGGCGCGTCAGAGCGCGCGCGCCGCAGTCGCGCGCCAGAGCCGGTGAGCGCGGCGCCGTGCTGCTGGTGGTGATCGTGCTGGCGGCAGCGGCTGCAGCCATCGCCTCGTCCACCGTCGCACGCGCGACGATCCTGGCCCGCGAGCTGCGCGCCCGGCACGACGTTCTGTGCGCGCGCTACGCGGCTCTGGGCGGTCTGGCGTTGGACGCGCCCACGAGCGATCCCGAAGCGGCGGCGGAGCTGATCGGCGGACGCGCGTCCAGCCTTCATGTGATGCTGGTGCGACGCGGTCCTTCGTGGTGCGTCGTGCGTTCGTCGGCTCGCTGCGGTGGCGCGATACGCACGCTGGAACGCAGCCTGGCCGATCCTGCACGCTGCTCGTGAGCGGGTTGCCAAAGCCGTCATCCGCAGGGAGACTCGCGCGCCGTGGGACTTTTCATCACTCTGGAAGGCATCGAAGGTTGCGGAAAATCCTCGCAGGCCAAACGCATCACGCAGCATCTGACCGAGCACGGCCACGAAGTCGTGCAGACCTTCGAGCCCGGTGGCACGCCGGTCACGGCCGGCATCCGCACGATTCTCGCCGATCCGGCCAACACGCTGGATCCTGGCGCCGAGCTCATGCTCTTCCTTGCCGATCGCGCCCAGCACGTGGCAACCGTCGTCCAGCCGGCGCTGGCAGCCGGCAAGATCGTCGTCTGCGACCGGTACAGCGATTCGACGCTCGCCTATCAGGGCTACGGGCGCGGGCATGACGTCAAGGTGCTGGCCGAACTGAACCGTTTCGCCGCGCGCGGCCTGTCGCCGGACCTGACCCTCTGGATCGACTGCGACATCGGCCTGGGCCTCGGCCGTGCCAAACGCCGCGCGGCCGGCCCGGCCGACCGCTTCGAAGCCGAGCCTCTGGCATTCCACCAGCGCATCCGTGAGGGATTCGTCGAGTTGGCCGCGCAGTTCCCCGAGCGCATCGTGCGCATCGACGGCGATCTGGCCGAGGAAGAGGTCGGCTCCTGCTGCATCGCGGCGGTCGACGCCGCTCTGGCGGTGCGGCGCGCGCGATGATTCCGCTTGCCGAGCCCGTCGGCCACGAGCGCATCCGGACTCTGCTGCGCGAGCAGGCGCGCAAGGTCGCCGGCGGCAGCGATCAGGGTCTTCATCATGCCTGGCTGTTCTCTGGTCCCACCGGTGTGGGCAAGCACGTCACCGCTCGCTGGTGGGCATCGCTGCTGCAGTGCGACTTCGTCGGCCAGTGCCATCCGCCGTGCGAGAGCTGCCGCCTGGTGGCGGGCGGCGTCCATCCCGACGTCGTGCTGACGGCGCGGGCGCCGCAGAAGAGCTCGATCGGCATCGACGACAGCCGCGCCTTCGCCCGCAGCCTGTCGCTGCGACCGACCCGTCGAGGCCCGCGCGTCGGAATCATCCGGGACGCCGATGCGATGACGGTCGATGCGCAGAACGCGCTTCTCAAGCTGCTCGAGGAGCCGCCGGGGTCCTGCGTGCTGGTGCTGGTGGCTGACAACGCCTCGGCCATGCTCGCCACCGTGCGCTCGCGCTGCCGCCATCTCCCCTTCGGTGCGCTCGACGAGAGCGATGTGGCCAGCGTGCTGCGGACGCTGGCCTGGGAGGAAGGGCAGGCGCAGGCCGCCGCCGCGTGCTCGCGCGGAAGCGTCTCTCGCGCGCTCGCCTACGATGCCGAGGGCCTGGCCGAACGCGAGGCGGTGCTCCTGGCCTTCGAAGGGCTCATGGACGGCAAGGTCGAGATCGATGCGATGCTGCAGACGATGATGGCGCGAAAGGAATCCGGCTACGCGCTCGGCGACCTGCTCGAATGGCAGCTCGCCAAGGTCGAGCGAAGCCTCGGTCACGTGCGGCATGAGCCGTCGCCCGATCTCGCGGCCATGCTCGAGCGGGCCGGCGGCCGCGATTCACGCGCGCTGCTCGAGCATGCAAGCCGCATCGAGTGGACGATTTCGGCGCTGGATCGCAACGCCAACGCGCGTCTGGTGATTCGCGACCTGCTGGCGAACGTGCGAGCCTAGTCGATCATGGCCGATCGTATCGAGCTGACCACCCCGCTCTACTACGTCAACGCCGCGCCGCACCTCGGGCACACCTACACGACCGTGGTCGTCGATACGCTGGCGCGCTTTCACCGCTCGATGGGACGCGATGCGTTCTTCCTGACCGGCACCGACGAGCACGGGGACAAGATCGCCCAGGCTTCCGAGGCCAAGGGGTATGCGCCGCGCCAGTACGCCGACGAAGTTTCGGGGCTGTTCCGCAGCACGTGGGACACCTGCGGCATCTCCTACGATCACTTCGTGCGCACCACCGACGACTACCACGTCGCTTATGTGCGCGAGGTCTTGCAGAAGGTCTTCGACGCCGGCGACATCTACTTCGGAGAATACGGCGGCAAGTACTGCACGGGCTGCGAGCGCTTCTACGCCGACCGCGAACTGAAGGACGGCAAATGCCCGGATCATCAGACCGAGCCCGTGTGGATCAGCGAGGAGAACTACTTCTTCCGCATGAGCCGCTACCAGCAGGCTCTTCTGGATCATCTGGAAGCCAATCCGGACCTCATCGTGCCGGCCGGCTATCGCAACGAAGTGCTCGGCCTCCTGCGCGAGCCGATCGGCGACCTCTGCATCTCGCGGCCCAAGAGCCGCCTGACCTGGGGCATCGAGCTGCCGTTCGACGATCGTTACGTCTGTTACGTCTGGTTCGACGCGCTCATCAACTACGTCAGCGCGCTGCGACACGCCAAGGGCGAGGGCTGGGAGAAGTACTGGCGCAGCGCGCGTCACTTCATCGCCAAGGACATCCTCAAGCCTCACGCCGTCTTCTGGCCGACCATGCTGATGGCCGCTGGCCTGCCCGTCTACGAGCGCCTGTACGTGCACGGCTACTGGAACATGGGCGAGTCCAAGATGTCGAAGTCGCTCGGCAACGTCATCCGGCCTCTGGAGATGCGCGAGCGCTTCGGCATGGACGGTTTCCGCTACTTCCTGCTGCGCGAAATGGCCTTCGGCGCCGATGCGTCCTTTACCGAGGACGCCTTCGTGACCCGCTTCAATGCCGACCTCTCCAACGGCGCGGGCAACCTGGTCAGCCGCGTGCTGTCGATGCAGCACAAGTACTTCGAGGGTTTCGTCCAGCCTATCGGCGAAGAGACCGAGCGCGCCATCGACGTCGCGCTCGAGCAGGCGTTCGTGGATGCCGAGAAGCGCGCGGTGGCGGCCCTGGAAAAGGCGGCCTTCCACGTCGCTCTCGAGGAGATATGGAAGGCGGTCGCGGCATGCGACAAGTACGTGGTCGAGACCTCGCCCTTCAAGCTCTGGAAAGAGGAGCGCGAGCGGCCGCGCGTCGGCGCGATCCTGCACGTGCTGTGCGACGCGCTCCGGCACCTGGCCCGGCTGATCGAGCCGTTCATGCCCGAGACCTCGGCGCGCATCGCGCGCCTGCTGCGCGCGCAGCCCGGGCGGCTGGCCGAGCCGGCGCCACCGTGGCGTCGAACGTTCCGTCCGGGCCATCAGGTCGCGCAAGCCGAACCCTTGTTCCCCCGCATCGAGGTGCCAAAGCCGTGAGCGTCGGCCTCGTCGACTCGCACTGCCACCTGACAGACGCGCGTTTCGACGACGACCGCAGCGACGTGATCGCGCGCGCCCTGGAGGCCGGCCTGACCCATATCGTCGCCGTCGGCGGCGGCGGCCCCATCGAGGCGAGCGAAGCGGCGGCCGACCTGGCCGCCGCCCATCCGTATCTGCGCTCGACCGCCGGCATCCATCCGCACGACGCGGCCAGCTACGACGATGCGATCGAGGGGCGCATCGAGGCCCTGCTGGCAAAGCCTCAGGTCGTGGCCGTCGGCGAGACGGGGCTGGACTACTACTACGAGCACAGCCCGCGAGCGGCTCAATGTGAGGCACTGTCCCGCCACGTGGCACTGGCTCGGCGCTTCGACAAGCCGATCGTCCTTCACTGCCGCGATGCCGAAGAGGACATGCGCGCGGTCTTGAGCAGGGAGGCGCCCGGCGGCATTCGCGGTGTCGTCCACTGTTTCACCGGAAGCCATGACGATGCGCGCTGGTACATCGACTACGGACTGATCGTGTCGTTTTCGGGAATCTTAACATTCCCAAAATCATCCTCGTTGCGGGAGACCGCCGCACGTCTTCCCGTCGATCGGCTCATGGTCGAGACCGATTCGCCTTACCTCGCGCCGGTTCCGCATCGCGGAAAGCGCAACGAACCGGCATACGTAGCGCACGTCGCCGCGACGCTGGCCGCGACGTGCGGCACCAGCATCGAAAAGATCGTCGAGTCGACCGCGGTCAATGCAGCATCGCTGTTCGCCCTTGGCTGACGCTGCCCGGCCTCACACGAGCGGAATCCGGCCGGAAAAAAGCACTTCGGCTGCATAGCAGCCATCGATTTCGGACCCGAGATGGTGCACTATCAGCATCGTTCGGGGCCGCCTCGTCCACCAGATTCTGGAGGACGGGGATCAGTGCTATTTCAGTTTCGTACTTTCGCTGTCGCGGCCCTCGCCGCGGCCTCTCTCTTCACTCTCGCCGATGATGCGCAGGCTCGTTCCTGCAGCGTCGTGGTCAGTCTCGAGGAGGAGGTGACGCTCGCCTCCCTCACGGTGCGCGTCAACTATCAGTCCGGTGCGTTCGTCGACATCCATGGTGGATGCACCAACGTGATGCCGGACTCGCTCGGAACCTTCGGCGTCAATGCCATCGCGAGCC
>Ga0196978_1000969_pt1 | contig 13718 bp, 8 predicted proteins | sample S3v_2013CmetaG_FD_155491 | JGI IMG/M metagenome (GOLD analysis project Ga0196978, IMG submission 155491) | Soil microbial communities from Anza Borrego desert, Southern California, United States - S3+v_20-13C | ecosystem: Environmental > Terrestrial > Soil > Desert | place: USA: California... | reverse complement strand
TCGGGCGATTCGATGCGGATGTGCTCGCGGGAAGAAAGCTCGGCGAACGGGTTTCTTCTTTGCTGCTGCTGCACGGCGACATGAATAAAATTTTCACGGACCGCAACAGGGACGGATTCGCCGATCTGCCCACCGGCAGTTCCGGCATGCTGGCGCACGAATGGAAATACGGCAATGCGTACACCGACAGCGGCGTTTATGTCCGGCACCGCAGCGGCATTTTCCTCTCGCACGTCGGGCAGGAAAGCGGGGAGCTGGGCGCGTTCCGCGCGGATCGTTTCCAGCCGCGTTACCTCATCAGCCGGCGCGCGCAGCATGGCGGGTTTTATCACCAAAGCGCGGTGCAGTTCAAATCGCGCCACCAGCTGCTTTTCCACCTGAAAGGAACGAGCAGCGACATTGCGGCGCAAGCGGGCGCGCAGACTTATCTCGGCCAGGAAAAACGCATGCGCACGAGCCTGAGCTGGACGCCCGCGCGGCGAAACGGCGGATGGTATTTCGATTTCGGCGCTTCGTTCACGGCCGCCGATCTGCGCGAGCAAGTGGGCGACAGCAGCGGAACACGGCAAGAGCTCATCTCCGGGATCCACGCCGAAGCGTCGTGCTACAAGCTAAGCCGCTTCACGCTGAAGGCCGGCAGCCGCCTCGATCATCATAACCTGTTCGGCCTGCTGTTCACGCCGCTGCTGAAGATGAAATACGATTTCAGCGAGCGTTTTTCAGTCGATGCGCAGGGACACGGCGGTTATCGCGTGATGAATCCCGTTGCTGACAACCTGCATTTATTGCAGAGCGCAAAAACGATCAGCGTGCTGGAAACGCTGCGCCCCGAGCACAGCTACGTGTACGGCGGCGGACCCAGCTATCTTTTCAACGAGCGCTGCGCGCCAGCTTAGGCTTTTACCGCACCGATTACCTCAACACCGTCGTGATCGATCGTGACAGCGATTCGCTTCGCGTGCGCATCACGAACCTCGACGGGAAAGCTTACTGCCACACCGGCCGCGCGGCGCTGCAGTACAGGCGCAGCGCCGGTTTCTCGTTCGAGCTGGAATACATATTCAAGGACAAGCAGATCACCTACGACGGCGCGTTGCGCAGCGAAGCTTTGCTGCCGCAGCATCGCTTCATGGCCGGCGCGGCCTATCGCTTCTCCGGGAAAGAAAACGACGAGCGTTTCTGGGAAATCGGCATTTCGGGCAACCTGCTGGGCAAGCAGCGCCTGCCTTTGAACGGCGGCAGCGCGCAGGCCTTCGCACCGGGATACGGTTTGCTGAACGCGCGCATCGAGAAAGCGCTGGATCGCTGGTTCTTCTTCCTGCACGCCGACAACCTGCTCGATTACCGCATGCCGCAACCGGTGATCAGCGCGGAAAATACGGCGAGCCCGCTGTTCGAAGCTTCGCAGCAATGGGCGCCGGTAGCGGGAAGAATATTCCGCCTCGGGGTCAGCTGGAAATGGCTGAAATAAAAGCTCGAAACTGGAATCCCAGGGAACGCTTGGAATCTGGGATTCTCAATTGGGATTTTTTCTTCCGCGATCTTCCTACATTTATAGTATGTCCGAAGAGGATTTTTCCGCGCGGAGGGAATTTTTGCAGCGCATTGCAGCGGCGGGCTTGCTGCTGCCGCTTTCCGGGTTTGCATCCGCGGATGTTCCGCAGCGATTGAAAGCGCCGCGTTTGAAAGCCGGCGACACCATCGCGCTCTGCGCTCCCGCGGGCGCGATCTTCCATGAAGAGACGATCAAAAAAGCGAGCGACGCGTTCGAAGGCGCGGGCTTCAAAGTGATCCTGGGCGAAACGCTGCGCGCGCAATACGGCTACCTGGCCGGCACCGACACGCTGCGCGCGAACGAGCTCAACCGCTTGTTCCGCGACGATACGGTTCGCGCCATCGTAGCGATGCGGGGCGGCTGGGGTTGCGCGCGGCTGCTGCACCTGCTCGATTTCGGCGCAGTGCGCGAGAATCCCAAGATCATCTGCGGCTTCAGCGACATCACGACCTTATTGATCGCGCTGCGGCAGCAAACAGGCCTCGTCACTTTTCACGGGCCGGTCGGGAATTCTTCGCTGGGCGCATTTACGATGGAACATTTCCTGCGCGTGGTGCGCAAGGGCGAAGCGTTCACGCTGACGCAGCCTGCGGAAGATCCTGTTGTCACGATCACCCCGGGGAAAGCGCGGGGCGAATTGTGCGGGGGAAACCTTACCGTGCTCTGCAGCCTCATCGGCAGCGGCTACCTGCCCGACTGGCAAGGAAAAATCCTGCTCGTGGAAGAAACGGAAGAAGAACCGTACAGCATCGACCGCATGCTCACGCAGCTGAAGCTGGCCGGCGTGCTGGGAAAGATCAGCGCGTTTGCCTTTGGCAAATGCACGAAATGCGAAGCCGAAGAGCCGAAGCGTTCACTGACGCTGGAGCAGGTTTTCGCCGATCACATCAGGCCGCTGGGCATTCCCGCTTTTTACGGCAGCAGCTTCGGGCACGTAAAAGACAAATTCACCCTGCCGATCGGCATCGAGGCGGAAGTGGATGCGGGAACGGGGGCGATCACGTTGCTGGAAGCGGGCGTGAGCTAGCGATCTTCCATGCTTTTATTTTGCAGCCTGCTTTCGATCCATCGCGGGAAATCGAACATGCTGCGGAAACTCTCTCCTTCTTTTCCCGGGAACGCGTTCAGCTCTTCCTGTAATTTTTTCAGCAGCGTTTGCCGTGCGCGCTCATTCGAAGCGTTCGGCAGCTTCTTGCCGAGGTAATCGAGCAGCAGCGCTTCGATCTTCCCGAAAAAATCATGCTTGCGCAGGTAGCGGGTGGCGGAGCCGGCGAGGTGCGAAAGCGTATCGTCGTTGCCGAGCTCATAGTGCGCGAGCAGGTTGAGCAGTCGGGCCATGGCGTGGATGTCGGTGCGGATCTCGGCTTCGTCGTTGAGAATTTTATTCAGCCACCTCAGCGCTTTTTTCGCGCGGCCGGCGCCGATGAAAGCGTAGCCGAGGTTGTAGCAGAATGCGAGCTCCACCTGCCTGTTCAATTTCCCTTCGAAAGTTTTCAATCCTTCCGCGATCGGCGCTTCGAGCGCGCAGCCCTGCGTGTAGCGGCGGTTGACGATGTAATAATCGAGCTCGGTGAGGTACGTGTAAAAAAGCGTGCTGCGCTCCTTTTCATTCCGCGCCTCCAGCCTGCGCAGCTTCGCGATGCCCGCTTCGAACTCGGCGTTTCTCTTCAGGTACGTGAGAATGATGAGCTGGTTGTACGACGCGACGATGTAATTGAAGCGCTCCTCCTCGAACAGTCGCGCAGGCAGGGCTTCCAGCAGGGCAAGCTGTTTTTTCCCGTGCTCGCAGCCGGCCTCCAGGTCGCCGAGGTTGTGCTGGATGCGCGAGCGGATGAGGTGAAAGAAATTTTTCGAGCGGTACGTCTGCGGCCGCCTTTCGTCACGGAGCAGCTTGCTGTTCAGCAGGGCGCGCAGGCGTCCGTTCAATTCGCTTTTCGCGTTGTGACCTCTCGCGATGAGTAAAAAATAGTCGTCGCTCAGCGCATCGTACTCGCGGTCGTCGCGGAGCAGTTCGATGGTATGCAGCTCTTCTTTGAACAGGGCCTGCTGCGTGGCGGCGTTCATCTGCTTGTAGCCCTGGATGCGCTCCAGCTTTTTTTGCCAAGACAACGCTTCGAGCAGGCAAACATGCTTTTCGTGCAGCTTCGCTTTTTTGACGATGCGCGCCAGCTTTTGGCGGCAATGGCGGTACAGGCTTTTCGCGTAGAGGATTTCCACTTCATGCAGCTCTTCTTTCAGCTCGCGCTCCACGTTGGCCGCGGCGTGGTACGCGCGCAGGGCGCGAAGGATGCCGGCGCCGAGGTAGTTTTTCGCGACGGGCAGTTGACGCAGAAACTTTTCGCCTTTGAATGCAGCACGTACTTTTTGTTCATCGTAAACGTCCTGGCGTTCGATGATCTCGTAGAGGCGCAGGTAATTTTTATCGCCCCTGTTGGCACGCGCCTGCCCGACGAAATATTTCTTTTCGTGCTTCGTCAGGCTTTTGATGAGCGAGAACAGGAACTCCTTTTGCTTCACTAGAAAACTAAGTTTTTATCTCATTGTGTTATTTATAAAAATAGACAAAATTTGCTCTTTTTGTACCTAAGTTATTTTGACTTTTTCTTTGCCCGATCCCGCGCCCGGCCTCATCTTTGTGCAAAATCCCGGCATGAGAACAACATTACGCCTCCGCCTTTTTCCCGCCGCCCTGCTCCTGGCCTTCACCTGCAGCGCGCAATTCCCGCAGATCGGCTGCAGCCTTTCACCGGAAGGTTTCCCGCAATCCTTCGACAGCATTCCTTCATACCTCGTCGAAATGACGCAAAATTGCCCGGGCGGCATCGTGTACGCCAGCGGCAAATGGTACGACACGACGATCACTGCCGGTACTGCGCCCGGGCTCACCGCCCTCTGCGGCATCCAGCCCTCGCCCTTCAATTTCACCGACGCGATCACGCTGGGCTGGGCCACCTGGCCGGTGCTTTACCTCAACCCGCAGGGCGGACCGAACAACTGGACGAACACGCTGACGCGCAGCTTGTACCTGCAAGCCATCGCGCAAAGCGCCGACTCGATGCCCGCGTATTTTTTCATCGGCAACGAAGTGAATTTTTATTACCCGCAGGATTCGATCGATTACCTGAACTGGGTGAGCTTTTACGAGGACGCGTACGACACCATCAAGGCGCATTCGCCGCAGACGAGGGTGGGCACGAATTTCAACTACGAGCACATGGCCGGTCTCGGCACGAACATCGTGGGCTGGACGACGCCGTACTGGCAAGCGTACACGCTCATCGACCCGAACAAGATCGACGTGGTAGGCATGAACGTGTATCCTTTTTTCCGCTACGACAGCGTAGCCGATATCCCGGGCACGTATCTCGATCCGCTGTTCAACCTCGTCGGCAACAAGCCCGTGCTCTTCAACGAGACCGGCTGGCCCGCGGACAGCTTCCCGGGCGTGCCTTCGTGGATCTGCTCGGAAACGGAGCAGGTGAATTACGTGAGCAAATTTTTCAGCCTCATCGCCCCGCACAGCAACGTGGAAGGCGCGAACTGGCTTTTCCTGCATTACATGATGGATTACAATTCGCCCGAGGAAAAATTATTCTGCAGCATCTCGCTGTACGATTCGCTCGGCGTGCAACGCCCCGCGTATCAATCCTGGTTCAGCCACTGCCAGGTATTGTCCGCGCCGGGGAACCAGGCCGCTGCATCCTGGAAGCTGACCGCGCAGCCGAACCCGTTCAGCACACAAACCATTTTACGGCTCGAAGGGCCTTCGGAAATTTCCGATCTTGATCTTGAGTTCACCCTGTACGACGTGGCGGGCAGGCAGGTGCGGCGGGAGAAAATCGCAACGCGGGAATGGAGCTTGTCACGCGATGGATCGGGCAGCGGGCTTTATTTCTACCGCATCACAGGTACGCAGGGAGCATTGCTCACGAGCGGGAAGCTGGTCATCGAGTAAGAAAAAATAATGTCGAACACGGAACACCGAATATCGAAGTGAAACTTTTCAATAAAAACTTCGGCGTTCGACATTCTGTGTTCGATATTCGATATTCAACAGGTACGCAGGGAGCATTGCTCACGAGCGGGAAGCTGATCATCGAGTAAGAAAAAATAATATCGAACACGGAACACCGAATATCGAAGTGGAACTTTTCAATAAAAGCTTCGGCGTTCGACATTCCGTGTTCGATATTCGATATTCAAAAAGCAGACCCATGAAACGATTTCTTCTTTTCATTTCGCTCTCGCTCATCTTCATCGTCGTCGAAGCGCAGCCGCCGGGCACGCTGCAGCGCATCAGCTCCACCACGGGCGCGGCCTGCTACACGGTGAAGTATTACAACAATTACGTGTTCGCGGGCGCCGGCAATACGGTGCAGGTGTACGGCACGAATCCCACGAGCGGGCTGATCGGGAATTTGATCACGGAGCAGCGCCTCGTCTCGCACGTCACCGACATGCGCATGTACGGCACGCACCTGCTCGTTTCGGCGAACACCGACGGCGTGTACCTCTATAAAACCTCCACGCTGCCGGGGGCGCTGACGCAGCTCGCGCACTACCTGCCCGACAGCACGGATGAAGCGGCGTACAACCTCGCCGTGAAAGGCGACACGCTGTTCGTCGCGTACAAGCGCAAGATGGCCGCGTTCCTGCTGGACACTTCTTCTTCGCCTTCGATCCAGCTGCTCGACCGTTTCGGCCACCTGCCTTCCTCGCAGCCGGTGGCGCGCGTGCGGGGCTGCGACGTGAAAGGCGGCCTGCTCGCGTATACCGTGGCAGGCTACTCCACCAGCACACAAGCCAACGCGATCACGGGCGTTCACCTGGTCAATGCGGCGGCGACGAATTTTCCGCAAGTCTATTTTTACCAGCAGGATTATTGCGACCCGGAAGACGTGCTCTTCGGAAAAAACACCACGCTGCTGCACGTGCTCGGCGGAACGGAATCGTATGCGCAGGGCAATAACCCCGAAGGCATTTTCTATTCGCTGAACGTGAGCAATCCTTCGAACCCGCAGCTGGTTTTCTCCGACACGATCGCCGAGTTCGGCTACAGCCTCGCTTATTTCCAGATCTCGAACGCGATGAAAGCGGAGAACGTGAACGACACGATCTACGTCGCCGCGCTCGGCGCGCCGGACACGACGAACACGCCGCTCAACATTACCGGGCATACCTACCTGTACGACGCCACGTCTTCGGCGCAGGTCAGCCTCATCAACGCCGTGTACGCCGGGCTCTGGCATTTCGACGTGGCGATCAACCGCAAAAAAATGTACGTGGCGTCCGAATGGTACGGCATCAAGACGATCGATCTCACCACGCTGCTCAGCGGCGGAACGGATCTCGGCGACACGCCTACCGGCGGCTGGAACAAAGGCGGCGACGTGCACGGAAATAAAATGATCCAGGCGAACGAAGGATACGGCATGCGGCTGTACGATATTTCTTCGCCTGCGACGCCGGTGCTGCTGGACACGAACCGCCAGGAATTCTGCTGGGGGGCGCGCTTCTCCGGGAACGGGCAATACGTTTTCGGATTTTATTACAGCGCCGACGACTTCCGCGTGTTCGATGCGAATACGCTGCAGATGACCGGCTCGGTGGATCAGTTCGTGCTGCCCGTCGATCCTCACCGCACGCGCAGCTGGCAGCACATGGCCGTCACCGCTGCACACGTCGGCCTGCTCGACAATCTCATCATCGCCGACGCTTCGAATCCCGGCGCCCCGCAAATTCCCTTCACGCGCGCCTACGCCGACCCGATCGACATCGACGTGGATACGGCGGGAAACTTGTTCGTGATGCGCAACGATTCGATCACGGTGTACGATTTAGGCAACAGCACTTTCCCGCGCGTCGCGACGATCGCCGTGCCGCCGTTCACGTTCCAGAATAATTTCGCGTCGATCTGCGTTTACAAAGACACCGTGTATGCCGTCGTAATGGGAACGGTGGCCGCCTCGGGCATCTACAAATATTTTTTCAGCGGCAATTCGCTTTCGCTCGCCGGCGGACCGTACCCGCTGCCTGTTCCTGCGAACGTCGACACGGTGAAATACATTGCGGCGGACAGCTTCGGCGTGTATGTCGTTTACCAGGACTTCGACCTGCACGCGCTGCGGCACGCGGATATGGCACCGACGGGGTATTACCGTCACGGCCGCGCGTTCTTCCGCAAGAGCGATTACGGGCCGCAGGATCTGTACTGCAGGAACGGGATGCTTTTCCTGCACGAGTATTTCGGGCAGACCTCGATCTTCTCGAATGATACGGGATTCATTCTCAGCACTGCGCCGCAGCCCGCGGCATGGACAACAGGCATTTTTGTTTTTCCGAACCCCGCGCAGGAAAATGTGACGGTGCAATTGCCGGGAAACCCGGGGGCGAAGAAAACGGTTTCGCTCGTGAATTTGCTCGGGCAGGAAATTTTTCGCGAAGTGCTTGCGGGTGAGCGGGTGCAGGTGGATGTGCGGGGCTTCGCGGAAGGACTTTACATTTTGCGCGTGGAGAGCGCGGGGAAAATATTCACTGAAAAATTAGTGCTCGGAAAATAAGCCACGGAGAAATCGTACTCTGTGCTTTCCTCCGTGTGCGAAGCCTGTCCGGCGAAGGGGAGGTGCGCCGTGGCCAAGCCCTGGCATCTACCCGAACAGCCCGCCGAACACTTCCTCGATCTTCCCGACCATGTTGATCCTGATCGCGTAATCGCCGGGGCGCAGGCCTTTGTAGTATTTGGAGATGTACACTTCTTCGAAGCCCAATTTTTCCGCTTCCGAGATGCGCTGCTCGATGCGGTTCACGGGACGAATTTCCCCGCTCAGCCCGACCTCGGCAGCGAAGCACACGCGCGGCGAAACAGGGATGTCCGCATTCGAAGATAGAACGGCGCAAACCACGGCGAGATCGATGCCCGGATCTTCCACTTTCAGTCCGCCGGCGATGTTGAGGAAAACGTCTTTCGCGCCGAGGCGGAAGCCGCAGCGTTTTTCCAGCACAGCGAGCAGCATCGAAAGGCGGCGCAGATCGAAACCTGTCGAAGACCGTTGCGGCGTACCGTACGCAGCGCTGCTGACCAGCGATTGAATTTCCACGAGCATCGGGCGCATGCCTTCCATCATCGCCGCGATGGCCACGCCGCTCGTCGGCTCGTCGCGCGAGGTGATGAGAATTTCCGAAGGGTTGCTGACTTCGCGCAGGCCGCTGCCCTGCATTTCGTAAATGCCCAATTCGTTCGTAGAGCCGAAGCGGTTTTTCGTCGTGCGCAGCAAACGGTACACGTGGTTGCGATCGCCTTCGAACTGCAGCACCGTATCGACCATGTGCTCGAGCACTTTCGGTCCGGCGAGCGAGCCGTCTTTCGTGATGTGGCCGATAAGGAAAACGGGCGTGCCGCTTTCTTTGGCGAAGCGCAGCAATTCGCTCGCGCATTCCCGCACCTGCGAAACGCTGCCGGGCGAAGATTCGATGTGGGCGGTGTGCAGCGTCTGGATGGAATCGATGATGAGCAGGTCGGGCTCGATCATTTCGCGCTGCTTAAAAATATTCTGCGTGCTGGTCTCGGTGAGGATGTAGCAGTTCGGGTTCTGCACGCCCAGGCGCTCGGCGCGCATGCGGATCTGCTGCTCGCTTTCTTCGCCGGAGACGTAAAGCACTTTCATGTTTTTCAGGCTCACGGCCAGCTGCAGCATCAGCGTGCTTTTGCCGATGCCCGGCTCCCCGCCGAACAATACCAGCGAACCGGGGACCATGCCCCCGCCGAGCACGCGGCTCAATTCTTTATCGGGAACGGGCAGGCGCACTTCGCCGCCGACGGTGATCTCGTTGAGCAGCTGCGGTTTCGGGGCGCGCTGGCGCGTACTGCTGACGCTGTCGCGGTGCTTGCCCTCATCGCCTTTGACGATGACCTCTTCGACGTAGGTGTTCCATTCGCCGCAGGCGGGACAGCGACCCACCCATTTCGGGGATTGCGCGCCGCAGCTCTGGCAGAAGTAGGTGGTTTTTGTTTTCGTGGGCATAGATTCTACTCAAAATTTTAACCGCAGAGGATGGAGAGCTTTCAGTCGCACAAGTCTTCGCTGCAGGTGACGCAGAGCTTTTATACCTGCGCCTTGCTCCGCAGAAACTGCGCGAAGGCGAGGTGAAGTAATTGCAAACAATTTAATCCCAGAGAACGCGAACGAATTTTGCTGAGCAAAAGTAACGATGATCTACCGCAATCTCACCCCGATCACCAAAATATCATCCACCTGCTCCAGCCCGCCCTGCCACTCGTCCAGCACACGCTCCAGCTCTTTCTTTTGGTCGTCGACCGGCAGGTGTGAGATTTTCGTCAGCAGGCGAATGAAGTTGCGGTACATGAATTTTTTTCCCGAGGCGCCGCCGAACTGATCTGCGAAGCCGTCGGTGAAGAGGTAGACCATGTCGCCTTCCTGCACGGGCACCACTTTCTCCACAAATTTTTTCACCTCGTCGCTCATGCGCCCGCCGATGGAAAAACGGTCGCCGGGAATTTCGTGCACCTGGCCGTCGCGGATGAGCACGAGCGGGCGGCGCGCGCCGGAGTATTGCAGGAAGCCTTCTTCGTAGTGCCAGACCATCAGGCCGATGTCCATCCCGTCTTGCATGTCGCGATGCTTGTTCGCGAACACGGCTTTCACCTTGTCGCTGAGGATGTCGAGCGTGACGGCGGGGCTGTGCACGGAGGGATCGCGCACGGTGATGTTCAGCATTTCATTGCCGAGCACGGACATCATCGCGCCCGGAACGCCGTGTCCCGTGCAGTCCGCCGCCGCCACCAGGCGCACGTCTCTCGCGTTCGAGAACCAGAAGAAGTCGCCGCTGACGATGTCTTTCGGACGGAAGAGCAGGAACGATTCGGGGTACACTTCGCGCAGGCCTTCCGCGGGGGGAAGAATCGCTTCCTGCAGGTAACGCGCGTAGTGAATGGAATCGGTGATGTCTTTATTTTTCTGCCGCACCATTTCTTCCGCCAGCTTGCGCTCGGTCACGTCCGTGTCGATGATGATGAGCTTGAAGAGCTCGCCTTTCTCGTCGAAGATCGGCGTGAGCGTGGAAGACTCCCACACCACTTTCCCGTCGTCGAGGTAGTTCGCCGATTCGTAACGAACGGTGCTGCGGCTCGCGATGCAGCTCCCGATGATGCTGTGCACTTCCGGGTTGTTGCTTACTTCGTAGATCGTGTTCCCGTATTTTTTTTTGAATTCCGCGAGCGTAAGGCCGTTGAGGCGCTCGAAGCTCGCGTTCACCCATTCCAGGGTACCGTCGGGCGATAAGATGAGGATGGAATTTTCCGTTTCGCGCGCTACGATCGACAAATTTTCCAGCGCACGGTTCTTCTCCTCGATCTCGCGGCGGATCTTTTCCAGCTCGGCATTCTCTTTCTGGTAGTGCTCGGCCTGCAGGCGCGAACGCTCCACCTCGCTTTTCATCTCGAAGGTTTCGATGAGCACCTGCTGATCGTACTGCTGCAGCTCGCTTTTTTTCGCTTCGTACGTTTTGTAGATCGCCAGCGCTTCCTTGAAATCGCCGCTGCGTTCGTACGTTTCGCTGAGCCGTCGCAGGATCTCCACGATCAGGGCCAGCTCGCCCATCTCTTCCGCTTTCGCCAGGGCCGCACGAAAATGTGTGATCGCCTCGGGATACCGTCGCGCGTCGAGATAATAATTGCCCAGGCTTTTTCCAGCCGAAGCGATGCCGCGCAAATGGTTGATGCCGGTGGCCACTTCGAGCGAACGCTGCAGGTACTGCAGTCCCTGCTCCGGCTCCTCCGCCGCGATGCATACGTCACCGAAATTGTTCAGCAGGTCGGACAAGCCGAGGTGATCGTTGATCTGCTCGAGCAGGGCTTTTCCTTCCTGCAGGTATTTTTTCGCTCGAGGGAAGTCGCGCATCTTCTGGTACACGTGGCCGATGTTGCCGATGTTGTACGCGGTGCCCTGCAGATCGTTCTCGCGGCGCGTGATCAGCAGCGCTTTGTTGTAGCACTCGATCGAGGGCTCGAGCAAACCCATCGAGTGGTACACGTTGCCGATGTTGCGCAGCGTGGTGCCGGCGGCGTGCGCGTCTTTGCCTTCTTCGAACAATTGCAAGGCTTTCTCGAGATCGACGAGCGCCTGGTTGTATTGCGAGAGCAGGTAATACGCCGTGCCCGAGTTGCGGTACGAATACGCCACGCCTTCGCCGAAGCCGCTGCGCTCGGAAAGCTCACGCGCCTGCAGCGACAATTCCAGCGCGTCCTTCGGGTACGAGCGGCGCATGTCCCAGCCGGCGCGGATCAGCGCACGCACCTGCTCGTGCACGCCGTCCAGCTGCGCGGCTTCTTCGAAGATCTTTTTTGTGCGGGACATGGCGGTTTCCTGATCTTTTAAAGATAGATTTTTTGAAACACAAAACGCATGAAGGCACCGGGACGTCCGCGCTTGCAGCGGCCCGATGCCTTCATGCCTGTTCGTTCAAACAATCCGCAGAAAAATTTTCGCTGCGGAGCAAGTGTGTCTTCAGCCTTCTTTCTGCTTCAGCACCCACAATACTTTTTCGATGAAAAGATCGAAGACCTCCGCGTGCGGGATGTGTCCCACGTCCTCCAGCTCGATCAATTCGGCGCGCGGGATCTGCTGCGCGGCGGTCTTGCCGAGCTTCGGGTAATCGCCGAGCGTGGCGGCCACGCTTTTGTGCACGCGGTCCTTCCCGATCGCCGTGCGGTCGGCCTGCCCGATGATGAGCGTGGTGGGCACGCGCAGCTGGCTGAATTCGTAGAGCACCGGCTGCGAGTAGATCATGTCCGTGGCCAGCGCCTGGCACCAGGCATGCTTTTCATGCTCCGCCGTTCCCATCGTGGCGGTGCTTTGCTGCAGCAGCGTATTGTATTCGTCTTTCCATTCGCCGTGAAAATAATTTTCGAGCATGTAATTCTTCACCGTCGCTTTCGACTTCGCCATTTCGAGCACGAACTCCTGCGCGGGCGGCAGGTAGGGCACTTTCAGCTTCCAATCCTCGAGCCCGAGCGGGTTTTCGAGAATGAGCTGCTCGGTCATGTCGGGATGCATGAGCGCGAAACGCAGCGCGAGCATGCCGCCCATCGAATGCCCGAGCACGATCGCTTTCTGGATGCCGAGCCCGTGGAGCAATTGTTTCGTGTTGGTGGAAAGCTGCTGGAACGTGAACTGGTAGTTCGTCGGCTTGGAGGATTGGCCGAAGCCCACCTGGTCGGGCGCGACGACGTCGTAGCCCTCATCCAGCAAAACCTTCATCGTCCGCTGCCAGTAGGCGCCCGAGAAATTCTTCCCGTGCAGCAGCAGCACGGTCCGCCCGTTCGGCTTCGGCGCTTTCTCGTACCGGTACGCCATCGACACCTGTTGCCGCTGCGACGCGAACTGCAAATATTTGACTTTGTAATCGGGGTCTCCCTCTTTCATTTGGGGCCAGCGCACTACCGCCTGAAAACCCAACAAGACCACCCACACCAGAGCAGAAATTACCAACCGTGCCATCTTCCAACGTATTACCGCACGAAAAGCAGAAAAAAATGTGCCAGCGGCAACACGAATGGAGAAAAAAAGTTCAAACCAGTTTTGCCAAAAAATCGTATGGCGCGGTATAGAAAAGTTAAGGAAGTTAAAAGCGCAGGATTTTCAGCAGGATAAACGCTTTTTATTTCGCGCCCCAACACTTTTTATAAGCCAATGTCCGAAGGCATTTTACCGCTTTCGACTCTGTCGCGCCTCACTTTATTTCGAATTCATCCGCATCCATTCCGACCGGGAAAACCTTCCGGAACTCTTCCAGGTCGCCGTACGAAAAAATACCTGGAACGATCGCTTCTTTTCCTTCCCCTGCCGCCGCGATCGTCTCTCCTTTGAAATCGATGAGCGCAGAATCCCCGCTGTGGGAAATCCCGTTCCCATCTTCCCCCACGCGGTTCAGCCCGGCCACGTACGCCTGGTTCTCGATCGCTCTTGCGACCAGCAGCGATCTCCAGGGATGACGGCGGCGCTCGGGCCAGTTCGCCACGTAAAGCAGCACGTCGTAATCCGCGCGCAAGCCCTCCGCGCTTCTCGTCCAGCGGTTGCGGCTCCACACGGGGAAACGCAGGTCGTAGCACACGAGCGGGCGGATGCGCCAGCCTTTCAGCACGGGC
>Ga0196978_1000968_pt1 | contig 13721 bp, 15 predicted proteins | sample S3v_2013CmetaG_FD_155491 | JGI IMG/M metagenome (GOLD analysis project Ga0196978, IMG submission 155491) | Soil microbial communities from Anza Borrego desert, Southern California, United States - S3+v_20-13C | ecosystem: Environmental > Terrestrial > Soil > Desert | place: USA: California... | reverse complement strand
CCTCGCACCGCCGCGCCGCCGAGCTTGATCTGCACGAGCAGGTCGGCTGCGCCCGGTGCCGCTCTGGCCATGGCGCGCACCGTGCTGTGCGAATCCACGCCATGCACGAACGAGAACGCGCGTGCCGCCAGACCGGCCTTGTTCGATTGCACGCGGCCGATCATGTGCCAGCGCAGCTCATCGGCGGCGCGGGCGCCCAGCGCGTCGCAGGCTGCCTGCTGCTTGCCGATCGCCTCCTGCACGTAGTTCTCGCCGATGTCGGCGATGCCGGCCTGCGCGGCCGCGATCACGGCCTGCACCGGCAACGTCTTGGTGACGGCGATCAGGCGTACGTCATCGGATGCGCGGCCGGCCGATGCGGCCGCGACCGCGACTCGCTCGCGCAGCTCGGCCACACGTTGGGGCACGAAGTCGTAGCTCACGACGACGGCCGGATGCCGGCCCGGGCCAGTGCCCGAGCCACCGGCGCAACCGGCAGGCCGATGACGTTGTCGAGCGGACCCTCGATCGCCGCGATGAAGCGCTTTCCGATTCCCTGCGCGGCATAGGCGCCGGCCTTGTCCAATGGCTCGGCGGTATCCGCATACTCGCGCGCGGCAGCGTGCGAGATCTCCCGCATCCGCACGGTGGAACGGCACACCCCGCTCACGGCCAGGCCCGCGGGCACCAGCACCGCCCACGCCGTCAGCACGTGATGATTGCGACCCGAAAGCGACAGGATCATCTCCGCGGCCTGCGCGGAGCCCGAAGGTTTTCCGAGAATCCGGTCTTCGACGACCACGGCGGTGTCGGCCGCCAGCACGACGTCATCAGGTGCGCAGCGTGCCAGCACGACCTGCGCCTTCTCGATCGCCAGGCGCGCGGTGGCCTCGGCGGCGCCTTCGTCACTGCTCATGGTCTCGTCGATGTCGGCCGCATCGACGGCAAAAACGTAACCTGCCCGGGTGAGAAGCTCTCGCCGTCGCGGAGACGAGGAGGCGAGCACGAGTCGCGCAGGTTGCATCGCTGCATTCTTTGGGCCGCTGCGGTAAAGTCAACGTTCCTCATGAGAACACCGCGTGCGCTCCGCTCCCTTACCGGCCTCGTCTCACTGGTACTCGTCCCGTGGACGGGCGCATGCAGCTCACGCGACGACGCTGCCGTCTCGGTGCGGACCGACCGGGCGCCGATCGTGCTGGCACAGGCTGGCACGACGGCAACCGACACGATTCCCGCTCGCGCGGCTACCGCGACTGCCAACGTGCAACGCTCCGAGCTCGGGCGCGCAATCGCACTGATGGACACCGACCCGCCGGCCAGCGCAGCTGCCCTGGAGACGCTCGAAGACAGCCTTCCGTACCTGCAAGACGTCCTGCTCTACTATGCGTCGGCCGCCCGCGCCCGATTCGACAAGACCGCGGCGCGCCAGAGTCTCGAGCGCTTTCTGTCCGAGCACTCGGGCTCGGTCCTTGCTCCCGAGGCCGTCGAGATGCTCGCGGAGATTCTCGAAGAACGGCGCGAAACCGCCGCTGCTCTGGACCTGGCCGACCGGCATGGACGTTCCGGCAAGGCCGATCGCGGTGCGGCGCGGGCGTGTCTGGCCGCTGGACGGATGCTGGCCGCGACCCAGCCCAAGGACGCGGTCTCCTATCTCGAATGCGCACGCTCGCGTGCACCGCTGAGCAGCATCGGGCGTCACGCGTACCAGACGCTGGATGCGGTTCGCGAGAAGAATCCGGAGCTGCGGCCTACCGGCGAGGCGGCGATGATGGCCGAAGCCCGGCAGCTCGGGCGCGAAGGCCGAAGCGAGGAGCAGGCCCGAACGATCCAGGAGCTGCTCGCCAGCTATCCCGCAACGACGCATCACACCGAAGCGGTGCTGGCGTACGCACGCACCGTCGTCGCCACCAAGGGCAAACTGGCCGCAGCGCAGTACCTGGACGGCCGCGTCGAGGAAGCGGCCAGCGACAAGGCGCGCGCTCGCCTGCTGTACGAGGCCGCCACCTATCGCTGGAACGACAATCACGATGCGGATGCGCGCGTGGGTTTCGAGCGCATGCTCGCTCTCGGCACCGGCATCCCCGAGGAGCAGCAGGCGCTGTACGCGATCGCACGCATCGACGATGCCGCCGGCCGCGGCGCCCAGGCCATCGACAACTACGGCAAGGCGGCTGCGCGTGCGCGCGGCGCCACCAGGGCCGAGAGCCTGTGGCGGCAGGGCTGGGTCGCCTACCGCGCCAAGGACTGGGCGGCCGCCGAGCGATTCTACCGCGCGATGGCAGACTCGGCCGCGCCGGGCTCGGAGGACGACGGGCGCGCCGAGGCGTTGTACTGGGGAGCACGCTCGCTCGAGGGCCTGGGCCGCCGCGAGGATGCGATGGCCAATTACGAGCTGCTGCTCGAGGAATTCCCACTCGGCTATTACGCCTCGCTCGCCGAAAAGCGTCTGGGACGACGGGTGACCCTGATGCCGGTGACCATGCCGAAGGAGAGCACTGCCGATTCTCTGCCATCGCCGGCGGGAACGGCACTCGCACGCATGCAGGCGCTTCGCCAGGCGGGTCTGGAATCGCTGGCGGCGCGCGACCTGCAGGCCAGCCTGACGAAATTCGACGGCAAGACGCGCGCGAGCCTGCTGCCGTCGCTGCAGCGCGTAGGCGCCTTCGATACCGCGCTTCAGATAGCCGTCGAGCTGCACAAGAAGGGCGAGATCTCGCGTGACCAGGCTCGTCCGTATCTCTATCCGCGAGCGCACGCCGAGATCGTCGAGCAGGAGGCACGACGCGCCGGCATCGATCCGGTGATGGTGTACGCGCTCATGCGGCAGGAGTCGGCGTTCGCGCCGCAGGCAGTCTCTTCGGCCAATGCGCTGGGGTTGATGCAGCTCCTCGAGACCACGGCCACGCGTGTTGCGAACAAGCGCGGCATCACGCCGCCGCAGCGCTCCGACCTTTTCGAGCCGGCGGTCAACATCCGGCTCGGGGTCGCCTATCTGGCCGAGCTGTCCAAGCAGTTCGAAGGCAATCCGCCGCTCATCCTGGCCGCCTACAATGCCGGTGAGAACGCTGCGCAGCGCTGGCAGAGCCTGGTGGCCGCGTGGGACGAGGACGAGATGATCGAGCAGATCTCGTATCGCGAGACGCGCGCGTACGTGAAGTCCGTTCTTCGCAACATGCGCAACTACCGGCGGCTTTATCCGGACGTCAGTGCGGGGCTCGCGCGTAGCGGGCGACGATAGCGCCCCGTCTGCGGCGTTGCGCACGTATCCGCGTGCTCGACGGGCAGGAAGCCCGCCTCCGCGCGCGGACACGCGCGCGCCTTGCATCTGGGGCACTCTCGCCGCCCGCTCGTATGTGCACGGGACGTCTTGGTGGCCGCTGCGCGGCCACCTCGCCGTGGGTTCGGATGGCAGCTTCGCTTCGCTCGCTGCCGGACGCGGCGGGTGTTGGGAATGGGAATCTAGGCCGTTGCTGCTGTGGCTTGGTGTTGTTCGGTTCTGGGGGTCAAAGTGGCCAGCAGGTTTCGGGGGAGGTTGCCGAAGGCTCCGTTGGACATGCAGACGACGACGTCGCCGGGGGAGAGCTCCGTGGCGAGTCTGCTCAGGATTTCGTCGGGGCCGGGGGCGGTCCAGGCGTGGACGCCTTGGGAGCGAAGGTCGTCGATGAGGCGCGGGGTCGAGAGCATCTCGTGCTCGGCCAGTGGGTCGTTGTCCTTGCGGTAGACCTCGCTCAGGGCGACGGCGTCGGCGCCGGCCAGGGCCTCGGTGAAATCGCGCTGGAAGACGGCGCGGCGGCTCGTGTTCGAACGCGGCTCGAAGATCGCGACGAGGCGGCGACCGGGGAAGCGGCCGCGAATGGCTTCGATGGTCAGTCTGACGGCGGTGGGGTGATGGGCGAAATCGTCGACGACGGTCACGCCTGCAGCTTCGCCGATGATCTCCTGGCGTCGAGCGGCACCCTTGTACGATGCCAGGCCGCTCTCGACGCCGGCCGCATCGACGCCGAGCTCGCGCGTCAGCGCGTAGACCGCAATGGCGTTGAGCGCGTTCATCGACCCGACCAGCGACAGTCGGAGCCTCGCCTGCGGGCGGCCTTTCCAGCACGCATCGAAGGTGGTCCCTGCGGGCGTGACCACGATGCTGCGCGGCTGCCAGCCGCCTTCGGCACCGATGCCGTAGGGAACGAAGCGATACGTCCCTGCCTCGGCAATGGCTTCGAGAAGATGCGGATAGTCCACGCAACCCACCAGCGGTGCACCGGAGGGAAGGATACCGGCCAGGCGGCGGAACGAACTCTTGACGTGCTCGACGTCCGTATAGATGTCGGCGTGGTCGAACTCGACGCTGGTCACGATGACGGCCGAGGGATCGTAGTGCAGGAACTTGGGGCCCTTGTCGAAATAGGCGGTGTCGTATTCGTCGCCCTCGACGACGAAGAAGTCGCCGCTTCCCGCCGACGTCAGCTTGCCTAGGTCACGCACCAGACCGCCGACGAGGTAGCCCGGATCCAGCCCGGCCACGTTCAGACAGTGCGCGAGCATCCCGGTGGTCGTCGTCTTGCCGTGCGTGCCGGCGACCACCAGCGAGCGCTTGCCGGAAAGGAAGAAGCGCTTCAGCGCTGCAGGGAAGGAGGTTTTCTGCAGCCCCATCGCCTCCATCGCCATCGCTTCGGGATTGGAGCGGGGAACGGCGTTGCCGACGATGACGAGGTCGGGACGAGGTTCGAGATTCTGCGGGCTGAAGCCGAGCTTCACCTCGATTCCGGCGTTGCGCAGCATGTCGCCCATCGGCGGATAGGCCGCGCTGTCCGATCCGGTCACGCGCATGCCGGCGTCGCGAAGCATGACGGCCATGGGGGCCATGCCGACTCCGCAAATGGCGATCAGGTGCACGTGTCGAATCTGCCGATCTTCCGTCATCTCAATCCTCTCCCTCTCCACTTCCACCCATTCCGATCTTTCTCGCGTCACCGGACGCGCTCGGCATCCACGGCGTCGAAGACGGCATCATGGAAGCGCGGGCGCAGCCCGCGAATGCCGCTCCCCGTTGTATCGGATGCAACGCGATTCGTCAGCAGCAGTACGTGCACTCCACGCCGGCGATCCAGCCATACGGATGTGCCGGTGTACCCGAGATGCCCCACGGCGTGCGGCGAAACCCTGCTTCCTGCCGAGCTTCCCTGCGCCGATGGCGTGTCCCACCCGAGCGCCCAGGTGGAACCTGTGGTCTGTTGGGGGCGCCACATGTACCGAACCATCCGCCCGTCCAGGACGCGGCCGCAGCCGCGGCTGGCGTCGATCCATTCGCGGGCAAGGACTTCGGCGGCCGAGATCGTCGCGAAGAGCCCGGCGTGTGAAGTCAGACCGCCGAGCGCGTAGGCGTTCTGGTCCTGCACGACGCCGTGCACGACGCGGCCTCGCCACGGGCAATGACCGGTGGCCGCGGTGCGTGCCAGTGGCAGCGGCGAGCGCCCGGACACCGCTTCGATGACGTCGACGAACCATGCATCCTCGACCCCAAGTGGATCGAGCACGAGCTGCGCGGCGACCCGGTCGATGCGCTCGCCCGTGATCGCCTCCACCACGCATCCGAGCACGAGAAAGCCGATGTCGCTGTAGACGCTGCTGCCGCCGGGGTCGCGTTCGAGCGGCTCGGCCACGATCCTCCGCAAGAGCTGTTCGCGCCGCAGGTCGGCTGCCGCGCGAGAGGACGGCTCGGGTACGAGGTTCTCGTAGAAGTGGCGGTGAGCCGGGAGTCCCGAGTCATGTCGCAGCAGATTTCGAACGCGCACGTGGTGCCGGCGCGGATCCTCATCGCTCGCGAAATGCGGAAGCACGTCCGCGATGCGATCGTCCAGGCCGAGCTGACCGCGCTGCACCAGCACGACCACCGCCGCCGCCGTGATCAGGGGCTTGGTCAGGGACGCAACGTCCCAGACGGTGTCGATGCTGACTAGCGAGTCGGTGCCCGCAATGGCCAGGCTGCCGGACGCATGCTCGAAGAGACGGCCGCGGCGGTCGCCGACCAGCGCGCATGCGCCCGGAAACACACCGTCGGCGACGGCCGCATCCAGAAGCGTGGCGACCTGTTTCCACCGGGACGTCATGGCTTTGCGAATGGCGACTCGCAAAGCTCCAACGTCGCGCCATCGCCGCCGGCCTGCAGCCGCACTCGGCATCCGAGCGGCAAGACGACGTTGTTGCTGCCATGACCGGCATCGAGACCCGCCGCCACGGGGCATGGAAGATCGCCGAGGACGTCCAGGACGATCTCGCGCAGGACTTCGCAGCCCTGGCCGTCGTCGCAATCCTCGAGGGCGCCAAAGACGATGCCCGCCACGCCGTCCAGTTTTCCGGCGTGCCGCATGTGGCTGAGCATGCGATCAATGCGGTAGGGCTTCTCGGCCACGTCCTCCAGGAACAGCACGGCGCCGTCGGTGACGATCTCATAGGGCGTGCCGAGCGTCGTAACCAGGACCGAGAGGCATCCGCCCACCAGCGGTCCCTCGCAGCTTCCTTGCCTCCAGGTCGCGAGCGCATCGCCGTTCCACCAGCCGGGCTCGTCGAAGAGGAAGCGACGAAAACGATCCTGCGCCTGCGGGGACAGCCGCGGCAGGTCCGCGCCCGGCATGGGGCCGTGAAAACAGACCAGCCCGGCTTCGGACAGCAGCCGTGCGAGCACGAGCGAGATGTCGCTGAAGCCCACGAACACCTTCGCATGAGCGGCCGCGACCGGCGCGTCGAAATGTGGATACAGACGCGAGGCGCCATAGCCCCCGCGGACACACAGGATGGCCGCGATCTCCTCACGCTCGAAAAACGCGGTCAACGAGGCCGCGCGAGCGGCGTCGGTTCCGGCCAGGTAGCGGACCGGGAACAGGCCGGTGGGCAGCTCGACCTCCAGACCCCACTGGCGAAGAAGAGTGATTCCTCGCTCGAGATGAACGGCGTCGGCAAAGCCGGCCGGGGCCGCCACGGCAACCCGATCACCGGGTCGCAGGGGGCGAGGCTTGCGCATCACGCGCGCGGACGGCTCGTTCACGGGACGGCGCCGTTTCTAGCCGCCGGCCCCCAGGCCGTCAACGTGGCCGGTTGATCGCGGCCGCAGCAGAATCCATGTTCGCGGCATGGGGCCGACCCGCGAGGAAATCCAGAAACTGGCGGTGGCGATCGCAACCGACCTCGCCCGCGAGAATCCCCCTGTGGTGCGAGGCGAGATGGCCAAGATCGCCGCGGCGGTGGCCAACGCGATCGCTGCCAATTTCGCCGAAGAGGCGCGCATCGAGCGTGAGGTCGAAGAGATGGTGAAGTCGATGGGCCGGCAGGCGGCCGAGCTCGACCCGGCCAAGCTTCGCCGCGGAATTCGCGAACGTATCGCCAAGCAGAAGGGCTTCGTCCTGTGAGAATCGGGGTGTCGTGGTGGACCGGCAGCTGAGCGAGGGGCGTATCGAGGCGCTGGCTATCGCCATTGCCAAGGCCATCGCGGCCGCACCCGGCGCCGCCGTCCTGGACCACGGCAAGACGGTGCGGCGGATCGCCGCGAGACTGCAAGGCAGCATCGGGTCGGAGGGAGAGTCCCTGGACCAGGCAGTCCGGGCAAGAATCGCTTCGCTCTCGCGCGACGTCCCCGAAGGCAGCCGGGAATGGGACCTGCTCTACCGTCAGTACTCCGAGCAGCTCTCGCGCCGGCGTTGAGAAGGCCGACAAAAAAGGGGTCAGGCACCTTTTCCGACAACGCCCGAAGGCGGCTGGCCCGTTTCCTTCCGCCTGCTTTGTTCCCGGCAACTTTTGCAGATAACCCATCTTGACAGACCTTGGGCCGGCCTTAGCTGAGCCTCTGTCTATCCATCCGAGCCCGATCTCGGGAACCCAATTTCGTCCGGCTTCGTGCCGAAACACAGTTTAGGAGGCTGCGAGAAGCGATGAACATCCGCCCACTCTATGACCGGATCCTGGTACGGCGGGTCCAGGAAGAAGAAAAGACCGCTGGTGGCATCATCATCCCCGATACTGCCAAGGAGAAGCCGCAGGAAGGCAAGGTCGTCGCCGTCGGCGAAGGCCGCGTCGACGATGACGGCAAGATCCGCAAGCTCATCGTCAAGAAGGGCGACCGCATCCTGTTCGGCAAGTACTCCGGCAGCGAAGTCACTCTCAATGGGGTCGAGCACCTGATCATGCGCGAGGACGACGTCCTCGGCGTCCTCGAGTAACCCCTATCCCTTAATTCCACGGAGGAAGATCCAGCCATGCCCAAGATCGTAAATTTCAGCCAAGAGTCGCGCGACAAGCTTCTGCGCGGAGTCAATATCCTGGCCGACGCGGTGACCGTCACCCTCGGACCCCGCGGCCGTAACGTCTGCCTCGAGAAGTCCTGGGGAGCACCCACCGTCACCAAGGACGGAGTCTCGGTCGCCAAGGAGATCGAGCTCGAGGACAAGTTCGAGAACATGGGCGCCCAGATGGTGAAGGAGGTCGCTTCCAAGACCTCCGACGTCGCCGGTGACGGCACCACGACGGCCACCGTCCTGGCACGCGCCATTTTCAGCGAAGGTTCCAAGATGGTGGCCGCCGGCCACGACCCGATGTCGCTCAAGCGCGGCATCGACAAGGCCGTCGAAAGCGTGATGCAGGAGCTCAAGAAGCTCTCCAAGCCGACCAAGAGCCGCGAGGAAATCGCGCAGGTCGGTACCATCTCCGCCAATTCCGACCGCACCATCGGCGACATCATCGCCGAGGCCATGGACAAGGTCGGCAAGGAAGGCGTCATCACAGTCGAGGAGAACAAGGCCCTGGAGACGACTCTCGACGTCGTCGAGGGCATGCAGTTCGACCGCGGCTATCTCTCGCCCTACTTCGTCACCGATCCTGAGCGCATGACGGCCCAGCTCGACGACTGCCTGATCCTCATCAACGAGAAGAAGATCTCGAACATGAAGGAGATGCTGCCGGTCCTCGAGGCCATCGCCAAGGCGGGCCGCCCGCTGCTGCTCATCGCCGAAGACATCGAAGGCGAGGCGCTGGCCACGCTGGTGGTCAACAAGATCCGCGGCACGCTCAGCGTGGTCGCGGTCAAGGCGCCCGGCTTCGGCGATCGCAGGAAGGAGATGCTCAAGGACATCGCCACGCTCACCGGCGGCAAGGTCATCTCCGAGGAGCTCGGCCTCAAGCTCGAGAACGTGACGCTGCAGGATCTCGGCAAGGCCAAGCGCATCAGCGTCGACAAGGACAACACCACCATCGTCGACGGCGCGGGCAAGAAGGCCGACATCGAGGGCCGCATCAGCACGATTCGCAAGCAGATCGAGGAGACCACGTCCGACTACGATCGCGAGAAGCTGCAGGAGCGGCTGGCCAAGCTGGTCGGCGGCGTTGCGGTGATCAAGGTCGGCGCGGCCACCGAGGTCGAGATGAAGGAGAAGAAGGCACGCGTCGAGGATGCCTTGCACGCCACGCGTGCAGCCGTCGAAGAGGGCATCGTCCCCGGCGGCGGCGTGGCCCTGGTGCGGTGCCAGTCGGTGCTCGAGACCCTCAAGGGCTCGACCGACGAAGAGAACGTCGGAATCCGCATCCTGTCGCGTTCGATCGAAGAGCCGACCCGCTGGATAGCACGCAATGCGGGCGCCGAGCCCTCGATCGTCATCGACCGCATCCGCAACGGCAAGGGAGCCTTCGGCTACAATGCCGCCACCGGACAGTTCGAGGATCTGATCAAGGCCGGCATCGTCGACCCCACCAAGGTCGTTCGTACCGCTCTTCAGAACGCCTCGTCGGTTGCCGGCCTGATGCTGACCACCGAGGCGGCGGTCGCCGAAAAGCCCAAGGAAGACAAGGGGGCAGGCGCCGGCCCGGGTGCCCACGGCATGGGCGGCGGAATGGACATGATGTAGGACCGAATCGCGCGATCGGGTCCGGCCGGGACAGCCTGCCGGAGCGATCGTCGTCGATGCTCAACGCAGACCCCTTGCCGCCCGCGCGGCAAGGGGTCTTTCTTTTCGGAGCAACCACCCGACCGCCGTCCTGAGCTGTTTACAAAAACAGCAGATAGTGGTGAAAAAGGTGATTCGTATTCAGGAGTCGAGGAAGTCGAATGTCCGTCAAGATCCGCCTCTCCAGGCATGGCAGTAAGAAGAGACCGTTCTACCGCGTTGTCGTCGCCGACGAGCGTGCGCCGCGCGACGGTCGAAACCTGGTACAAGTGGGGACCTACAATCCGCTTGTGAATCCTGCCGAGGTGAGGCTCGACACGGAGAAGATTGGCTCATGGCTCAAGAAGGGCGCGAAGCCGACACCGATCGTGGCCAAGCTTTTGAAGCAGGCGGGCGTTCCGGCCTGAACGGAACGGTCTCCCTTCGGGAGCTGGTCGAATTCCTGGCCCGGAACCTCGTAACGCATCCGGACGCGGTCGAGGTCCACGAGAGCGCTAGCGAGCACGCGACGACTCTCGAGCTGCGAGTCCACAAGGAAGACCTCGGAAGGGTCATCGGAAAGCAGGGCCGAACTGCCAAATCCCTGCGCACCATTCTCAACGCTGCCGCTTCTCGCACCAATCACAAAGCTGCTCTCGAGATCATCGAAGAGTAGCCGGCGCCTGGCGGTTCCATTGCGCCGCCGACGGGCCGCGGCGTGAGCACGCGGCAACCACAGACAGATCGCATCACCATCGGCGTGATCGCCCGGCCGCACGGCCTGGGCGGCGCCGTGGTTCTGCACCTCGACCCCACCATGGCCGACGAGCTCCACCGTGGGCTTCGCGTCCGTCTCAGCGGCAAGGGCGATCCGATCGACACCACGATCCGAGCTCTGGCTCCCGCACGTTCCGGAGTGCGCCTGGTACTGGACGCGCTGCAGGACCGCGATGCGGCCGAGCGCGCCGTAGGGGCCAGCGTCTGTGCAGCTCGCGCGGACCTGAAAGGACTGGGCGAGGACGTGTATCTGGACAGCGATCTCCTCGGGGCCATCGTGTCCACGCGCGAAGGTACCGAGCTCGGCCCGATCACCGAGATCATCACGACCGGAGCCAACGACGTCTACGTGGTCAGGACCGACAAGGGCGAGGTTCTGGTTCCGGCCATCGCACGCGCCGTCGTCTCGGTCGATGTCGCGCTCGGTCGCGTCGTCGTCGAAGCGGACGCGCTCGAGTACCCGGCCTGAACATGGCTGCCTTCGACGTCATCACGCTGTTTCCCGAGTTCATCGCGGCGGGTGCCGCCGTCGGCGTGCTCGGCCGCGCGGTCGAGCGCGGACTGGTGACGGTGCGGGCGCATCAGCTTCGCGACTACACCGGCGGCAGCCCGCATCCGGTCGACGATTCTCCGTATGGCGGCGGACCGGGAATGGTGATGCGCGCCGAACCGATCTACGCCGCCGTCGAGGACGTCACCGCTCGCCATCCCGGCGCGCGGCGGATCCTAGTGACCCCGCAGGGACAGCCCTTCACGCAGGCGTGCGCCCGACGTCTGGCCGCCGAGCATCCCGGCATCCTGCTGTTCTGCGGACGCTATGAAGGCGTCGACGAGCGCGTGCGCGTGCTGTTCGACGAGGAAATCTCGATCGGCGACTACGTGCTGACCGGCGGCGAACTCGGCGCCCTGGTCGTCATCGACGCGGTCTCGCGTCTGGTGCCGGGCGTGCTCGGCAGTGAGCAGTCGCCCGCCAGCGAGAGCTTCAGCGAGGAAGACCTGCTCGAATACCCGCAATACACGCGCCCGGCCGAATTCCGCGGGATGAGCGTTCCGGCCATTCTGAGCTCGGGCAATCATGCGGCGATCGAGCGATGGCGACGCGAGCAGGCACGGGAACGCACGCGCCGTCGCCGGCCTGACCTCTCGCGCCAGCGCTGAACGATGCCTTCTCCGCTGCACGTCGCGATCCTGCATTACCCCGTCTATGACAAGAACCGCGACGTGGTCACCACTGCGGTCACCAACATCGACGTGCACGACATCGCCAGGAGCTGCTGCACCTATGGCGTGGAGCGCTTCTACGTCGTCACGCCCGTCGATGCGCTGCGCGGGCTGGTCCGCCGCATCATCCGGCACTGGGACGAAGGCGACGGGCGCGAATACAATCCGAATCGCTCCGAGGCGCTTTCGCTGGTGCGCCTGGAGGCGACGCTCGAAGGAGTCGAGATCGACATCGAAAGGCGCTACGGCGTGCTGCCCAGACTGATCGGAACTTCGGCGCGACCCAGCGCCGGAGCCGAGAGCTTCGCGAGCGTGCGCCACTCGCTCGAAACCACCGAGGCCCCCTCGCTGCTGATCCTCGGCACCGGATGGGGACTGACGGAGGCGGTGATGAGCCGTTGCCACTGCGTGCTCGAGCCGATCGTGGGACCGAGCGCCTACAACCACCTCTCGGTGCGGGCGGCAGCGGCCATTCTCCTTGACCGCCTGAGGAGTCCGGGCTAGTAGAGGCGGCTCGACTTTCCCAAGGAGCCCGCCCCGTGGACGTCATCAAGAGCCTCAACTCGGAGCAGATCCGTTCCGACATCCCCGCCTTTCGGCCCGGGGACACGCTGCGAGTGCACGCCAAGATCGTCGAGGGCGAGAAAGAGCGCATCCAGGTCTTCGAGGGCGTCTGCATCCGCCGCACCAGAGGCGCGATGAACTCCTCCTTCACGGTGCGAAAGACCTCCTACGGTGTGGGTGTGGAACGAACGTTCCCCATTCACTCGCCACGCATCGAAAAGATCGAGGTCAAGAGTCGAGGCAAAGTGCGTCGCAGCAGGCTATTCTACCTGCGAGACGTCAGCGGCAAGGCCGCTCGCATCAAAGAGCTCAAGACCACCTGATCCGGCGTCGGTGCCGGAAGTGCTCCGGTGCCAACGCGACTCAAACTTCTCACCTACAACATCCATCGCGGCGTCGGCTGCGATCGCCGCTACGACATCGGTCGCATCGAGCGCATCCTGCGCGAAGAGAAGCCCGACATTGCCACGCTGCAGGAAGTGGACTGCGGCCTGGCGCGCAGCGACTTCGACGACCAGGTCGACCTTCTGTCCTCACGCCTGCAGATGAAGGGCAGCTACTGGGCCACCTCGGCGATGGCCGAAGGGCATTTCGGACTGGCCATCCTCAGCCCCTTCCCCGTCGCGATGCTGCGTGAATACGACCTCAGCTACCGGCCGCGAAACGAGCCGCGCTTTTGCCTGCGCGCCGACCTGGAGATCGAGCCGGGCCTGATCCTGCACGTCTTCAACTGTCATCTCGGACTGGCCACGATGGAGCGCCGCTTCCAGCGCAGGCGCATGCTCAGCGACGCGCTCCTGCTCAGTGAAGAGCTGCATCATCCGGTCGTCCTGATGGGCGACTTCAACGATCGGCCGCTGACGGTGGTCCATCGGCAGCTGCGGCGCCACTTCGTCGACGCGTACCACGCTCGCGGCGCCCGATGGGGCGCCACGTTCCAGTTCGGGCCGCTGGCATGGCGGCTCGACCACATCTACGTCAGCGAGGACGTGCGGGTGCTCGACTGCTGGGTCCGTCGCGACGAACTGGCTCGCGTGGCGTCCGACCACAGACCGCTCATCGCCACCATCGAGATCGAAGCTTCAGGAAGGAGCGACGCGCAGGCGGCGACGTAGCCACACCAGCGCCGAAGCCACTACCGCCGTGGTACCCGCCAGCATCGCCAGGCTGGTGGCGCTCGGACTTCGGATCGCGTTCTCCAGCTGCGATTGCAGCAGCGAGATGCCCAGGATGCCCGGCATCATTCCGAGCACGGTGCCCAGTGCATAGTCGCGCACG
>Ga0196978_1000966_pt1 | contig 13724 bp, 11 predicted proteins | sample S3v_2013CmetaG_FD_155491 | JGI IMG/M metagenome (GOLD analysis project Ga0196978, IMG submission 155491) | Soil microbial communities from Anza Borrego desert, Southern California, United States - S3+v_20-13C | ecosystem: Environmental > Terrestrial > Soil > Desert | place: USA: California... | reverse complement strand
GCGAGCGCTCACTTCGTTCGCCCTTGCGAATCTCTATCTTATGCGTCGAGCGATCGTGCCGAAACGGGAGTGGTGTCTCTAAACACGCGCATTCTTGAGTGGCGCACGATCAAGTTCGTGGCGATGGGCCGTTGAAACCGGGCCCAACGCTCATCGCATTACTCACACTGTTGGAAATCGCTCGCGTTAGCCGGTTGATCAGAGGTTCCCTAGCTCTGCGTCCTCTCTTGCTCACGATCATCATCCTCCTTAACGCGCAGGAATCATTGGCGCAGTCCACGACGGTAACGTTCACGCCGCCGAATCCAACGGCGGCGGACGTCATCACTGCTCGCATCACCTTTCAGGGGCTTGCCTGCGCGTATGTGCCGGAGACAGTCGTTAATGGCAGCTCGGTTCGGATGACGATCGCGATTTCTGATTGCTTCACCGGGCCGCCGCCGTCGACGATCACCGAGTTCGTCCCTTTTGGGCCGCTTCCGGCCGGGATGTACACGTACGAATTGTATTTCCAGCACGAAAGTGAGCCGCCCATGCTCCAAGTGCAACAGCCGCTCGTTGTCGCGGCAGCCGCGGCGCCAGCGGCAGTGCCAACGGTCGCGGAGGCCCCGTTGTTGGTTCTCGCGGCTCTCCTCGCCCTCACGGGATTGATGCTTCTGCGACGGTCCTGACCATGCGCAAAGTTCTCGCTCTACTCCTCACCTTCACCGTACAGGTCAGCGGCGATCAGTCTGAAAATCAAGCGGGTTCGCGACAAAGTGCAGGATGAGTACATCGTCATTTTGAACGATGACGTGGCGGCGGAGGATGTGGCGGACGTTGCGGATCAGCTCACCCGAGCCCACGATGCCGTACTCGGGCACGTCTGGACGGATGCGGTGAAGGGTTTCTCGGCTCGGATGACTGAGACACGCGCAGACGCGATGAGCCGCAAGGAAGAAGTGAAGTACATCGAAGAGAACTCATTTGCATACATCTCCGGAAGTCACGCGACGAATATCGACCCTCGCAACTGCGATCCGACGTCGCAACAGTATTCGCCTGTCGTTGACAATCGCCTGTGGCACCTCGATCGCGCCGATCAAAACTACGCAGATCCCACCAACAGCTATAGCTACTTCACGGATGGGACAGGGATCACGGTCTACGTGGTCGACGGCGGCGTCAATCGGCACCACAACGAATTCGGCAACGCCGCGCGGATCAAGCCCGGATACAACGCTACTGGCACGAGTGCGACGAATGATCAGATGCCGGCCGATGATCCCTGTATGGGATTCGCCGTTCCACCGATCGCCGGCGTATACGAGCACCTTGAGCAAGAGAAATATCGGCTCGAAATTGAGGCAGTGGGACACGGGACCGCCGTTGCGTCCGCGCTCGGCGGAAAGCGGGTGGGTGTAGCGAAAAACGTGAACATCGTTCCCATCAAGGTCATCCGGTGCGATCAGTATTCAGCGCGGTTCCGTATTTCAGCGCACTTCTACGCGCAAAACGAGACGATGTTCCGACCCTCGGCGAATGGCTCGATCGAAACGATCTACCGCGCCTTGAATAGCGGGACGACGGCGGGCACCGACCCGCTCGGATCAGCGAACTGGCCCTCTGCCGGCGGCTCGCAAGTGAACGATGGCGGCCCCGGTGGCGTTGTCTGGAAGGCGCTCCCGAATTCGGAGTGGTCGGCCACCGGTACGACAACATCGATCATCAACGGCCTCAATTGGATTCTTTCGGCCGCGAATACGCAGGGACCGAAGAGCTACGCGATCGTCACGATGAGCACATACCGGCAACCCAATCAAGTAGGTGTTGCGGGATCGGGCGACACCTTGGAAGAAGCGGTCCGAACGCTGCTCGCGAACAACATCACGGTGATCGCATCCGCAAACAACCAGAACGGCAACGCCTGCGATACGAGCCCCGCCAGACTCTCCTCCGGAAACCCAAATGCAAGCGTACGGAACGACGTGATCACGGTAGGCGGCACGATGCTCGCCAATCAGCCGTGGACAGTAGACATTTCTGATACTTCCGGCACTCAAGCCGACGGCGGCGGGAAGGGCGTCGAGCCGGCGTTTGATTGGAAGAAGGGCGTGCGCGACGCGCGCTGGATTTGCGGGGCTGGCGACTCGGTCGTGTGTTCAAACGTCGCCGCGAATTGTCCTGGCGTTCAGGATCTCTCGAAGTGCTCGGCCAATCCTGCAACTGGCGGCGTGTACAGAGGCTTCACGGGCGGCTCGAACGGCGGCCCGTGCGTAACGCTCTTCGCTCCCGCGAAGAACCTCTTCCTCGCCTCGCCGGCAGGAGCAAACCAATACCGGGACGCCAGGCTCGACGGCCAACTCGCAAGCGGCACGTCATGGTCAGCGCCGATCGCCGCAGGGTTCGCGGCCCGCGTCATGCAGGCGAGTGGGAACCTCACACCAGTGGAGATGCGGACGGCTCTTGAGAATAGCTCTGGGGCCGACCTCGATCCGACGACGCTGCAGACGTACGATCACACCGGAGCACCTATTACGCCCGTTGCGCCGAACAAGCTTCTTCACCTTTCCGATGTAAGCATCACGGCGCACGCGCAGACCGTACCTGCAGCATTTTCCGGATCTACGCCATTGACCGTGAGCGCAGGTGGAACTTCCGCGCTTTCATATCAGTGGTACGAAGTGATCGTCGACGACGGAGCGAATCCTGGTTTCGACATCGCAACGTACAAGCGCGGCGCGCACCCTCCGAACTCGTCAACATTGATCCCTGGCGCAACGTCCGCAACCTACAATGCGCCCGCCGCGAGCGTCAGAAAGGCGTACTGGGCACGAGTCACGAATCAATACGGTTCGGCAGACAGCGACATTGCGGTTGTTGTGCCGCGCCCCGGAGCACCATCGAACGCGGTCGCGACGGCGACGGGAACGAACGTCGCCATCACATGGTCTGCCGGAAGCGGTGCTGAGCAGTATCAGATTGAGCGCAAGGTGGCTGGTCAGCCCTGGATAACCGCAGCCGTAGTTAGCGGGTCGACATTTTCGTTTGCGGACGCTCCGGTAGTACCCGGCGGCATGGTGGTCTATCGCGTGCGCGCACTGGCAGGGAGCGCTTATCTTCCCCCGCAGAGCCTGTCCGCGTCGAACCCGAGCAACAACGACATTGCGAATCTGAACACGGGGACATATGAGGTGATCGAAACGCCGCCGAGCTATACCTCGATCAAGGCGCAACACATCATCGAACTTCGGCAGGCGGTCAACGCGTTGTGCGATGCGGCCGGTGTAACACCAGAGTACGCGCCGGCTGATCTTCAGGTATCTTCTCTCCAAAGTAATATAGTGCAAGCGGTGCACTTCACATCGCTTATGGCGAAGATCAACAACATCCGCACAAATCCACTGATTGCCATGGCCGCTGCATCGTTCGTGTCAGCTCCCGCAATCGGTAACGTTGTGTATCGCGCGGATCTGCACGACTTGCGCGACGCGCTGAGGTAGCACACGCGACGAACGTTCGACACCGGCCGGTGGCTGCCGCGCACTAACTTCTACGTCAGTGACACCTTGCGCAAGCTTCAGCCCTACGCGAAACCCGACCCCACCCGCGCTACGACAGCGCGATATGACTGGCTATGTCGCGGTCTCGGCGCCACTTCACTGCGCAGACGGGTGGTCCTTTCTCGGCCGCGCGGTTGCCGCCATCCTTCTCGGAGATGCAACCGCCGCGAGACACCTCGGCTACTACGCCGAACTCCGTGCTGCGATGTCGTTGATGGCCGCTCACGGCGTCGGCATTTTCAATCGCACACATTTCGTCGTAGTTACCGCCGACGACTGTCGTTTGGTGCCCCAGGGAAGCTGGCCTCAGCGCACCCTCCCGACTACCGATGACCAAAATTCGACGTTGGTTTTGACTCCGGCGAAAAGGTTGCCATTGACAATCACCGGGTCGGGCGCCCAAGCGAGGCACAGCGGCGATAGTCGCTCGCGATTGGCGAAATTCTTTGGACCGTTGCATCCGGCCAGCACGGCCAGGGGTTCGAGCCCCGTCGGACCCGCCAAACAAAGCGCTCAGGAGCCCCCACTTGGCGCGTTTTTCGTCGCCTGCGGGAAGGTCCCACGCTCATTAACACGCTCAATAGCGAGTATCCGTCGGCCGGCGGTCCGTGCGATCGCATAGTTACTCGGTGCGATTTTGCGCGACGGATTTCTGTTACAACCGGGCGCGGCGACGGGGGTTCGTCAGATGACAAAAAGGCACCACAGGAATGCCCCTGCGGTTTCTTCAATCATGGCCGGCGCGAGTGCATCTGCTCGCCGAACGAGATCGCGCGCTATCTGGCGAAGATCTCCGGACCGCTGCTCGATCGCATCGATCTGCAAGTCGAAGTGGCCGCATTGACGACGGAGGAGATCACGTCCGACGTGTCATCCGAATCAAGCGCGTCGATTCGCGAACGGGTGGAGGTCGCGCGACAGATTCAGCGCGAGCGTTTCCACCGCACGGCCATTCAATGCAACGCGGAGATGACCTCGCGCCACATGCGTCGCGCGTGCGAGCTCGATCCAACATCACGACGGTTATTGTTCGCCGCAATCGAACGCCTCGGCCTTTCCGCGCGCGCGCACGATCGGATCCTAAAAGTGGCCCGCACGATTGCGGATCTGGCGGGCGAGGAGCGTGTGAACACGGCACACGTCGCGGAGGCGGTGCAGTACCGCGCGCTGGATCGGGGGTATTTTCGATGATGCCTCGCGTCTTGTCAGAGCATGCAACGGGCAGTAATGCGGCCTGGCCATGGGGCCGCTCATTTCCGGCGGCGCCAGAACGCCCACTTGGAGCGGGGCCTTGGCGGCAGTGCTGCGGACGGCGAGTCGTCACTCCGTCGTGGCGTGACAGTATGGACGGCATCTTCTTCGTCGAGAAAATACGGAACGGACGGATCGAAGGGCGTAGTCTCGAGCCGGCTGTCGAGGCGCTGATATTTTGCTGCTGTCGGATCGTCGATCGCCGTCGCGCGGGCATAGCCACCCATCGAGACGATCTCGAACTGTTCGACGCGAAACTGGGCTTCGCCGAGTGCCGCCTCGAGCGCTGCACGGTTCGGCGCAAAGCAGTTCGTGTAGTCCCCGTTGAGGCTATCGCGCGGATATGCCTGCCATAGCGGGACTCGCTCCAGGGCGGGGTTCATGGCAGCGAGTGTGGTGATCGTTCCGTCAGGAAGCGCGAAATACTCATCGATGAGCATCGTCGCGACGAAGAGCGTCGCCCCTGGCCGCATCACGGATCGGATTGCATCGAGTGCCGCCAGCGGCTTGCGCAGGTGATAGAGCACACCCATGAAGAGAACCACGTCAAAATAACCGTAGGTTTCCGGATTCAAGTTGTAGACGTTCTCCATCACGAACTGCGCGCGGCTGCCCAGGATGGTCCGCGCGGTTTCGAACCCCGTGTACGTTGCGGGCACGAATTCGAGCGCGGTCACGTCGCCGCCACGTGCCTCCATCTCGAACGTGAAGTAACCATCAGAACACCCGATGTCGAGGATTCGCATATCCCGAAGGTTCGGTGGCAGCCCGATCCGGTCGAGAATCGGGAGCTTCATCCGGTTGGAATCGTCACCGGGCGTCACGATTCCGGGTGCTAGTTCGATCTGATGCCACCAACGGCCATGCGCGGCAACCAGTTCGCGGATGCGGTCTGGATCGGTGATTCGTGTCATCAGCCCTCCGTCAGGTGGCGACCGCGACGGTGCAGTTGTTCTGAACGCCGCATGTTAATGCCTCAGTTGCAGCAGACGCTGAGGACGATGGTTCCGGTGCTTCTGTAACGTTCACGCGCCTTGCGCCACTACGCAGGAGAGGTCCCTATGGCCAATCTCCCTGCTACCAGCGCCGACGGCAATCGTTGCTCGAGCGGATGCGCGGCGCGATAACGCTGCTCACGATCGCGTTTGCCGGATTCGCGCTGTATTACTCGCTCTTCTTCGAGCGCAAGACGTCGTATTACCGACCGTAATGCGCGGCTCGTGGCAAGACTCGCCGATCAGGTGTGGCGCTCGATCGCCAACACCGCGCGCACCGTGTCGAATGCGCCCACCATGCCCGGAAACGAGCTTCGCGATTTGTATCGCTATGACCGCGGCGTATCCGGCGAGCAGCGCCAGCCGCAGCCGATCCTCGACGATCCGAAAGTCATTTCCGAGGATGCGAAAAATCATGAGGAGCGGCGGTTCGCGCGCCGTGAGAACAGCGGATTACCGCTCGTGTTCGAAAGCGGCGCCGTGCCCAACGCGTTCATGCCCGAGGTTCCCAACAAGCCGATCGATCTCGCGAGCATCGGGCAGCGGGAATCGGATGCTGTTCCGCGATACGCCACGGCCACGATTCCACTGCAGCGCCTGATCAACAGCGTCGTCACGCAGACAGCCGGCGATGTGTTCGACACGGTCTTCATCCTCGACGGCGCCGGCAACGTCATCTATCAATGGCGTCCGTCAGACGGCCGAGGAGAGTGAGGCTGATGACCGACAACGTCGATTTCGATTTCGCGACGGGCGAGGCATCGCAACTCGTGCGCGCACTGATCGAACGCCTGTCGCGCAACGGCGATCGCATCGTGATCGTGAGGGCGACGACGATGAACGTGATCACCGCGTCGTTCCTGCAGAACGACGATCGTGAATCGTGGGCGAAGACGCTTTCGACATTCGTGTGGGTGAATGGCTCTCAGCTCGTGGCATCGGAAAAGCGCGACGGAGTCACGTGCAGCGGGTCGCGCCGGTGTTCGAAGACGATACGTCGCCCGGTGGCGCTGGCGCTCGGTGGGATGGCTCTACATGCTGTCGGGCTTCCATGCGTACTTCGAGCAGTTCAAGGATTCGCGCAGTCACATCGAGCGGACGCTAACTCGTGAGATGGAAGCCGACCCGTATCTCGAACTGCTCGACGAGATCAGCGAGCGCGCGAAGCAGTACTACGGCGCGCTGTGGCGGACGTGCATGCCGAACGGGCAGCTCGTGTTGATGCAGATCGCGCAGACGGGACTGGCGAACGGGAAAACGCGCGAGGATGTGCTGCGCCTGCTCGCGCGCGGACTGCTGCGCCGCGATCCGCAACTGCGCGTGATGAACGAGACGTTCCCGCGTTTCCTCGTGGCGCAATGCGCGACCGCGCCGGAACTGGCGTTGCAGCTCGAACAGAACGTCGCGGGCGATGCGTGGAACTGCTTTCGCGTACCGTTCTTCGCGGCCATTGCGGTGGTCATGTTGTTCTTCTTCACGACCCAGCGGCAAACGTTCGACGCCACGATCGCGCTGGCCGGAAGTCTGGCGGCGGGGCTGCCGGCCTTCCTCAAGACGCTGTCCGGTTTTGGCGAGCGCAGCGGCGCGAAGGCGAGCTGAACTGGCGTAAGCCTCTTAACGTCAACGATTTAGCTCCATGATCCCGCCCGGGGTGCCTCCGGCAGGACCCACTGTTTTTGTGCGATGTTTTCGGCTCATCCAGAATACGTCGCCGGTGGCACACGTTTTCCGCTCGCGAAACACGTGCGATTAATTGTTGACAAAAAAATCCGAGTTTTTATGATCGTGTCTGTACGCCGAAGTGGTCTGTGTGGGTGAGGAGTCGGTTTATGGCTTTTGAAAAGTGGGAACCGCAACCCGAGTTCGAACGCTTTCCCGCTTCGGCGACCATCGTCCAGTCTCGCCTGATCCGCCTTCCTTCACCCGTCGCGAACATGCTGCGGTTGCGCGGAAAGACCAGCGCGAACCTCTATTACGACAAAAAGCGGAAGATCATCGGCATCAAACCTCTCGACAAAAAAGAAGAGGGCGCCGCGAAGATCCGCCAGTCCGAAAAATCGACTTCGCTGCACGTCCCGAGCTTTTTTCGGTCGTACGATATCGACGTGCCGGGCATCAAGCGCTTTCACTGCTGGTACGACGAGAAGGAGCGCATGGCGATGATCGACATCTCGAAGCCATCGCCGCGCGGACGTCCGGCAGGGACGTGAGTTTGCGGGCGGCGGCTGCGGCCGCCGCGTTGAAAGCGGCGGCTGTGCTGCCGCACTTCATAAAAAAGGCGGCCTTGCGGGCCGCCTTTTCAGTTCACTGGGAAACGAAACTCAGTTTGTCGTGAGGTCTCTGCGGATTCTGCGCACGGTCGGCTGCGCCCACATCGACGTGATCTGGCGAACGGCCTGGTCGGTGATGACGCCGTTGCGCGCGCTGAAGATCATGCTGCCCGCACTCGCGCTCGGAATCCCGTCGCCGAAGAAGGCGCCGTTGTTCGCGAAGAGCTCCGTGATCGACATCAGCGGGATCTCGGTACCGTAGCCGTTGTTGATGGCCTTGATGAACTCATTGCCCATCAGCAGGTAACCGAGGTCGGTGAGGTGGAAGAAGTCGAGGCTGAAGAAGCCGCCCGTCACCGGATCGCCCGTGACGCTGATCGGACCGAGGTGCTCGCCCGTCGGAGAGATGACGCGGTTGAAGAGACCGGCCACGTCGGCGATCGGGATGTCGCGTGCGTCCGCGGCGGCTTTGATGATGGCGTTGTATTCGGCGACACGCGCGACGGTCGCGGTGATCTCCTCGACCGTGATCACGTCGCTCTGCTCGAGCGGATCGCCGGTGTGCTGGAGCTGGTTGAACGGCGGGATGTTGCGGAAGATCGGCGGCAGGCCGTAGCCCTGCGCGAGCTTGGTGCGCGTGCCGAGCGGGATGAGCGTCGTCGGAGCGATCGGCTCGAAGATGTCGTTCCCCTGCGCATCGATGCCAGTCTTCACAGTGAAGAACACGCGCTGGCCACCGACCAGGATCGGCTGACCGGTGTTCGGGTCGACGAGGAACGGCGGAATGAGGCGGAGATACGGCGGGATGCCGCTCGGGAGATTACCCACTACCATGCCCGCGGTCGGCGCGCCTGTAACCAACGCGTTGAGCACCGCTTCGTACTGCGCCTTGAACGTTGCGGCAGGCGTCAGCGTGGATGGATCGCCGCTGAAGATGATGTTGAGATAGTCGTTGCCGCCGATCCACATCGCGATGAACGTCGGGTGCTGCAGGAGCGCCTGCTGCACGGCCGTGCCCTGATCGCGCAGGATGAAGCGCGCGAACGAAACGACCGTCGGCTCATTGAGGCGCGGCATCTCGCCGCCGGTCACCGCGAGGAGAGCGCCGACCGTCGCGCCTGGGATGCTGAGGTTGTTGTACGGCCGCGCGAACGTCGCCATGAGCGGCCGTCCCGTTCCGGGCGCCGGGCCGATCGACGGGCTTGGCGTGAGGATGCCCTGCAACACCAGCTCATTGGCGATGCCGGGGAACGAGACCAGCGGCTGCGCCCAGCAGGTCGCGGTGGCCGGATCGGACGGCGTGCAGAGACGCAGGCCGACCTGTTTTGCGATGATCGCCGGCCAGCTCCACTCCTGATGGCGCTCGTTGAGGGAGCTGCTCTCGAAGCCCGCGCCGTAGCTGTCGCCGAGGGCGACGAAGCGCGTGAAGTCCGCCGAACCGCGCGCGGCGAACACCGGCACTGCGACCACTGCTGCAAGAAGAACTGCGGCTGCGGAATGCAAGTATCTCTTCATGGTGTGGGTCTCCTTTAGAACTTGTATCCGAGATTGACGCTCCAGAGCAGCGCGTCAGTCTGGTACAGGCCGTCGAACTGTTCGGGGTTGCGGCCTTGTGTATCACGGTCCTTGAAGTGGAGCACGAGCAGCGAGCCGTCGATGATGAACGGTCCCGCATGGAAGCCTGCGCCGATGCTGCCGCCGAGGCGGTCGGAGTCCGGCAGCAGCGGGCTCACGGCCTCGACCGGCTGGGGGTTTTCGTCATAGACGAAACCGAAGCGAACGTCCCAGTGCTCGGTAGCGTTGTGATTCACGCCGAGGCGGTACGAGCTCGAGTCTTCCCAGTTCTGCTCGCGCGTGAAACTTGCCGCAGGCGTGGTCTCGAATTCGACGTCGAGCGCTTTGAAACGATCCCATCCTGTGCGGATGATGTCGATCTCGAAATCCCAGTTTTCATTCGGGCTGAACGCCGCGGCGAGCGAAACGATCTCGGGGAAAGGAAGCGTGGTGTTGATGGGCTGATCCGGCGGCAGTTGGCGGCTGACGGCGAAATCGAACTCCGCGTTGCCGGTGGGGATCTGCGTGATCTCCGCGTCGCCTTCCAGATCGATGTCCATTGCCGAGCGATACGCGAGTCCGAAGCGCCAGCGGTCCGATGCGGTCTTGAACAGGATGCCGGCGTTGAAGCCGATGTCGCTGCCGTACTCGGACACGAGACGCGTGTTCGCAACGTCGGTGATGCGGCCTGTGAACGGATTGAGCCGCATCTGATTGGCGTTGAGGATGACGCGCGCGCGGCGGTACTCGACGCCGCCGCCGACGGCGAAGCGGCCGTCGGAGGTCTGCCAGGCGATGGTCGGCTGGACCGACGTGGTCTTCAGATCCGCATCCTTCGAGATGTAGCGTCCCGGGAACGGATCGGCCCAGTCGGTGCGCAGGCCGAATGCCGCGAACACGCCGACGCCGACCGTGAGATTCTGGCCGATCGGATAGATCGCGTACATGTTCGGGATGTTGAACGTGTGGCGGTTGTACTTCGCTTCGACGCCGGAGGTCACAGGCGAATTCGGATCGCCGACGAACTCGTTGGTGAAGTTGATCAACGTCGTGCCGGCGAGCGCGGCGATCTCGCGCTGCTGCGCGATGCCGGCCGGGTTGTAGAAGATGGCGCTGGGATCATCGGCAGTGGCGGCGAATGCGCCCGCCATCGCGCTGGCTTTCGCGCCCTGCTCCGGGATGAGGAAACCGGAGCCGAACGCCGACGTGGCCAGCACACACGTCATCATGGCAGTTGCGGTGAGTCTGAGGAATCGCAAGAAGACCTCCTAAGTCTTTTGTTCCAGAGAATTACATAAGGGAAAATCGCGCCGGATCATACATCATCATCGCGCCGCCGATTCCGCGAGCAATTCACGCAGAATTTCATTGGCGAGATCGGCTTTCGCCTTGCCGCGCATTTCCTTCATCAACTGTCCGACGAGGAAGCCGAAAACCTTCTCGCTGCCCGCGCGAAACTGCTCGACGCTGGCCGCGTTGTTCTGTAATACGCGCAGCGCCGCTTCGCGGATGACCGCGGGATCGCTGACCTGCGCGAGACCGTTGCGCGCGACGATCCGTTCCGCTTCTTCGCCCGTGGTCGACATCTCTTCGAAAACTTCCTTCGCCACTTTGCCGCCGATCGCTCCGGTGTCGATCAGGCGGATCATTCTTCCGAGCATCTGCGGCGAGACGCGATAGGCGCCGACTTCGATCTTCTGTTCATTGAGCACGCGCAGCACTTCATTGCGCACCCAGTTGCCCGCGGCGCGCGCATTCCCCGAAGCTTCTGCAGCCGCTTCATAGAAATCGGCGACTGCACGCGACGCGACGAGCACCTCCGCGTCATGGACGCTCATGCCGTGCTCGCGCTGATACCGTTCGATACGCGCGTCCGGCAGTGCCGGAAGCTTCGAGCGGACGTCGCTGATCCACGCTTCATCGACCGCCAGCGTGAACAGATCGGGATCGGGGAAGTAGCGATAGTCGTGCGCTTCTTCTTTCGAGCGCATGACGCGGGTCTCGCCCGTGGAAGGATCGAAAAGGCGCGTTTCCTGATCGATCTTCCCGCCGCCCTCGAGCACGCCGATCTGCCGCTTGACTTCGAAGTCGATGGCGCTGCGGAGGAAGCGGAAGGAGTTGAGGTTCTTGATCTCGGTGCGCGTGCCGAGCGGCTCGCCTTTCCGCCGCACGGAAACGTTCGCATCGCAGCGCATCGAGCCTTCTTCCATGTTGCCGTCGCAGACCTCGGCGTACATCAGGATCTGGCGCAGGCGTGTGAGATAGGCCGAGGCTTGTTCGGAGCTGGTGATGTCGGGCTCGCTCACGATCTCGATGAGCGGCACGCCCGCACGATTGAGGTCGACCAGCGACGCATCACTCTCGTGCAACAACTTGCCCGCATCCTCTTCCATGTGGATGCGCGCGATGCGCACGCCCTGCAGCGAACCATGTGTCGCGAGCGGCTTGTCGAACTGCGAGATCTGGTAGCCCTTCGGCAGGTCGGGGTAGAAGTAGTTCTTGCGGGCGAAGACCGATCGTGGATGGACTTCGCATCCCGTCGCCAGCGCCATGCGGATGGCCAACTCCACAGCCTGGCGACTGAGCACCGGCAACGCGCCGGGATAGCCGAGGCATACGGGACAGACGTGCGTGTTCGGGGCGCCGCCGAACGCGGTCGGACAGCTGCAGAAAATCTTCGTGCGCGTGAGCAGCCGCGCGTGCACTTCGAGACCGATGACCGTTTCCCACATCGGGAGGGATTGTAGAGTCTCAGAGTCGCAGAGTCTCAGAGTCTCAGAATCTCAGAGGGGTCGGAGCACGAGCATCTGTGAGACTCTGAGACTCCGAAGCTCTCCGCGTGCCTTGCTAGAATGCCGCCCTCACCTATGACCCGTGCCACGCTCTTTCACTGGTGGAAAGTCGGCTGCATCGCGCTGGCGATCCTGCTCCTCGGCATCGCGGTAGTTACGCAGCCGACGGCGGACATGCGCACGGCGCTGGTGTTCGCGGCATTGGTGCTGGTGGCGGCGTTTCTGCGCATCGAGATGGGGGACGCGTCGATCGGGTTCGAGGCCGCGGTGGTCTTCGGCGCGATCGTCATCTTTCACAGCCCGGCGGTCGCTCTCGTGTCGGTGCTGGTCGGCACCGCGGCGCACGCCGCGTATCTGGCGGCGAAGGTTCGCGCCTGGCGGCTGGAGCCGTTCTACAACGCGGCGCAGCTCGCGCTGTCGTATTCGATCGTGGGCCTGCTCTACTCCGTCGCCGTCGCCGGCGACGCGAAGCCCGCCGCCAAGATGGCCGGCTTCACGCTGCTGCTGGTCGGCTATGTCGGCGTGCACCTGCTGTTCGTCTCGGTGCGGCGCTACTTCGAGGAAGACGCGGCCCCGATCGACGTGCGGCGGATCCTCTTTCTCGAGGGCAAGACGCTGCTGTTCGTGACGCCGGTGGTCGCGATCGAGATCATGTTGTACGCGTCGTGGGGCATCGTCGGATTCGCGATCGCATTCGTGCCGGTGCTGATCCTCGCGTACGTGATGCGCGCGAACGCGGAGTCTTCCCAGCAGAACGTGGAGCTGCTGCGCCGCAATCGCGAGCTGGCGATCCTCACGGAAAGCTCGACGCAGATCCTGTCCGCCGAAACAGACCACGAGACCCTGCGGCGTCTGATGTCGCTGCTGTCGAAACTCGCGCGGATGAAGGCGTGCGCGGTGGTGACGTGGGAATCGAATCCCGACGTTCCGGGCACGGTCTACCGCTTCGGCGAGTGCATGCCCACCGACCAGGAGATCATGCGCTGGGTCGACTCCGCGGGCTTCGCGCAATCAGCGCCGAGCCGCGTGTTCGTCTTCCAGAGTGACATGCGGAAGTTTCCGCTCTCCAGCGGCAGCGCCATTCAGGTGCTGATCGGCATCCAGACGCCCGAGGTCATTTACGGGATTCTTTTGTTCGAGACGGAGGATCTGTCGATCCTCAAGACGGGCAGTCTGAACCTGCTCACGCTGCTCGTGAATCAGACCGCGCTGTCGCTGCAGGATCAGTTGCTGCGGCGCGAAATGCGCGAGAAGACGATCCAGCTCGAGAGCCACGCCGCGACGATGTCCACCATTCTCGATAAAAAGAATCCCGTAAAT
>Ga0196978_1000962_pt1 | contig 13773 bp, 12 predicted proteins | sample S3v_2013CmetaG_FD_155491 | JGI IMG/M metagenome (GOLD analysis project Ga0196978, IMG submission 155491) | Soil microbial communities from Anza Borrego desert, Southern California, United States - S3+v_20-13C | ecosystem: Environmental > Terrestrial > Soil > Desert | place: USA: California... | reverse complement strand
TGAGTACGACGACCTGATGAAGCTGATCGAATACCTGCGCGACGTGCTGAACGACGAAGCGCTGCGCATGGAGATCATCAAAGATGAATTGCGCGAGATCAAGGAACGTTTCGGCGATGCGCGCCGCTCGGAGATCGTGTATGCCGCCGACGACCAGCGCATGGAAGACCTGATCGCGGACGAGGACGTGGTGGTGACCATCTCGCACCTCGGTTACGTGAAGCGCACGCTGCTGGCGGAATACCGCACGCAGAACAGGGGAGGGCGCGGCTCCCGCGGATCGGCCACGCGCGACGAGGATTTCGTCGAGCACCTGTTCGTGGCCAATACGCATGCGTACCTGCTGTTCTTCACCGAGCAGGGCCGCTGCTTCTGGCTGCGGGCGTATGAGATTCCCGAAGGCAATAAAACTTCGAAGGGCCGCGCGATCCAGAACCTGATCAACCTGCCGCCCGAAGACAAGGTGCGCGCCTACATCATCGTGAAAAACCTCACGGATAAGGATTATCTCACCGAGAACTTCATCGTGATGTGCACGAAAAAAGGCGTGGTGAAGAAAACCTCGCTGGAGGCATACTCGCGCCCGCGCGCCAACGGCATCAACGCCATTACCGTGCGCGACGGCGATACGCTGCTGGAAGCGGCGCTGGTAACGGAGGACGACCAGATCATGGTCGCTTCGAAAATGGGCAAAGTGGTGCGCTTCGAGCAATCCATCGAACGTGAAGGGCAGAAGATCGTTACGTTCCGCTCCATGGGCCGCAACGCATCCGGCGTTCGCGCCATCACCCTGGCCGGCCCGGAAGATGAAGTGATCGGCATGATCGCGATGCCCCGGGAGAACCGCCCGCAGGTGCTCGTGGTTTCCGAAAAAGGCTACGGCAAGCGCTCCGATGTGGAATCGTACCGCATCACGCGTCGTGGTGGGAAAGGCGTGAAAACGATGAACATCACCGAGAAGACGGGCCACCTGGTAGCCATCAAAGCGGTGACGGAAGAGAACGACCTGATGATCATCACCACGGGCGGCATCACCATCCGCATCCTGGTCGCCGACCTGCGCGTGATGGGCCGGGCAACGCAGGGCGTGCGCCTGATCAACCTGGACAACGACGACGACATCGCGGCAGTGACCGTGGTGGAGACCGACCCGGAAGAAGAGCACGCAGCTATCGACGGCGCCGTGGATACGTCCGCAGCCGATGCCGCCGATGAAGCGGAAGCAGAAGCCGATGACGCAGCCGACGATGAGCCTGAAGACGAGGGCGGCACGGATGTTGATGAAAACGGCGACGAAAACAAGTAAAACCCAGTAATAACAAGCATCCTATGAAGAAGCATTTCCTGGCGGCGGCACTGATCATCGCCGGCATGAGCGCCGGCATGGCCCAGAACGCTACCCGCACGACGGCTTACAACGCGCTGCAGGCTTATCTCCGGGATAAAGATCCCGCCATGCTGACCAAGGCGAAAGAAAACATCGACAAGGCCACCGAGCATGAAACGACGAAAGGCGAAACGAAAACCTGGGTGTACCGGGGGCAGATCTATTCTGAGCTCTACAAGAAAGAGACAGCCGACGCCATCGCCCAGATCAAAGACGTGACCGATCCCGGCAAGCGCCAGATGATGGCTTACGCGGACATGAGCAGCGCCAACCTGATGGAGGCCTCCAAAGCCTATCTGCAGGCCCGCAACCTGGACGCCAAGCAGGTTTACGCGGACGATATCCGCAACGGCCTGCGCGACGTGAATTTCGTGCTGCAGAACATGGGCGTGGCCAATTACAACCAGAAGAAATACGCCGAGGCCCTGCCGCTGTTCGAAGCCGCGCTGCAAACCCTGCCGGCGCTCACGAACAAGCTGGACACGAATCTTTACGTGAACGCCGCCAACTCCGCGCTTTACGGGAAGAATTTCGAGAAGGCCGCCGAATTCTACGGCAAGCTGGCCGACATGAAATACGGCAAAGGACACACGTACTACCAGCTGGCGAGCATCTACCGCGGCATGAACAACGAGGCGAAAGCCAAGGAAGCCATCCAGAAGGGCCTCGCGCAGTACCCGAACGATCCGGAGCTGCTGGTGGAGGACGTAAACACGATGCTGAAAGCCGGCCAGATGGCCCAGGCGGTGGAAAAGCTGAATACGATCATAGCCGCCCGCCCGAACGACGCAGGATTGCGCCTGATCGTAGGACAGGTCTATTCCCGCATGGCCAACCCGCAGGATGCCCAGGGCAAGAACATCGAAAAACCGGCCAATTTCGAAGATCTAATAGTTAAATCAGAAGAACAATTAAAAAAGGCTGTTGAGCTGAATCCCAACGACTTCGCCTCGAACTATGAGCTGGGCTACCTGTACTACAACCAGTCCGCAGAATACTACAACCGTTCGAACAGCACCATCAAGGACGCCGCCAAATACGGCACCATGTGGGAAGTGCCCCTGAAAAAAGGCGTGGAATACCTGGAAAAGGCCCTGAGCCTGAGCCCGAAGGATCGCGATACGATGAACATGCTGAAATCTTCGTACGGGCTCCTGGGAGACACGGAGAAGTATAACCAGATCAAGGAGCGGATGAAGGCGAACTAAGAGCTTTCTGAGCTTTAGAAATACAGAAACCGTCCCGGGAAACCGGGGCGGTTTTTTACTTTTAATAGACTTGAAGAAGAGGGAAGAACAGGAGATGCCTGGGAAAGAGGAAAAGCAATATTTATCTGGCATTCAAAAGAATACTACTTAACATAACATTAATTATAGGTTAAATAGAATAACTACTTGAATAGGGAGCTGCGCCTGATTTTACCCGCAGTCCGGATTATCCCGCATGCATTCCTCCCTGGAATCGTAAGGTCTTCCACTGGCCTCCCAATTTCCGCCCGCAACTCGCACAAAACGACGGTACCTGCCGCTTCCCGCCGGATGCTCCCGGCACTCGCAAGCCGATCCTGAGCCCGATTGCGACAAGCCCAGCCATTTTCCGATTTGTTTGAAAAAGCTCATTGCTGCTTAGGTTTTATGGGAACCGACTTCAGGTATTCGAAACGCAACCCGGAGGAATCGCCGCTGACCAGGTGCAGCGGATAAATCAATCGCTTATCCCCGCTGACTTTGTTGTGCTCCGCCAGCACGAGCTTTTTAAGCTGGATGAATTCCTTATGCTTTAAGCTGTCCATCACGAAAACCATTTCCGCATCCCTCTTTTTCCGGAAAGCATAACTTTCTTTGTCCCGTGCCATCTTCAGCCGCGTATCGAATTCGACCGTATACGTGCTGTCGAAAAAAACGGCCTTTTTACCGACCAGGCGGCGTTTGCTGGAATCCTGCTGCATGCTGCCCGTGAGCTTTTTCTTCGGGTACAGTTCCCAAAAACCATAACCGTAATACGCATTTCCGAACCCGATGCCGAGACTGTCGGCGTTATATTTTACGGGCAGGAACACGGTAGGCATAATCGACGGGAAGCTCTGCGTGATCTGCGCGGGAAATTGGAACAGGTAGATCTCGTAATACGCGCTTTTCACAGGAATATAGTCTTCGGTTGCGCGCGTGGTATTTTCCGGCAAAAGCGCATAATCGACCACGTTGCCGTCGATCACCAACTGTTCCCGCAGCACGACTTTGTAAATATGCGCGCTGTCCATGCCCGACAGCGGATCATTGGGATGCGCAGCTTTCGCAATGCCCGGGATTTCGGAAAACAAGGCGCCGTCAATGTAGGACGACTTAAACGCCTCTTTTGCGGGGTTGCAGCCCAGCAGCACCAGCAAAAGCAGTACAGGTACGCTCCTAATCATGCGTGATAATATAACTGAGGTTGTTGTAAGTTCCGCCGATGACGAGACGTGAAATATCCGTGTTCGGGTGCAAGGCCATATTGCGCTTCGTGTGGATCATGTCCTGCACGGCGTATACCCAGCCGTTCTTCCCGCGCAAAGCGCCCATCACGCCGAGATCGACGCCGTAACCGGGAGCGAGAAAATACCGGAAGTGATACGTCGATGTATTGTAGTTGGGCGCTTTCTTTTTCTTCCCGGAAACGTACTGCTCATCGAGATTGTATGAAGGCACATTAACTCCCAGCAGCGTGCTCAGCTCGTAAGCCAGCGGCGAATAACCGGTGAACTGGTCGAACGTCAGCTCCGCCGCATTGTAACCGTGCTTATTATGCACGAACACCCCGCCCGATCCCGTCCACCAGCGGTCGAAATTATCCCCAAAGCCCCAGCCCAAAAGAAACGATCCGTCGTTGTAATAATACCCTGTAACGTCGTTATGCGTGACCGTAACTGTACCACCTACCTGGTTCCTGCCGTTGTTGTTCAGGATGAAATTGCTGAAGATCATGCCCGCGTAATCCAGGTCAAGGGACGCATTGTACGCCGGCGTCGGGCCCATCGTCCTGAAAAATTTCGGGTAGGCCGAACGGTTCCCGCCGCCGCCGATGCCGAAGGTGTTGATCAGGTCCACCTGCAGATCGTTGATCAGCGGATTCAAATTGTTGCCGATGGATTTCGTGTACACCGAGAGCATCGCGCCGTAGTTCAGCAGCAGGTGCTCTTTGTAAACGCTGCCGATGCTGAGGCCTGCGAAGCCGCGGATGCCGGGGAACATCTGCCCTTTCCCGTAATGCAGGTTGATCGTCACGCCGAAGTTGAACTGGCGAAGACGCCGCCAATCCTCCTGCACTGGCTCCTGCGCAACAGCCGGCAGCGCCGCAAGCAGGCAGAGATAAAGTAAAATTTTTCGCATGTGTGCGGATGATGGAATGCGGTAAATGTATTCCATTCCCGAAACCGCAGCGGCTCCCCGGAGAATAAGATTACCAACAAGAAAGCGGGTTTATTAACGGACTCTGAATGGCTTTCACCAGTCCACCTGCACCGGCTCTTTCATCCAGCCGTGCCGCACCGGGTTGAAGGCCCAGGGCAAGCGCTGCAGCAGCGGATCGGTGTGCCCGTTCTTCTCGACGATCAGCAGGCGCGACCCTTTTTTGTCTTTCAGGCGGCCGCTGCGTTTCAGGAACGATTCGCGCAAAATTTCCTCGCTGCTCCGGCTCATTTCCGCCCAGGATTTGAGCATGGCTTCCAGCAGCGAACGGCCGGCTTGCTTCTCCTCTTCGCTCAGCACGCCCATCGGCTGGCATTGCTTGCTCAGCGGCAATCCGCACAAGACCTTGTTCAGGCCCAGCTCTTCGTTCGCGGCGGAACCGGTAGTCGGTTCCTGCCCTGTAGCAATGTACTGAAGGAGGAAAACGCCTTTTACAGCGGCCGCTTCATTTTTGAATTTTCCTTGCTCCATGTAACCTGTTCTGGCGAACAACGCGGGCAAAAACGGGTGAAGCAATACGAGTCCTGCGTTTTGCACCTGCAGCTCTTTCATATCTCCTGGGTTTGCAGAGAATTAAAATTAAAACGAATTCGGACGTTTGTCAAGTCCATGCAGAATTTGGCAGGTGTCTCAGTTTGAGCTTTTTCTCCGTGGCTCGATATACTTTGAGTCTTCGTGACTTACCTGTCGCAAAATCACGAAATCACAAGGGGGCACTAAGCTGCGTTTTTCAAACTGAGACACACCCCAGGATTTTAACAACTCATATTCAATCCGCTCTCTGTCACTCCCCGCTTTTTCTCTTGCAGATCACAGCACTTTCCCACTTTCAGGCACTAAGTTTGCGTCATTTACCCGCTGAATCTTTTTTACTCTTCCTTAATTTTCATGAATACGAAAATCAAAACCTACACAGTTTACTATGATCACGCCTGCGAATGCGTGGTCATGGATTGGAACGGTTATGCGACCAGCGCGCAATTTCGCGAAGGCACGGAGAAAATGCTGCAGGAGCTTATCGAGCACCGCTGCAGCAAAGTGCTTGCGGATGCCAGCGACATGGTGCTGATCGGGCGCGAAGACCAGAAATGGCTGGAGAAAAATTTTCTCCCGCGCGCCGTCGCCCGCGGCTTCAACGCGATCGCGTTGGTCAAGCCGAAAAATTATTTCAACGCGGTGGCCGTGGAAACCATCTCCCGGCACGCCGATCAACGCCGCCTGCGCATCCGCATTTTCGACGATGTGGAAGAAGCGCGGGTATGGCTGGCCCAGATGGATGAATAGGAACGTGATCAGTTAAACAGGAGCATCGACCGGCGCTTTTAACTGATCTGCCGACTGGTTCTTCACTGCTTTACTCAGGATTCTTTTTCTTTCGGGATCACGCTGATGCTGCCGTCGATCTCCAGGATGGCGTATTTGATCTCTCCGACCTTCGAGATATTTTCCCTGCGCGCAGCCATCAGCACGTCGCCTTCCGTCACGCGCGCATCCAGCAGGCGGTCCTTGAAAATTTGGCCGTCCTGCACCAGCACCGTAGGCACGTCGTCAATGATGCGCATGATCTTTTTGTTGTCGCGCTTTACGTAAGCGACCAGCACGTGGATCAAGGTCAATGAAACGGCTAGCAGCACGCCGTTGGTGATCGACCGGTTGTCGCTGCGCAGCGCGTCCGTGATGGATGAGCCGATGAGCAGCAGCAGGATCAGGCCGAAGGGCGAGGATTCGCGGATGATCATTTTTCCGCCGGCCGGAGAATGAAAAAGAAAAGAAAATACACCATCAGGGCGCGCAATACGGATTCCATAGGCTTTAAGGGTAAATGAATTGATCGATCAGGTAAACGGCGCCGCCCGCGCTCACCTGCAGCTGCACGCTGCCCGCTTTCTTCGCGCTGGTGAAGAACTCGAAGCTTTGCATTGGTCGGGGACGCTCTGCTTTAAGAGATAAACGAATTCTTTTTCACGTAGCACCACCGAAGAAGGCTGCGGCGTCACCTTCGTCACGTCCACGCGCTCGAAGTAACCGCTGCTCAGGGCGATGCGGATCAGCGAGTCGCCGGGCGAAGGGCGCACGGTCACCAGACAAAAAGCCGTACCAGCAGCGTGGCATGTTCCATTGCTGGAAAAGCGAAACCGTACGGCGATTTTATTGGACAAATTGTAGTTTGCGATGCGCATTTTAATTGCTGATCCTGCGCCAACGCATCAGCGATCGGTAATGAACCTGGATTTACGTGGTATGCAATTCGCGAGGGAAAGTGGACACGCAACATTTCCCGCATGAAATTACCTGCCACGCTTCTCGCTTTTGCGCTGCTCGGCGCCTGCTCTTCTTCGAAGGATCAGCGCAAAGACAGCGCCGCCGCCGCACAGAACGATACGGTCATCGAAGCGTATACCGCCTCGCCCGACCTGCCTCCGCCCTATGCAACAAAATCCACAGTCAACACCTGCGAGGTGCTCGGCTGGGGTGAGAATTCCACACCGCAGGCGCCGGCAGGGTTCCGCGTCGGCAAATTCGCCGGCGATCTGCAAAATCCGCGGTGGATCTACGTGCTGCCCAACGGCGACGTGCTCATCGCCGAAACGAAAAAAGAAACTTCGCTCGCCGAAAAAGCGGTGAAAAAGATCAGCGGCCGCAGCAAAGCGGAAGGCGACAGCAAACCCGTGAACCGCATCAGCCTGTTCCGCGATACCAACAAGGACGGCACACCCGACCAGCGCACTGTTTTTTTGCAGGAGCTCAACATGCCCTTCGGGATGCTGCTGCTGAACGGCTGGTTCTACGTGGCCGATTCGGATGCGCTCTGGCGTTTCCCCTATAAAGAAGGACAAACGGAGATCACCGCGCCCGGCGAAAAGCTGCTCGACATCCCCGAAAGCGGCCGCCACTGGACGCGCAACATCGTCGCGAATAAAGCCGGGACGAAAATTTACATCGCCGTCGGTTCCGGCAGCGACGTGGCCGAAGACGGCATCGAAAAAGAGCACCGCCGCGCCTGCATCCTCGAGGTGAATCCCGACGGAACAGGCGAACGCTTGTACGGCAGCGGCCTGCGCAATCCCGTGGGCATGGACTGGGCGCCTGGAACTGCTACCTTGTGGACCGCAGTGAACGAGCGCGACGAACTGGGCGATGATCTTGTTCCCGATTACCTCACGAGCGTGAAGGACGGCGGCTTCTACGGCTGGCCTTACTCTTACTTCGGGCAGCACCTCGATCCCCGCGTGAAAGAGCAGCGTCCCGACCTGGTGAAAAAAGCGATCGTGCCCGAAGTGCAGCTCGGCGCGCACACCGCTTCGCTCGGGCTGGATTTTTACGAAGGAAAAAGTTTCCCGGAAAAATACCGCGGCGGCGCTTTCATCGGCCAGCACGGCTCCTGGAACCGCTCGGTGCTTTCGGGCTACAAGGTCGTTTTCGTTCCGTTCAGCAACGGGCAACCCAGCGGCCCGATGGAAGATTTTCTCACCGGCTTCATCGTGCCCGGCAGCAATAAGCAAGTGTACGGCCGACCTGTAGGTGTAACGGCGCTGCCGGATGGCTCGCTGCTGGTGGCGGATGATGCGGGAAAGACGGTGTGGAGAGTCGTGTACGAAGGAAAAAAATGAAACGTAACTCAAAAAATTGTGCTTAAGAAATCTCTTTCTAAGATCACGGTTAATCGGAACGGCCCGCTTCGATTAACGATCTTATTAGGGTCGTTTTTTTGTCCTCCCGCTTTTTCTCAAACCGACTCCCTTCACCTCGAAGAGATCACCGTCACCTCCTACTTCAGCGAACGCCCGCTGCTGCGCCTTCCCGCTTCCGTGAGCGTGATCGACAGCGCGCAGCTCAACATGCAGCACGGCCTCTCGCTCGTTCCTGCCCTGAACACCGCGCCGGGGGTGCGGATGGAGGAGCGCTCGCCGGGCAGCTACCGCCTTTCCATCCGCGGAAGCCTGCTGCGCTCGCCCTTCGGGATCCGCAACGTGAAAGTGTATCTCGATGAATTTCCGTTGACGGACGCAGGCGGAAATACATACCTGAACGTGCTCGATCCTTCCGCCCTCACGCGCATGGAAATTTTAAAAGGTCCCGACGGCAGCATCTTCGGCGCGAATTCCGGCGGCGTGCTGCGCATCGGTCCGGAGAAAGCGATGAGCGACAGCTTCCGGCTTTCCGCCGGCGCGTCGGCGGGCTCGTACGGGCTTTTTCGCGAGCAGGTGCGCTGGCGGCAGCGCGCGGGCAAGCATGAATTCGCTTTGCACGAAGCCTTCCAATATGCCGAGGGCTACCGCGAGAACAGCATGCTGCGCCGCACCTTCCTGCAGGGAAACGAACGCTGGCGCTACGCGCCGATCGCGGAACTGCGCCTGCTCGTTTTGTACAGCGATCTCGCCTACCGCACACCCGGCGGGCTTACCAGCACGCAGGCCCACGCCGATCCTTCCGCCGCGCGCCCGCCCTCCCCTACCCTGCCCGGCGCCGAAGAGCAGCATGCGGGCGTGCTCAACCAAACTTTTTTCGCCGGCGCGCTGAACGAGGTGGAATTGAGCAAACGAATCCGCCACGTGTTCGCGGTTTTCGGCTCGCACACGGATTTTAAAAACCCATTCATCACCAATTACGAAACGCGCAAGGAAAGCAGCGGCGGCATGCGCACCTGGCTCGAGGCTTTTTCTCCCGCCGATCGCGACTTCGCCTGGAGAGTGAGAGCGGGAACGGAGATGCAGCAGACGCGCGCGCACATCACCAATTACGACAACCTCGGCGGACAGCCCGGCGCCCTGCAGGCAGCCGATCGCCTCGACGCGGCCTACAGCTTCGCCTTCCTCTCCGCCACGCTCGACATCCGCCGCCGCTGGATGATCGAAGCGGCGGCCAGCCTCAACGCGAACCGCCTCTTCTTCACGCACCAGCATCCCGATGCGGAACCGGAAAATAAAAAGCTCTACAGTCCGCAGTGGATGCCGCGCGTGGCGGCTTCGTACCAGCTGCTGCCCGCGCTGGCCTGGCGCCTGAGCTGGAGCCGCGGCTATTCCCCGCCCACGCTGGCCGAAGTGCGCTCGTCCGATAATCTCATCAATACGCAGCTCGAGCCGGAGACGGGCTGGAATTACGAAAGCGGTTTTCGCCTGCGCAGCAAGAACGGGCGTCTCTGGTGGGACGTGTCCGCATTTTATTATCAGCTGGAAGACGCGATCGTGCGCCGCATGAATGACGCCGGGCAGGAATACTTCGTCAATGCGGGCGGCACGCAGCAGGAAGGTTTGGAATCGCAGCTCATCCTGCAGGTGATCGAGGCGCGCGGGAGCGGGTGGCTGCGCGGGCTGGAGCTGCGGCAGGCCGCGACCGTCAGCCGTTTTACTTTCCGCGATTATTACGACGGGGCGGAAAATTATTCGGGCAACAAGCTCACCGGCGTGCCCGCGCACGTTTTCGTCAGCAGCCTGCGCTTCGATCTGCCGCAGCGCGTGTATCTTTTCGCGCAGCACAATTTCACCGACGTCATCCCGCTGAACGATGCGAACACGGCTTACGCGCCTTCGTATCACCTCGTGCAATTGAAAAGCGGGTGGAAAAAACAGCTGCGCCGCGCCGACCTCGAGATTTCCGCCGGCATCGACAACCTGCTCAGCGCGGATTACAGCCTCGGCAACGATCTGAACGCGTTCGGAGGAAGATATTTCAATCCCGCGCCGCCGAGGAATTTCTTCGTGAGCCTCGCGATGCTGCTGGACTGATCGCTGCTGTTTTTATTTCGAAGCGACGGCGGTGAAATACCTGTCCACCGCTTTCTGGTCCGAGAAAAAATGCCGCCCCTCCACGATCTTCCCGTGCGCGATCGTCCACAGCACGCAGCTGTAATGCTCCAGCGAAAGGCCGTCCTCGCGCACCGAGCTGCTGCGCTGGCATTCGATGAAATGATCTTCGTTCTCGGAGACGATGATCTTGTGCATCTCCGTTTTCGCTTTGGCCATTAAGCCCGCCATCACGTCGAAGAACCCGACGACCTCGTTCACGCCTTTCTTCACGCCGGCGTACGGGTGATCGCCTAAAAAATACCAGGTCACGTCCTCGGCCATCACTTCGCGGATGCCGTTGATGTCGTGCTTGCTGTAAGCGCCGAAGAACTGGTCGACGATCGCTTTGGTGGAGGATGTTCGGATCATAGCGACTCTCATTTCCTGAAAAACAGTTTAAGCAGCAGCCAGAAGGCGGCGAAGCAGGAAACGATGAACACTGCTTCCGCCAGCCGGTCGGTGCCGAGTGAATATTTCATCATCAGCGCGGAGCCGGCCATCATCATGCCGATGATGAACGCCAGCGCGATGTTTCTTCCGAGCAGGCGCACGGCGCCCGAGAACCCTTCCGTGTTGTCGAGGCGGATGTCGTGCACGAGCTTGCCCTGCTTGATGTTGTGCATGATCTCGGTGACCTCGCCGGGGAAATTGCGCACGAGCTTGACGTAAGCGCGCAGCACGTCGTACAATTCGCCGGCGATGGCCTTGAGCGAATATTGTCTTCGCACGAGCGCGACGGCGTAGGGCCGGATGTGCGCGGAGAGCGAGATCGTGGGATCGAGGTTATAGCCGACCTTCTCGATCGTCGCCAGCGATTTGATGAGCAGGTAAATGCTGCCCGGGATTTTCAGCTCGAAGCGCAGGATGATGTTCACGCATTCGTCGAGCACTTTCGAGAATTTTATTTTTTCGTAGGTCAGCGCGCCGTAACGGTTGAGCATGCCCTGCAGCAGGAACTCGAGGTCCTCGTGCTCCTTGAAGAGCTTCGCGCTGTTGTTGTTCAGCTTCACCAGGGCTTCGCCGATCATCTGCGCGTTCTTCGTGGCTACGCCCAGCGTGAACTTCGCCAGGAACTCCATGTGCGAAGGCTTCAGCGATCCGACCATGCCGAAATCGATCAGCGCGATGCGGTTGCCTTTCTGGATGAACATGTTGCCCGCGTGCGGATCGGCGTGGAAGAAGCCGTGCTCGAAGATCATCTTCAGGAAGATCTGCACGCCGTTGTGCGCGACCTCTTTCGGATCGAGGCCGTGCGCGATCAGCACCTCCCGGTCGTCGGGCAAAACGCCTTCGATGTACTCCATCACGAGCAGCTTGTGCGTGGACAGGTCGGTGTACACTCTCGGGATCTTGCAGTACGGCGCGTCCTTGAACATCTCGGCGAAGCGGATGGCGTTGCCGGCCTCGTTGAAATAATTCAGCTCGCGCATGATCGTATCGCCGAACTCTTTTACGAATCCCGTAATGTCGATCACCACCAGCTCCGGGTATTCCTTTGCGAGGCGGACGGCGAGGAATTGCAGCAGCTGCAGGTCGAGCGCGATCTTTTCACGGATGTGCGGGCGCTGGATTTTCACCACAACCTCGTCACCGTTCTTCAGCACGCCTTTGTACACCTGCCCGATCGAAGCCGAGCCGATGCAGCGCGGCTCGATCCACTCGAAATAATGATCGATCGGCGCGCCCAGCTCCTCCTCGATCAGCTCCATGGCCGTGTGCCGGTCGAACGGCTCGGCGGAGGACTGCAGCTTCTTCAGCTCGGTGCGCAGCTTTTCGGAGATGATGTCGGGGCGGTCGGCCAGTATTTGCCCGAATTTGATGAAGGTGGGTCCGAGGCGCTCGATCACCGTGCGCAGGCGTTCGTGCCGCGAAATGATTTTACCGTCGCGCTTGTAGCGGCGCGAGACGAAACGTTTCATGATGCGCCCGGAGCTCATCCAGTTCACCCAGAAATAGCTCAGCAGGATGAAGGCGATGTTCATCCCGCGGATGAAGCGCAGGTAATGCTGGCGTATCCTGAACAGCTTAAACATCGGGGAGCCGGTCTTTGAGATCCTTGACGTCTTTCGTTAATTCCCGCAGCATCCGGTACAGCTCGTCCAGGTCATCCTTATCGGCCAAATTGCTCTTGGAGATCGCACCGCTGAAGGCGCTGCGCATATTGAGATTGTCTTTCAGGTCTTCCAGGTAAGCCGCCAGCAGGCGCGCCGCGCGCTCCGCCCCTTCCTTGTTGTTCTCGTCCTCTCCGCCGAACAGGTCGGAAACCTTGTTCACAAAAGCCTCCCGGTCGGAAAGGCTGGCGACCAGTGCCAGGCGAAGAAGCGTGCTTGGAAAGCTCATACACTGCGGTTTGCCCTAAGTTTACCGGGAAATGCGCAGCGCGTGCTGAAACTTTCGAAGGTTGTGAGGAAATCGTCGACGCTTTGCATAAGGAACGCATTGCGGCAACGCATGTTAAAGCGCTGATCAACGATCTTTCTTCGGGTACCAATGCTTGTCCACTTCCGGATCAGCCGCCGGGGGCGGCGCAGGCATATCGATCTCCGGGAACAATTTCGTCTGGAAACCTTCGAAATCCCTCGCCCATTCTTTGTGATTGTACACGCACACCGGCAGGCAGATCGAGCAGTAATTGTGCTTGGCGAAATACGGAAAGCAGCGGCCCGTATCGATCATGTAACGGTCGTTGCCGAGATGGTCTTTTCCCGCTTCGGGCGAGCGCTTCTCCGGCACCGCGCCGGCGGGACAATAAATTCTGCAGGCTTTGCATTTGTCGCAGAAGGCCGCGATGCCTGCGTCGATCGGGCTGTCCAGGGCCAGCGGCATGGAAGTGATCACGCTTCCTACCCGGAACAGCGGACCCATTTTCGGGTGAATGATGGAACCGTGACGGCCCAACTCGCCGAAACCGGCCTTCAGCGCGAGCGGAATATGCAGCACGTCGCTGTCGCCCAGCGGATGCTCTACGCGGCAGGCATAGCCTAAGCTGCGAATGAAGCTTGCGAGCTGGATGACCGTTTCGCCCAGCGTAAAATAAATGCGCAGGCATTCCACCGCCGATTCCTGCGAAGGCACTTTCTGAAACGCCCGCCACAGCATGCGCTGCCCGACGACGATCGCGAATTTCTCCCCGATCACGCGCCCTTTGTAAACA
>Ga0196978_1000960_pt1 | contig 13789 bp, 14 predicted proteins | sample S3v_2013CmetaG_FD_155491 | JGI IMG/M metagenome (GOLD analysis project Ga0196978, IMG submission 155491) | Soil microbial communities from Anza Borrego desert, Southern California, United States - S3+v_20-13C | ecosystem: Environmental > Terrestrial > Soil > Desert | place: USA: California... | reverse complement strand
CTGCCGGCGGGAATTTCAAACCCGATCTTCTCTTCGCGGATCTGCTGCCGCGCGCGGTACAGGCGCTTTTCGACCGTGTCTTCGGTCGTCACCAAGGCTTTGGCGATTTCTTTCACGCTGAATCCTGAAACGGTTTTCAGCGTGAGCGCCACCTGCGTTTCTTTCGAGAGGGCGGGGTGGCAGCAGGCGAAGATCAGGCGCAGGCTGCTGTCGCGGATCTCGTGCTCGAGAAAAAATTGTTTTATGGTGCCGGCGGCGGTGTACTCGGATTTCAGCAGGTGCGAAATGTCGGCCGCGAATTCTTTCTGGTGCTTCTGCCGCCGGATGAGGTCGATGGCCTTGTTGCGAGCCGTCTGCATCAGCCAGGCCGCGGGGTTGTCCGGAATTTTCCCGTAGCGCCAGCTGTCGGCCGCTTTCATGAACGCGTCCTGCATCACGTCTTCCGCCAGCTCCAGGTTGTGCAGCCCGAAGATGCGCGTCAGCACAGCGACCATCTTGCCCGCTTCGTGGCGGAAGAGATGATCGACGAGCCGGTGAACGTTTTCGCTCATGCATGCTAAGTTAGGATCATTCCTGCGCGTCGAGCAACCTTTTCATCAGCTGCGCCGACTGCTGAATCTGCCCCGGCGTCATCGTCGCCATTTTTTCGGGATGATCTTTCGCGGCGTGCGCGAACATCTTTTGCTGCACCTCTTCGTTCGTAGCGCCTGTGGCGACGAAGTTGCAATCGGCGGAGCCGAGGTCTTTACACGATAGCTTTTTCATAATTTTTTTGGAATAGGACCCCGGAGCGTCGGAGTCTATGACTCCGACGCCCAAGGATCATTCAACATACTTTCTACATCTCCATTTTCTGGATCGGCCGCACCTCCACGATGCCGTCGAATTCGAAGATGGGACAGCTCTTCGACATTTCAGTCGCTTCCTTCAGATCGTTCGCGCGAACGATCAGGTAGCCGCCCACCAGCTCTTTGCCTTCGGCGAAAGGTCCGTCGGTCACTACATTTCCGCCCTTGGAAACGGTCGCGCCTTCCAGGGCCAGGGGCTCGCCGGCGATGAATTTTCCTTCGTTGCCCAGCTTTTGCATCCAGGCCATCCATTTCTGCATGTGCGCCTGCGTGGCTTCGGGTGATTGACGTCCCATTTCGGCATTGCCGCCGCGGAAGAGATACATGAATTCTGCCATTGTCTGTAGTTTTTAAAGATTAGTATTTGACGATTGTTTGCTTGAATGACGAATGAGAAATTGCGTTCCGGACAAGATGGTGAAAAAAATTTCGGATGCCGGGTTTCGGATTTATCGCGTGCTCCGCGTTGCGATCCGGCAGGCCGTGCGGCGCATATCCGAAATCCGAGATCGCAAATCCGAAATCACCCGGATCGTGCTTTTGGATTAGGATTCTAAAATTTTTTTCATCCGCTGCAGGTCGCCGTTGACATTCCGCCGCACCATGGGCTTCATGAAAAGTCCCGAGAGGAAACCGTAAAATCCTTTTGCGTTGCCTTCGATGCGGATCGACACGCGCGCGCGCTCTTCGGAAATTTTTTCGATGCGGTAAGTGACCACCATCGGGAAAGGGCTTTTCACCGAACGCATGAGCATCAGCTGATCCGGCACGAAGTCATCGACCTCGAGAATGTAATCGATCGTTTTCCCCATGAAGCCTGCCAGGCGCCGCACCTGCGTGCCTTTGCCCACCGGCCGCGGCGTGAGCAGCTCCGCGCTGCTGATCCCCCCGATCCATTTCGGGTCGTTCGAAGGCTCGAACATGTAAGCCGCCACCGCCGGAGCCGGGCGCGCAATTTCTGTTTCTACGGATACGTCGATAGCCATTTTGGTCGCTTTGTTTCAGTAATGACGATCGAAAAGACGCGATCCGGACAATTACCGGGAAAAATATTTCGGATTTTTGATTTCGGATTTCGGATTTGCGCGCGAACCCATCCCACAGCGCGGAGAAATGTGCGATAAATCCGAAACCCGAAATCAAAAATCCGAAATTAATCCAGGATCGTACTTTTGGACAAGTATGTCCGAAGCGGCTTCTTCCCGTGCTCTTCATTTCCTGAAAAAAGGTTTGCGCCTGCTGCTGCTGGGTTTCCTGCTCTGGCTGCTGCTGCACAGCTTTTTTTTCCAGACGGTGCGCATTCCTTCGGCATCGATGCACAGCACGTACAAGGAAGGCGATTACGTGCTCGTGAACAAACTCGCCGCCGGCGCGCGATTGCCCATCACGCCGCTCTCCCTGCCCGCGAGCGGCGACCGCTGGTTCCTCGACTGGATCCAGCTGCCGTACCTGCGCCTGCCCGGCTACAGCGGCATTCAGCGCAACGACGTGCTCGTGTTCAATTATCCCGTCGAAGATCATTTGCCCGTGGATCAGCGCCAGCTTTACATCAAGCGATGCGTGGCTTTGCCCGGCGACACGCTACAGCTCGTCGCGGGCATCGTGCACGTGAACGGGAAAAAACAGGAGACGCCCGAAGGAATTATTCTTCCCGCAAGGATCGCCGACACGAGCGCATACACGCCGCTGATCTTTCCCAACTACCCGCCCGTCCGCTGGAACACCGATCACTTCGGCCCCGTCCGCATTCCCCGCGCCGGCGACAGCGTGCGGCTCGAGCGCAAAACGCTGCCGCTTTACACCCGCATCATCGAGAAGTACGAGGGACACACGCTGAAGCTTCGCAACGACAGCATCTTCATCGACGGAAAACCCGCGCGGCATTACGTCTTCGAAATGGATTACTACTTCATGCTCGGCGACAACCGGCCCGCCTCCCGCGATTCCCGCTACTGGGGATTTTTGCCGGAAGACCACGTGATCGGCAGAGCGTCGTTCTCCTGGTAACGGTTCGATGTGCGGATTTCAGATGGCAGATAAATGCATAACGTCATCTGCCATCTGGAATCCGCACATCTAAACGGCCGGGAAGAGCAAATAAATTCTATTCTAAGGCGCTGTTTTTCAGTAATCTGATCATTTTCTGCGGCGGGCTAAAATCTGTTCGCCTCCTTGTTTCCGTATTTACACCTTACAAAACTGGGCGACAGCAATCTGAAGATGAACACACCATTCCCAACACTCATGAAAAAAACAACGAAAACGATCCTGAAGGTATCCACGGTGGCCGTTGCAGCGGCAACTTTGGGTTTCTGGGACTCGCAGGAGACGTATGTAGAGGCTTCGAGCCACCGGGAAGCGCCGCTGATCGCGAACGACCCGCTGGCGGACAATACCGATCTCTACGCGTTCCGCAGTCCCGATGACACCAACACGGTGACGATCATCGCCAACTATGTGCCCCTGCAGTTGCCGCAGGGCGGCCCGAACTACGCTTCGTTCGGGGAGAACATCCGCTACGAGATCCACATCGAGAACGACGGCACGGCCGGCGACGATGTCACGTATCGTTTTACGTTCACGAAAGTGAATGAAGATCCGACCACGTTCTTCAACATCCGCCTCGGCCAGGAAAACCTGAAGACGAGCTACACGGCGGAGAAAAGCGTGAACGGCGGTCCGTTCACCACTATCGTTGCCAACGGCACTGTTCCTCCCCCGAACATCGGCCCGCGCTCCATCAGCGATCCCACCGTGGGTCTCGGCGCAGCCAACTATGACGCGCTGATGAACGCCTCGATCGCAACAGCGACTGGCGGCGGCGGTGAGATGATCTACTGCGGTCCCTCCGACGATCCTTTCTTCGTGGATCTCGGCGGCGTGTTCGACCTCGGCCAGACCCGCGCCAATGCCGGCGCGCGCGACGGCGTCGGTCACAAGAACGTGCACACCATCGCCATCAAAGCGCCGATCGCTACGCTGCAGAAGAACGGCAACCCGGTCACCATGGCCGCCAACATCCTCGACAGCGATTACATCATCGGCGTATGGGCTTCTGCCAGCCGTCCCGCGCAGCGCACGCTCAGCAATATGGGCGGCAACCCCAGCGACAGCGGCGCCTGGGTGCAGGTCTCGCGCATCGGCATGCCCCTGACGAACGAAGCGGTCATCCCGCTGGGCATGAAGGATCGCTGGAACTCGCTCACGCCGTATAACGAAGATCCCACGATGGAAGCGTATTTCTGCAACCCCGAGCTCGGCCTCTATATGGACGCGTCGCTCTACGGCAATGCAGTTCCCGCCCTCGCCGCCCTGCGCATCCAGCGCAACTCGCTGCAGGCTTTCGATTTCGGAAACGGACAAGCAGGTCTTTACGGATTGCACGCCACGAACGGCGGTGCAGGCACCGCGCTCGACACGATGCTGTTCGGCAACTACCTGCTTCGCCCGAACGCTCCGCGCTCCGTCGATCTCCTCCCGATCTTCCACACCGGCGTTCCGAATCTCGCACCGTACCATCTCGCTACGGGCAAGAACGGCAACCCGCTCGCGAACGGCAAACCGTTCATCAACAATTTCCTCCCGACGTTCGGCGACATGCTGCGCCTGAACATGGCTGTGCCGGTGACGCCGCGCAACCACCCGCAGTTCAGCTCGCTCGGCATCGTGCAGGCGGCCGTGCTCGGCCTGACCACCGCACCTTATAACACGAACGCGAACATGGAGTGGATCCCCAACATGGACGGATTCCCCAACGGCCGCCGTTTGGAAGACGACGTGACGCGCATCGAGCTGCAGGCCGTTTCCGGCGTTGCGCTCGCAGCCATCGGTCTCTGGTACGACGACTACACCGTCGGCGGACCGAACCCGGTGACCACCGACCTGCTTGACGTGCTGACGTACACCACGGGCATCGAGACGAACGACACGCTGTTCAGGACGAGCTTCCCGTACGTGCAGGCGCCCTGGAGCGGTTATGCCAACCACAGCGGCCAGTAAGCCTTTTTCCAACGTCTAAAAAAGAGATCAAGACATGAACAAGATATCGACAAAGACCATCCTGAAAGTTTCGGTAGTCGCGCTCGCCGCTGCTGCTTTAGGCTTCTGGGAGACGCAAAAAACGAACGCGGAGGCCTCGAGCCACCGGGAGGCGCCGCTGATCGCGAACGACCCGCTGGCCGACAACACCGACCTCTACGCGTTCCGCAGTCCCGACGACACCAACACGGTGACGATCATCGCCAACTACGTTCCGCTGGAGCTGCCGCAGGGCGGACCCAACTACGCGTCGTTCGGCGAGAACATCCGCTACGAAATTCACATCGAGAACGACGGCGTCACCGGTGACGACATCACTTACCGTTTCACCTTCTCGAAAGTGAACCAGGATCCGACCACGTTCTTCAACATCCGTCTCGGCCAGCAGAACCTGATGACGACCTACACGGCGGAGAAGAGCACCGACGGCGGCGCCACATTCACCACGATCGTAAGCAACGGCGTTGTTCCTCCTCCGAACATCGGCCCGCGCTCCATCAGCGATCCTACCGTGGGTCTCGGCGCTGCGAGCTATGACGCGCTCATGAACGCAGCCATCGCAACGGCAACGGGCGGCGGCGGAGAAACGATCTACTGCGGCCCCTCCGACGATCCCTTCTTCGTCGACCTCGGCGGCATTTTCGATCTCGGCCAGACCCGCGCAGGCGGCACCGGCGTGAACGCTCCCGAAGACGGCGTGGCCTGCAAGAATACGCACGCCATCGCGATCAAAGTACCGATCGCTACGCTGCAGAAGAACGGCAATCCCGTCACGATGGCTACCAACATCCTCGACAGCGATTACATCATCGGCGTGTGGGCTTCGGCCAGCCGCCAGCAGATCCGCACGCTCAACGGCAACGGATCGGAATCGTACAGCGGCGCATGGGTGCAGGTCTCGCGCATCGGCATGCCGCTCACGAACGAAGCCGTCATTCCCATCGGCGACAAAGACCGCTGGAATTCGCTCACGCCGTATACGGAAGATCCCGTGATGGAAGCGTACTTCTGCAACCCCGAGCTCGGCCTCTACATGGACGCGTCGCTCTACGGCAACGCTGTTCCCGCGCTCTCCGCCTTGCGCATCCAGCGCAACTCGCTGCAGGCATTCGACTTCGGCAACGGGCAAGCCGGTCTGTATGGATTGCACGCCACGAACGGCGGCGCAGGTACCGCGCTCGACACGAACCTGTTCGGCAATTATCTTCTCCGCCCGAACGCGCCGCGCTCGGTCGATCTTCTGCCGATCTTCCACACGGGCGTGCCGAACCTCGCACCGTATCAGCTCGCTACGGGAAAGAACGGCAACCCGCTCGCCGTCGGAAAACCATTCATCAACAATTTCCTGCCGACGTTCGGCGACATGCTGCGCCTGAACATGGCTGTGCCGGTGACCCCGCGCAACCATCCTGATTTCAGCTCGCTCGGCATTGTTCATGCGGCCGTGCTCGGCCTCACCGTTTCGCCGTACAACACGAACGCCAACCTGGAGTGGATTCCCAACATGGACGGGTTCCCCAACGGCCGCCGTTTGGAAGACGACGTGACGCGCATCGAATTGCAAGCCGTTTCCGGTGTTGCGCTCGCAGCGATCGGCCTGTGGTACGACGACTACACCGTCGGAGGACCGAACCCGGTGACGCAGGACCTGCTCGACGTGCTCACGTACACCACGGGCATCGAGCAGAACGATACGACGCTCAAATCGAGCTTCCCGTACGTCCAGGCGCCCTGGAGCGGTTTCGGCCGCTGCGGCGGTCCCACGCCGATCGTAACCGGCGCGCACGGCATCGGTGTCGGCATTGCCGCGCCCGGCCTCGTGATGGCGCAGAACTATCCGAACCCGGCGAAGGACATGACCACCTTCAAGTATTCGGTCTCTTCCGCCACGCGCGTTACGCTCGAGATCTTCGACCTCAGCGGCAAAAAAGTCGCGACGCTGGTGAACAACGAGCCGAAGCAGGCGGGCACTTACGAAGTGAACTGGAACGTGGAGGCCATGAGCAGCGGCGTGTACATCGCATCGCTGCGCGGAGCCGGCTTCCCGCTGCAATCGCTGAAGGTGACCGTTTCGAAATAAGTTGAAATAAAAAAATCACGGAGGCACGAGCACACGGAGATTCACAGGGAAAATTTTTTCTCCGTGTTGCTCCCTGCACTCAGTGCCTCCGTGATTATATTTGATAGCAGCAACAAATTTTTTGTGCGATGGCGAAGTCGAAAAAAATCCTCTACTCGGTTCTGCTCGGCAGCACCGCGGTGTTTCTCGCGCTGATCTTCATTTTTTCCAGGAAGCAGGAAGATCCCATTCCCACGTTTAAGGAACGCCGCGGGCCGATCGCGCTGGGGGCGGAATGGCTGAACACGAAAAATGCCATCGAAGGATTGCTCGCGCTGCTGCGCCAGAACCCGGACGACCGCGGCGCGATGCTGCAGCTGGCGCAGGCCTACATCCAGGAAGCGCGCGTCACCGGCGATCATGCGTATTACGACAAAGCTTCGCTCGAGCTGCTGAATAAGATCCTGGAAAAAGAGCCCGGCAATTTCGATGCGCTCTGCTGCCAGGCTACCGTGCTGCTGTCGCAGCACCATTTCACCGAAGCGCTGGGCGTGGCGAAGAAAGCGCAGGCGATCAACCAGCACAATGCATTTATCTACGGGCTGCTCTGCGACGCTTACGTGGAGCTCGGCAATTATGAAGATGCCGTGAAGATGGCGGACAAGATGATCTCCATCCGTCCCGACATCCGTTCGTACTCGCGCGTTTCCTACCTCCGCGAAATTCACGGCGACGTGCGCGGTGCGATCGATGCGATGAAGCTGGCCGTTGCCGCCGGTTATCCCGGGCTGGAGCAAACGGCATGGACGCGCATCACGCTGGGCCATCTCTACGAGAACAGCGGCCACCTCGACAGCGCTGAAATGCAGTACCGCCTCGCGCTGGCCGAGCGCCCCGATTATGCTTTCGCCATCGCGGGCCTCGGGCACACCGCCAAGGCGAAAGGCGATTACAAAACAGCCATCATCCAGTACGAAAAAGCGAAGGACATGATCACCGAATATTCCTTCGCCGATGAGCTCACCGACCTGTACGCGCTCGACGGGCAAAAAGACAAGGCGAAAGCTTCCGCCGAAGCGGTGATCGAAATGCTGGGCCCCGGCAGCGGCGACGAAGATGAAGAAGGCCACGGCCATTATGCCGATCGTGAATTGGCCTACGCCTACATCAAAGCCGGCGACCTCGACAAAGCGCTCGAGCACGCGAAGACCGAATACGCGCGCCGCCCGAACAACATCGACATCTGCGAAACGATGGCCTGGGTGCATTACAAGCGCGGTGAATTTTCCGAAGCCGGCAAGCACATCACGAACGCCCTGCGCACCGGCGCGCAAACGCCCACGCTGCTCTGCCGCGCAGGACTGATCAAAAGCAAAGCCGGCGATCCCGCTGCAGGCGCGGCCCTGGTGAAAAAAGCCGTCGAAATGAATCCCTTCATCGATCCCGAGCTGAAGAAGGAAGCCCTGCCGTATCTTGGCGTTCGGTAAATGATCGGACAACATTCCCAACCCGGCAGGAGAAAAATTTTTCTCGCAGCGTTCCTTATGCTGCTGGCTCTTCTTTCGCCCGCACCTTCAGACGCGCATCCGCAAGGCATCGACCTCAGCGGCATGTCGGAGACGGAAGTCGCGTTCGTGTACCTGCAGATGGGTTTCCTGCACATCCTCCCGCTGGGCCTCGATCACATCCTATTCGTGCTCTGCATTTTTTTGCTGAACCCGCGCCTGAAGCCTGTTATCTGGCAGGCCACGACGTTCACCGTCGCGCATTCCATCACGCTGGGGCTGGCGATGTACGGCGTCATCTCGCCGCCCGCGCACATCATCGAACCCGTCATCGCGCTCTCCATTTTTTACGTGGCCGTGGAGAACATGATCGTCGAAACGCTGAAGCCTTCGCGCCTCATCGTGGTCTTTTTCTTCGGCCTCATCCACGGCATGGGCTTCGCCGGCGCGCTGGGCGAACTGGGTCTGCCCGACGATGCGTTCGTGTCCGCGCTCATCACCTTCAACATCGGCGTGGAATTGGGACAGATCGCCGTCATCCTCATCGCCTGGCTCGCCGTTGGGATCTGGTTCTCGAAAAAACCCTGGTACCACAAGCGCGTGGTCATTCCCATCTCGGCAGTGATTGCGGCTATCGCCTTGTACTGGACGATCGAGCGCATCTTTTTTAGCGCTTAGCCCTTAGCTCTTAGCACTTAGCTCTTAGAACTTAGCACTTGGTTTTTCCAGCCGATTATTCGGCCACACCCTTAATGCTGGTAGGCCGCGCGGCAGAACTAAGCGCTAAGTTCTAAGAGCTAAGTGCTTAATTTCGGCGCTCATTCGGCCTACCTTAAATGTTAGTGGCCTGTGCGGCAGCACTAAGAGCTAAGCGCTAAGTTCTAAGCGCTTTTAACAAATCCACCTGCTACCACTTTCTCGTATATGCCGGAACAGGCATGAAAAAGCTGTCCTACATCCTGCTTTTCTGCTACGCGTTGGCCCTCTTCCGCCCGCTCGTACCCGCGATCGCCGACGGCATTGCGCACGCCTTCTGGAAAATGGAGCACATGGCCACGGTGCATTACGAGAACGGCAGCTTCCACGTGCACAAGGAGATCAAAGAAGCCGCGGGCGATGAAGATCCTTCGAAGACGAACAAACGCGCAGCCGCCGACCAGGGCGCCGCTTCGCACCTGGCCCCGCAGCACAGCGAAATTTTAGCTCCAGTGATCTTCCCGCCCCCTTGCTGGACGGTCGCGAGCGAAAAAATTCCCTCCCGCATTTCCCTGCAAATTCCCACGCCTCCGCCCTGGCAGGGCTGAACGAAATTTTTCCGGTGAAGAATTTTCGATCGCGCTGCGTTCGCGTGCAGCCTGTCCATTCGTTCAGCTTTAATTCCTATTGCCATGATTCTGCATTTCAGGAAGACGGCGCTTGCCGTTGCCGCCTTGCTTTTCGCGGGTATCGCTTTTGCGCAAAGCGCAAGCATTAAAGGAACCGTTTCGGATTCCGCGGGACAAGCCCTGCCGGGCATCAGCGTCACGCTGCAGCCGGGCCGTTCGATCGTAACGGATGTGTTGGGAAATTTCATCTTCGACGGCCTGCAAGCCGGAAGCTACGATCTCACCTTTTACGGCCTGGGCTACAAAGCCGCAACGAAAAGCATCACGCTGAATGCCGGCGAGCGCAAAACGCTGAGCCTGCAGCTGCGCGCGCAGCTGCTCAACATCGAAGAAGTGACCATCACCGGCAGCAAGGACATCAGCCAGTCCATGACGCTCATCAACGAAGTGGACAAGGAGCTGCGCCCGACGAACTCGGCACAGGATCTTCTTCGTCTTGTGCCGGGTTTATTCATCGCGCAGCACGCGGGCGGCGGAAAAGCGGAACAAATTTTTCTCCGCGGTTTCGACAGCGACCACGGCACCGATTTTTTCGTTTCCATCGACGGCATGCCGGTGAACATGGTCTCGCATGCGCACGGGCAGGGCTACGCCGATTTTCATTTCGTGATCCCGGAAGTGGTGGAAAACCTCCGCGTGTACAAAGGCCCGTATTCCGCGCGCTTCGGCAATTTCGCCACTTCGGGCGCGGGCGAATTTTCTTCGCGCAACTCGATCGACAACAGCTCCATCAAGGTCGAGTACGGGCAATTCGATACGTACCGCGCGGTGGCCTTGGTCGATCTGCTGGGAGAGAAGCATTTGTTCTCGAAGCAGAAAGAGAATGCGTACATCGCTGCGGAATACGTGTACAGCAATTCATACTTCGACAGCCCGCAGCATTTCCAGCGCTACAATATTTTCGGAAAATACCACGGCCGCCTCAACGACCGCACCTCGCTCAGCTTCAGCGCCTCGACCTTCGACGCGGGCTGGTACGCGTCCGGGCAAATCCCCACGCGCGCCGTGAAGGAAAAGCTGATCAACCGCTTCGGCAGCATCGACGATACGGAAGGCGGCAGCACCTCGCGCTCCAACGCCAACCTGCAGATCGCTTCTGCGCTGCGCAACGGCGGACAGATCAAAAATCAATTCTACTACAGCCATTACCGCTTCGATCTCTTCTCCAACTTCACTTTTTTCCTGAACGATTCCGTCAACGGCGACGGCATCAACCAGACGGAGAACGGCCGGAACATTTACGGTTACGCCGGCACGTTTGAAAAATACCATCGGCTCGGCCGCAAGCCCTTGAAAACCCAGGCAGGCATCGGCATGCGCGTGGACGAAGGCGCGATCGCCCTGAAGCATTCCATCGGCCGCGAAGTGCGCGACACGATCGTCTCCGGCGATCTGCTCGAGCAAAACGCGAACGCCTGGATCGACGAGACGCTGGAGCTGACGGAGAAATTTTCCATCAACGCGGGCCTGCGCTTCGATCATTTTTATTTCAGCTTCAAGGATCACCTGAGCGATCCGACAGTTTTCGGATCGCTCACAGGCACGGCCGGCCGGTCGCGCGTCAGCCCGAAGCTGAATTTCACGTACAACGCGGGCGCCGCCGTCCAGCTTTACCTGCGCAGCGGCATCGGCTTCCATTCGAACGATACCCGCTCGGTGGTGTCCGGCGAAACGGGCAACAGTCTTCCCCGCGCCTACGGCGCGGAAACGGGCAGCACGTTCAAGCTCGGCAAAAGGATCATCGTCAACGCCGCGCTCTGGGCGCTCGATCTCGAAAACGAATTGGTGTACGTGGGCGATGAAGGCGTGGTGGAGATCAGCGGCGCTTCGCGCCGCCTGGGAACCGATCTTTCGCTGCGCGTGCAGCTCGCCAAAAACGTTTTTGCAGACGCCGACCTGAATTACAATTACGGCCGTTTCCTCGATCTGCCCGAAGGCGAAAATTTTATTCCCCTCGCGCCCGACCTGACAAGCACCGGCGGCATCACGCTGAAAAGTGAAACGGGCTTCAGCGGCAGCGTACGTTACCGTTTTGTAGATTCGCGCCCCGCGAACGAAAACAACACCGTGCAGGCCGAAGGCTATTGCCTGCTCGACGCCGTGGTGAATTACCAGTGGAAACGTTTTCGTTTCGGCGTGACGGCGGAAAACCTGCTGAATGCTGAATGGAACGAAGCGCAGTTCGATACGGAAAGCCGCCTGCTGCACGAAGCTGCGCCTGTGAGCGAATTGCATTACACGCCGGGCTCGCCGCTTTTCGTGAAAGGCAATGTGTCGTTCAGCTTCTAAACGATCCTATTTGACAGTGACTGGAACAATGAGCATTGAACAGGGAATATTGAATGCCGAAGTCAATTCCAATGGGAGCTTCGATGTTCATTATTCCGTGTTCGGCGTTCGTTATTGGATATAAGCAAACGCTCTTTTATTCTTCATCGAGATCTGCCGCCGGCGTGCTGCGCCGCGAGTAATCGCTGGACAGGCGGGCCGGTTCCCTGGTGAAAACCGGGCGCATGAATTTCAGGCGCGGACGTACCGGCAGCACCTGGCGCGGCTGTTTTGTTTTTTGCTCTTTCATTTTTCTGTGTTTTGTGCCGGGCGTTCAAAGCCGGGCGTATTTTTCCTGCGCCGGAACAGGCGCATCACGTTCAGGCTGCGCAGCGAGAACTTTTTTCCTTCGGCTTCCTGCTCCATCTGGTAGCAGATGGCGTCGAAGATGACCGAGCTGGGTTTCATCAGCCGCCTCATCGTAGATTTTTCTTCTTTCATCGGGTTTCGTTTTTCTAACGGATCACTCTTTCATTTAATAGATCGCAACGTGCAGCCGGCCGTCGGCGCCGATCCAGGCGCGGTGCATGCGCGGACTGTTGAACGCGATGCCGATGTTGCCTTTCGGATCGATCGCGACTACACCCAGGTCGCCTTCGATGCCGGAATTTTTTTCATGCACCACGTGATCGCAGATTTCCTGGATGCTCTTCCCCGTGTATTCGATCATCGCCGAGATCGAATGCGCGACCGTGCTGCGGATAATGTATTCCCCGTCGCCCGTGGCTGATACCGCGCAGGTCTTGTTGTTCGCATAATAGCCCGAGCCGATCATGCAGCTGTCGCCGATGCGCCCCGACAGGCAGCCGGGCGTTCCTCCCGAAGAGCAGGCGGCTGCTATGTTCCCCTTTTTGTCGAGCGCGACGGCGCCGGTGGTGCCGTGCATTTTCTTCTTCAGCAATTCCAGCAGCGAGCCTTTTGAAGATTCTTCGAGAAATTTATCGTACTGGTGATTTGTCGCGAAGTAGGCGAAGGGCCGCAGCTCCAGCTTTTTCTCCCGCGCCAGCTTCAGCGCGCCGTCTGCGCCGAGAAAAGCCTGGTCGGTATGCTCGAGGATTGTTTTCGCCAGGCGGATCGGGTTCTTCACGCTTTCCAGCATCGCCACCGCGCCGGAGCGAAGGTCTTTTCCTTCCATGATCGCCGCGTCCATCTGCACTTTCGCTTCTTCGTTCAGCGCCGAGCCGCGCCCCGCGTTGAACAGGTAATTGTCTTCCAGCGCCATCACGGCCGCTTCCACCGCATCGAGCGCGGAGCCGCCGCGTTTCAAAACATTATAGCCGGCTTCCGCCGACTCGCGCAGGCCCGCTTCGTATTCCGCGATGCGCAGCCGGATGAACGGCTCATCGGCTCCTGCTCCCCCGTGTATGGCAATAGCGAACGGCTGCATATTAATTTTTGTTGTTCGAATCGTTCTGTATCTCGCGCTCCAGCTCCACGCGCGCGCGCGGCAGCGCATACGGATGATTTTCGCGGATGTACGTGATCAGCTTCTCGCGGATCTGGCATTCCAGGTCCCAGGCGTCGTCGGAGTTGCGTGCGCTCATCGTGGCGCGCACCTCGATCGTTCTTTCATCGGCGCCCGTCACCAGGAACCCGCTTTTCTGCCCGTCCCACAGCTCCGAGGTT
>Ga0196978_1000959_pt1 | contig 13804 bp, 8 predicted proteins | sample S3v_2013CmetaG_FD_155491 | JGI IMG/M metagenome (GOLD analysis project Ga0196978, IMG submission 155491) | Soil microbial communities from Anza Borrego desert, Southern California, United States - S3+v_20-13C | ecosystem: Environmental > Terrestrial > Soil > Desert | place: USA: California... | reverse complement strand
AGCCCAGGTCTGCGTCGATCCGGCCGGCAACGGCTGCGAGACGACCATCCAGGCCGGCATCGATGCCGCCGCTGCCGGCCAGACCGTCACTGTCGCACCGGGACGGTACCAAGAGCTGGTGACCATACCGGCAGCCAAGGCCGGCCTGAGGCTGAACGCCTCCGGCGCAATCCTCGACAACACCGTTCAGGGCAACGAGGAAATCGCCGCCATCCAGGTACTGGCCAACGACGTGACCATCGCCGGGCTGCGCATCCGCAACGGCGACACCGGAATCATCGTCGGTGACGACGACCTCATCATTCCGAGCGGATTGACGCTTCGCGGAGTCGCCGTCGAAGCCACGGCCTACACGTGCGTGGAGATCCACGGAGCCGACGATGTCGCCATCGACGGCAGCACGTTCGCGTCGTGCCGCAGAAGGGCCATCGACGCATCCAGCGGCCCGGATTTCGAAGGCTCCGACGGCGTTGCTGTCACCAAGAGCACGTTCCGCATCTGCGGCAGTGGCTGCATCGAGATCGACGGCGACGATGCAATCGTGAGCGCAAACAAGATCCAGCAGTCGGTGGGCGACGGCATCGCCGTCAACGGCAACGACGCCAGGGTCGAGAAGAACAAGGTGGCGAGCGGCAACGGCGGCATCGACGTGCGCGGCGCCTCTCCCTCGATCGTCAAGAACAAGGTCACGTATGCCATCGGCACTGCCATCGAGGCCGGTTGCGACGCGGCGTGTGCGGCCGGCGAGGGCGTCGTCGGCAACAAGGTGAAGTACACCGGCGACGACGACAACGGGTTCTTCATCCGAGGCGACGAGGCCGGTCTGATAGTGGAGAAGAACTCCGTCGACAGCGCGATGGGCGACGGCTTTTTTGTTTTCGGCACCGGCGTCGTCCTGACCGTGAACAAGGCGACCAACAACGGCGGCGACACGTTCGAGAGCGGTTTCGACATCCTCGGCTCCGACCATGTTCTGACCGGCAATACGGCCTCGGGCAACGCCAACGACGGCTTCCACGTCCGCGGCGACGGTCACGTCCTGACCGACAACGAGTCCTCGGGCAACTACGGCGACGGCTTCGACGTGGACGACTACAACAGCGAGCCTTCCCCGGTCGACATCACGCTCAGCGGGAATACCGCCACGGACAACGTCGGCCACGGCTTCGCGCTGGCGACGGATCCGGGCAACCTCGACCCGATCGACGTCACCTACACGGGCAACGCGGCCGACGGCAATCGCGCCAGCTTCTGCGACAGCGCCACGGCGGGGGCTCCTACCGACGGCGGCGGCAACTCGTTCACGATCGTCGCCGCAGGTCCGTGCGAGGTCGACCGGGACTGAGGCCGGGCTCGGGTTCAGCACATCGGCACGACCGCGGCTGCCGCCGTCTTCGGGCGGTACGCCTGCGCGACGCAGTCCACTTTCAGTCGACCGGTGCGCGCAGCCAGTGCGTTTCGTCGCGGGGCGTTCACGACATGGTCGGGAACGTATCGGAGTGGTTTGCCCACTGGGGCGATTGCAACGACGTCATGTGCGGCCCCGTCAGCACGCACAGACGGCTGGCGGTACGCACCGGCGCTCGCGGCCGCGTACGATCGTCTGGCCGCTATGCGCCAGTCGGGAACAATTGGTCGACCACGGTATCGACCTTGGACTCGGTAGATTCATAGATTCGCGTGGTCAGGGCGAAGCCGGCCTTGGGTGCATCGTAGAGGGCATTGCCCGACCGACCGGCCTTCGCGATAGACGACGATCGTGGCGTCCGACATGTAAGGCTCGAAGTCCCACGACCAGCGGGCGTAATAGGTCGCAAGCAGTGGGCCGCTTCGGGAGCCGTACCGGGCGGCATCGCTCTCGCGCACCGCCCCCTTCCATCAGAGCGAAACGTGACATACGCAGGCGCTGCGTCTGGCCAGCACGTTGCTCTCATGTCCAATCGTCTCCCGACCCGTCCGCTGGCAAGCTTGATACCCCCCGCTGTCATCACGTCGCTGCTGTTCACCCTTCTTGCGACTGCGATTGAGCCGTGGGCGCAGGCGCATGCCTGCGAGTCGCCGGGCAACGTGCCCGCTTCGGTCGATCGCAGGAACGAGCGTGAGGTCGCAGCCGCGCTGAAGAAGAACGGCGGCCCATCCCGGCTTGGGCCGCGCGCCCTGCCCCCGGAGATCGCCGGCCAGTGGCAGCTGGTTGCTGGCGACAGCGAGATTCTCTCCGTGCACGCGGCGCTGCTGCCTACGGGCAAGGTCCTGTACATGGCCGGCTCGGGCAACGACCACAATTATCGTTCAGGCATCAACGAGGCGCGCCTCTTCGATCCGCACACGCAGGCGGTATCGGGATGGCCGGATTTTCCTGGCGCAAGGATTCCTGCCGGCGATCCGCCCACGCTGCACGACAACGACGTCTTCTGCGCCGGCCACAGCCACCTGCCCGATGGGCGCCTGCTCGTCGTCGGCGGAAACCTCGAGTATCCGACCGGCTGGGTGCACCGCACGCCCGGAGTTGCCGCCGACCTGTTGCACGGTGCGGGCGAATTCGACCATCCGCTTCCCTACGACAATCCGGAGGTCGAGCGCCCGGCCTGTCACGGCTTTCTGGGCCTGCGAGATTCCTTTCTGTTCGATGCGGCAACCAGCGCGTGGACGCGCGGCCCCAAGATGACGCGAGGGCGCTGGTATCCGACCACGCTGGCACTGCGCGATGGCCGCGTGCTGGCCATCAACGGTTTCGACGACGTTGGGCGTACGGGCTGCCGTGCCGTCGGCAATCGCACCGTCGAGCTGTTCGATCCGCAAAGCGAGAGCTGGGGCGCTCCCATCTATTACCCGCCAGCCTGGCCCGACGATCGCTATCCCTATCTGCACCTGCTGCCTAGCGGGCAGGTGTTCTATGCCGGACCATCAGCCGCCACGCGCGCCTTCGAGCCGGAAACACTGACGACCGTTGGAAGCGTCTACGCGGCATCGCGCGGCTACCGCGATTACGGCAGCTCCACTCTGCTGCCGCTGCGACCGCAGCAGGCCTACCGGGCACGCGTGCTCAACGCCGGCGGCGTGCAGCTGTTCGGCCAGGTTCCGACCCAGGCTGCGGAGATCATCGACCTGTCACAGCCCGCGCCCGCCTGGCAGAGCGCCGCGCCCATGCTGTATGCACGCGTGGATGCGCCGAGCGTCCTGCTGCCCGACGGCAAGCTGCTGGTCATCGGCGGCAGCGCCATTCGCGAGACGATGGGCCAGGGAGTCCTGGAAGCCGAGACGTTCGATCCCGATGCCAACTCGTGGGCATCGGCGGGATCTTCATCGGTGGAGCGGCACTACCACTCGGTGGCCCTGCTGCTGCCCGATGCCACGGTGTGGGTAAGCGGCGGCAACCCTCGCCGTTCTTCCGATGTCGGTCCCGATCCCGACGTCGCCACCGGTCCCTGCAGTGCCGGCGAGCCGTGCCATCCCGATCCATTCGACGGCCACGGCAACAACGAGCTGCGCATGGAGATCTACAGCCCGGCCTATCTCTTTGCCGGCCCGCGGCCGCAGATCGCATCGGCCGATGAGTCGGCGGCCTACGGCGGCATTCTGACGGTGACGATGACGACCGCTCAGGAAGCGGCATCGGTCGATCATGCGGTCCTGGTGCGTCTTGGCTCGAGCACGCACGCGCGCAACATGGATCAGCGTCTGGTCGAGCTGGTTGCCGTTGCGCGCCCGGGCGCGGCGGGGACGACACTGAGTTTTGCCGCACCACCGCATGCCGCGCTGGCGCCACCGGGCTACTACATGCTGTTCCTGCTGAGCGCGCAGGGCGTGCCCTCGACGGCGCGCTTCGTGCGCCTGCGCAGTGCGAGCGATTGCGATGCCTTCGCCGACCTTGACGGCGACGGCATCGGCGACGCATGCGACGACGCCGACTCGGCGATCACCATCGACCGCGTCTCGCTTGCGATGCGGGACGCTGCCGCCGTGGGCCGCGTGCGTGTGGCGGGAATCGCAGCGGGCCCTCTCGACACCAGCGCAGGCCTGGCCATTCGCGTCCAGGACGGCATGACCCTGGACGTCGCAGCCGCACTGTCACCGCAGGAGTGCGCTCCGTGCGGCCACAGCTGCCGGCGCTGCCGGAGCGAGAACGGAGCCGTGCGGGTCAAGCTGCGCACCGACGCTGGTGGCACGCGATTCGTCGCAAGGATGCAGGACGTTGCCGTATCGCCGATCTCCGGCGCCAGGATCTACGTTACGCTGACGACGGCGCCTGCGCTGGCCGTGCAAGGCATCGACGCTCGCGGCCAGAGCGAAGAGTGCACGCTTCGCTCCCAGGCCGTGACCTGTCGCTGAACGACCGCTGAACAACGCCTCGAATCGTCGGCAACCTGGTGCTTCGCGAATCAGCCCAGCGCAGGCCGCTCGCAGCTCTGCCACGCGCGCTCCGAGCGCACGCAGGACTCAGGCCAGCTGAGCCAGGGACAGCCGCGCCGGCAGGAGCTCGCGCGTCAGCGGATGGAGCATGAGACGGAGCGTCTCGAGAGTGACGGCGCCCAGGATGGCTTCATCACCCGCTTCACCCAGGATGACCGGCGAGGTGGCCGAGCGGCCCAGCAGCTCGAAGCGGCATTCGGAGATCCCTCGACGGATCGTCGTTCCATCGGCAAGCACGAACTCCTCGGTGGCCGAAGGTGTCAGACCGAGGCTTTGCCAGACGCCTTGGGGAAGCACGGAGTAGATGGCACCGGAGTCGACGATCAGTCGCACGCGCTGCTCCTCGTCACCGGCCCCTGCGGCCCGGACCGTTGCCACGACGTACGTCATGCCCATGAGCGAGCAATTAGCATGACGCCGAGCTGGTGGCATCCGGTCGTTCCCTGTTCATGACAGACGCGTCATTGGCCCGCTCTCGATAACCCGCGGGCAACCCGCACGAGCGCGGTGCGCGGCTGCCGCTGTTGACCGCCTGGCCTGCCAACACTAAGTCGGCGCTCCTGCCTCGAGCTGCGAGGCCCGAATCCGCGATGCACGACGCCACCGTCACGCCCAGCCGTCCCTCGTTCTCCGAGCTCGTACGAAGCGGCTGCGAGGAATACGTGCTGCAAGGGATCGGGCTGCCGATGGCGGCCTACGTCTTCCATGCCGTCAAGCTGGCGCTGGTCGTCGCCGCGTGGATGTACTTCTGCAGCTTCACGCCGGGACTCGGCTCACCGTGGGAGATCGGCTCGTGGTGGGACGAAGGCGTCGCGTTTCAGAAGGCGTTTCTGTGGGGATGCCTGGTCGAGGTGCTCGGTTTCGGCTGCATGAGCGGACCGCTCGGCTTTCGCGTCATGCCGCCGTTCACCGCGTTCCTGCACTTCCTTCGCCCGGGAACCACCAAGCTTCCGCCGTGGCCGAGCCTGCCGCTCTTCGGCGGTCATACGCGCACCTGGCTCGACGTGGCCCTGTACGCAGCGTTCGTAGCATCGCTGCTGCGCGCACTGGTCTCGCCCGCCATCGATGCGAGCGTACTGGTGCCGCTGCTGGTCCTGCTGCCGCTGTGCGCGCTTTGCGACAGGACCATCGTGCTGGCCGCGCGCTTCGAGCATCACTTCTCGATGATCGTCTGCTTCGCGCTTGCGGGGAACTGGATCGCCGCCTGCAAGGCAGTGCAGCTTGCCGTGTGGTTCTGGGCCGGCGTCTCCAAGCTGACGGTGGCGTTCGGCTACGTGATCCCGGTGATGTCCGCCAACAATCCGTTCCTGCGCAGCCCGTCGCTGCGCCGAAGGATGTTCGTCGACTACCCGGGCGACTTGACGCCCTCGACGCTCGGCAAGATCATGGCGCACGCAGGAACGTTCCTGGAGTTCGCTGCGCCCATCACGCTGCTGTTCGTCACCGAGCCGGGACCGCTTCAGGCGCTCGGGATCTTCTTCGTGTTCATGCTGCACGGCTTCATCCTGAGCAACGTTCCGGCCGGCGCCGTCTTCGAGTGGAACGTGCTGAGCATCTACGCGGCGCTGTTCCTGTTCGTCGGCCATCCGCAGGTCCGCATCGCCGAGATCGGCTCCTTCCCGCTGAGCCTCTATCTGGCGATCATCCTGGTGGCGGTGCCGCTCCTTGGCAGCTTCGTGCCCAAACGCGTCTCGTTCCTGCTGGCGATGCGCTACTACGCCGGCAACTGGGCCTGGAGCGCGTGGATGTTTCGCGGCGACAGCCAAAAGAAGCTCGACGTGCTCAGGCGCGCGGCGCCGCTGCTGAAGCAGCAGCTCGAGCAGTACTCGCCTGCCGATGCCGCCGGCATGGACTCGCGCGGCACCGCGTTCCGCTCCCTGCATCTTCAGGGCCGTGCCCTTGGCCTGCTGCTTCCTCGCGTGCTCGGCGGACGGCCCTTCGAGGAGTACCGCTACTACGACGGCGAGATCATCGCGGCCTCGGTGCTCGGCTGGAACTTCGGCGAGGGACACCTGTCGGGCGAGAAGCTGCTGGCGGCCGTGCAGTCGCAGTGCGGCTTCGAGGAAGGCGAGCTGCGCGTGCTGACGGTCGAGTCGCAGCCGCTGTTCGGCTCGGCGCTCGAATGGCACATCTACGACGCCCGCGGCGGCCACCTCGAGGGCGGGCACGTCACCCTCGCGGAGCTCGAGCGGCGGGCGCCGTGGGACTACGGCGTCTGAGGCTGCGACTCAGCGCTTGGCCTTGAACTGCTGGCCCTCGTCGGTGACGACCTCGCTCAGCGTGACGCTGAAGCAGGTTCCGTTGCCGTGCAAGCCGGCGCAGAGCTGGCGGGCATGCCTGTTTCAAGGGCCCGCGCAGCCGCTGTCAGCGACCACGACATCGGTCGCGGCCGCAGCATCTCCATTTCGGTATTCCGGATGGCAATAGGAATCGCCCCGCGCGGCTGTTTAGTCCTGGGCCAGGTTCCTACCCCTCCATAAGATGCTGCGGTGACGCTCCGCGTATGGGGCGTCGGCGAGCCGATCATGCCAGGACTTCTGACTCTTCTGTGGACCATCAGCCCGCGCGAGCTGCGTTCGCATCCTGCGCGGGTGGCTCTCGTCATCGGATCGGTGGCCACCGGCGTCGCGCTGCTGACGGCGATGCGGGTAGCCACCGACAGCATCGTCGCCGGCTACATGGCCGACCTGGGGCGCCTGGCCGGCAAGGCCGAGCTTCAGGTGACGATCGGAACGGGCGAGGCAGGCTTTTCCGAGGACGTGCTGCAGACGGTCCGCGCCGTGCCGCAGGTTCGGCAGGCCGCCGCGCTGGTACGCGGTGCCATCACGTTCGCGGATCGGCCTGAGGAGACGTTCGAGCTCTTCGGCGTGGACGTCATGCAGAAAGACGTCCTGGACCTCTACGGCGTCGAGGTGCTGTCGCGGACCGCCGACGACTTCACGATCGTCAACGATCCGCGCGCCGTCTTTTTTCCCGAGCCCGTGGCGCGAGCGCGCGGCCTCACGTTGGAAAGCACCGTCGTGCTCACCGGAGTCGACGGAACACACGAATACACGGTGCGCGGCATCTTCGCGCCCAAGGGTCTCCCAGAGGCGTTCGGCGGCAAGGTGCTGTCGATGTATCTGCCGGCTGCGCAGCCGGTGGCGGGCAAGCGCGGAGACCTCGACGTATCGCTGATCGACCAGATCGACGTACGTATCGCCGACGGCGTGTCGCTGGACGGCGCCAAAGCCGCTCTCGAGCACGCTCTCCCCGACGGTCTGGTCGTCGCCGAACCGGCGCAGCGCCGCATTCTCGGCGGCCAGGTGGTCGAAGGTCTGCGCGCAACCCTCGTTGGCATGAGCACGATGGCGTTGCTGGCCTCGATCTTCATCGTGTACGCGTCGATGACCACGATGGTGCGACAGAGAACCGTACACATGGCGACGCTACTGACCCTGGGCGCGCAGGCCTCTACGCTCGTGCGAACCATGATCGCGGAGGCCGCCATCCTTGGCGCGATCGGATCTGTGGTCGGTGTTGCCATCGGTCTGCTGCTTGCGGACTTCGTCGTCACCGACGTCGCCTCGGGCATGAGCTTGAACTACTCCATCGCATTCGACAGCCCGGCTCGGACCCTCGACCCGTTCGTACTCTTCGTCGTGCATCCTCTCGGTGGCATGGTCACGGCAGCCGCTTCCGCACTGCTGCCCGCACGGGCACTGTACAGACTCGATCCGCTGGTTCTGCAACGCGGTACGGCTGCAGCCGCAGTCACCTCGCTTCCGCTGCTTCCCATACTCGCGATCGGCCTGACCTCCATCGTCCTCGGTGGCGTCGGCATCTGGCACGGGATCCGTACCGTGTCTTCGCTGTGGTGTACGCTCGGCGGAGTAGCGACGATCATCGGCAGCGTGCTGGCGCTGGCGCCGCTGCTTCCATGGTTGTGGAAAGCGTCCAGGGTACCGCTCTCGAGGCTCGGCGGCGTCACCGCACAGCTGGCTGCGGAGAACCTGCGGCGTAGTAGCGATCGCAGCCTCGTCACCGCATGTGCCGTGGCGCTGTCCATCGCCGTCGCGATCGGAGCGAGCAGCCTGGTCGTGAGCTTCCGGTCCTCGGTTGCCCAATGGTACGGCTTTTCCGGCGATGCACTGGTCTCGGCTCGCGCCAGCGGCGGCGGATGGCTGCCGGCGCCCGTAAGCGGCGAGATCGCATCCTCCCTGGCAGGATTGACCTCGGTGGACAGCGTCGACGTCCTGCGCGTAGCTCAGGGTCAGCTGTTTCGCGGTCAGAGGATCGCCGTCGCGGCGCTCAGCCACGGGATGCTCGACAGTGCAATACGGCTGGCGCCGCGGCAGCCGGCAGGGGGCGTCGAAACTGCCGCCCGACGGATCACCGATGGCAGCGGCGCCGCAGTTTCCGAGAACTTCGTTCGACATTTCGACGTTCAGGTCGGCGATCGAATCGACCTGTCGACTCCCACCGGTCCGCTGACGCTGCCGGTGGTTGCCGTCGTCTCGGACTACACGTCCGACAAAGGGTCCGTCGTCATTTCCCGCCAGCTCTACCAGAGGCGATGGAACGATTCGCTGGTCACCTACTATTCCATTCGGCTGGAACAGGATGCCGACATCGACCAGCTGCGAAAGGAGGTAGCACGCGTCGTCGGAACGACCCATGCGCTTTCGGTTCTGGAGACGCGCGAGATGATCGCGCGCGTCGACAAGCTCATCGGGCAGGCCTTTGCCGACATCGATACGATCAAGCTATTGGTCATTTTCCTGGCCGTCGTCGGCATCGGAGACCTCATGGCCTCCTACGTCCTGGACCGCCGCCGGGAAATGGCTCTGCTTCGTCTGGCAGGCGCCTTCGACTCGACGATCACCAAGACGATGGCCGTCGAAGCGGCCTGCATCGGGATTGCGGCGGCGCTGCTCGGGATGGCGATCGGGGCGGTATCGGCATGGGTGTGGGTGAGCTTCAACTATCCGATCATCGTCGGATATGTGCTCGTGCCGCATTTCGCCTGGGATAGCGCGGCGATCTGTCTCGTGCTAGCCGTTGCGTCGGCCGCTCTGGCGGGAGTGGCGGCCGCACGCTTCGCGCTTCTGCAGCCTGCCCTGGAAGGCGTGCGATATGAGTAGACGACGATGCCAGCGCACCAACGGCAACGACCTCCGGCATGAAGAGCGAGCAAAACGTCCGCATTCTCGGTATCGGCTCTTGCCTGCCACAGCGCGTGGTCGACAACGCCGAGATCGAACGCTTGACCGGCATTCCAGCCGCTCACGTCGCGGAGTTGTTCGAGATCCAGGAGCGTCGTTGGGTTCGCAAGCCCGACTCGGCCGAGCCTGCCGCCGGTCAATCCTGCAGCGATCTCGCAGCGAGTGCAGCACGCGCGGCCGTCGCTGACGCCGGCCTTTCCCTGGACGACATCGACCTGCTGATCGCCGTCACCACGACGCCCGACTACATCAATCCGACCTTCGACCATGTCGTCGCCACCAAGCTGGGGCTCAAAGGCGCCCTCGCCTTCAGCGTGCATGCACCATGCACTGGCCTTTTCCGCGGCAGCATGCTCGCCGAGAGCATGCTGCGCAGCGGGCGCGCCAAGACGGCGCTGGTCGTCGCGGCCGACACCATCTCGCCGTTTTTTCAGTTTGGCGAAACCGTCCCTCGCGATCACCGCATGAGCACGGCCTTGTACGCTGACGGTGCCGGGGCATGGGTCATGGGAGGTCCTGGCGGTGGGGGAGCAGAGGTGCTCGGTATTCATCTCACGTCCAACGCGTCCGAGGACGTACCGGGAATCCTGTTCCGCGGACTGATGTCCGAAACGCCGCCATCATCGGAGCAGATGAGAACGCTTGGCTATCTCGGATACCACGACTTTCGGCGAGTGCTGCGCAAGGGCGGAGAACTTGCGGCCCATGCCGCGCGAGTGGTCATGGAGGAGGCGGGTGTTGCCCAGCGTGACGTCAGATTCTTCGTGACGCACCAGGCAACGGGGAACCTTCACCGGATCGCCGCATCGCATGGCCTGCCCGCGGAGCGTCTGCCCGTGAACATCCACAAAGTAGGGAACACGATATCGGCGTCGATCCTGATCCTGCTGGACGAGATCAAGCGTGCCGGACGTCTGGACGGCGGAGATCTGCTGATCCTCCACACCGCAGAGAGCTCGAGCTGGAGCTACGCCGGCATGGCGCTGCGCTGGTAGGACGCACGGCTCACGCCGCGTTGCTGTTCAACGAAATATCCTCGGTCACCTGACCGTCGCTCATCCGTACGATCCGATCACAGAAAGATCCCCACACCGGATCGTGCGTCACGACCAGGGTCGTGACGTGGACCTGCTCGTTGATGTCACGCAGGAGTTCGATGATCTGCCGGCCGTTGACCGAGTCGAGGTTGCCCGTGGGCTCATCGGCCAGGATGACGGAGGGAGAGATGGCAAGAGCACGAGCGATGGCGACCCGCTGCATCTCGCCACCGGACAGATCCGTGGCCTGGTGGGCGCGCCGGTGCGTCATCTGAACCAGCTCGAGAGAGCGCTGGACGCGGTCGCGCTCCTCGGCCGCCCCAACTCCGTCCAGACGAAGCGGCAGCGCCACGTTCTCTTCGGCCGTCAGGTAAGGCAGCAGGTTGAAGAATTGAAAGACGATCCCGATCTCACGCCGGCGCAGCACGGACAACTCGTCACTGCTCATGGTCGAGACCAACCGGTCGCCGAGTCGGACGGTGCCGGCGTCGGGAGAAAGAAGGCCCGCAGCAAGATGCAGGACCGTGCTCTTGCCCGATCCGCTCGGACCCATGATCGCGCACATCTGTCCGGCGGGGACCTCCAGGCTCATGCCACGCAGGGCATGGACGCGCGTCGTCCCCTCGCCGAAGCTCTTGTGGACGTCGCTCAGATGGATCGAACGGGAGCGCACTTCAGGACTGGCGGATCAGCCGCCTCTCGATCATGTCGAGCCAGCCCAGGTCCGCGCGGACTCTCATCTCGGCTCCATCCATGATGATGGCCGTGGCGTTGGAGTCGGCTCCGGATTTTTCCAGGCGCCGGCGGCGGCGGGTGATGTGGGCCAGCCGGGTCAGGTAGATGCGGCGCTGCTGGACGATGAGAGGATAGACCCGATCGATGTCCCCGGTGCCCAGGAACAGGAGCTTGAGGACGAGCTCGTCACGCAGGGGAGTCGCACCATCTTCGACGGGCTGGAGAAGCCAGTCATCCAGGTTTTGCCGTCCTTTCTCCGTGATCCGGTAGACTTTGCGATTGGGACGGCCGTGCTGGATCTCGTCGGCGACCGTCAATTCTCCGGCGCGTTCCAGGATGTCCAGGATGCGGTAGAGCCTTCCATAGTTGAGAGACCAGAACTCGTCGGCGATCGATTCGCACTCGCCTTTGAGCTTGTAGCCATGGACGCCGTCCGCCTTGGTGGAGACGAGGCCGAGAACTGCGTACCGGAGATTGCCTGCCGACATATTGTCACTCTCCCGGGTGGGATGCAGGGATAGAAACACGATGGGCCGGCATGGGTCAACAGCAGCGTGAAGGGCGGGCCGGGATAATGTTTCGTTTGGAATGATCGAGCGCCTGGTGGGGCGCTGGCCGTGCTCACGGATCGTGCGCGCTCCATCTTTCGTAGCCGAGAAGGCCCAGGAGACGAGTGTGACCATCGCAACACGCTCAGTGAGGCATCTCGGTTTTCGGCAACGCCCGCGAAGCCAAGGCGCCCTCCCGTGTGCCTGCTTCGTCTCGGATCCCGGCGCCGGCTGGTTCTACCGCAATCGGCGGCCACCCTCCGCTATGTCGTAGACTCTACGTTCTGCCGGAGAGCAGTCGCCTCCCGGCTTTCGGGCCTCGACGATCGCAGTCTCGTAAGTCGCTGAAATCGCGCGACCTTAGGTGCTTCACGCGAGCCCGCTCGGGCTGGCATGCCGCTTGAAATTCCCTGGGTCGACACGAGCTGCATGCGGCTCGCAATGCCACCAACGGGAGCTGCCACCATGAACGTTCGCAAGACCCTGTCCGCCGCCCTGGCTGTCACCTTCCTGGCCACCACCGCCGTCGCCGGCGAGGTCGGCCATTACAACCCAGGGGTTCTCAACATCCGCGACCTGCTGGTGCCCGAGCCGGGATTCTACGCCGCGCTCTACAACCACTACTACACCTCCGGCCGCCTCAACGACGGCGACGGCGACCCGATCGATTCCATCCACGTCCCCGGGCCTGCAGGCCCGGGCTTGCATCTCGACGTGGACGTCGAGCTCGACATCTACGCCGCCGTGCCCACGCTGATCTGGGTCTCGGACTGGAGATTCCTGGGCGCACGCTACGGCGCCTACATCGCACCGACCCTGGCCAACTCGAGCATCAATGCCGCGCTGTCGACGCAGAACGGCTTTGCACGCGATGCGGACAACGACAGCTTCGCCTTCGGCGACATCCTGGTGCAGCCGCTGTGGCTCGGCTGGTCGCTGCCGAACCTGGAAGCCGCCTTCGGTTACGGCTTCTACGCGCCCACCGGCAAGTACGACGTGGACACGGTCACGCTGCCCCACGGCGCGATCATCCGCGCCGAATCCGATGACAACATCGGCTACGGCTTCTGGACCCATCAGCTTCAGGCTGCCGGCGCCTGGTATCCCTGGACCGACAAACGCACGGCCGTGGTGCTGGGCACTACCTATGAGATTCACCACGACAAGGACGGGTTCGACGTCACGCCCGGCCATGACCTGACGCTGAACTGGGGCATCAGCCAGTACCTTCCCCTGACCCAAAGCCGCAATGTCGTCGCCGAGCTCGGCATTGCCGGTTACGACTCCTGGCAGGTCACCGAAGATGCAGGCGACGACGCGACCAGCGAGGTCCAGGACTCGGTGCATGCCGCCGGATTTCAGGCCGGCCTGATCCAGGTGCCATGGGGCGTCAGCGTCAATTTCCACTACTTCTACGAGTTCGCCGCTGACGACCGTTTCCAGGGCCACGTGCTTGGTTTGAACCTGGCCAAGAAGTTCTGACTCGGACGCAACCACCGCGCACCCAAGCGACGCGCAAGCGCAGTCGCACCTGACACGACCGATTACCGACAAAGGGCAATGCCGCACGGAGCGAGCATCGCCGAAGGAGTATTCCCATGACCAGGACCTCGAAATTCACCGCCACCGCGGTGGCAACTTTGTTCGTCTTCACTACTGCTGCACAGGCGCAGCCACGAGGCGGCGGCGGCATCCGCGGCGGCGGCGGACTCTCGCGCAGCGGCGGCGGCTTCCATCGCGATAGCGCCGGCGGCGCGTTCCAGCGCAGCGGGTCCGGGCCCGGCGCCTCGTCGGATCGTGGCGGAGCGGCACAAGGCGGACGCTTCTCCGGGCGTGGACCTGGAGGAGGAAGTGGCCCTGCATCACGGGG
>Ga0196978_1000958_pt1 | contig 13812 bp, 8 predicted proteins | sample S3v_2013CmetaG_FD_155491 | JGI IMG/M metagenome (GOLD analysis project Ga0196978, IMG submission 155491) | Soil microbial communities from Anza Borrego desert, Southern California, United States - S3+v_20-13C | ecosystem: Environmental > Terrestrial > Soil > Desert | place: USA: California... | reverse complement strand
ATCTTCGTGCCGGTCGTGCTGGGAATTGCCGCGCTGACATTTTTACTCTGTCATTTCGTTTTCGATCTCACGCTGCAGCGCGCGCTGATGAACAGCATCGCCGTGCTCGTCATCTCCTGCCCCTGCGCCATGGGCCTGGCCACGCCGACCGCGGTGATGGTGGGCATCGGGCGGGCCGCGCGCCGCGGCATCCTCATCAAAGGCGGCAGCACGCTCGAAGAGATGGCCCGCGTGCGCTGCATGGTCTTCGATAAAACCGGAACGCTGACCACGGGGCAATTCAGCATCGCCGCCATTCGCTGCGAAAAAAACACCAGCGAAGCCGAAGTGAAAAGCGTGCTGCTCGCCCTCGAGCGCCATTCCTCCCACCCGATCGCACGCGCGCTTGTTTTCAATCTCGAAAAAGAAAATATCGCATCAGCAATCCGCTTTCCGCAGGTGCAGGAAGAAAAAGGCAAAGGCCTCAGCGCAGTCGACAGCGAAGGCAACACCTGGCAGGCCGGCTCGTTCCGCATCGCGGAAATGGAAAACGTTTCGCGCGGTCATGATGTCTACCTGCTGAAGAACGGAACGCTCGCCGCCACCATCGACCTGCGCGACGAGCTGAAGCCGGGCGCGGCGGAAACGATCGCCTGGCTGAACGCGCAAGGCATCGAGACCGTGCTGCTCAGCGGCGACCGGAAAGAAAAATGCGAAGCCGTGGCGCAGGCGCTGGGCATCAAAAAAATATTCGCGGAGCAATTGCCGGAGCAGAAGCTCGACGTGATCGGGCAGCTGATGCGGCAGGGAAAAACAGCGATGGTCGGCGACGGCGTGAACGACGCGCCCGCGCTGGCGAAAGCGGACGTAGGCATTTCGCTTGGCGAAGCTACGCAGGCAGCCGTTCGCTCCGCGCAGATCGTGCTGCTCGACGGGAAAGATCTCGGTCGCCTGAAAGAAGCCTGGCTCATCGGCAAGCACAGCCTGCGCACGATCAGGCAAAATTTGTTCTGGGCGTTTTTCTACAACGTCATCGCCATCCCCATCGCCGCGGCCGGCTTCCTCAGCCCGATGATCGCCGCGCTGTCCATGGCCTTCTCCGACGTGATCGTCATCGGCAATTCGATCCGCCTGCGGCGCAAAAGGCTATCTTAGTCCGTCGATATGCTCCAGCTTTTCCGCGAAAGCCTCAAACCCTGGTTCCTTTATTTCCGCTCGCCGGAATACCGGGAGTGGCTGCGGATCAAAAACCGCTGCAAAAAACAGCCGCCGCGCACGCCCTTCAAAATTTCCGTCGCCGGCTTCACGCTGCACGCGCACGATTCCGCGTCGCTGCTCGATCAGTATGAAGCCGTCTTCCGCCGGCGCTGCTACGATTTCGACACGGAGCAGGAAAGCCCGCTCATCTACTGCTGCGGCGCGAACATGGGCCTCGATATTCTTTTCCTGAAAAAACGTTTTCCCAGGGCGAAGATCCGCGCCTTCGAGGCGGACGAAAAAATCGCGGCCGTGCTGCGCAAGAATATGGACGAAAACGCGTTTAGCGACGTGGAAGTCACGCAGGCCGCCGTATGGACGCACGACACGGAGCTTTTTTTCGAGCCCGACGGGCAGCAGGGCGGCAAGCTGGCCGAGCGCGGCACAGCGGTAAAAGCGGTCAGCCTGCCCGATCTGCTGCGCAAAGAAAAAAGCATTGACCTGCTCATCATGGACATCGAAGGCGCGGAATACGAGGTGCTCAGCGCCTGCAAGCCGCAGCTGCAGAACGTGCAGCGGCTGTTCGTAGAATGGCACGGCCGCGCGGAAAAAATGCAGCACCTGGACGAGCTGCTCGTGCTGCTGCAGCTCGCAGGTTTCCGCTACCGCCTGCAGAATCATTTACCGGATGCGCCTTTCCGCAACGCTATCGTGGAGAACGGGTTCGATGCGATGGTGGATGTGTATGCTGAAAAAATGAAACGATGAAAAATTTCGGATTGGCGATTTCGGATTTCGGATTTACCACGCCTGACATACGTGCGGCAGTTAGCGCGCAAATCCGAAATCCGAAATCCGAAATCGTAAATCCGAAATAACAAGTAGCTACTGTTTTGCAAAGGCGCAGCCATATTTTATTCATCAGCAGCTGGTATCCCAACCGGCAGGCGCCCGCGCTGGGGAATTTCGTGCAGCGGCATGCGCGTGCGGCCGCTTTGCATCATAACGTGAGCGTGGTGTACGCCGCCTCCGATCCCCAGCTGAAAAAAGGCGAGTTCGATTTCTCGGTGAACGAAGAAGAACATTTGCTCGAAGTGCGCGTGAATTATTCGAAGAGCACGGGCGGCATTGCCTTGTTCACCGCCTGGAAAAAAGCGCAGCGCTACAAAAAAGCGATCGAGCTGGGGATACGCCAGGCGACGGATCATTTCGGGAGACCCGATCTGCTGCATTTGCACGTGGCCTGGCCCGCAGGCGTGGCGGCGCTCCCGGCGGCGCAGAAATTAAATATCCCGCTTTTGCTCAGCGAACATTGGTCGGGTTACCTGCCGGAGGACGGCAATTACCGCGGCGTGATGATGAAGCGTTTTACGCAGCAGGTCGTGGCCAGGGCGCAGCACGTGACGGCCGTTTCGCAGCGCATGATCGCAGCGATGCAGGCGCACGGATTAAAGAATGAGTACAGCATTTTGCCGAACGTCGTTGATACCGGCTTGTTCGCTCCCGCCGCTGCGATGTCCGCGCATCCCGGCCTGCGCCTCGTGCACGTTTCCATGCTGGTCGATCGCGAAAAAAACATCAGCGGCATTTTGCGCGTGATGAGCGAATTAAAAGATCGAAGCGACATCACGCTCGACATCATCGGCGACGGGGCGGAACGCGCGCAGCATGAAGCGCAGGCGCAGCAGCTCGGCATTCTCGGTAAAACCGTTTTCTTCCGCGGCTTCAAAACTTCCGAAGAAGTGGCGCCCGCGATGCGCTCAGCCGATGCCTTGCTGCTCTTCAGCCATTTCGAAGGCATGCCCGTGACGATCATCGAAGCGCAGGCCTGCGGCCTGCCCGTCATCGCCACGCGCACCGGCGCGATCGAAGAAATGGTGAACGAGGCGCAAGGCCTTCTCGTTCCCTGCGGCGATGAAAAAAAATTGCGCGAAGCGATCCTGGAAATGGCGCAGAAGAAAAACCGATACGATGCCGGCGCGATCCGCGCGCAGGCTGTGCAGCGCTACAGCATGGCCTCCGTGGCGCAGCAATTGAACGATCTTTACACCCGCATCCTGCACCGTGCCCGCTGAGCAAACATACCGGCTGCGCATCGCCATCCTCTGCCGCGGGCTCGAATTCGAAGCCTGGGAAGCGGAATGCATTCGCCAGGTCTTGAGCCTCGATTTCGTCACGCCCGTGCTGCTCATCGCGCAGGCGGAGCAAACGCAGACGCGCAGCTTCACGCAAAAAGTGTTGAAGTATCCTTCGCGCCGCCTCTGGAAAATGTACGACCGGCGTTTGAAAATAAAGGAGCGTGCGCCCGTGCAGCTGAACGACCTGCCCGGCAGCGTGCCGCTGATCCGCTGCACCGTGGAGCAGCGCGGGAAATATTCGCAATACTTTTCCGAAGCCGACATCCAAACGATCCGCAGCCACGGCCCCGACATTATTTTACGCTTCGGCTTCGACATCATCCGCGGAGAGATTCTCACCGTCGCGCCTTACGGCGTGTGGTCGTTCCACCATGCGGACGAGCAGCACATCCGCGGCGGCCCGGGCGGCTTCTGGGAGATCATGCTCGGCCACCCCGCCACCGGCGCCATCCTGCAGCGCCTCAGCGACAAGCTCGACGCGGGCATCGTGCTGCGCAAAGGCTGGTTCGGCACGCTGCAGCATTCGTACGCCGCGAATCTCTCGCAATTGCTGAGCGGCACCACCGGCTGGATGCGCCAGGTCTGCATCGACATCCGGAACGGCCGCGCGGATTATTTCAACGCGAAGCCGGTGGAGACGAAAGCGAAAATTTATTCCTTTCCCACGAATGCGCAGATGATCCGCTTCCGTTTCAGGCTGCTCGCGAACAAGCTGAAATTCCATTGGCAGGAACTGTTCCGCCCCGAGCACTGGAACGTGGGCATCGTGCGCAAGCCCTACGAAACCGCCGCGCTGCAAGCTATCCCGCCAAACGTGGAATGGCTGCGGGAAGATGCGGCGCGGATCTTCAAAGCCGATCCGTTCGGCTTCATCGAGAACGGCAAGGAAGTCGTGCTGTATGAAAAGTACGACTACGCGCTCGGCCGGGGGATCATTGCGGCGCAGATCGACGGGAAAGAATCGCACGCGCTGGAGACGGAAAAACATTTGTCGTTCCCGTTCGTGCTGCAGCAGGACGGGAAAACCTTCGTGCTGCCCGAAGCGAACAATTCCGGCGAAGCCGTGCTGTACGAATGGAAGAACGGCCGCCTCGAAAACCCGCGCACGCTGCTCCCCTTCCCGCTCGTGGATGCGAACATCGTTTTTTACAAGGACCGCTACTGGCTGTTCTGCACACGCGAGGACGAAGGTCCGAACCATCACCTGCACATTTATTTCTCCGATAAATTAGAAGGCGAATGGCGGCCGCACGCCAACAATCCCGTGAAGTGCGACATCCGCTCCGCCCGGCCCGCCGGCGCCGCGTTCGTGAAAGAAGGCCGCTTGTACCGCCCCGGGCAGGATTGCACGCCCGCATACGGTTCCGCCGTCGTCGTGCACGAAGTATTGGAGCTGAGCGAGACCGTCTTCCGCGAAGCCGCCGTGCAGCGCATCGAGCCGCATGCTTCCTGGAAACTGAGCGCGGGCCTGCACCACGTCGCGCCGCTGGGAAACGAGGCGATGCTCTTCGACGCGAAACGGTACGCGTTCAATTCCGCGAATTTCAAGCGCGTGCTGAAGCGCAAGCTCAAACGTCTTGGAGGAGGCTCATAATGCTGCGCAAGATCCTCGTCAATTTCTCCGCCCGCTTCGGCGTCGCCGTCATCAACTTCCTGGTGCTGCTGCTGACGACGAACTACCTGGGCTCGGGCGCGCGCGGCGAGATCAGCCTGATCGCGCTCGGCCTGAACATCGTGCACCTGATCAGCGACATCGCGGGCGGCCCCTCGATGGTGTACCTCGTGCCGCGCGTTTCCACCTTCACGCTGCTGGCGCTCGGCTACGTGTGGAGCGTGTGCTGCGTGACGCTGATCGGCATCCCGCTCGTGTATTTCAATTTGATCCCGCAGGAGTTCGGCACGGACATTTTGCTGCTGTCCCTGCTCGTCTCCCTGCATTCGGTGCACATGAACATTTTGCTGGGCAAAGAGCAGATCCGCACGCACAGCCTGCTTCTTTTCCTGCAGGCGATGGTGCTGATCACGGCGATGTTCGTCTACATCCGGTTCTTCGGCGGCGACAGCACGCAGGTTTTCATCACCGGCGCGTACCTGGCTTACGGCGCGGTCCTGCTCTGCAGCACTTTCGTCCTGTGGCCGCAGATCGGCGCGAAGCAAATTGAGAACCTTCGGAAAATTTTCAGCACGCTGTTCCGCAACGGGTTTTTCACGCAGCTCGCCAGCCTCACGCACCAGCTGAGCATCCGCGTGAATTTTTACATCATCGGCGCCATTCCCTTTTTCACCTTCGCGAACAATTACCAGCTCAGCAGCAAGCAGGCGATCGGCTTGTATTCCACCGCCATCTCGCTCGCGGAAACCATTTTGATCTTCAGCCAGAGCGTGGCCACCGTGATGATGGCGCGCGCGGCGAACGTGGGCGAGCAGGAACGCACGCGCCGCCTCGCCCTGCAATGCAGCAAGCTCAGCCTCGCGATCACGCTGCCGGCCATCGCGCTTTTCCTGCTGCTGCCCGCTGAATTTTACGTGATGCTGCTGGGCAAAGATTTTCTCGTCGTGAAGCAGGTCTTCGTACCGCTTGCCACCGGCATCGCGGCCTTAAGCTTCGGCACGGTGTACAGCCATTATTTTTCGGGCATGGGCAAGCATTACATGAACGCGGTCAGCGGCATCGTGGCGCTGTGCGTAACGTTCTCGACCGCGTTCTATTTCATCCCGCGCTACGGCCTCGAAGGCGCATCCATTTCCGCAGCCATGGCGAGCAGCAGCATGTCGCTGACGATCTTCCTGCTCTTTCTTTTTGAGCGCGGCACTTCGCCGAAGCAAACGCTGCGGCATTTTTTCTCGCTGCAGGATTGGCATTTGCTGAAGGAGCAATTCCGGAAGCTGCTGAAAAAATAGCTCCTCCAATTTTCACCTTTGTGATCTCCCTGCTTCCGTGGCTGTTTGTTGATCACGCATTCCACCAGCCATTTACAAACGACTTCCCCCGTCTCGCGTTTTACATTTGGCGCGCGAATGAAATTACTATCACATTTTCGCGCGCTGCTCGTCGTGCTTTCGCTTGTTTTTGCAGCGAAAACATCCGCGCAAATTTATCCCGTGCAGATCAGCACGCAGCTGCTGCCGCCCTACAGCGGCTACCTCGCCGATTACGCCGATCCGCTGACGGAGCGCATGCGCGTGCTGCTGCAATTGAACGATCTCACGCAGCTGCAATACGCCGTGCGATTGAAGATCGTGATCAGCGGAAACGGCTTCACGCTCTCGACGAAAGCGACCTTCAACCCGCCGCCGCTCATTTTGCTCCCTGCTTTCCCGCATTTGCTTTCAGGCAGCGAGCTTGCCCCGTATCTCAGCTCGGCGAACCTTGATTTCAGCGGTTTCACGCAGCAGCAGTACGAGCAATGGCAGCGATTGCCTGAAGGATACTACAGCATCTGCATCACGGCGTACGATCACTGGAACCCCGCGCACATGCAGCTGAGCAACGAGGCCTGCGCGTCGGCCTGGTTCATGCTCAACGATCCGCCGCTGCTGAATCTCCCGCAATGCGGCACGCAGCTCACGCCTTCCACGCCGCAGCAGCTCACGTTTTCTTGGACGCCCCTGCACATGGCCTCGCCCTACTCGCCGGGAACGGAATACGATTTCGAGCTCTACGAGATCCGTCCCGAAGGCACCGATCCGAATGTCATCGTGCAAAATTCTCCCCCCGTTTATCAAACGTCGACTGCGCTCACGCTGCTGAATTACGGCATCACCGAGCCGCCGCTGAACACGGGTTTCAGCTACGCCTGGCGCGTGCGCGCACGGGATGCGGGCGGGCGCGACCTGTTTCGCAACAACGGCTGGAGCGCGGTGTGCACCTTCGCCTACGGCTCTCCCGCATCGACGCTCGGCAACGCGATCCAGCTCACGCTGCAGGCGCAAGGGCTCAGCCACAGGCAAGGCCGCTGCTGGTGGAACGGCGCCTCGATCCTCGATCAGTATTTGCTGCAGGTGCGCAAGCAGGGTTACTCGCAATGGTTCGATTTCAATACGGCAGCAACCGAGCAAAAAGTAAATGATCTCGAACCGGTCACGACCTACGAAGCGCGGCTGAAAGGCAGCGGCCCCGGCGGAATCGAAACGGACTGGAGCGCGATCGTTGCGTTCACTACCGGCCCTTCGCCGCAGTACAATTGCAACGAAAGCAACATTCTTCCCGATCTGTTGCAGGCGCAACCATTGCTGAGCGCGCAGCCCGGCATGATCTTCAAAACGGGACAATTCGAGATGACGGTGAAAACGATACAAGCTACCGGTCCGCCCGGCTGGTTCAGCGGCAGCGGGCAGATCCGCGCGCTGGGGCCGCTCACGCTCGAGGTGCAATTCCTCAACGTTTTCGTCAACGACAATCACACCGTCACGCAGGGCACCATCGTCGCGATGAGCGACGGCATCGATCAATGGCTGAGCCAGTGGGAGCAATTGTACACGTACGATGAAAGCTTCCTTTACAGCGGCGATATCGACAGCGTGTACATCGACGAGAACGGCAACCTCGTGATCGTGGATGCGAACGGGAATACGAGTTACGTCAGTGAAGATTATGACGGCGGCTTGCTGATCACCGACAGCAACGGCGATCAATGGATCGTGAATCCCGACGGCACGATCACGTACGTCACGGGCGGTTACCTGCCGTTGACGACTGTGCCGCTCACGCCGGAAGAATTGGACATTCTCAAAAAAGCCCTGCAGTTCATCCGCGCGGAATTCGATCCGCCGAAGCTGGCGCAGCTCACGCAAAACTTGCAGCAGCAAACGCAAAGCTTCACGCAGCACGCGAACCAGCAGCAGCAAGCCTTGCTCTCCGGAACGGCGAACAACGTGACGCTGGAGGAATATCCCACGCTGTTCGCGCACACGGAAAAAAGTGCGGGCGCCATGCAGCTTCCCGCGCAGCAGTTGAATTACCGCAACGCCGAGATCGCTTACAACGAAGGCCGCCTGCTGGCGCGCTTCTCGCGCGAGGCGAATTCGGACCAGGAGCTGAATTTTATCGGGCAATATCTCAGCGTGGGCGGAAAGCCGTTTAAAATTTTCGTCGCGGAAGAGCTGGCGAAGAACCGCACGCCGGATGCGATCGCCGTGGACGCAGCGGCGAACGGGATCAAGCCGCTGGCCAAACAGGTCGTGCGTAAAAAAATGACGAAGAACGGATGAAACGAAGCGCGCTCCTTTTTTTGTTTCTCTTCCTGTGCTGCTGCGCGCAGGCTAGCCCGCTGTACGATTCGGCGGCCGCGGGCAAATTCATCCGCCAGGGCGCGAAGCGTTTGCAGGCCGTGTTCGACGCGAACGATTGCCGCCGCGGGAACGGTGAAGCCCTGCAGCTCGTGCTCAATCTCGACGCGCCGGTCGACAACGATTATGTCAGCGACCTGCAGGCTTCCACCTACCCGCCTTTCCTCGGGGGCAGCCTGGAAACGGCGCTGAACGCGCGCCTCAACAGCGTGTACCAGGAGCAAGGCGTGGAATGTTACCTCGTGCTCATCAACGCGCTGGAGGTGCGCATCAGCTCGCAGCTCGACACGACCTATACGCTGAGCGATTTCTTCGGCCCGAACAAATTCTTCGCGGAAAACTCCGACGTCGTCCGCCAGCAGCAGCTGCACGATTCCATCGCCCGCGCCCTCGCGCAGCGCGTGTTCCCGCAGGGACGCAAATGCCTGATGAAAACGGTGGCCGCGTACCGCACGATCTTTTACAACGACAGCGCGCACACGAATTTTCACAGCAAGCTTTTTCGCCTGAGCCCCGCGGGCGCGCCGGAGCTGCCGTACTTCAAGGAGATCGGCGACTACATGCAGTCGTACGACGCGGTGTACAACCGTTTTCCCACGCCCGGCAACGACAGCATCGCGCGCGTGGCCGTGAGCGCTTTCGAGCATGCGGCGCGCTTCGCAAAATTGAAAGCGGGACTGCTCAACATTTTCGATCCGGATTCGCTGGAGGACGTGCTGCGGCAATTTCCTTCGAGCGGCGACTGGGCGGCGTTCACGGTTGCCGAGCGCCTGCATTGCTTCAGCGTGCTGCTGCGCGAGAGCTGGGTGAATTCCGGGGAAGAGTTGCTCGTCGTCAACCTCGTCAAAACCACGCCGGAGAACGACGTGTTCGCGTTGCTGCAGGGACTGGAAAAAGAAAGCACGCTGAACACGCGCAATGATTTCACCGTGCAGAGCGAAAAAAATAATCACCGCTGCCTGGTCGCGCGGTTGATGGAAGCGGTTGACGACGACGTCATCGGCGCGGAAGACGATCACTACACGGTCTTCTGCAAAGCGATCTCGGACAAGATGACGCGTTGCCCGCAAGCCCTGGCCGCGTACGTGTCGGACGATCCCGCGCAGTTCCAGCAGCGCCTGGTGTACTGGTACAACGTCAACCTCATCCTGCCCGACGAGGTGGGCGTGATCACCTACGACAACGTCACGCTCACCGACAACGCCGGCCTCGAGTTCGACCGCAAGGAAGTCGTCGACCGCATCAACACGTCGACCTTGCAGGCGAGCGGCGGCAATCCTTCCATCAATTTTTCCTACGAAAATATTTTCCACGAGGAGCACGTCCGCCTGCGCGCGTTCGACATCGTGGTGTTCCAGAATTTATCCAGCCTGCACATGCTGGAATCCGCCGGCGCGCAGCAGGGAGAAATTTTATTGCTGCCCGCGATCTTCATCAAGTACGCGCGCGACAAGCAATGGAATTCCGGCGCCCTGAAATCCGTCGCGCTCACCGTCGACGTGATCACGCTCGCCACCGGTCCCGGCATGTTGTGGAAGGCGGCGCGCGCGGCGGAATGGGGCGTGGCCGCGCTGGAGGCCGCACAGATCGCCGCTTCCGCAGGCAACATCACCGTGAACGTGATGGAGATCACCGATCCCGAAGTGCGGCAGGCGGTGGACGGCTTCAACCTGCTGGTGGGCGCGGTGGGCTTCACGCGGTTGACGGTGACGGCCGGCTCGAGAATTTCCCTGCGCCACACGGCCGATCTCGTCTGGACCTCGGGCGGGAAGATGGCGCGCTGGACACGCGTGCAGGCGGAGCAGTTCGTGGTGCTGGTGGAGAAATGTTTGGAACGGATCAAGACTTCGTCGTACGCATGGAAGGATAAGCTGGTAAGATTTTATGAGTATGTGCGGAGGCAAATAACTCTACAAAACGCTACTGTCTACAAACCTGGGGATTTGATTGCGGGCAAAGCCATCCAGCAAATAAGAAATGGCAATAATGGTAAGATAGCGATCATTGGAAGAAAAATGGACGGACACGTAATGACAGTGGCGGATGCATTAAAAACAGAAGGCCGACAAATAGAAACGTTTAGTGAAGCTGATCAGATTCAGAATTTGTTCAGTATTGAAAACAAAACTTATACTTGGACAGAAATTGTCGAAGACTTTGGCAACAAAAACAAACAATATTTAACCAACGAAAAAGGCTGGATAGTTGATTCCGAAATTCCTAAAACCCTCATGTATAAAGCAAATCAGATTTGGGCAAATAAGCTTCGGGATCAAGGATATACCGTGTTTGACATGGGGTACCCGCCCAATATTTCTTCTCCTAGTCTTTTCTACAATATGGAACTTGGAATAGTATTTTAAGTTATGAAAGATCTTGCCACGTTTTCCCAACAAATTATTGCAGAGCTTGAATCATGCTTTAGTCATAATTCGGAAATACCTCAGATTGCAAAAGTTACCTTACAATCTCAATCGTTAAAGATAGAAATCAAGATAAAAGACCTAGAGGTTCATTATTCTCTCTCGCTTCATCACTTAGACATGCCATGGCAATTTGTCTCCAACGTATTTAAAAACACCATAAAAATTGGGAGTGTAGAGTCAACGATAGATCCTCAGTACGATTATTCCAATAATCCCAGATATGAGGTGTATCCCAATATTCTAAATGGAACAGTATCGGCTAGCATATTAGCCAAAACAATTTCTGAAGATTTGATCTCGTATTCAAAAATGACGAGATAACCCCCTACCAATTCTCCATCACCCACCTCCGCACCCGCTCCCGGCTCCGCACATCCCCCGGCAGTTCCTCGCGCAGCATGCGCTCCAGGCGTTGCCCTTCCTCCTGCTCGTGCAATCCGAGCTGCTCCATCAGGCGGTTGATCATGTACAGCATTTCGTAACCCTCGTGGCGGCTGAACAGGTCGTTGTCCGGCGTGCCGGTCAGGTTCGGGTTGTCGCCGGGCCCGGCCGACCAGTTGTAGTCTTCGTAAACGAGATCGCTTTTCGTGTAGCGCATACTGGGTAATCTATTATAAATCAATCGTGTTATAAAGAAAGCGCGAAGGTATAAAAAATAAAATATACCATGCTTAATTCAATAAAACCTTGATGATCAGATCGAACTCCGACCGGAAATACGGATGAGCCATCAACAAAAAAAGAGCCGCTCTTGCTGGAACGGCTCTGCAATTGAAATTAAGGAGGAGATCAGTGCGCGGCGATCTTGTCGCTCTGGTACTGGCCCGAGGTCAGCTTGCTGCGGATCTTCGAGAAGGCTTCGATCGTGTACGTCACGTCTTCGAGTGCGTGCACGGCCGTGGGGATCAGGCGCAGGATGATCGTGCCTTTGGGCACCACGGGATACACGACCATCGAGCAGAAGATGTTGAAGTTCTCGCGCAGGTCGAGCACCAGGTTGGTGGCTTCGGGGATCGTGCCGTTCAGGTACACGGGCGTCACCGGCGAATTCGTCGTGCCGATGTTGAAGCCCGCTTCTTTCAGCCCGCCCTGCAGCGCGTTGGTGATCTTCCAAAGGTTTTCGCGGTATTCGGGATGCTTGTTCATCAGCTCGAGACGCTTCAGCGCGCCGATGACGATGGCCAGCGGCAAGGATTTGGCGAAGATCTGCGAGCGCATGTTGTAGCGCAGGAATTCGACCAGGTCTTCCTCGCCGGAGATGAAGCCGCCGATCAGCGCGAACGATTTGGCGAAGGTGCCGAAATACACATCGATGCCGTCGTTGCAGCCTTGCGCTTGTCCGGTGCCTCCGCCGGTCGCGCCCATCACGCCCACGCCGTGCGCGTCGTCGACGAAGAGGCGGAAGTTGTATTTCTTTTTCAGCTCCACGATCTCTTTCAGCTTGCCCTGCTTGCCGCTCATGCCGAACACGCCTTCGGTGATCACGAGGATGCCGCCGTTGGTGTTCTCGACCAATTTGGTGGCGCGTTCGAGCTGCTTCTCGAGGCTTTCGATGTCGTTGTGCGGGTACACGAAGCGCTTGCCCATGTGCAGGCGCACGCCGTCGATGATGCAGGCATGCGATTCGGCGTCATAAACGATCACGTCGTGGCGGTCGACCAGCGCGTCGATGGCGGAGACCATGGCCTGGTAGCCGAAGTTGCAGAGGATCGTATCCTGCTTGCCCACGAGCTCGGACAGCCCGGCCTCGAGCTGCTCGTGCGCGTTGGAGTTGCCCGACATCATGCGCGCGCCCATCGGGTACGCGAGGCCGTACTGCGCCGAAGCTTCCGCATCGACCTTGCGCACTTCAGGATGATTGGCCAGGCCGAGGTAATTGTTCAGGCTCCAGTTCAGGCGCTCTTTCCCGCGGAACAGCATGCGCGGCCCGATCTCGCCTTCGAGCTTGGGGAACGTGAAATAGCCGTGCGACTCTTTGGCGTGCTTGCCCAGGGGACCGCGGTTCTCGCGGATCTTTTCGAAAATATCTTTCATCGTCTATGGATTGCGGTGGTGATGGGCAAAAATACAGAGAATTTCGGATGGACGATTTCGAATTTCGGATTTGCGCGCCCGGATTCAAGAAGGGAAACGGTTGACGGTAATCGTTAAAAAATCCGAAATCCGAAATCGTCCATCCGAAATTAAAGCAACCTTGTCCGCAAGTCTCCGTCTCCTGAGCAGAGTTTCAGTATCTTTGTCCTCCATATGCTTCGATTGACCTCATACGTTCTCCTGCTCGCTTTCACGCTCGCCTTGGCCTCCTGCGGCGAATTCGAGAAGCTGAAAAAACGCGGCGGCCCCGACGAGAAATACGCCAAAGCGCTGGAGTATTACAACAAAGGCGAATACGTGCGCGCGCAGCAGTTGTTCGAAGACCTGGCCTCCTCGGTGAGCTACGGCTCGGAGCGCGGGGAAACGGTTTTGTATTACCAGGCGATGACGAATTACCAGCTCGGCGATTACATTCTCGCGGGCTACCAGTTCGGCAATTTCTACCGCCGCTACCCGCTCAGCACCCGCGCCGAGGAATGCGCTTACATGAGCGCTTACTGTCATTATCTCAACTCTCCCCCGTACACGCTCGACCAGAGCGACACGCGCTCCGCCATCACGCAGTTCACCTTTTTCATCAAGCAGTTCCCGAAAAGTCCCCGCGTGGCCGAATGCAACAAGCTTATCGACAAGCTGTATGAAAAGCTGGAGATGAAGAGCTACATGATCGCCAAGCAATACTTCCGCAT
>Ga0196978_1000956_pt1 | contig 13829 bp, 11 predicted proteins | sample S3v_2013CmetaG_FD_155491 | JGI IMG/M metagenome (GOLD analysis project Ga0196978, IMG submission 155491) | Soil microbial communities from Anza Borrego desert, Southern California, United States - S3+v_20-13C | ecosystem: Environmental > Terrestrial > Soil > Desert | place: USA: California... | reverse complement strand
TTGGGGGCCGAGGTGCCGGAATAGTATTCGATGAATTTGCCGTGCCGTTTTCCATCGACGTAGTCTTGCTGGTAAAGCACTTGCCCCGTGACCATAAAATATTTCCACAAGCCGTTCAGCTTGCCGCTTGAATAAAATGCGCTTTCCTGCAGCTCCCAGTTCAGCGGCCCCGAAATATTATACGATTTAAATACCCGCCATTCACCTTGCCGCAAGCCCTCGGCATAATTTCCTGCCGCGCGCTGTATGACGATCGTGCCCGGCATCTGTTTTTTCTCGCCGTTCGGCATGACCGCGGTGGTCGTTTTTTTCAGGCCGGAAGAATCCACGGCGAATTCCACCCAGGCCCCGGTCCTGCGGCCTGCCGCATCGTAGCGGCCGCTGTCTTTCAACAGCCAGTTCAGCGTGGGAGTTTGCGCCGGGAGCTGAAGGGCGGCCGCTGCCAGCAGAAGAAAAATCGAAAGACGTATCATGCCCTGCGAAGATCGGCAATTTAATGCGCCGGTGAAAAAATGTATAACCTCGCTTATCAGCACATTCATTACAGCGAGAACAACGAGCGCCTTTTCGCCGGCTGGAACGATTCGATCTTCTTTTCCACGCGCGACAAATTTTCCGTGAACGCTTCCGATTCATGCTTGTGCATGGCGCTGCGCAGCGCTTCGCGGTAATGTTCGATCGCGCTGTGCAGCTCGCCGTTCATTTCGGCGGAACGGCCGAGCTCGTTGTGCACGAGGGCGCGGTTGATGCCTTTTACTTTCAGCGCTTGCAACGCGTGCGTTTTCAGCTCGGCGGCTTCGTTCAGCTCGTTGAGCAGGTAGCAATAGTTCATCCAGCCCGCAGGATAAGCAGGCGTGAACTTCATGGCCAGGCGCATGTGGTAGCCGGCTTTTTTGAAGTCGTCGAACTTCGCGTAGTAGAGCCAGCCGAGGTGATTGTGCGCGCGACCGTAGTCCGGCTCCATCTGCAGGATCTCTTCGAGCAGCTGCTTGCCGGCGGCGTAATCGCCTTCTCCGAAAAGCGCATCTACTTTCAGGAAATATTCTTCGACGAGGCTGTAGTTGTTCATTGGTTTGAGCGAGGTTAAATAAAAAGATCCTTTACGTTTGGGCCGTTTTAGTACTGCGATCGTCGTAGCCCAGGCTACGACGATCATTTGTACTAACGGCTAAAGTCATCAGCCGTCCATGCGCACGATCTTCGGATAGAAGCTGCCGATCACATCCACCAGCGCCTTCTGCGCGCTCATCACCGTGTGGATGTCCTTGTACGCCTGCGGCGCTTCGTCGAGCCCTCCGCCGATCAGCGTGACGCCTTGCGACTCGAGCATGTCCCTGAGCGCCTTGTGCGTGATGCTTTGCAGCGCTTTGCTGCGCGACATCTTGCGGCCGGCGCCGTGCGAGGCGGAGTTGATCGAAGCGGTTTCGCCTTTGCCGCGCACGATGAATCCCGGCGAGGTCATCGAGCCGGGGATGATGCCCAGCACGCCTTTTCCTGCGGGCGTCGCGCCTTTGCGGTGCACGATCAGCTCGCGGCCGTCCACCATTTCCTTCCAGGCGAAGTTGTGGTGGTTCTCGATCACGGCGATCGGCGAGAGGTCGACGTCGCGCGTGATGCTGTCGTGGATCACATGGTGGCAGGCGGAGGCGTAATCACCGGCGAGGTTCATCGCCAGCCAGTATGCTTGCCCTTCCTCCGTGTCGAGCGAGAGCCACGCGAGGTGCTTCGCTTCTTTCGGAAGCTTGCACAGCTCCATCGCCAGCTGCGTGTAATGGTTTGCGATCGTTGCGCCGAGCCCGCGCGAGCCGGAGTGGGAGAGCAGCCCGACGTACTTGCCGGGCTTCAATCCTTTTTCTTCCAATGCTTCGGTAATTTCCACCTCGCCGAATTCCACGAAATGGTTGCCCGATCCGGAAGTGCCCAGCTGACGCGCCGCTTTCCCTTGCAGCGTGCGCAGCAGCGCCAGCTCATCGAACTCTTTGCGCCCGATGATCTCGTGATCGAACGGGTGCGCATGCTCGCGTCCTGCGCCGAACTTCGTGTTGCGCATGATCGCTTTTTCCAATTGCTTCTCGCGGCGCTTCAACTCGTATGCTTCGAGGTCGTAGATCGTCAGGCACATGCGGCAGCCGATGTCCACGCCCACGCCGTAAGGAATGACCGCGTTCTCCGCCGCAAGCACGCCGCCGATCGGCAGCCCGTAACCCTGGTGCGCGTCGGGCATCAGCGCGCCGGCCGCCGCGACGGGCAGCCGGATAGCCGTGCGCATCTGCAGCAGCGCGCCTTCTTCGATGTGCTCGCCGCCGAACACGGAGAACTCGCCGCCCTCGGGCTTCAGCGCGATCTCCTGCGATTCCGGTTCCGGCTGCTCCACGAATTCGTACGCGATCTTGCCGAGCACCGGGTCTTCCAGGTACTCCGCAGGCGATTCGAGAATGCGCTTCAATACTTCGAGCGCATCTTCGACGCTGTGATGCTTATAGTGCTGGTGCATGACCTGGATCGCGATGCCGATCACCTTGTTCTCCGGGTAACCGATGCGGCGCAGGTCTTTGCCCTGTAATTTCAGTTTAGCCATTTTTCAGTTGAATGATTTTCTTGTAAACAATCCCGTTAAAAAACGGAAAAAATTCGCCACGCGGTTGCGGCGCCTGATGCGGAAAGCCGGGCGTTCGGCCAGCATCCAGGTGTTTTCGGAAAGATCGCGCTTGCGCATGGGAACCTCCTTTCGGTTATTAATGGTTTATTAGTTATTCGTTAACGGTCATTCGTTAAATGGTTAGCTGTTCTTTATTGATGCCGATGCTTTCGGTTTTTACCAGGCTGCGTTTACTTTTTGCTTACGGGTTTTCCCGCGCAATAGTTCCGCGCTCAGTTCAGCAATCGCAGTGCCAGCATGAGAAGGAGCAGCAGGCTCAGCAGTGTTTCTGCCAATGAGCTGCTGCGCTCGTTCCGTTCTATTGTGTATAACTCCAGCTCGCTCATTTTGTTTGCTTGTTAAGGGTGCTGTCAGCGACTCGAACGCTGATCCCCGGATTCACATTCCAGTATGTTGACCTTTACACCAACGGCACCATGTTGTTTTAAGAACGGGAGAGGAAAAATTTTACTCCCCCGCGTATTTATGCCAGGATGGTTTTCGCTTGTCCTGCGCGCGTTTCATACTCCACGTGCGAAGCGTTGATCGTGATGCCGCGCATGCTTTCTTCTTTCGTGTTGTCGATCGAAGAGAAGGCGCGGGCTTTCGCGAGCCCTTGTTCGGCCAGCACCGTAGTGATGGCGGCGGTGAGGGTGGTTTTACCATGATCAACGTGGCCGATGGTGCCTACGTTCACGTGAGGCTTGAAGCGCTCGAACTTTTCTTTAGCCATAGCTGCAGAGTTTTTAATTGTTAAACATTAATCGGACTTCGAAAAAAAATGGTGTCACTTGTCATCGCTTTTGTTTTTGTTTCAATTTGTTTTTTCAGTGGACGAAACCGGGATCGAACCAGTGCTGCTGCGCCTTCAACGCAGTGCTCTACCAATTGAGCTATTCGTCCTGAACATGCTGTCCGGAAAGGGCTTTAACCTTTACCTTCCCATACAACGGGCCGCTCTTCCGTTTGAGCTACCGGACGGCATGGAATAAACAGCGGCTGCTTCAGTCTTCGCTGTGCAGCTGCGCAAACCTTAACGGCGCGGTACCGGCGCCAGGCGTCGTGCTGCAAAACGTCGGGGCTTCTGCTGCCCGCTGTTTAAATTTTTGTTCAGTTCTTTTTTGTAACTCCTTTCTTGTTGATTCGTCAGCCCGGAAGGATTTGAACCCTCAACCGATCCGGTAGAAGCAGACTGCTCTTCCAATTGAGCTACGGGCCGGTAGTTATTCGTTAATGATTATTCGTTATTGGTTATTCGTTCTTCGTGAATTGTTATTCGTTTGATTTTCATTGCGCGTTAGCTTAGTGCGCTTGATATGAATAACGAGCAGCCGCTAACGAATAATTTTTTTTCGGAAGATTCGCCCAGCCGCGCGCTCGAGACGAACTTCTCGTCCTCCCGACGATTTCTTGTTGCTTCGCAAGCTTGTCGGCCCGGGAAGACTCGAACTTCCACAGTTCACCTTATGAGAGTGACGCTCTGCCATTGAGCTACGGACCGTATTCAAAGAGCTCATTGCGGGAACAGGATGAATCGAACATCCGTCAGCCGCTTAACAGGCGGCCGCTCTACCATTGAGCTATATTCCCATTTGCAACCTGGTTGACCCGGCAGGGCTTGAACCTGCATCCTCACTGTATAAGAGTGTCATTCTCACCTTTGAACTACGGGTCAGAGATGTTGGCCTGGCAGGATTCGAACCTGCAACCCTCCGATTAAGAATCGGGAGCTCTGCCAATTAAGCTACAAGCCAGTTTTTGCGGCATTAAATTTTTGGTTGGCCCGGTGGGATTTGAACCCACAACCCCCGTCTTAAAAGGACGGTGCATCTGAACCAATTGAGCTACGAGCCATCGTTGCGCTGCAAAATTTTTAAAGAACGTTTTACTCGTTGGGGCAGAGGGACTCGAACCCCCAGCCTCAGACTCCCAAAGTCCGTGCGCTACCGATTGCGCTATACCCCATTCTGATTTCAGTCGGGGCAGCTGGACTTGAACCAACAACCTCTGGCATCCCGAGCCAGTGCGCTACGCAATTGCGCTATACCCCGATGGAAAAATTTTCCAGGATTTTAGTCGGGGCGACAGGGCTCGAACCTGCAACCTCTGGCTTCCGATGCCAGTGCGCTAGCCAATTGCGCTACACCCCGGGTTCACGGTGGAGGTTGCGGTTTCATTTTTCGTTTTTCTTTTTTACTGTTTTATTTTTTTGTCGGAGCGGCAGGATTTGAACCTGCAGCCTCATGCATATCAGGCATGTGCACTACCCTTGTGCTACGCCCCGTTTTTTTTCGCCGGCACGGAAGGATTCGAACCTCCATCTGCAGCGTCGGAGACTGCCGTTCTTCATCCGTTGAACTACGCACCGTTCATTGTTGGCCTGGGAAGAATCGAACTTCCATCGACAGATTCGCGATCTGTCATTCTATCCGTTGAACTACAAGCCATAACTGCGGTCCGTAAGGGACTCGAACCCTTAGCCTCCCGATAGACAGTCGGGGATTCCACCGTTGAACTAACGGACCATTTTGAACGACGAAGCCCGGTGCTGCTTTCGCAAGACCGGGCTTTTGCCTTTTTCACGTGCGTGTTCACGTGCGCGCATTCTGGTCTCGCTTCGGGACGATCTTGTCGTCGAATCGTGGCATGGGTTTGTTATGATTTATTCTTTTCATGTTTTTACTTTTTTGTTGCCGGGGCTGGACTCGAACCAGCATTACAAGGCTTCAAAGGCCCGTGTCCTGCATTAGACCACCCGGCAATATTTCGCCGGGACGCCGCAAGGCTATGCGTGGCTCACTCTGCATTCGCTGCGGATTCCCGTGCGGCAGAGTTGCTGGACAAAACGATTCGCGCTCATCATTTTCATTTTTTGTTTTTCACTTTAATTAAGCCAGGGCGACAGGCAGCAAGAAACTTTTTTTGCTTCGGGCGCTCTGCCGTTTGAGCTATTGCGAGTCAAAATCTCGCAAGCCGGGTTCGAACCGGCAACCTCCCGATTAACCTATAGCGAAGTAACTCTCACTTACGGCACCTGTTTTTTTTCACCGCGAACGTTCGCGATGTATTTCGTTGGAGCGGAGCGAACCGATAACTATCGGTTCGAACACTCGTCATCACTTTGTAAGAGTGAGGCCCTTCACCGCTGGACTACGCTCCAGTCTACTTACTGGCAGGAGGTTTTTACTAGTTGACAGTCACAGCTTATTCATTTCGATTGACTGCCTTCTGCCTGCTGCTGCCCGAACGTACTTCCTGCTGGTACGATCTGTTACCCGTGGACACTGGCGGGAGTCGAACCCGCTTCCTTCCCGTTGCAAGCGGGATGCACTGCCTTTCGTGCTCCAGGCCCATTTGATGTCCGCGCGAGCAGGAACCCGGAATCGAACCGAGATCTCCGCGTTGGAAGCGCGGTGTTCGCCCACTGAACCATTCCTGCTGATCATCGAAGAGCGGAGGGCAGGAACCGATAGCTATCGGTTCGCACCTGCATCTTTCCTTTACGAGAGGAAGGTTCTGCTTTTGAACTACCACCGCCTGTTGCTAAAAGAGCGCTGCAATCCAGGCGTGAACGCTCTAGAACCGTTCGTGCGTGGACTGGTAGGGCCCTTTCGCGCACTGCTGTCTTTGCAGGACAGCGTGTATCGCTATTTCTTCGGACATCTTTTTAAAAGAACGGCGGAACATTGCTGTTCCAGTTGCTGTGAGCGCGGAGATGAAGCGTGCGTTCCGAAAAATTGGAACGGACAACCGCACCTGTGCGCTACGCGCGGCCCACTCACGGGGCCATATCTTGAGCGCATGTTTTTTTCATGCGCATTGTTTTTGCTGAAAGAGTGAAACCAGGATCGCTGTACTCTTTCGCTGCGCCGGTCACCAATAAGACGACTGGCTCCGGTCGCTTTTCCTTCACCTGCCGGAACTTTATTTGCTCCGGCAGGTACGTCCAATGCACCTGTAACGGGTGGTGCAGCTCATTGTGAACGTTTGGGCTCATCGACTGAAATGCACAATTTTTTAGAGCAGGAACCCGGAATTGAACCGGGATCTCCGCAATGGCAATGCGGGATTCTGCCTTTGAACCATTCCTGCTTGGTAGTCCATGCGGGATTCGAACCCTGCGTCTCCAGGTTGAAAGCCTGGGATCCTTGCCGATTAGACGAACGGACCATAAAAGGGCGACAGAGCCGGCAGGGGCTTTGATGGTAGCGAAGTAACCCTGCCGTACGGCACCTTTTTAAAAAAGAGCGACGAGGCAGGCAGCGTGTTGCATACTTAACAGGTACGAAGTAGCGCTGCCTTACGGCATCTTTTAAATCAAATGGGCGACAAGCGATGAAAGAACGATAAGCTGCTCTGCCATTGAGCTAAGGGCCCGTGTTGAAATCAAATTCCAGTTTTCAAATCCCAAATCCCAAATCGTATATTTTGGGGATTTGGAATTTTAGTCCTGGAATTTTTTCGTGGACCCTGCGGGACTCGAACCCGCAACCCGCTCGCTTAGTAGGCGAAGTACCTCTCATCTACGGCACCATTTTTATTTTCAAGAAGAAGGGCGAAAAACGGGAAGCGCTTTTTTCTGCCCCGTTCTTTGGCTGCACGTTCGCACGCGCAACGCGGGGCAGGCTGGATTCGAACCAACAGTTACCACGAAGTACCGCTTTCCTACGGCACCTTTTTCCTGTGAATTATTTTTCCTTGAGAGCAGATGAGAAGGCGAGAACGGGAAGAGACGAAAATTTTCAGTACAGGATTCGAACCTGTCATTCCTGCTGCGAAGCAGGCGTCTTACCAGGTAGACCAACCGAGCGAAGTAACTCTTCTCTACGGCACTTTTCATCTGGAGAAGGCAGAAGGTGATGATCGGGAAACGTACCCGGCTTTCGCCGGTCTCGCCGGAGCGAGACACGTCCGTCTGTTCGCCGCCTCATCGGCGGCGTCATCGACACGTGAACCTGGATCTCAAAAAATGCGAGACCCGTGTGCAGCCCGTTCTTGCGAACGCGCACCTCACTGGCGTCCTATACGGTCACCCGTATGCCGCTACCTTAGGAACGTTAGTCGAAGGAACGCTTCTCTACGACACTCCTGTTCTCATTGGAAATAATAAAAAAAGAAAAAGCGCGGGAGCGATACGGCAAATGATCGGGCCTCGCGGCCGGGATCCGTTTTTGCCGGGTTGAACCCGGATCGTAATTCGCGTTACGATGCCTCCCCTTTGCCGATGAGAAGTATGCCGCATCTATGGCATCTTTTTCTTGTGCATTTCAGTCTGTCAAAGAACTTGCTCGGCGGCCTCGCCGGGGATCGAACCCGGGTTCCCGCCGGGAGGCGGGCTGCAGCAGCGTGGACGACGGCGGGAATTGGTACTCTCCCGCCGCGCTGAGCCTGCGACGATCGCGTGCATCAGCACTCGATCGTCACGCGCTCCGCTTGCCGCATTGCACGGTTACGCAATTTTATCCGCAGCTTTTCCATTAAGCTACGAGGCCGTGTTGTTAAAGAACGATTCAATAAATCTTCACTCCATCCAGCGTCCACCTTCCGTTCGGCGCCCGGTGCAGGATGCCGGTCTTCGGGTGAACGTAATACTGCGGGCGCGTGCCGTACGAAAAAATTTTGTGCCGCCCGTACCAGCCGGATGCTTTCAGCGGGTAGATCTCCTTTTTACTTTTCACTTCCACGTGCAGGTTGACGAAATCCCACAGGTGATCGATCACGTGCCGGCCCGAAACCGTTCCGCGATCCAGCTTTTTGTTCAGCTCTGAAAAAACTTTGTTCCAGGGCCTGCCGGTATTCGCTTCGAGAAAACCTTTCAGCGGGCCGAGCTTGTCGTTCAGGTACTTCGTCCCGCCGCTGTGCATGCGCTTGATGCCTTCCCGCTTCGGCGTCTCGCCGAAATTTTTTCCGGAGATGCGCTTCTTCGAGCCGTTGACGTATTTCTGTCTCCGCCCCGAGCGGTAACACTCGATCACCTCTTCCGCCATGCGCTTGTCACGGCGCTTCTGGCGTTTCTGCAGCGAAGGCTTGAGCTCATCGACCGGTTTCATTTTTCTTTTTTCGTTTTCTCAACGCGCCCCTCTGCGCTGTCGAGAATTTGCGCAGAGGGGGTTGCGTTGCTGTTTTACAATTCGACCGCATCAATTTGCTTGACGGCGCTTTGTCCTTCTTCGATGGCGGCCATCACATCGAAGACCTTTTCGCTCCAGCCTGCGACCAGGAATACGTCGCTGTTGCCCGAGAGCTTCAGCGGCGTGTTGCCGTAGCCTGCGAGGTCGAAGAGGCAGAGGCGTGCATGCGGCGCGATGCGCTTGTACTTCGCCCATACCTTGACGATGTTCTCGCCGTTCGTGTTCCAGAGCTGGCAGTCCGTGAACATGAAGATCTTGTCGACGATCACGTTGCGGTCCAGCAGATCCTGGATCACCAGGTAGCCGTTCGTGGCGTAACCCACTTCGCCTTCGCGGCGGTGGAATTCCATCACGTTCGCCAGCACGTTGCGCTTCGGCAGGCTGATGGTCTTCCAGCGGTCGCCGAACATGCCGGTGATCACGTTGCGGCACTTCGACTGGAGCAGCATGCCGAGCATCAGCCCGACGTCGAAATTCTGCACCTTGCTCTTCGCCGAGACGCTGCGCTGCATCGAGCCCGACACGTCGCATGCGATCACCACGCTCGTTTCCGAATCGAAGCCGCGGATGTTCGCTGCGCTGTGCAGCGCCGCCGCTTCGAGGGCTTCGAGCAGCAGGCCCGTGTAACCGGACTTCACGCTCTTCAGCTCGCGGTACGCGGAGAGGAAGCGGAACGGCAGCTGCTTCGAGCGGGCCACCTGCGCGTCGTCGGTCAGAACGCTGCACACCTTTTCAAGATGCTTCGCCGACACGCCCGCTTCGAGCATGTTGCGAAGATTGCGCAGCAGGGCCATGTAGCCCACGCGGTCGCTGTCGATCAGCGCTTCCCAGGTCGCACGGAAAGCCGCCTGGCGTTCCTTCTCATCCTTGTACTTCGTTTGACCCGCAGCCGACAACTCGGTTTCCCAGGTGTACGGCACGGTCAATTCATTCTTTGCGATCTTGTCGAAGAGCGCTTGCTGGCTCTCGTCCTTCGGCTTCGGGTGCACCAGGAAGAGCGCATCGCGGAGCGTCACTTCTGCCGCGCGATCGTACTTCGCGAACTGGTACTCGTCGAACTTGTTGAACGCCGCGGACAAGCCCTTTTGAATTTGCTTCGACAGCTTGTTCAGCTTCTTCGTTTCCTTGCGGCCGTTCGCCAGCTGGTAGTACGCGAGCAGCTCGGTGATCTCGTCGGCGCGCTGCACGATACGTTCCGTCAGCTTGCCGATCGGGGCCTTGCTGCGCGCCGCCTTCGTGAGCTCTACCGCCAGCACCAGCGGCACCGAGCGCAGGTGCATTTTCTCGCGGGCATACACGGCGAGCTTCGCGACGAATTGCGGATCACACTTGCTGATCAGCGCGCGGATGCGTTCGAGGCGCTCGCCGCCGCTTTCGTAAAACTTGCCGCCCAGCGTCGAGGTCTACCGCGCTGTACAATTCCAGCTGCGGCGTCATAGAAAATGCCGGGGCATTTTCGTGGTTCTTTACGTCGGGCGCTTGCTTGCGCTTCTTCAGGTTGAACAACATGTCGGTTTCGTATTGACGGTTGGACTTTGCTTTTGTTTCTCTTCGGATCTGCGGCCTAGCGTTCTGCCGCGGGATCTTTTTGCTCCGGCTCGCCGGGCCGTGCCGGGCGATCGGCTTCATGCGTTTCAGCCCGGGCGGGTTCGATCTTCGTTTTGTGCCTGGCCGCTTTTGCACGCTTCAGCTCTCTCGGCTTTCCGGGCGTGGCGCCGGGACGGTCGCTCGTCGCGGGGCTTTCGATCAGGCAAGTGAGTTCACGCGTTTTCATGGCTCGTGCTGTTTTACTTGGCTTGTCGCTTACGTCGGGGCAACAAAAAACCCGGTCTCTTTTGGGAGCCGGGTCTGCACAGCGCGCGCTTTCGCGTACGTCATTGCATAGTCCGTCTCCATCCTGGACGTTCATCCTGGTTTTTACCCACTGCGGCCGACAAGGACGTGAGCGTCCCTGTCCATATCGGGCTGCACGGGCTAAACCGCTGATTTCGGATGACAGGTCTGTTCGACATTTTTCTCTTTTTGAAATTCTTAAAACAAAACACCCGGCGTTTGTCGGCGCCGGGTGTGGTGATTATGCGTTTCGGAATGATCCTTTACGCCCGACACAACCGGCAAGACATGGGCTCTCGTCCCAAGTCGCTATTGCCTGCGGCAAACTGGTGATATATCGGTTTAAGAATCATTTGCAATTTTTCTTGTTCGCTTAATTTGTACGCAAATATAGATTCACCTGTTTCAATTTGTCAAGCGCTTGTCAGAAATTTTTTTCCGGACGTTTCCGAATCCTCTGAAACCCTTGTCGTATAAGGGATTTATCGATTTTAATTTTTTTTCACCCGGCATCCCGGACAAAGGCCCGCTTTTTGCCCTTGGTCGTAAGTAGCGCACGCGCGTACGTATACGCGCGTACGCGCGCGAGGTTTTTCGCCTGGAATTTCGTAACTTTAAGAGTAAACACATTGAGAAGAGAAGTGCACACATGTTAAAAGTCGAGACCCCGAGGCGCTGGTATTTGCCCTCCATCTTAGCGTTTATCGCCATTGCGTTTTCCTCTTGCTTCAGCCGTTACTTCATGACGGACCAGGAGATCGAGGCGCATTACCAGGCGCGTTCCGTGAAGCCCGCATTCAGATTTGCGGAAGCGGAAGGAAAGAAATTGCATTATGCCGAAGTCGGTTGCGATACCATGCCGCTCGTGCTGTTCATTCACGGCGCGCCCGGCGCCTGGTACGGCTACATGAATTATCTCGAGGATACCACGCTGCTGAAACATGCGCGCATGATTTCCGTCGACCGGCCCGGCTACGGCAAATCCGGTTACGGCAAATCGGTCGTGTCCATCGAAGAGCAGGCGAGACGCATTTACCCGCTGATCAAATCCTGCGAAGGCAAACGCCCTGTAGTGGTCGTCGGCCGTTCATACGGCGGGCCGATCGCGGCGCGGCTGGCGATGGATCATCCTGAAGCGGTAAGCGCGCTCATCCTGCTGGCGCCCGCCGTCGATCCGAAGCACGAAAAATTCTGGTGGTTCAGCAAGCCCGGCCGCTCGCGCATCATCCGCTGGCTGCTGCCGAAGGCGTTCAACGTGGCCACGGATGAGAAATTCGCGCACGTGGACGAGCTGCAGAAAATGACCGACCGCTGGAAAAGCCTCGACATGCCGGTGACGATCATGCACGGCAGCGCGGACAACATCGTGGACACGGCGAATTATTATTTTCTCCGCAAGTGCCTCGACCGCCCGCAACATTCCTTCGTGTACCTGGAAGGCCAGAGCCACTTCATCGCCGCCGAGCGTCCCGACCTCGTGCGCGCCGCCATCCTGCGCCATCTCGAGGCGCTGAAGAAGAAACAGTAACGTTTTTCTAACCCGAACTTACGCCGGCATCTTATCTTTGGTGCCATGAAACGTCTCACACTTTTTTTCGTCCTCTGCTTATCGTGCTCCGCCGGTTTTTCACAATCGCTGCGCGTGGGCTTTTACAACCTGGAAAATCTTTTCGACACGATCAACGACCCGAAGATCAACGACGAAGAATTCCTGCCCGGCGGAAAAAGCAAATGGAACAGCGAACGCTACCTGAAAAAGCTGGACAACCTCTCGAAGGTCATCCTCGAAATGAACGGCGGCAGCGGCATGGACGTGCTGGGGCTTTGCGAGCTCGAGAATAAAAAAGTGCTGGAAGATCTCACGAAAAAAACGCCGCTGAAAAAGATCAAGTACGGCATCGTGCACTACGATTCGCCCGACCGTCGCGGCATCGACGTGGCCCTGATTTACAACAAGAGCAAAATGAAAGTGCTCGGCTCCGCGAAGATCAACATCAGGCAGCCTTCGGATTCGCTTTCGCCGACGAGAAATATCCTGCTCGTAAAAGGCCTGGTGAACAAAAAAGACACGCTCTATTTTTTCGTGAACCACTGGCCCTCGCGCCGCGGCGGAAAAGAAAGCTCCCCGCTGCGCGTGAATGCCGCGAATACCTTGCTGAAAGCGCTGGACAGCGTGCGCACGAAGCACCAAACGGCCAAAGTGATCGCCATGGGTGATTTCAACGATACGCCCACGGATGAAAGCATGCAGCATTTGTCCGAAGAAGGCGACCTGGCGAATCTCATGACGCTGGAATTGAAAATGGGCCACGGCTCGCATTACTACAAAAAAGAAAAGAATATTTTCGACCAGCTGCTCGTCTCTGAAAATCTTCTCGGTGAAAGCGGCTGCCGCGTCCCCGCCGATGCCGGCCGCATCTTCCAGCCCGACTGGCTGCTCGGCGAAGTTTACAAAGGCGACGGCCCGGCACCCCTGCGCACCTTCGCCGGCAACCGCTACCTCGGCGGGTACAGTGATCATTTGCCGGTTTACATGGATCTGCTGCTGAAATAATGCCATGACCTGATCTGCACATCGACCGATCTGCACATCAGGCCGCTTGTGCGAATGCGCAGTATCTTTGCCGTCTATGTCCAAACACACAGAAGCGGAATTGCTGCGCCTAGTGGAATTGCTGGCGATCGAGCAGGAGGAAGACCGGAAGCAGTACATCGCGCAGTTCGAGCGCTGCAGCATCAATGAGCGAAAAAGCAACGGCGTCACCTGGTACCCGGTAGTGATCGTTTCCGAAGAGCTGGGCCCCGCGGAAAATCTTATTCTCGAGATCGAGCGCACGACGGATCATGAAACGGCGCATCAATTTTCTTCCGGGAAAGTCGTCGAGCTGTTCAGCAACGCGCAAAGCGGCCGCGACTCCGAAGGCGTTCAGGGAACCATTAAGCAAGTGGTGAAGAACCGCATGCGCATCGCGTTCAACACCGACGAACTGCCCGACTGGTCCTCCGGCGGCAAGCTGGGATTGAACCTGCTCTTCGATGAGAACAGCTACCGCGAGATGGTGATCGCTTTGCAGAAGACGATGACGGCGGATGAAAACCGCCTGGCCGAATTGCGCGAAACGCTTTACGGAAAACGCAAAGCGGAATTCGGAACGCCCGATGAAAAATTTTCCGTCTCTTTCCTGAACGCTTCGCAGAACGATGCGCTGCGCCTGATCGATGCGGCG
>Ga0196978_1000954_pt1 | contig 13839 bp, 9 predicted proteins | sample S3v_2013CmetaG_FD_155491 | JGI IMG/M metagenome (GOLD analysis project Ga0196978, IMG submission 155491) | Soil microbial communities from Anza Borrego desert, Southern California, United States - S3+v_20-13C | ecosystem: Environmental > Terrestrial > Soil > Desert | place: USA: California... | reverse complement strand
TCCTGCCGCAGCGTCCGTACATGGTGCAGGGCAATCTGCGCACGCAGCTGCTGTATCCGTACCCGGAAAGCCGCGTGGGCGACGACCGCATCCGCGAGATCGTCGAGCTGGTGAATCTGGGCGACGTCTTCGCGCGTGTCGACGATGACCTGGACCGGGTCGTGGATTGGGCAGACGTCCTTTCCATCGGCGAGCAGCAGAGGGTCGCGTTTGCCCGCCTGTTCCTGCGCGAGCCTCGCTTTGCGTTTCTCGACGAGGCCACCAGCGCCCTGGACGAGGAGAATCAGGAGAGCCTGTACCGCCTGCTGCGCGAAAGCGGCATCGGCTTCATCAGCGTAGGGCATCGCACGACGCTGGTGCCGTATCACGACCGCATGCTGCAACTGGATCGCAGCGGCACGTGGGAGATCAGCGACATCGACAAGACGCTCGTCGACGCCGCGTAACGCTGCGCAGGCGACGACCGGCAGCGACGATCCCCACGCTTAGGTGGACGACGCCGGCGCGGGCATTGCGCCGAAATCGGTGGCGGCCCGCGTTCGGACCGCCACCGATGTCGGTCGTCAGTTCTCGAAGCAGATCAGGCGGTAAGCCCCCACGCAGTCGAGAGACCCGGCAGCGCTCCAGAACGCAGGCGTGTTGTCACCGATCACACCGAAGGCCTCAGTGGTCGTCCATTCGGAGCAACGGCTGGAATTGGCTGTGCCGTCATTGTTGGTGCCCGTCCATCGAAGCCCGAACGCATCCTGGCCGAGCTCGTTCGTGCTGACGGCGGTGCTGGGCATGCCGGTATTGGTGATCTGGTCCTTGCCGGTAAACAGCCGCAACCCGGAGGAGACCCAGTACTCCTGATCGATGATGCGATCGATCGCCGCCACCGCGTTTGTCGAAAGCCATGCCGTCCATGACGTCCCCGGCCGCGCCGCGGTGCCGCGCGCATTGCAGATGGCATCGGCGCCGCTGAGGCCGCCGAGGTTGCCGTCGTGCATGGACGAGGTCGCGAAGACGAGCTTGCCGCTGCAAGCCGTGCCGCGACAGAGCCCCGTGGAGCAGTCGGCGTTGTCATTGCAGCCGAAGCCGAACGGGCATGTGGCGCCGCAGCTTCCACCGCAGTCGATGCCGGTCTCGTCGCCGTTCGTCGTGCTGTCGTTGCATCCCGGCTGACAGGTGACGTCGCAATCGCCGGAGATGCAGTCCTCGTTCACGTTGCAATTGTCTTCGAAGGCGCACGGGCTGCAGCCCAGCCCGCAATCGATGTCGCTCTCGAGACCGTTTTTGATTCCGTCACCGCAAACGGGGAAGTCGCGCAACTCGGTCGACGCCTTGACCGTTCCCTTCTCCTCGTCGTTCGCCACCTCCTCCGGCGCGAAGTACGCGCCCCAGCACTGTCCCAGACTGTTCTGGAGCTGGACGATGAGGCGCGGTGAGGAAAGCGGAAGGACGATATCGCTGAGGTTGACGCCTTTGCCTTTGACCAGAACGGTCGTCTTGTCCTCCCCCGGCTTGGTGCCGAGCTTGATTCCGGTGATGCCGGCCTCGCTGCCGGTCTTGTCCTTGTAACGGGCGCCCTTACCGTCCTTGAGCTCCCAGCATCCGCCGGCAGCGCAGTCGCCATCGGCGCGAATGTCGAAGGACGCCGCCAACTCGGAGTTGTCATAGACGCAAAGATCGTAGGTCGTGTCGGAAGCCGGATTGCCAAAATCGGCGACGGGCGTTTCCTGCCCCTTGGTCATCTTGAACTGGATCTTGTCCTTGTCGTCGTTTTCGACGTTGGTGTAACTGAAGCTTGCGACTGCGGAGAGCTTGCAGCCCTGTGGCACGTCGTTGCATGCGGCCGAGGCCATTTCCGCGCTGGTATGGAGAACGATGGTCGTCGCGGCGACGAAGATGATCGGGCGAAGCTGAATCATTTAGACCTCCCTGGAGTATGTCGGGACTATCCCGGGGGGCTCATGGGCACAATGGGGGAAGCAAATTATCCGCGTTCGCCGCTGCCGGCCTCGTGGACTGCGGCTTCGGCCGAGGCCGCAGGACATCTCCGCGACGTCTTCGCGAGCGTCGACGAGGAACTTCACGGTCAGCTCGATCAAGTCTCGGAAATTCTCGCGAACTGGAGTCCGCGATGTCGGACGCGCCTGAACGGAGCTGGCTGGTCGCGATCGTCGGGCAGAGGCGTTCGACGAGCGAGGGACAGGAAAAGCCCACTGGCAACGGCTGATGCGGGCCAATGGCTCATCGCCCCGACAAACGCCGGCGTACGGGGTGGATCGTCCGTCGCGTGCAATCCCGTACCTGCAATCCCGTACCCTTGCCTTTCCTCGCACGGCCATGCTAGGGCGGCTGGACGGCGCCCGCGACGGCGGCGGGGGAGACATTCTGTCATGCGCAACTTCCTTTGCATCCGAGCGATGCTGCCGCTCGCTTCATTTCTCACGATGGCCTCGGCCCCTCCCGCATGGGCACAGCCCGAGCCGAACAAGTGCGTCGCCGGCAAGATCAACTGCGTAGCCAAGGAAGCGGCGGCCTTCATCAAATGCCACGCCAAGGCACAAAAATCCGGGACTGCAGTCAGTGAGGGATGTCTGAGCACTGCGCGGGAGAAATTTCTCGGAGCGCCCGACGTTGCCGGCTGCTTCGAAAAGCTCGAATCCAAGCAGAACGCCGAAAAGCCGTCCTCGCTATGCCGCACCGAGGACGATGCGGTGCTCATGGACGCACTGGCCAGCGCGCTCGCGGAAGCTACGGCGTGCGGCCGGGATCCGCTTTCGTGCGGAGGGAGCTGCGCGCATTCCCCGTGCATCGAAGGCACGCCGCTCGACCACTGCAGCCCCTGCGTCGACACGATCTGTGACCAGCCCTACCTCGCCGACTGTTGCACGACGGGCTGGGACGCGGCGTGCGTGATGGGCGCATCCGAGCTCTGCAACGTCGACTGCGACGTCGCAGCGGCGCCGGGTCCCAACAAGTGCTCGGCCGGGAAGTCGCTGTGCCTGGCGAAGAGGATCAGGGGCCTGCTCAAATGCTACAAGACCGCGCAGGCTCGCGGTGTCGCGGTCGATGAAGCGTGTCTGCAAAAGGTCGAGGAGGAGTTCGACGGCGGCAGTGATCCGAGCAAGGGCTGCTTTGCCAAGCTCGAAGGCAAGCAGCACCCCGAAAAGCCTGCATCGGTCTGCGCAGTCGACTCGAACGACGCGGTCGCGTTCAGTCAGTATGCCGCCGAGAAGCTTTCGTGCGATCTCGGCAGCGACTCGTGCCCGTGCTGCAACGATCGCTGCGTGAACGCCGTCGATGATGCGCCGATCGATACGGTCGTCGATCGCTCGGTGTTCATGGTGTGCGGTGACACATGCAAGGCAAAGACCCACTTCAGCGCGCAGTGCGGAACGTGCACGGGCTGCCAGTACGGTCAGATCTGCGTCCAGGGCGAGTGCAAGTGCGAGGTCGGGGAGCCGCGCTGCCGGGAGATCGCGCCCGTCCCACACTGCATCAACGTCAGCGCGGCGTCGGGGATGCCTTCGTGCACATTCCTTAAGAATCCGTCGTCGGTGAACGAGCCGGTCGGCGCCGCCGGGCCGGGCACGCACGGAACCTGGATCGATCATTTCCTCGAGATCGAAACGTACGAGAACCAGCCCGTCCTGATCTATTTCAACTCAAAGGAGCTCGTCCCCGTGCTGGGCGACGATTACACGCCCATGGTCTTCAGCTGCGACGCTGACAATGGGACGCTGCGTGCCCAGGATGACGAATTGCAGCGCGACCATTTCGACGCCGACGGGAACGTCACCAATCTTTCGGGCCTCCTGGCGGAAACACCGGTAGCGCTCGCGTGCAAGTCCTTCGTCGATGGTCCGGTCTATCGCGGACTGCCGCCGCTCGATCCGTTCGTGAATCTCGACCTGAAGGGCTACTACCTCCTTTTCACTCCGGATCCGGGCGAGACCGGGCGCAACTACCAGACGTTCTCGCTGCTGATCGACGACTCCAGCTCGCGTACGGCCGCGGACGGGTTCCTTCCGTACCACGTGTACTGGTTCACCATTCACGTGAATCCGGGACCGCCGCCGGTTCCGGGGATTCTGTAACCGCTGCACCGCAATACCGTGCCCCGACCCTGCCGGCATGATCGTCGGATCGGCATCCGTCTGCCCGCCCGACGGCACTTCGACGAAACTTCGACAATTGGCGATTCCCTTCTGAACTAGCCTGCACCGGTCCTGGCTCCGCGCGCCGCGCCCAGATCCGAGGATGGGGGCGCTGCGGCGGGCCACGAAGATGAACCGAGGTTCGCCGGGGCTGACCGGCGAACCGAACAGGAGGAATTTCATGCAACGCTCGCTTACCCGCATCACCCCTTCCGCCGCAGCCTTTACGGCCGGTCTCGCGTTCGTGCTGGCATCGGCTCACGCCGGATACGGCGCAGCAACGCCGGAGCAGGCCTGCCTGGCCGGCAAGGCCGACGGCGCCGGCCGCTATTCGTCCTGCCTCGGCAAGGCGGAAAAGTCCCTGGCATTGACCGGCGACACCACCAAGTACGCCGCGGCGGTCCTCAAATGCCAGGAGAAGATCGAGACGTCGTATCAGAAGCTCGAGGCCACGGCCGAAGCCAAAGGCACCACGTGTCCGTCCACGGGTGACGTGTCGACGGTTCAGGACTTCCTGGACGGTTGCACTGCTGGCGTCGTCGACGGCGTCTCGGGCGGATCGCTTCCTCCCGACCCGCAGGCGTGCGGCGAGGATCTGGAAGCGTGCGAGGCCGAGCCGCGCGCGCGGCCGCTGAAGACCGGGCAGGTCAACTGCTACAACAACGCCGGAACGGCCATCCCCTGCACAGGCACGGGTCAAGACGGTGAGACGCAGAACGGCGAAGACGTCGGCTTCGTCGACAACGGCGACGGGACCATCACCGATACGTCCTCGGGACTGATGTGGGAGAAGCTTGCCGACGACGGCGGCGTCCACGACTACAACACCGGCTACAACTGGACGAACGCCTTCGGGAAGATCGGGACGTTGAACGCCGCGAGCTTCGGCGGGTATGACGATTGGCGGCTGCCGAGCGTCCGAGAGCTGCTGACCATCGTCAACTTCGGCGTCGTCAATCCCGCGGCCTACAGCCCATTCTCCACCAACTGCACGCCCGGGTGCACCCTGGCTACGTGCAGCTGTACTTCGGGCGCCACCGCCTGGACGTCGAGCTCGTTTCAGCTCGGCGCGACCTCCGCATGGTTGGTGGACTTCTATGCCGGCGGCACCGGGAACAGCTCGAAGACGAATAGCGCCACCGTCCGCGCGGTCCGCGACGCGTTCTGATCCGCCTGATACGCCGGCGGCCGGGCAGCGCGCTCGGCTGCCGGCGGCGCGCTTTCATTGCATGGCATCGACGCGCTGCAGGAGGCGGCAAGCCGTGGCGGCGCCTTGTCACACCCCCGCCGCGACGTTAACGTTCGCCGTGACCACGACGTTCCCGCGCCTTCTCATCGCGATGCTGTCGGCACTCGCGGCCACGATCATCGCAGCCTTCCCTGCTCGGGCCGACTTGAGGGCGGGAATGGAGCGTCCCCTGACGCTCGCATCGCTGCCTGACTCCCGCAACACCGTCGGCGATCTCGCCGCGCTCGCCGACGGCACGTATCTGCTTTTCTTCAGTCGCCAGCCCGAAAGCCTGTCCCCTTTGTCCGACCTCTTCGTGCAGCGCCTTTCGCAGATCGGACTTCCGCTGGGCGCTCCCATAGCCATCGACTCGCTCGATCGTGGGCAGCAGTGGCCGTCGGGGATCGCCGCCACGGAAGCCGGCGATGCACTGGCCGTATTCATGAGCAGCGACGACGTCGACGGCACTCCAGGAATCGGCTCGGACGGCACCGCCGCCGGCGTCTTTGCGCGTTCGATCGATGCAGCGGGGAACGCGGCGCCTGCCGAGGTGCAGATCAATACGAGCGCTGGTGACTGGGAGACTCCGCGGAGCGTCGTGTATCTGGGAGGCGGCAGCTTCGTCATTTCCTGGAGCAGCTATGCGAGCGGCGTGATCTCCTGGCGGCGGTTCGATCGCTTCGCCCAGCCCATCGGCGCCGAGATGACTCTGGTTCCCACCCACGCCAATCCGATGCACGGCGGCTACCTTGCCAGCAACGGGGCCGGGCTCTACGCCATCGCATGGGCGCAGGGCACCGAGATGTTCCGGCGCTTTCACGTCAGGGTATTCGACGCCGAGGATACGCCGGTACGGGACATGGTCGTCGAGCCCGGGGTCGTGCCCGAGCCTCAACACGTACGCGACCTGGGCATGGACGCGGACGGCAACGTCGTTCTGCACCTGGCCGGCATCAACGGCGACACCGATTACAGCATCGTCCTGCGCGGCGACGGCAGCTCCACTTCCGAGCCGATCGCCGCGGGTTGGAACGTGCCCGCCGTGTCGGCTTCGGGGCTGTGGATGCGCGCAGCCGACCAGCCCGATGGCGAAGACCTCGAAATCTTCGTGCGAGGCCTCGACGGTTCCGAGACAACCTCGCGAGCGGGCCTGACGGACAGTCTGGCGCCCAGGATCGTTCTGGCCAGTGATGCCGTGATGAACGAGCTCGGGTCGATCACCGCTGTCTATTCCTATGCGACCAATCTGCAGCTCGGCCACATCGAACCGCCGGTGCGCGGTGAAATGTTCTTCCGCCGGTTCTGCCAATCCTCCGACCTCGATTGCGATCCGTGTCCCGAAGGCGATGCGGACGCGGACCAGGACGCCATCGCGGACGCCTGCGATCCCTGCAACACCGGCTCGGGCACCGAATCCGCAGCCCACGGCCGTGTGTATGTCTCCAACTCCGCAACGCCGGACGCGTACATCCGGCGTACCAACCGGATCGACGCCTCGCTTCATCTGGCGCTGCCGTCATCCGCACCCGACTTCGACGCACTCCCGCTCTTCGCCCACGGCATGCGGATCCGGCTGCAGAGCAGCCGCGGAGCGGCGCTGCTGGACGCATGGCTGCCAGGTGGCGACTTCGACCGCGTCACGCAGCGAGGCTGGACTCGCAAGGCCGGGACATTCCGCTACCGCGATCGATCCGCTGAGCGGATCCGCGGCATCGGAAGCGTGGTCGTGCAGGATCTATCGCCGCGCGAGCCGGGAGCGGTGCGAATCACGGTCCGGGGAAGGGCCGGCTTCTACGGCGTCGCGGAGCGGTATCTGCCACTGCGAGCGGTCGTCGTCTTCGGCAACCAGGATGATGCGGCCGACGGCAGCTGTCGCGAGCTCGCCTACGAGACCGAGGAATGCGTTGCCGCGGCCGGATGGGACAACGTCGGGAACCTGACGTGCGATCGGGCACGTTCGGAGTAGCTTCGGAAGTAAACGCTCCAGCACGCGTCAGCTCTCACCCGCCCCAAGCGCACCCGCAATCCGGACACGGCTCCACCTCTTCCGCCACGTCGCGCCCGATGTAGCACAGCACCGCCCGTGCGGCGCCTTCGATGAGCGAGCGTGCCTCCTGCGCCCGCTGCACCGAATCGGCCGTTACGACGAGCTCGTCCTCGTTGATCTCGACGCTGCCGATCAGCGAGTGGCGCAGCTCGCGCGACGTGGCCGGCCGTCCGCGCACCAGCATGAAGAGATGCCCGGCGTCCTCCTCGGGCACGTCGTCGCGCAGCTCGGGCAGCGTGCGAAGCAGCCGCTCCACCTCGGCTCGATTCGCGCTCGCGAACGCATAGCGCTCGACCGTAACCGCCCAGGCATGGCCTTCGGCGTTGACCGTGGGACGTACGAAGATGGCTTTGGCCTCGTACGGGAACGTGAAGCACACCGGCGGGAAGTCCTCGTGCTCGAGCTGGATGGAGACGGGAATGGCCGCCAGCGGGTTGCGGTCGCCATCGAGGAAGTTCAGGAAGCGGCCAAGCAGGCCCGCGCACGCGCCCATCAGCTTCATCTCGGTCTCGCTCATCGGAAGGTGCAGCCCGAAGCGGCCGGTGCTCTGGATCGACGGGACTGCATTCTCGTTCGCGATCGGCAGGTCCAGATCACGGATCGCACGCCGCACGTCGCGTGGACAGAAGGCCATCGGCACGTACAGCAGATGCAGCCACGGCGTCTTGAAGTCGCGGCAGTCGCGCATGTCGGGCACGCCCGCCATCGCCGCGGCGAAATCGTCGTATGCGTCGATCGACGGAAAGACCGCGAAACCCCGATCGCCGTGCGCGTTACCGATGACGCTCAGGCATGCACCTTCGACGTCGAGCGCAGGCACGTCGATGCGAATGAGCGTTGCGCCGCTAACGTGACGCCAGGGCGCGCCCTCATACAGGTCGCGCGCGGCGGCGAACAGCTTGTGCGCCAGCGTGCGACGCTGCATGGACCGGGACGAGAGTCGGAGGCTGGCCAGGCGGCCTCTGCGTTTGCTCATGAGCGAACCCTACGACCGCGGCGGGCGTCCGCTCAATGACACGCGTGGCATGAAGACCCGGCGATCGACGCCGACGATCAGGTGCTGGCCCTTCCGCGCCGAAAGTGTGCTCCAGGGTCGGCTGCCGCCTGCGGGTGTCACGACTCGGCACGCACCGCGCCTCTACCCACGCTGCCGCCTCACAGAAAAGAAGGTGATAGACGCCACCTTTGTGTGTCGAGGTCGACTCCGTCCGTTGACACAGCGCTGCCGGTACGGAGACTGCACTGCCAACAATCTGTGTCCCTGATTCTCATCGGCAGCAGGCATGGCCGGCGAAGTCGACGGCCGGTGCACTTCGACCGCTGATTTCGTATCGCTCAGGTGACCTTATTCATGGTCGGCGAGTCTTGTGTCGGGTAGGTGCTGAAGCATGCGGCGACCGCTGGAGCGGCGCCGTGGGACACAAAAAAAGGAGCAGCGACTGTGCGTATCCCCTGGCTTCTCTTCTCGAGCGTGGCGTTTGTGGCGCTGGGGACCTCCGCCCCGGCCCTGGCCCAGCCGGCCAACGACAATTTCGCCAACAGGCTCACGATTTCCAGCACGCCGTACACGAACTCGCAGGACACGAGCTCGGCCACCGTGGAGCCTGACGAGCAGACGGAGATGTGCGGCGGCGAGGGCGGAAGCATCTGGTACAGATACACGCCGTCCGGGACCGGCACAGTCATCGCCGACACCAACGGCAGCTCGTTCGATACCGTGCTGACCGTCTTTACCGGCAGCAGCCTCTCCAATCTGGTCGCCTACGCGTGCAACGACGACTGGGGCAGCCTGCAGTCGTACATGCCGTTTCACGTACAGTCCGGGACGACCTATTACATCCGCGTCAATGGCTATAACGGCGCCAGGGGCAGCGTGGTGTTCCATCTGTCCTCACGCGTGCAGCCTCAGTTCACGCAATGTCCGCGCGTTGGCCGGGCCTCCGGCTGCGAGTACCTGATCACCGCCGAGAGCGACGGCGACATCGTCTTCGCCGAGGACCCCATCCAGCCTTCGTATTCCAACCTGCTGTACAACGGCCGTCTGATCGGCGTCCGTAACCAGTCCGGCGCTCCCCTTTGTGCCGTGAACATCAACGCCACCAATGCCTTCAATGCGCCCACGCCGCCTCTAGGCATCTGCAGCGCCGATACGAACCCGCCGCCGAGCGGGTGCCCCTTCGGGCCTACCGAATACGAGGGCCCCGGCGTGACGCTCGAGGAGATAACGAACAACTTCGGGACCATCCGTTTCAACCCGTGCATCGCGAACAACGGCACTGCCTACTTCAGCGTGGCCGGATCGAGCGGCGTAACGGGCACGATCTACACCTGCGCCGAGGACGAGATCTGCGGGCCCGACACCGACGGTGACGGCTTCATCAACGACTTCGACAACTGTCCCAGCAGCCCGAACGCGGATCAGGCCAACCTGGACGGAGATACCCAGGGCGACATCTGCGACCCTGCCGACAACCAGCTGGTCGTGAAATCGGGCTCGATCAAGCAGAAGTCCAGCGGCAGGTCGGTCGTCGTCAAGGGATCGATCTTCCAGTCCGAGACGATCATGGACGCACCTGACGCCGCGGCAGGCTTCGGCGTCACCATCCACGACTTCACATCCACGTACTATGACGTCGACCTGACAACGGAGACCTGCATCGAGACGGCCACGAAGATCACCTGCGAGGCGCCCGACGGCACCACCTCGTTGCAGATCAAGACCGGCGGCCTGGCGGTGGGCAGGGTGCCGTTCACGCTGAAGATGAGGGGGCCCGAAACCGAGGCGCCGCCGGCGTTCGGCCCCCAGCTCGAACTCGTCATGGACGAGCCTGCCACCTTCATCGACCGCTATGGCCTCGCCACCGAATGCGAGTCGACGGCGACCAAGATGACCTGCAGGTAGACCTCCACGCTCCCGCCGCACGGCCCGGTGCGGCGGGAGCGACTCATGAGACCGCGCTCCCCGCTCCAATACCGACGCGGACGCAGGCCGGGACGCCCCCGGAACGCTGACACCGGCACTCTGGTCGCTGCGAATTTCCCGAGTGGACCGGGAAGTCATTGACCACCGGTGAGGCCGCGTGTTACGCACTGACGGCTCGGCTACTGCACTCCGGGGAGGATCCAAAATGACGCTGCATCTCTCGATCGCGCTGCGCGGCGCGTTCGCCCTGATTTTTTGCGCGGGATCGGCCTCGGCCTTCGACGATTGTCCGGCCGGAGTTACCTGTACCGAGTACAAGGGCAGCGGCAACGGCGGATACTTCCGAATCACCGTGCCGCAGGACTGGGACGGCGACCTGGTCCTCATCAATCACGGCTTCGATCTGGACAAGAGCAGCATTCGCGGGCACGAGACCTGCCGCCAGTCCGGCACGCCCATTCCCTGCCAGCAGGACAGCGACTGTCCCGACGACGTCATCTGCAACAACATCACCTATCTCGGCCTCGACCTTTTGCTGGCCGAAGGAAAGGCCGTGGCGGCCAGCACCTACAGCGAGACGGGCTGGGCGGTGTTCGACTCGCGCAAGGATCTCAAAGAGATCCTCAAGTTCATGAAGAAGCATCCCGACATCGGCAGACCCGAACGCGTCATCGTCACCGGCGGATCTCTCGGTGGTGCCGTCACTGCGGACGCCGTCATGCGGATGAAGATCGACGGCGCCGTGCCGCTTTGCGGTGCCGTCGGAGGCGGCCTGCAGACCTGGGACACGGCCAACGAAGTGCGTCTGGTCTATGACTTCCTGTGCCAAGGCGTCCAGGACGGAACCTTCAACTCGCCGCCGGACGTGGGCGAGCCCACGTCGTTCAACAGCGGCAACGATGCCATCGAGATGGCCGTCACCGTCAACACCTGCCTCGGCGTCCCGATCGGCCCCAGCGAGGATCCGATGGAAGCCGCGGCCCAGGCCGATCGCCTGGCCGATTTCTACGAGATCACCCGCTTTGCCGGGAGCAACTTCGAGGTCGCCGCGGCCATGGGCTTTGCGACGCTCGGCATGGGCGATTTCGTCCGCGACGCGGACCGTCTCGGCGGAAAGCGCATCGGCTGGAACGCCCAGCCCGATCTCGACTACACCAGCATCGGCGAGAACCCGGCGCTGGCGGCGCAGTATGACGCGGCGGTGCAGCGGATGACACGGGGGGCGGGCCGCGCCGCGCTGTCCAAGGCAACGCTGATCGATTTCACCAAGGGAAAGGGCAAGGCCGTCGACTACCCGATCCTTTCCATGGCGGGCAGCGCCGACTGGCTGGTGATCCCGGAGTTCCAGAAGGTCTTCACCGACGCGGCCGAAATCGGCGGCAAGCTGCTGACGCAGGCCTGGGTCAGCACCTACGGCCACTGCACCTTCACCGAGGAGGAGACGACGGCCCTGTTCCTCGAATACTTCGAGTGGCTCGACAGCGCCGACCATGCCGCGACACAGCCGACCCACGCCGAGATCGCTGCGCGCTGCGTGTCGGCCGAAGTCGGCGGCGTCGAAGGCGACACGTGCAACTTCGACCTCGACTTCGAGCCCGGCGAGCTGCACGACCGCATCCCTGCTCGTGCGGATTGGGTGCCCGCGGCTCAGCCCTGATCCGATAGCGGTCGCGCGTCCCGGATCGTCTCGCGGAAAGGCTGCGCACGGACCGGCAAACCTTTCCTCTCGCACGCATGGACGACAGTCGGTACGGCTGATACTTTCCCGCCGCCTGCGCAACAGGAGGTGTCTCCCCGTCTCGGTAACGGGGCCAGACGTCTGCAGCCGCCATGGAGGGAGGGTTCGAGAACATGAAAAAAGCTTTGTTCGCAGGGGGCCTGGTCTGCGTAGTGTCCGCGTTCATGCCCGCAATGGCGCTGGCCGCCGGGATCGACGGAACCGGATCGATGCCAACGTGCCCGACCAGCGGCACGATCAAGATCAAACCTGGCCTGATCACCGGCGGGATCCTGCCGGCAGAAGTCAAGGTCGTGGCCAAGAACTCCGGTGCCTGCTCCGGTGGTTTCGGCGATGGCCTGAACGTCGTCGGCGTCAAGATGAAGGGCTCGGGCACCACGGCCAACAACGAGTGCTCCTCCTTCGATGGAACGACCTCGACGGACGTAGAGGTCACCTTCAAGTGGAAGGTCGCCAAGGACACGCCCAAGCTCAATGCTTCCACGGGCATGTTCTCGTTCACTCCGGGCGACCCGGCGCCCGATGGCAACGCGACCTGGACGCTTGCTGGAACGATCACCTCGGGGTCCTTCACGGGTACGAACATCGAGTCCAACATCGAATCCGACGCGTCCGCCCTCGACCTCGTGGCGGGCGTCTGCAGCGACAACGGCCTCAAGAAAGTCCTCTTTGGCAAGGACGACCAGACTGCCAGTTGCATGGTCGGCCCCGACCTCGTGGCGGCAATCACCAAGCAGATCACGTCGCTCGACGGCAACGACGTGCCGCATCTGGAGCTCGAGCTGACGACGCTGACCGATTCGCCGTTCGAGCCTTCGGCAACCGATCTGACCTCGCCTCCCGGCATGCTGCTCGAATCCCTCGACTCGACGTGCACGCTGCAGGCTCCGGGCCGCTACCGCTGCCGGCACACGGCCTTTTACGCATCGACGGGGGCCTGTCAGTGGGACGGCAACTACTCGATGACACTCACGTACGCGTGCGATCCGTCCAACACATGCAATCTGTGCAGCGAAACCATCGCAGTCACGATGACGCTCGATTCGGAGAACTTCTGCAGCACTGACAGTGAGTTCTGCGTGGTGGACCTCAGCTGTACCGAGGCGGTCGCCAGTGCCAGCACCGGCGGCGTGCCGTGCTGCAGCGACACCTATTCACCGCTGATCCAGTGCTTGGAGCAGCATTGTTCTGCCGTCTGCTCGGCGGTGATCAGCGGAGACAGCGGAATCGCTGCGAGTTCGCCGTGCCAGAGCTGCACGCTCTACAACTGCCATTCTTCCTACTCCGTCTGCAGCGCGGACAACCAGGCCTGCGTCGAATAGCGGCCCCTCCGTCTTTGGCACCGAAGCTTTCGCGCCGCTTCCCTGACGAGGAGGCGGCGCGCAAGCCGCTCAGGCTCATCGGAGGTGTGCGCGCGAGGTTGCGAAAACATGGTCTGGCTGTGCGCCCTCCGGCCGTCGGCTCGCGTCGGACGTCTTGCCTACATTGGGGCGAAGAGCACATTGACGCGGCCACGACAGCGCTTTTTTTGATCCAGGGCCGCGCCTACCTGCACTTTGACGTCGCCGGCAAAGTCTCCAACGCCGGCGGCGCCGTCGTCGGCGACAACCCGGATGGTGACTTCGACTTCGATATGACGAACTACGGCGACGGCCTCTCGGCGCCGCTCAACGTACGCGCCAACGCGCTGATGGGCGTCTTTCTGACGGATGCCTCGCCGACGGGCTCATCGACGCCCACGCCGATCGAATTCAGTAC
>Ga0196978_1000951_pt1 | contig 13856 bp, 12 predicted proteins | sample S3v_2013CmetaG_FD_155491 | JGI IMG/M metagenome (GOLD analysis project Ga0196978, IMG submission 155491) | Soil microbial communities from Anza Borrego desert, Southern California, United States - S3+v_20-13C | ecosystem: Environmental > Terrestrial > Soil > Desert | place: USA: California... | reverse complement strand
TGACGCTCACGGCCGGGACCAAGACCATGCTGAGCCGCATCTTCTCGAAGAACGACCTGAAGTCGCGCGTCGCGGCGGGCAGCAGTTTCGTCAAGGTCAAGTCGAACGCCGGCGACATGTTCAAAGCGCCGCGCAAGGCCGTCGCCGCGCAGGACGACGGCGACGATGACGACGACAACGGCCGCCGCAACATGTGGATCGCCGTCGGCGTCATCGCGGCCGTGCTGACCATCGCGGTCATAGGGCTGCGCGCGGACCGCAACAGAGAGAGCATCGGCGTCATCGAGTAATCTTTAGCGGGCGGACTTAAGAATTCTACCCCGACAAAGTCGAGAGACGCGGACTCGTTGCTTTCAGTTCCAGAAGGCGGCAAGCTTATCAACAGAGCTTGCCGCCTCTGTCTCTGTTCGGAAGGAGAGGGTAAGAGATGAAGCTGCTGCCGGGCTGCCTTGCCCTGACGCTCGCGCTCGCCGCGTGCGGGGGCGGGCGCGACGACAACAAAGCCTCCGCGGGCAATACCACGACCACGCAGAAGACCACGGAGACCGCGACGACCAACACGGCGGCGTCGCCGCTCGCCACGGCGACGCCTTCCGCGACGACCTCGCCCGCGACCGCGGGCGGCGAGCGCCCCGTCGAAGTCACTTACGCGGGCGTCACGCCCGACAAGGAGTCAATCGCCTACAAGATCAAGGTGAACACGGAGAAGCATGTCAGCCAGGTCGATCTGAACATGAGATACATGGACGAGCGGGGCGGCGTGGTTGAGGAGACGACTTACGCCTGGCAGAACGTCGTCAAGTCCGTGCGGAAGCCCATCGAAAAGGGTCAGACCTACGAGCGCGAAGACCCCCTGCCCGAAGGGGCCGCCCGCGCCGAAGTCACACTCAAGCGCGTCATCTTCAAGGACGGGACTCGCTGGGAAGCGGGGCAGTGAAAGGGATGAGGGGTGAGGGATGAGGAAGAGAAAGCGGAAGGCGGTAGGCGGGGGACAGAGTGTCTTTCTCTCTGCCTAGCGCCTTCCGCTTTCTGCCTTCTGCTTTTCTTCATCCCTCATCCCTATTTTTCCGGTGCCCACTTCTGTAAAAAGGCTGTGAATCTGGCGAGGTTGTAGCCCTTGCCCTCTTCGAGTTCGGCGGTGTCCTGTGAGTGAAGGAGCTTGCCGTCGCCGTCGAGGACGAAGATGTGCGGGTAGCCTTGAATCTCCGGGTAGCGCGAGAGCACCTGTTCGTTCTTGTTCTCGTCGCTGAAGTTGACCTTCACCATGACGAAGTGCTTCTCCCTCAGGTCGAGAAGCTCTTTGTTCTTCTCGAAGAAGTCGTCCATGATGTGACACCAGATGCACCACTCGCCGCCGACCTCGACGAGCACGCGCTTGCGTGTCCGCGACGCCTCGGCCGCGGCCTCCGCGATGTCGCGCGCGGCGTCCCTGGCGGGGTCGTACTTGTGAACGGGGACGTACTTCTCCGAAGAAATTTTGGCCGCGGCCGTCGTGGCCCGGCTCGCCTTCCGGTGCGCGGGCGTGCGCCTGGCGCGCGTCTGCGCCTGAGCGCCGAAGGCCAGCAGCAGACAGCAGGCGGTCAGCTTCGCGAACGTCTTCATGAGGCTCATCACGTCACTCTCTCTCGGAAGATTGCGGCCCGGCGCAGGGGCGCGCGCCGCGCGAGATGTTATAACACGGGCGGGGGCGCGGCGGCGAAGGCGGGACGGGCGCGAGCAACCTCAAGCGCGCCCGCGCGCATCAATCGTCAGATCACACCTCTTCCCCGCTTGCCAAAGCAGGCGCATCTTTGCTAAACGTCGCACGGACGCCCCGGCAGCACGAAAGCTCATAGACCCGCGCCCGTAGAAGTTGTCGCCCCGGAGGAGGAATCATGAACAAGAGAATTTTTACCCCGCTCGTCGCCATCCTGCTCGCCCTGACTCTCAGCACGGCCGCGCTCGCAGACACCATCCGCCTGAAGGACGGCAGCGTCATCCGCGGCCAGGTCATAGGCTTCAACAACCAGCAGTTCACGGTGCTCGTCGGCACGGGCTCGCGCGGCCGCCGCAGCCAGATCACGATCTGGATGGAGGACGTGGAGTCGATCGAGTTTGAGTCGGCCGGCGCGGGAGGCTTCCCCACCGGCAGCGCCGGCACGGACGCGGGGCAGACGACGCGCCCGCCCGCCAACACGACGCCCACGACGACCACGCGCCCGCCCGTGCAGCAGCAGCCCGTCCAGACGACGACGCGCCCGCAGCCGGACGACGACGACAACGCGGGGCCGAGCACGTCCGCGGGCGGCCAGCAGCCCTCGTCTCAAGGCTCCCCGATGTTCATCCCCGGCATTAACCTGCGCGTGCGCGCCGACAACGCGGCGAACGGCTGGACGAACAGCGGCCTGGTCGTCAAGCGCGGCCAGCGCCTACGCATCAACGCCTCGGGCCGCGTCACGCTCGGCGGCGGCCGCGTCTCGACGCCCACGGGGCTGACCGGCGTGCAGGACAACGAGAAGCTGATGCGCTCTTACCCGACCGGCGGCCTCATCGCCGTCATCGGCGACGACAACGACGACTTCATCTTCGTCGGCAACCGCCGCGAGTTCATAGCCCAGCGCGACGGCGTCCTCTTCCTCGGCGTCAACGAAGGCAACCTCAGCGACAACACCGGCGCTTACGACGTGGTCGTCGAGGCCGAAGCCAGATGAAAGGCAGTGGGCAGTTGGCAGTTGGCAGTAAATGAAAACGGAAAGCAGCGGCATACGAGATTTCGTAACTGCTTTCCGTTTTTCTCTTGCTGCCCGCTGCCCACTGCCCACTGCTTTTCCTGGGCATCCGGCGAGAGGCGTCGGACATCCAACCCCTGCATCTTGACCGCGCTCGGACTAAGCGCCTAATATTCGTTTATTAAAGTAGGCATTTCCCCCTCCCTGTTTTGCAGAGGATTTTTACCATGAGACGCACACTCTTCCGCCGCCCGAGCGCCCTCGTCGCAGTCGCGCTCGCCGTCGCGCTCTTCGGCGCGGGCAACCTCAGCCTCTTCGCGCAGTCCAGACGCCAGCCGCCGACCAGCAACCAGAAGAAGAACAAGCGGCCCGACCCCTCGCAGCAGGGCGAGCAGAAGGAGGAGCTGCCGCCAGACGTCGAGGGCAAGCCGCAGGAGGCCGACACCGTCACCGTCACGACCAACGTCGTCAACGTCGACGCCGTCGTCTACCACAAGAAATCTGGCCAGATTATTACGGGGCTCAAGCAGGCCAACTTCGCCGTCTTCGAGGACGGCCAGCAGAAGGACATCACCAACTTCTCGACGCCCGAAGCGCCGATCACGGTCGCGGTAGTCCTCGAATACAGCAAGCTCACGTCCGTCCTCGGCTACTACGGCAGCAGCGGCTTCGAGTGGCCCACGTACGAAGTCATCCAGCCGACGGCGATGTTCCTCTCGCAGTTCATCAAGCCGCCCGACGACTTCGTCACCGTCATCGCCTACGACATACGGCCGACGCCGCTGACGGATTTCACGAACGACCCCGGCCGCATCCGCCAGGTCATCAACCTGCTCCTGAGGAACCAGCCGGCCTTCAGCGAGGCGAACCTCTTCGACGCGCTCAAGTTCACGCTGGCGGGCGGGCGCGGCGACGCGGTCGTGCTCGAAGAGTCTAAGGAGCGCACGGCGGAGTACGCGGGGCTGTCGAGCGTGCAGGGCCGCCGCAAGGCGCTCATCCTGATCTCTTCCGGGATAGACACTTTCAGCAAGATTAATTACGACAAGGCGCGCAAGGTCACGCAGAACGCGGGCGTGCCCATCTACGTCATAGGGACCGGGAACCTCTTCTTCAAGAAGTACGGCGACCGCATCGGCGCGACCGACGACCTCCTCGGCAACCCCGGCCGGCTGACCTTCCTACAGGCCCAGAACGCGCTGGGCACGTTCGCCAAGGAGACGGGCGGCAAGTACTACCCGATGACCTTCCAGGGTGAGATTCCGGGCATCCTGCGCGAGATCAACGCGCTGCTCCGCAACCAGTACAGCCTCGGCTACAACCCAGGCGACCGCCGCGACGGCAAGCAGCACAAGATCGTCGTCAAGGTGGACGTGGACGGCGACGGCAAGTACGACGACAAGGAGTACGTCGTCCAGAGCCGCCTCTTCTACAACGCGCCGAAGGAAGAGAAAGAGAAGGAAGAGAAAGCGTCGGGCAAATAGCAGTAGGCAGTTAGCGGTAGGCAGTGGGCAGTTAAAAGGCAGCCGCGCTTTCACGCCGGCTGCCTTTTACTTTTCTGCTTTGCCCCTTACTTAGAGTGCTCCTGTTTCTTCCGGCGGTAAAGTTCATTCCCCCGCTTGTTCAACTCTTTAAGCCCTTCTTCTATTCTTCGCTCCATTTCCTCGTCCGTAAGCTCTTCCTCAAGATAAAATCCCCCGTCCTCAAGTTCAATTCCTCCCCGACTGCGAAGCAATTCTGTAGATGCTTCGCGCCCGGCCTCCATCGCCAAGCCGAAATCTACTCCCTCATCCTCGGCGGACGATGCCTCGTTCTTCTTTTCTTCATCCATCAGCATCGCGTCAGCACCGCCCGCGGTAGCGACTTCATACTCCGTAGAACCTGAGGCGGAATTCGTCGTTGAAGGCGAAGGTCTCTGGGCGGCGGCCGGAGAAGGTGCGCGCGTGGCGCAGGAGTGCGGGGAGGCCGCCCGTCGGGAGCGTCAGGCCGTAGGCCGCGTTGTAGAAGACGGCCGCGAGCTGCGGGTTGAGGCGCTGGGGCACGCCGTAGCGTATGGCTTTTTGTGCCACCGGCGCGAAGCCGACGCTGCGGCGCGGGTTGATGATCTCGACCGAGCGGTCGAAGACGTGCAGGCGCGTGACGAAGTCCCTGAGCGCGAGGTCGCGGTGGACGAGCGCGTTCGCCACGCCCTCGCCGATTGCGCCGCGGTGGTAGTTGGCCCGCGCGGCGACGGGCGCGTCCGAGACCTCCTGCGCCGGGAAGCGGCGCGGGCGCTCGTCCCACAGGTCGCAGTAGCGGCTGACGAAGCGCAGCGCGGCCTCGTAGAGCGTGTGCATGTTGCCCCTAAGCTCGGCGCGCTCGACGACGGGCGACTGCGCCGTCTCGCCCGCGAAGCGCGTCGCGACGATCTGCGAGCGCGGCAGCAATTCCGCCACGCGCTCGTCGCGCCCGAAGAGCAGGAGCCCTGCGACGGTCGGGATCGTCTCGCTCCCGCTCGCGGTCGCGAGCAGCAGGTCGCGTTCGAGCACGTCCTTGGTCGGGTAGCCGAGCACGCTCGCTTCGTCAAAAGCGTCGCCCTCGAACTCCTTGACGAAGCTCCAGAGGTGCGCCTCGTCAACGTCCGCGAGGGTCGCGCCGACGGCCGCCACGTTCTCGTAGCGCGTCGGGCGCGCCTCGTCTATCAGGGCCGACAATTCCTCGCGCGACGCCTCGCGCTTCTCCGAGCCGATGCGTATGTAGAAGCGGCCGTCGCGCGTCCGGTAGGGGCGGTTGCGGCCGACCACGTCGAGGGCGACGATGCGCCGCCCGTTGTCGAAGGCGACGCGGTCTATGAAGGGGACGAGCGAGGGCTGAACCTCCTCGCGGCAGATGCGGACCAGTTCCGCCTGCACGCCCTCGGCGTCGTCCAGCCCCTCGACCCTCATCTGGTCGTTGACGCCGAAGACCATCAGGCCGCCGCCCGTGTTGGCGAGCGCGACGATGCCCTGCGCGATCTTTTCGGGGTTCGAGAGCTTGACCTTGAGTTCGAGGAAAGTGTCCTCGCCGCCGCGCACCATCCGCATCAGCTCCGTGCGCGAGGTCTGCGGCGCGGGGATGGAGGAGATGTACTCCTGGAATGAGCGTTCCGTGGAGGGTTCGTGTCGCTGGTTGCTGCGGAATTTTCTGCGAGCCATTTGTGTCTGGACGGGGCTCAAGCGGCCTTTCCCGCCCGGATGCAACGTGCCGCCTGAGCCTTGACGCGGGCGCGCTGCACCACTGGATTCAAGATGAGGGATGAGGGATGAGGGATGAGGGATGAAATAAGAGCTTCACGTCTTTACTTCATCCCTCATCCCTCATCCCTCATCCCTTTATTCGTCGCTCCGTCCGCTGACGGCTTCGAGAATCTCCTGCTCGCGGCGCGCGAGCGAGCGCGCCTGGGCCGAAATCGAGAGGCCGTAGAGCGCTACTGCCAGGGCCGCGAACAGCGTCAGTGTAACATACTTGACCATTAAACTCTGCGCGAGGTAGCCGAAGAAGACCGCGAGGAAGACGGGCGCGGCGAGCGCCAGCATGATCGGGATCAGTAAGAATCCCGTCACGCCGGAGGCGTTCATGCGCTTGCCGAATTGCAGCCGCTTCGGGAAGCGAATCGAGAGCACGTTGCCTATGACCGAGAAGCACGCGGCGAAGAAGACGAAGGTAAGGGCCGCGACGCCGAGCGCCGCGGGCGTGAGGTCGCGGAAGACGAGCTGGTTGACCGCGAGCAGCACGGCGCAGAAGACGAAGGCCAGGAAACAGATCGTCAGGTTCTTCCCCAGCAAGATAGTGCGCCGCGCGACGGGCGCGAGGATGAACGAGCGCATCCCGCCGCCGTCGTAGGCGAAGAGGTTGCACGCGAGCGACGAGAGAATCAGGAAGACGTAGAGCACGCCCGCGGCGACCAGCAGCCCTTCCGTGTACGCCGCGAAGCTCGTCACGGGCAGGTCACGCAGCGAAGAGGCGGAGCCCTCGCCCGGCCTGCTCCCGCGCAGCAGCCTGACCGCTATCAGGACCAGCGGCATGACGGCCATCATGCGTAGCTGCGCGTTGCGCAGGGCGTAACGCAGCTCCTTCTCTACGACCGCGGAGGTCTGCGGCGACAGGAGCGGAAGGTGCCAGCCCGTGTGCGCGACCACTTCGCGGCCGCGCGGCGCGCGAGTCGGCGCGGCGCTCGCGCGCTTCGCCCCGCCGGCACCGAGCGCCGCGCGCCGCGCTATCAGGTAGGTGACGAAGACCAGGGCGACCGTGTAGCCCGCGAGCACCAGCAGGGCGGTCGCGTAAACTCTCCCGCCACCGGCGCGCAAGCCTTCGGTCAAAGCGACGGCCGCAGCGCCCGGCGGCGTCCAGCGCAGGCCGCGCAACTCGACGCCGGGGCGGGCCATGTACGTCGCCAGCTCGCCCATGAACGCCCCGCCCAAGCCGACCACGACGCCTATCAGCGCGAGCACCGTCTCGCCGCGCGTCCGCTGCTTCTGCATGAGCGCGCTCATGGCCGTCTGGAGCCACTTCGCCAGACTGATGCCGCAGCACATGGCGAGCAGCGCCACGAGCAGCGCCGCCGGCAGATTGCCCAGCGCGACTCCCGCGCCGACCGAGACGGCGAGGATGATGGGGATGGCGAAGATGGAGCCGAGGCTCCCAAGCTCGCTCAGGAAGTCTATGGCGAAGAGTTTCTTCAGGCTGACGGGGTAGAGGAGCAGGCGGCCGGGCGTGAACTGGCTGCCGCCGCCGAGGCCGAGCGGCACGGTCGCCCACATCAGGTAGAGGATGGCGAAGACCATGAAGAGGAGCATGAAGCCGTTGCGCATCATCTCCCGCACCTCGGAGGCGTAGGCGTGGCCCGGCGGCAACTGTGCCAGAATCTCGCCGGCCGCGCCCGGCGACAAGAGCCTGTGGACGGTGAACCCGAGGATCAGGGCGATGAGGAGCGCGACCAGGATGGCCGCCAGCGTGCCGAGGATGGACGCGACCTGGCTCAGCACCGCCTTGCGCGACCGCAGCGAGTTGCGGAACAGCGTCCACTTCAGCCAGATGAGCGCGGAGAACTGGGCCATAAAACAGTAGTCAGTAGTCAGTAATCAGTAATCAGTGGTCGGTAATCAGTGGTCAGAACACGGAAGTCAGAATAACGCACGCCGGCGCTCGCGTCATGCCTTAAACTCCACGGCCCACCGCCGGTTCATTAATTAACCACTCGCCCGTATTGTACAATCCAGACGTGAGCAGTTCGCATTCTGACCACTGATTACTACTGCCTTATGTCCGTTTGCGCTTACGTCGGCATGGGCTCGAACATGGGCGACCGCGCGGGGAATCTCCTGCTGGCGGTGCGCGGGATGATGGACGCGGGGCTCGCGGTCCGGCGTCTGTCGGCCGTCTACGAGACGGAGCCCGTGGACGTGAAGGAGCAGCCGGCGTTCCTCAACATGGTCGCGGAACTGCGCGTCACGCTCTTCTCGCCCGAGCAGACGCTCGCGCGGCTGCTCCGCGTCGAGTACGCGCTCGGCCGCAGGCGCGACGTGCGGCGCGGCCCGCGCACGGTTGACCTGGACCTCCTGCTCTACGGCGACGAGCGGCGGGAGACGGAGTTCCTCCGGCTCCCGCACCCGCGCCTGCACCTGCGCCGCTTCGTCCTCGCGCCGCTCGCGGAGCTCGTGCCCGAACTCCGACACCCGACGCTCCACCGCACCGTCGCCCAACTCCTCGCCGGAACCTCGGACGAATCGCAAGTCGAACGCTGGAGAAGCCGCCTCATTGCGGATTGAAAAACAGGCATCAGGCTTTTCTTTGCGGCTTCGCGCCTTTGCCTGAGGATGATTTTCACGCCAAGGCGCGAAGCCGCAAAGTGGTCGAATCGTTCCCGGCTCATCCGCGATTCCTTAACTTCTGCTTGCTTTTCCCCGGCCGTGGCCTATAATTACGGCCTTGCACTCCTTACAAATGAAGACGTAGAGCGAAAACCGACGCGGCGGCCTTTGGTAAACGGGCCGCCGCCTATCTGTTTGGAGAAAAGAGTCCGACCATGGCTTATCTCAAACCGCAGCGGCCCGAGAAGGTGACCGCGCCTTCCTTGCGCGCGAGCAAGGAACGCGGCGAGCGCCTCGTCTGCCTGACGGCCTACGACTACACGATGGCGCGCATCGTGGACGAGGCGGGCATTGACATCGTCCTCGTCGGCGACTCCATCGGCAACACCATGCTCGGCTACGGCAACACGGTGCCCGTCACGCTCGACGAGATCGTGATGCACACGCGGGCCGTGCGCCGCGGCGTGCAGCGCGCGCTCCTGGTCGCGGACATGCCCTACGGCTCGTTCCACACGGGCGAGGACGAGGCCGTGCGCAACGCGCTTCGTTTGATCAAGGAGGGCGCGGCCGAGGCGGTCAAGCTCGAAGGCGGGGCCAAGCGTGCAGACCTCGTCAAGCGGCTCGTCGACGAAGAGATTCCCGTCATGGGCCACATAGGCTTGACGCCGCAGTCTGTCAACCAGCTCGGCGGCTATCGCGTGCAGGGCAAGACGGCCGAGACCGCGCGCCAGCTCATAGAGGACGCGCGCGCGCTCGAAGAGGCGGGGGCCTTCGCCGTCGTCCTCGAAGTCGTCCCGCGCGAGATCGCGCGGCTCATCACAGAGAGCCTCAAGATTCCGACCATAGGCATCGGCGCTGGCCCGCACTGCGACATACAGGTCCTGGTCATACACGACCTGCTCGGCCTCGCCTTCGGCAAGATGGCGCGCTTCGTGCGCCAGTACGCGAACCTGAAGGAGGCCATGACGGACGCCATCACACGCTTCGCCGACGACGTGCGCACAGGCGCTTACCCGTCCGAAGCCGAATCCTACGGCCTCCCCGCCGAGGCCGCCGCCGAACTCAAGCTCGACAACACGAGCACGGAGGTGGAAAAACAGTAGACAGCAGGCGGCGGGCGGTGGGCAGTTAAGACTAACTGCTTTTCACTGCCCGCTGCCCACTGCCCACTGCCCACTGCCCTATGGAAATCATCAATCGCCGTCAACGGATGAGTTCGGTCTCGCGCAAGGTGCGCCGCGAGCAGGACAAGACCATCGGGCTCGTGCCGACGATGGGGGCGCTGCACGACGGGCACCTGAGTTTGGTGCGCGAGGCGCGCCGGATGTGCGACGTCGTGGTCATCTCCGTCTTCGTCAACCCGACGCAGTTCGCCCTCGGCGAAGACTTCGAGCACTACCCGCGCGACCTGACGAAGGACGCGGCCGTGCTGACGGACTACAACGTCGACTACATCTTCGCGCCCTCGATAGAGGAGATTTACCCGAAGGACTTCGCGACCTACGTCACGGTCGGCGGGCTCTCGGACCAGCTCGAAGGCTCTTCGCGGCCGGGCCATTTCCGCGGCGTCGCGACGGTCGTCACCATCCTGCTCAACATCATCCGGCCCGACTTCGCCTTCTTCGGGCAGAAGGACGCGCAGCAGACGCTCGTCGTCAAGAGGCTGGTGCGCGATTTGGCGTTCGAGAGTGAAGTCGTCGTGCTGCCGACCGTGCGCGAAGAGTCCGGCCTCGCGCTTTCGTCGCGCAACTCCTACCTCAACCAGGACGAGCGGCGCGCAGCGCTCGTCCTCTACCGCGCCCTCTCGCGCGCCAAGGAGGCGTACAAGGCCGGCGAGCGCTCGGGCTCGCGCCTGGCCGAGGCCGTGCGCTCGACGGTGGCCGCCGAGCCGCTCGCGACACTGGACTACGTCACGGTGGCGGACGCGGACACGCTCGAACCGTTGGAGAAGCTGGACGACCGCACCGTGCTCATCGCGCTCGCCGTCCGCCTCGGCAAGACGCGCCTGATAGACAACGTCGTCCTCAACCGGAAGAAGAACGGCGGCGAGACGGCCGGTTAGTAAATAGTGAATGGTAGATGGTGAATGGTGAATAGACGGGCCGATTTTGTCTATTCACCATTTACCATTTACTATTTACCCGTATGAAAGCTCATATCGAATTCACTTTGAACGGCGAGCCTGCGGAGGTCGCCTTCGCGCCGCACAAGACGCTGCTCGAAGTCCTGCGCGAAGACCTGGGCTTGATGGGGACGAAGCACGGCTGCGAGTTGGGCGAGTGCGGGACGTGCGCCGTGCTGGTCGACGGCCGCTCGATCCTTTCGTGCCTAATGCTCGGGCTCGACGCCGAAGGGCGCGAGGTCGAGACTATCGAGGGCATGGCCGACGGCCCGCGGCTCCACCCCTTGCAGGAGACCTTCGCCGACCTCGGCGCGGCGCAGTGCGGCTACTGCACGCCCGGCTTCCTCCTGGTCGCCAAAGAATTGTTGAAGACCAATCCTGAACCGAACCGCGACGAAATTAAAGAGGCGCTATCGGGTAATCTCTGCCGCTGCACCGGGTATTTGAAAATTTACGAGGCCGTCGAGCTGGCCGCCGCCCGCATGCGCGGCGAAGAGGCCGAGCCTGTTAAAGAGACGATTTATGGCTACGAATAAAAAGAACGGGAACGGCAACGGCGGGCCTTTGAAAGTCATAGGCAAGCCGTTCCGCAAGGTTGACGCGCGCGCGAAATGCACCGGGCAGACGAAGTTCGCGGACGACATAGTGCTCCCGCGCATGCTCTTCTGCAAAATCCTGCGCGCCACCGAGCCTCACGCCCTCATCAAAAACATCGACGCCTCGAAGGCGCTCGCGCTTCCGGGCGTCGTGGCCGTCATCACCGGGAAGGACTTGCCGATCCCCTACGGCATTCTCCCCGTGAGTCAGGACGAGCACCCGCTCTGCGTTGACAAGGTGCGCTTCATCGGAGACCCGGTCGCGGCGGTCGCCGCGATTGACGAGGACACGGCGTTCGACGCGATGAACCTGATCGAGGTCGAGTACGAGAAACTGCAAACCATCACGAACATCGAAGAGGCCGTGATGGTGGACGAGCCGCGCATACACGACTACGGCGACGGCGGCAACGTGCACAAGAAAGTCTCGCTCGAATTCGGTGACATGGAGGCGGGCTTTGCCGAGGCCGACCACGTCCGCGAAGACGTACTTTTCTTCGAAGGCAACACGCACCTGCCGATGGAGCAGCACGCCGCGGTCGCCCACTTCGACTCGGACGGGAAACTGACCCTCTGGAGCTCGACGCAGACGCCGCACTACGTGCACCGCGCGCTCGCCAAGACCTTAGAACTCCCCGCGAGCCACGTCCGCGTCATCGCCACGCCGAACGGCGGCGGCTTCGGCGGCAAGTCCGACCCCTTCAACCACGAGATAGTCGTTTCCAAACTTGCGATGATGACGGGGCGGCCCGTCAAAGTGACCCTGACGCGCGAGGAGGTCTTCTACTGCCACCGCGGCCGCCACCCCGTGCTGATGAAGATTAAGACCGGCGTGAAAAGGGACGGCTCGATCACGGCGATGGACTTTCAGTCGTTCCTGGACGGCGGCGCTTACGGCTCCTACGGCGTGGCCTCGACCTTCTACACGGGCGCGCTCCAGACCGTCACCTACAACGTCCCGCGCTACAAGTTCCGCGGCCTGCGCGCCTTCACGAACAAGCCGCCGTGCGGCCCCAAGCGCGGCCACGGCACGCCGCAGCCGCGCTTCGCGCTCGAAGTCCAGCTCGACAAGCTCGCCGAAGATTTGAAACTCGACCCCGTAGAGATTAGACGCCAGCACCTCGTTGAGCCATTCACGGTGACGGCCAATTACCTGCGCGTCGGCTCGATGGGCCTCGGCGCGTGCATTGACAAGGTGGTCGAGGGCTCCGGCTGGAAGAACAAGTTTTCCAACTGGGACCGAGAGAACAGAAAACTTCCCGAGGGTAAAGGCATAGGCATCGCGTGCAGCTCTTACATCTGCGGCGCGGGGCTGCCCATTTACTGGAACAGTATGCCGCACTCGGGCGTGCAGCTCCGGCTCGACCGCCAGGGCGGCGTCTGCGTCCAGTGCGGCTCGACCGACATAGGGCAGGGGTCTGACTCCATCCTCGCCTACATCGTGGCGGAAGTCCTGGGCATTGACCCGTTCGACATACGCGTCGTCACGGCCGACACGGACTTGACGCCCGTCGACCTCGGCAGCTATTCGAGCCGCGTCACCTTGATGACGGGCAACGCCGCGCTCCAGGCGGCCGAGCGTGCGCGCGAGCTTCTGACGATGGCCGTCGCCGAAAAGCTCTCCGTCCCCATCCAGAATCTCTCCTTCGCCGAGCGCCGCGTCTTCGACGTGGAGAACCCGGAAGTGGGCGTGACGTTCGCGGAGGCGGTCGTCCTCGCCGAATCGAAGTTCGGCACAATTGGCACAGTCGGCTCTTACACGCCGCCGCGCTCGCCGGGGAAATATAAGGGCGCGGGCGTCGGGCCTTCGCCCGCGTACAGCTACTCGGCGGCCGTCGCGGAGGTGGACGTGGACGCGGCGACCGGGTTCGTGACGGTCGAGCGCGTCTGGATCGGCCACGACATAGGGCGCTCGATCAACCCCGCGCTCGTCATGGGCCAGGTCGAGGGCTCCGTCTACATGGGCTTGGGCGAGGCGCTGATGGAGGAGATGACCTACCGCGCGAACCGCAACGTCGTACACAAATTCCCCTCCCTGCTCGAATACAAGAGCCCCACGACGCTTGAGATGTGCGACGTCGTGACCTACCTGGTCGAAGACGCAGACCCGAACGGCCCGTTCGGCGCGAAAGAGGTCGGCCAGGGCCCGCTCCTGCCCGTCATGCCCGCCGTCGCCAACGCGGTCTACGACGCCGTCGGCGTCCGCATAGACGAAGTGCCCATCACGCCCGAAAAAGTTCTGACCGCCCTGCGCGACAAGGCCCGAGGCCGCCCGGCCCGCTTCGGACCCAAGTCCGTGCCCGACGTGGAATGGCCCGAGCCGCTCAAGGTGCAGACGCCCGCCGAAGGCGGCGACGGCCGCGAGATGCCGCGCGTGGCCGTGCATTCGTAGAGCAAGGGGGAATGAGAAAAACGTTATGATGAGACTTCCGAAATTCTCTTACCTTGTCCCGAGGGAAATCTCGGACGCGGTGAGGATGATGGGCGACGCGGGGCCGGAGGGGCAGTTCGTGGCGGGGGGGACGGACCTGTACCCGAACATGAAGCGGCGGCAGCAGACGCCGCGGACTGTCATTTCCGTGGCGCGGCTGAAAGAGTTGAGGCG
>Ga0196978_1000950_pt1 | contig 13858 bp, 8 predicted proteins | sample S3v_2013CmetaG_FD_155491 | JGI IMG/M metagenome (GOLD analysis project Ga0196978, IMG submission 155491) | Soil microbial communities from Anza Borrego desert, Southern California, United States - S3+v_20-13C | ecosystem: Environmental > Terrestrial > Soil > Desert | place: USA: California... | reverse complement strand
ACACTGCGCCATCTGTGGCTGGTCGTGCGCTGCTCCTCGATCGGAACGGCGCTCGGCGCGCTCCCCGGCATGGGCGGGCCGGTGATCACCTGGGTGGCCTACGGTCACGTGGTTCAGACCGTGCGGAACCGCGAGAACCTCGGTAAGGGCGACATTCGCGGCGTGATCGGACCGGAATCGGCCAATAACGCCGACAACGGCGGCGCCATGATTCCGGCGCTCATGTTCGGCATCCCGGCCTCGGGCAGCATGGCGATCTTTCTCGGCGGACTCATCCTGATCGGCATCGAGCCCGGCATCGGCATGCTCGAGCGCCACCTCGATCTCACCTTCACGATCATCTGGTCGCTCGCGCTCGCGAACGTGATCGGCACGGGCCTGTGCCTCGCGCTCGCGAAGCCGATCTCGCGCATCACGCTGGTGCCGTTCGCGATGGTCGCGCCGTTCATGATCGCGATCGTCTACTTCGCGGCCTATCAGGTCACGCGAAGCTGGCTCGATCTCGTCGCGCTGTTCGTGCTCGGCGTCCTCGGCGTCTACATGAAGCGCTTCGGCTGGTCGCCGCCGGCGCTGCTCATCGGGTTCGTCGTGGCGAAGCGCCTCGACGCCTCGGTCTATCAGTCGGTGCAGGTCTACGGCATGAGCTTCCTCGAGCGCACCGGCGTGCAGATCATGCTCGCGCTGATCGTCGTTTCCATCATTCTCGCCATGCGCTTCAAGCGGGCGCGCACGCCGCTCACCCCGGAAGGACCGCACGGCGCCGCCGGCCGCACACCGCAGATGATCTTCCTCGGGCTGATCCTCGCGTGTGTCGTGTACGCGATCTACGAGATGACCCAGCTCACCTTCCTCGCGCGCGTCTTCCCGCTGTCGGTGGCGCTGATCACGCTCGTCCTGCTGCTCGCCGCGGCTGCGCTGTCGCTGCGCGGCAAGCCGTCCTACGTGCTGACCGACGCCGAGCGCGAGTGGAGCGCCGAGGAGCGTCCCGCGCATTCCGTATGGCATTACCTGGGCTGGATGCTGGGACTGCTGGCGGCCTCTGCCGTGTTCGGGTTCGTGCTCGGCATCTTCGTGTACATCACCGTCTTCCTCCGCGTGAAGGCGCACGTCGCGTGGCACAAGGCCGCGCTCTCGGCGTCGGGCGCGGTGATCGTGCTGAGCGTGCTCTCGTACATCCTGGTGCTGGACTATCCGGGAGGGCTCCTGCAGTATCTCGTCGCCATGCCCTGGCCGCTCGATTGAAAGGAGACGTGACTCACGTGAGCTCGCTCGTCCAAATGCTGAACGCCCCCGGCGCGATGCTGGAGGTCGACGACGATCCGGAAGCCGTTTACGAGCTGCTGTGCTCGAAAGGCTGGAGCGACGGCCTGCCGGTGATTCCGCCGACGCCGGAGCGCGTGGAACGCATGCTCGCGTACTGCGACCGCGACTTCGACCAACCGGTCGTGAAGATCCCGCCGCGCTACGGCGCAGCGACGCCGATCCGCGTCGCCGCGAACGCGGTCATGGCGGGCTGCAAGCCGCAGTATTTCCCGCTGGTGCTGCTCGCGCTGGAAGCGATGGCCGAAGAGCCGTACAACCTATACGGCACGCAGGCGACGACGCATCCGTGCACGCCGTTTCTCGTCTTCAACGGTCCGATCGCCGAGGAAGTCGGCATCAATGCAGGCTCGAACGCAATGGGCAACTACTTCCGTGCGAACGCCGCGATCGGGCGCGCGGTGCGGCTGTCGCTCGTGAACATTGGCGCTGCCATTCCGGGAACCGGCGACATGGCGACTGCCGGCACGCCGGCGAAATTCACGTTTTGCGTCGCGGAGAACGAAGACGCGAGCCCATGGGAGCCGCTGCACATCGAGCAGGGCTTTCCGAAGGCGGCGAGCACGGTCACCGTCATCGCGGCCGAGGGTCCCCACAATATCAACGACCACGAGAGCATCAGCGCCGAAGGCATTCTGACGATGGTCGCGGGCACGATGACCACCACCGGATCGAACAACGCGTACTACCGCGGGCAGCCGTGCGTCGCGTTCGGTCCCGAGCACGCACAGACGGTTGCCGGCGGCGGCTTCAGCAAGGCGAACGTAAAGCAGTGGCTGTACGAGCATGCGACGCTGCCGCTCTCGCGCTTCTCCAAAGAAGGCATCGAGCGCCGCTTCCGGCGCAAGCTCCCCGACATGTATGCGAAGGCACCGCTGGACGCGCCGGTACGCATGACCCAGACGCCGGAGGACCTCGTCGTCATCGTCACCGGCGGCGCGGGCAAGCACTCGGCATGGATCCCGACCTTCGGCAACACGCGTGCGGTCACGCGGGCCTTGAAGCGTGCTGACGGCGAGCTGGTGAGATCGATCGAGGATCTCAAGCGCGGCTGAAGGCGTGAGCGAAGCGCTCGACATCAACGACGCCTTCCGCGGCGGCGGCCGCTCGGTCGAGTTTCTCGACCATATCAATCAGGCTTCGATCGTCATGCTGGCCGAGACCGGTCTGGTCCCGCGTGAGACTGCGGCCCGGATCGCAGCCGGCATCGCCCAGGTCGCCGCCGGCGAAAGGCTGTCGGGCGCGCGCACCTCGGCCGACTACCTCGATTACGAGCCGAAGCTCACCGCCGCCGTCGGCGCCGACGCTTCGCGCCTGCATACCGGACGCAGCCGCCAGGACATCGCCTCGACGATCGCGCGCATGAACCTGCGCGACGGTCTCCTGAAGGAGATCGAGGCGCTCGTCACCGCGCGCGAGAAGCTGCTCGCGCTCGCGAGCAGGCACATCGACACGATCATCCCGGCGTATACGCACGGCGTGCAGGCGCAGCCCACGACATTCGCGCATTACCTGCTCGCGTTCGCTTCCGCGGTCGGACGCCAGGTCGACCGCCTGAGGCAATCGTATGCGCGCGTGAACCTGAACCCGCTCGGGGCCGCCGCGCTGGCGACATCGAGCTTTCCACTCGATCGGGCGCGGCTCGCGGCGCTGCTCGGGTTCGAGGGGCTGGTCGAGAACGCCTACGATGCGAACCATCTTGCGCCGGTAGACAGCGCGCTCGAAGTGGCCTCGGCGCTCGCGATCGCCGCGGTCGAGATCGCCCAGTTCGCGCAGGACATGCACGCCCAGTACGCGGAGCCCACGCCCTGGTTCATGCTGGCGGCGGGCGAATTGACGGGCGTCTCGAGCATCATGCCGCAGAAGCGCAACCCGGCTGCGCTGGAGCAGCTGCGCGCACAGTCGAGCATCCTCGTCGGCGAGATGCACACGGTGTTTCTGATCGCTCACAACAACCGCACGGGCATGTTCGATTACCGCATGTACGACCCGGTGCCGTGCACGCGGCCGCTGCAGGTGTTCAGGCTTTTTCAGCAGGTGGTCGATGGCATCGTCGTGAACAAGGCGCGCGCGCTGGAAGAAGTGCGTGCGGACTACTCGACCACGACCGAAATCGCCGACGCCCTTATGCAACGCGCGAACGTGCCGTTTCGCACCGGTCACCACTTCGCCTCGAAGCTGACGGATTACGGCCGCGGCCGCAGCCTGCGGATCGGCGAGATCCCGTACGCGGAGGCTGCGCGGCTCTATCAGGAGCAGACGCAGCAGCCGTTCCCGCTGAGCGCGCCGCATTTCGCGGAAGTCATCAGCGCCGAATACATGGTGTTCGGGCGCAAAGGCACGGGCGGGCCGCAGCTCGCCGAAGTCAATCGCATGCTCGACGTCGAACGCGGCCGCGTCGCGACGGACCGCGAATGGCTCGATGAGCGCCGCGATCGCCTCGTGCAGGCCGACGCGGCACGCGAACGCGCGTTCAACGCTCTCGCGCGAGCGTAGGCTGAATCTTCGACGGGAACGCGCTGGTCGCCGCATCCTGCATCAGTCGAGCTTCGCCCCCGTCGCGCGGATCACCTTGCCCCACTTCGCGCTCTCGTCGCGGATCATCTGCGCGAACTCGGCCGGCGTGGTGCCGTACAGCTCGAGCCCGAGTCCGCGCATGCGTGCGGCAAACTCCGCGTCCTTGAGCGCGCGCGTGAACTCGGCGTGCAAGCGGTCGATCACGGGCTTCGGCGTGCCGGCCGGCGCGACCGGGCCCTGCCACGTGATCGTCTCGTAGCCGGGTATCGCCTCGGCGACCGGCGGCAGGTCGGGCAGCGCCTGGATGCGCTTCGCGGTGGAGGTGGCGAGCGCGCGGAGCTTCCCGGCCTTGATGAACGGCATCGGCTCCGGCATCGGATTCAACATGAAGTGAATCCGCCCGCTCACGAGGTCGAGCACGCCCGGCGCCGAGCCTTTGTACGGCACGTGCTGGGTTTTGATGCCGGCCATCATGTTGAAGAGCTCGCCGGAAAGATGCATGGACGTGCCGTTGCCGGCCGACGGGAAGTTCAGGTCACCCGGACGCTGCTTCGCCAGCGCAATCAGCTCTTTCGTGCTTTTCACCGGCAGCGACGGGTGCACGCACAGGATGAGCGGCGATGCGGTCACCATCGAGATCGGCGCGAAATCCTTCTGCGCGTTCCACGTGAGCTTCGAGTAGAGGCTCTCGTTCGTCGCGAGAAAGAGCGTGCCCATGAGAATCGTGTAGCCGTCCGGCGCACTGCGCGCGACGTACTCCGAGGCGATGTTGCCGCCGGCGCCGACGCGGTTCTCCACGGTCACCTGCTGGCCGAGGTACTCCGTGAGCTTCTGCGCGAAAGCGCGCGCGACGACGTCGCTCGCGCCGCCGGGCGCGAACGCGTTGATGAGCCGCACGTTCTTCACGGGATAGCTCTGGCCGAGCGCCGGCGTCGCGATGAGCGCCGCAGCCACGACAGAAAGCGCGATGCTTGTGCGAATCATGAGTGCCCTCCCCTGGTTTTTTCCATGCCCCTGTCGATGGCGGCCGCGAGCATCCAGCCGTCGCGTATCGCCGTCATGAAGTCGCCGATCTCGTTGCAGTCGCCCGCGAGCGCCCAAGGTACACCGGCGCGCTCGACTTCGGGCAGCACGTCGCGGTTCGGCAGCGGACCGATCGCCGAGACGATGAGCGCTCCGGCTTCGATTGCAGTACGTTTACCGTCGAGCGTGGCCCAGACGGTGTCGCCGTCGATCGATTCCACGGGCGCGCCCGTCAGCACGCGCGCGCCGGCCTTCCCGAGCCGGTCGAGCACGTCGTAACGATTATTGCGCGCCATCTCTTTCGCGATGACAGGCAGCGCCTCGATCACCGTGGCTTTCACGCTTCGATAGTGGATCAGCGTGTCGGCGGTCTCGATCCCGACCATGCCGCCGCCGACGATGGTCACGTGCGTTCCGCGTGCCACGCGCCCGCGATCCGCGAGCACGTCCCACGCGTGCACGACGGGTATGCGCGTGTGCACCGGAAACGGCAGCGGCCGCGGATTGGCGCCGGTGGCAACGACGACGAAATCCGGCGCGAAGTCCCGGATCGCCTCGGCGGTGACCGTCACCGAAGTGCGCACCGGCACGCGCAGGCTTTCGATCTGCGCCCAGCGATAAGTCCACACGCCGGCGACGTCACCCTTGTCGGGTGCGGCGAGCGCGAGCGGCATCTGGCCGCCGGGCTTGTCCGCTTTCTCCCAGATCGCGACGTCATGGCCGAGTGCGGCAGCCACGCGGGCGGCTTCGAGCCCCGCCACGCCCGCGCCGAGCACGAGCACGCGCCTGCGACCGGCGGCACGCTTCTCGCGCGCGAAGCGCTGCGGCTCGGCGAATTCGGGCCGCTCGAATTCGAGGCCGACCATGGGGTTCGTCACGCACGCGACGTCGCGCTCGAGCGTGAGACGCTCGAAGCAGACGTTGCACGAGATGCACTTGCGGATCGGCGTCGCGATCTCGCCGAACGCCTTGCGCGGCCAGTACGCGTCCGCCACGAGCGCGCGGCACACCGCCACGAAGTCAGCGCTGCCGGCCTGCAATATCCCTTCGGCGTCTTCGGGGGTCGATGACGCGGCCGGCCATGATCGTCGGAATGCCGACGGCTTTCGCGATCGGCCGCGCGTACGGCTCCAGGAAGCGGCGTGCGAACGACGGCGGCTGTATGCAGTAGCGCGAGAGCTCCGGGCTTTCATTCGTGCCGCCGGACATGTCGATCGCGATCACGCCGGCGCGCTCCAGCGCCTGGCAAAGCGCGATCATGTCGGTTTCGCTGTAGCCGCCCTCGCAGTACTCGGTCGCGGAGACGCGCACCATCAGCGGCAGGCCGGGCAGCTCTGCGCGTATCAGCGCGACGGTCTCGAGTAGCAGGCGCATGCGGTTTTCGACCGACCCGCCGTAGCGGTCTTCGCGCCGGTTGATGCGCGGGCTGCAGAACTGCTGGAAGAGATAGCCGTTGGCGGCGTGCAGCTCGACAGCATCGTAGCCGGCGCGGTAACAGCGGCGCGCGCAGTCGAGATACGCCTGCTGGATCTCACCGATCTCGGGTATCGAAAGCGCGCGCGCAGGCTCGTTCGTGTTCGGGTTGTGCCAGTCCGACGCGGTCACCGGCTCCATGCCGAGCACCGAGCGCTTGAGGAGCGCGCCGCGATGGTTGAGCTGCGCCGTGGCGAGCGCGCCGCCTTCATGAATCGCGTCCACCACCGCCGCCAGGCCGGGAATGTAACGGTCGTGAAACACGCACAGCGAGTTCGTATGATTGCGCGCGCCCGGCGTGATCACCATCGCTTCGGTGATGATCATCGCGGCGCCGCCTTTCGCGCGCTCGCCGTAGTAGAGCTTGTCGCGCTCGGTGGAGACGCCGTCGGTGGTCCCGTAGTTCGTGCCCATGGGACCCATGATGATGCGGTTCTTGAGCGCGAGCGGCCCCATGCGGCCGGGTTGTGCGATCAGCATCCCAAGCTCGTCATCCCGGCGTAGGCCGGGATCCAGTGAATGTCCTCCGATCATAACGTGCTAACCTTTTCCCGCATCCCAGGAGGTCCACATGTCATTGCCCGTTTACGAAGTCTTCGCCATCCGCTACGCGCGCCGCGACGCGAGGCGCCACGAGCATTTCGTCGGCGGCGATCCCCACGACGCGCCGATGAACATGGATTATTTCGTGTGGCTGATCCGCAATGCGGACCGCACGATCGTGATCGATACAGGCTTCACGGCCGAAGTGGCGGCCAAGCGCAAGCGTGAGTACATCCGCACGCCGAAAGCCGGGCTCGCGCTGATGGGCGTCAAAGCGGACGAGGTGCGCGAGGTCGTGATCACGCACATGCATTACGACCACGTCGGAACCTTCTTCGATTTCCCCGCCGCGACCTTTCACATCCAGGACGAGGAGATGGCCTTCGCCACGGGGCGACTCATGCGCCACCCGCGTTTTTCACACTCGATCGAGGTGGAAGACGTCGTCGGGCTGGTTCGCGTGCTGTTCAAGGGGCGGCTCGCGTTTCACAAGGGCGACGACGAGCTCGCCCCGGGCGTCACGCTGCACCACATCGGCGGGCACACGCCGGGGCTGCAGTCGGTGCGGGTGCACACGCAGCGCGGCTGGGTCGTGCTTGCGTCCGACGCGACGCACTACTACGAGCACTTCGAGCAGGGCCGCTGCTTCACGACCGTGGTCGATATCGGGGCGACGCTCGAGGGTTACGACAAGCTGCGCCGCCTCGCGGCCTCACCCGAGCACGTCATTCCAGGCCACGACCCGCTGGTGATGGCGCGCTACCCCGCCGTCAACAAGGAGCTCGAAGGCATCGCGGTGCGGCTGGACGTCATGCCCAGCCGCGAGCACGCCTGATTCGCGCGCCTAGTTCCGCTCGTTCGCCGTCGCCAGGGCCTTGGGCGGCGCGTAGTGCGCCGGCACCTCGCCCGTCAATGATTCGAGGAACGCCACGATGTCGCCCGCCGTCTTGTCGTCGAGCGTGCGGCCGAGCTGGACGGCTGCCATCACGCGCACGGCGCGATCTAGCGTCGGCACCGAACCATCGTGGAAATACGGCGCGGTCTTCGCGATGTTGCGCAGCGTCGGCACGCGGAAGACGAACCGGTCTTCCTCTTTCTTCGTGGACCTGAAGCGCCCCTCGTCGATCTTGTCCGACCCGGTCTCGGTCCAGTAATCCTTGGTCAGGCCGAACTTGTGTAACGCGGTCCCGCCGACGAGCGCACCGCTGTGGCATCCGGCGCATCCGGTCGAGACGAACGCGCGCAACCCCGACTTCTGACGCGGCGTGAGCGCGGCATCATCTCCGGCGAGAAAACGATCGAATGCGGCGGGTGTCACGAGCGTCGCCTGATAGGCCTGGAGCGCCCGTCCGTAATTGCGCGGATTCAGCGGCTCCGGATCGTCGGGATACGCCTTGCGGAAGAGCACGATGTACTGCAGCTCTTTCATCTTCGCGACCGCGGCCTCTTTGGAATCGAAGCCCATCGACCCCGTCATCGATCCTTCCGCCTGATCTGCACCGGTCTTGCGATCACCGACCCATCGCAGCGCCGGCTGACCCATCGTGTTGAACACGGTCTGCGAGTGGCGCGACGTGAGCTTGCCGCGCGCATCCGTCGAAAACCGCCGGCTGTCCGCACCCCACGCCTGCGGGACGTGACAGCTCGCGCAGGCGGTCTTGCCGTCGCGGGAGATCCGCGTATCCCAGAAGAGCGCGCGGCCCAGCTCGGCCTCGGCAGTGAGCGTCGCGGCCGGCGGTTCGAGGCGCCCGAACAGCCGCAAAGCTTCGGCGCGCAGCTCCGGGTCCGCGAGCGCAGTCGGCGCCAGCATCAAAAGTGCAATCAGGACGATGAGCGTGAAAGATTTGCACCGCGTGAGCGGGGCGAAGCTGCGGCTCGACGACATGGCTCCTCCTCTGGAAGAAGCGTGTCCCCTGTGCAGTCGAATTATTTTTGGATTCGAGGCGTCGAGCCGGAAGCAAGCGGCGCGCCTGACGAGGCTGCGCTACGACCGCCGGGCGAAGCGACGTTAAATGAACGCGTAATCCGAAGCGTCGATCGAAGCCGCGTTGATGAACGCCACGATCTCGTGCACGGTGCCATCCGCGGAGTCGATGCGCCAGCGTGCAGCACCTATCTGTACGAATGTCGCGCCTTGCGCGGCCGTGCCGTAGCCATGGAATACAAGCCGGTCACCTGCCGCCGCGCCGTTTCCTGCGAAATCGATCAGCGCGTCGCCATGCGCTTCGCCGCGCGTGAAGGCGAACGCGTCGTTTCCTGCACCCCCCGCAAGCCGGTCGGCGCCTGCGCCGCCGTCGAGCGTGTCGGCGCCGCTCATGCCTTGCAGGACGTCGTTGCCGCCGCGGCCAGCGAGCAGATCGTCACCATCGAATCCGGCGATCACGTTGGAGGCGTTGTCACCCGAAAGAACATCGGCGAATTGCGAGCCCAGCAGACCTTCGATCGCGAAGTAGCTGTCGCCCGCGGGATCTCCGCTGTTCGCGGCCGGAGCCAGGAGATCCACGGTCACACCAGCAGCGGCGTAGTAGTGAGCCGCGTAGTCCACGCCCGCTCCGCCGTCGAGAATGTCCGCGCCTGCGCCGCCTTCCAGCCTGTCGCCGCCGCTGCCACCGCGAAGCGTGTCATTGCCGGCCAGACCTTGCAGATAGTCCTCGCCGTCCATTCCCTGGAGATCGTTCACGCTCGCATTGCCGACGATCGTGTCGTCGAAGCGTGAGCCGAACACGCCCTCGATCGACAGGTACGCGTCGCCGGCCGCATCGCCCGTGTTGACCGATGCGCCGCCGAGACGCGCAAGCACATTGCCGTTCGCGCTGGCGTAGCTCGCGTAATCGAAGCCGGCACCACCGTCGAGCGTATCGGCACCGGCGCCGCCGATCAGCGTGTCATTGCCGTTCGCGCCCTGCAGGTCGTTTGCTTGGACGTTGCCTTCGAGCGTGTCACCGAGCGTGGAGCCGATCAGGCCTTCGATGGAGCGGTAGCTGTCGCCTGCGGCATCACCCGTGTTCTGCGCTGGCTGCGCCAGGCTTGCGCGCACTGCAGCCGCCGCACTGCCGTAGCTCGCATGATCGAGGCCTGCGCCTCCGTCGAGGCGATCGGCGCCCGTGCCACCGTCGAGCGTGTCGTCGCCATCCAGTCCCAGCAGCCCGTCGTTTCCGCCGCGTCCGGCGATCCGATCATTGCCGGCGAGTCCGCCGATGATGTTCGCACTCGCGTCGCCCGAAAGAACGTCGTTGAATACCGAGCCGATCAAGCCTTCGATCGACGCGTAGCTGTCGAAGGCAGCCTCGCCCGTATTGCCTGCCGCGTTCGCGAGATCCGCGGTCACCGCACCTGCGGCGTAGTAATAGGCCGCGTAATCGGAACCGTCGCCGCCATCGAGCATGTCGGCGCCCACTCCGCCTTCGAGGCGATCGTTGCCCGCGCCGCCTGTGACGATGTCGTTGCCGGCGATTCCCTGCAGATAATCATCGCCACCGATGCCTTGAAGACGGTTCATGCCGTTGTTGCCGACCAGCGTGTCGTTGAACGCCGAGCCGATGAGTCCCTCGATCGACGCGTAGCTGTCGCCGAGCGCCTCGCCAGTGTTCTGAGCAGGTCCGGACAGACGTGCAACGACACCTGTGGGTGCCGCGCCGTAGCTCGCAGTGTCGAACCCGGCGCCGCCATCCAGATCGTCGGCGCCGGCTCCGCCGATCAACAGATCGTCGCCGCCGCCGCCGAAAAGCGCGTCGTTGCCGCCGAGCCCGATCAACTGGTCATTGCCGGCTCCGCCGCTGAGCGCGTTCGCTGCACCATCGTTCGCTACGGCCGTCGTTGCATCGCCGACGAGCAACATGCTGCCATCGGCGAACGCGATGTTGCGCGCGGTGATGGCTGCGACATCGATCTGCACCGTGACGGTCTTGCCCAGATGCGAGAACAGGGTGCTGGCGCCGTCGGGCGTGACCTGGACCGACGCGGCGGAGATCGACGTATCGTCGAAGCGCAGAATGCGCGAGGCCGGATCGACGGGGCCGATCACATGGCCGTCCACGAGCTCTGACCAGAGCGCGGCGGGTTGGAAGACGATCGTCACGTCGGTACTGCCGCTCGCTACACGTGCGCCGCCGCTGCCTTGTGCGCCCGTGTTGCCGTCCGAGAAGTGCCAGTCGATCAGCCGCGACGAGGGCGGCGTTTGGCTGATGTTGGAATAGGCGATGGCTTCGAGCACGCCGTTCACGCGCGCTTGTGTCGCATTGCCGTTGAACGTGAGCACAAGCGTGCCGCCGGAGTTCGTTGTGACCGTGCCGACGATCACACCCGAATACACAAGTGGGGAGCCTTCAGTAAGCGCATCGAGCGCGCCCGTCCCGGAGAACACATCCATTGCGTTCGCGCCGGAGTGCGCGACGAGCCTGAGCGTTGCGCCGGTGTAGCTGCCCTGCGCCGAGAGCTCCGCGTCCAGCACTCCTACGTCGGCGTCAAGCACGACAGGCGCATTGCCTTCGGTATATGAAACGCCGCCACCGAGCGCAGCGAACACAGGCGTGTCGTTAATCGCCCCGATCGTTACGATGGTGCTGCCGAGCGCAGACGCTGCACCCCCGGTACCCTGCGCGCCGGTGTTCCCGTCTGTGAAGATCCAATCGAGCTCCACGGCCGCCGGTGGCGCATCGCTGCTGTTCGCGTACGCGATCGATTGCAGAACGCCATTAACGCGCGTTTGCGTTGCGCTGCTGTTGAACGTGAGGACGAGCGTGCCACCGGAATTTACGGTGACAGTGCCGAGCGTGACACCGGAGTAAACAAGCGCCGCGCCCTGGGTCAGACCGGCAAGACTTCCGGTTGCAGTAAAGACGTCCTGCGCGTTCGCGCCGCCGTGCCGCGCGACGGAGAGCGTCGCGGCACCGTAATTGCCCTGCGCCGCAAGCTCCGCGTCGTAGATCTGCACGTCGCGATCGAGCACTACCGCGGGTCCGTTCTCCAAGTACGTCGCCGCACCTTCTAGCGAATCGACGAGCGGACCGAAGCTCCGGTCGAGCGATCCGTCGCTGTTGTAGCGCGCGAGAGCGAAGTCCGCATGTGGCGCGGTCTCATCGTACCTGGCGCCGGCCACGACGATCCTGCCGTCCGCTTGCAGTGCTACTGCATGGGCGCGGTCTGACGTACCGAAGTCGGTAGTGAGCTTTCCGCCGGCGCCGAAGGTCGCGTCGAGCGTACCGTTCGAGTTGTAGCGAACCAGCGCGAAATCCGGAGGCGAGCCTGCATCCCCGACAACGACAATGCGCCCATCCGGTTGTACGACAACGTCCCACGCGACGTCATTTCCGGTGCTCACCGGAGTCTGAACCACTCCGGTGCCACCAAAAGTGCTATCGAAGCTCCCATTCGTGTTGTAGCGCGCTACGGCAAAAGACCCGCTCGAAATGGTAACGACAGACTCGCCGACCGCAATGATCCTGCCGTCGGGCTGCAGCGTTACGCCGGCGGCAGCATGCGTGGCAATCGGTCCCGTAACCCTGCCGCCGGTGCCGAAGGTCGAATCCAGAGTGCCATCCGTGTTGTAGCGCACGAGCGCAAAGTCGAGGCCGCCCGACGGCGACGCGTCCGCGGCGTATCCCGACAACACGATCTTGCCGTCCGGCTGAAGGACCATTCCGGTAGCTTCACCACCGCGCACGCCCACAGGCGTGACGACTTTGCCGTCGCCATCGAACGTCGTGTCGAGACTTCCATCCGAGTTGTAGCGCACGAGTGCGAAAGCGCTGGTCGAGGGATCGAGGTCGGAACGACCGCCGACCAGTATCTTACCGTCGGCCTGGATGATCACCGCCTGCGCGACGTCGTGGCCGGTGCCAACCGCAGTCGTGACCCTGCCGTCTCCACCGAAGCTCGTATCGAGAGAACCGTCGGGGTTATAGCGGACGATCTGCATCTCCGCATTGCTGTTGTCGACGGAGCCGACCACCACAATTTTGCCGTCGGACTGCAGCGCCATGTCGTGAACTTCGTTCTGCGCGCCGGCGCGCACCGACGTCGTCACTTTGCCGTCGCCGTCGAAGGTCGTGTCGAGCGTACCGTCGGCGTTGTAGCGCACGACCGTGAAGGTGTTCTCCCCCGTCACGGTCCGGCCGGCGACGAGAATCCGTCCGTCAGGTTGTATCAGAACAGCTTCGCCGAAATCGAACGTGCCGATGCTCGTGGTGAGCGTTCCCGCGATAGTGAAAGTTGGTGCGGTGTTCGATGCCACGTGGGTGTTCCTCAGAAGGGCCGGTCCGGCACGATTATGGGCTCATTACGGCGCGGCAAGCTCGCGCGGGGCTCTGGTCGCACCTGCAGGCGGGAGCAAGCCGCGACCCCGGGGCGGCTTCTGGATTGCCGCCTGCGCGGGAATGACGACGGCTAAGGGATACCGCCGGCGCGCGCGAAGATGTCCGCGAGTTGCTTGCGGTCCTTTGTCACGCCGAGCGCGACCATCAGCAGGATGCGCGCTTTGAGCCCGCTCAGGTAACCAGCGGCAATCGCGCCTTTCGCGGTGAGACTCGCGAGCGAGCCGCGATAGGCTTTGCCGAAATGCGTCGGCCCCGACGCGACGCGCGTTGCAACGACTACGGGAATCCCGGCGGCGAGCGCGTCGCAAATCGCCTCGTAGAACGGCACCGTCACGTTGCCGCCCGCGGAGGCTTCGACCACGATGCCGGCAACACGCGCACTGATGCACGCGCGCAGCAGCAGATCGTTGCCGCCCTGCGGCATGCGGATGAGCTGGACGTTTTCCTCGATGCGCTGGGCGTCGAGCTGAATGCGCAGATCGGGGCGCGCGAAAAACGTCACCGCGCGCTTGCTGACCATACCGATCGGTCCGCCGTCGCGGCCGCCGAAACAGCTCGTGTCCTCGGTGTGCGTCTTGGTGACGTCCCACGCCGGGAAGATCGCGCCCGCCAGCGCCACCATCACGCCTCTGCCGCGCGCTTCGGGGCTCGCCGCGATCTTGACCGCG
>Ga0196978_1000948_pt1 | contig 13894 bp, 11 predicted proteins | sample S3v_2013CmetaG_FD_155491 | JGI IMG/M metagenome (GOLD analysis project Ga0196978, IMG submission 155491) | Soil microbial communities from Anza Borrego desert, Southern California, United States - S3+v_20-13C | ecosystem: Environmental > Terrestrial > Soil > Desert | place: USA: California... | reverse complement strand
TCGCTGGTTGCCGCGCACGCCGAGGCGTGCCATCGCGCTCCGGTACGCGAGCGCTGCTACCGACTGTCGGGCCGCCGCGCGCTGATCCGAACATGCGGCGAGGAGCTCGCCCGCAGAGTCCACCTCCCTTTCGCGCATCTGGAGATCGCCGCCGGCGATGACAGGCCCGACATCGTCATCGAGTTGTGGGACCCGCATGCAAGCGGCGTGGCTCTTCCCAACGCCGCGCTCGACGCCGTCGACGAGCATGGCAACCCGCCGGTGCGCGTCAGCCGCAACGGCCGCCTGGTGGGACACCGATTGCCGCGCACGCTGGTGTGGCTGGACCGGCGAGCGGCACGCATCGCCGGCGCCGTCGACCTGGGCGGACCGCTGTCGCTGTTCGAGACCGGCCGCCCGCTCTACTTCCCGCTCATGCTGTGGCTGCGCGATCAGCGCATCCAGTTCGTTCATTCGGGCATGGTCGCACGCAACGGCCGCGGCGTGATCCTGTGCGGCCAGAGCGGCTCGGGAAAGTCGACGACCTCGCTGCTTTGTCTGCTGGCCGGGATGGACTTCCTCGGCGACGATTACGTTGGGCTGGAAGCACATGGCGGAGGCTTCCTGGGTCACAGCCTGTTCGGATCCACCTACGTCGAGCCCGATCACCTGCAGCGCTTTCCGCTGCTGCATCCGCATGCCGTGCACGGAAGCCTGCCGGGCGAGGACAAGAGCGTGGTCCTGCTCTCGCGCATCCTTCCCGAGCGCCTGTGCGCCAGCGCCGCCATTGCCGCCGTCCTGCTGCCCGAAGTCACCGGCCAGGCCGTGACGCGAATCGAGCCCGCCTCGCGCGGTTATGCACTGCGCCGGGCCGCACCGAGCTCGATCCTGCAGCTGCTTGCGCCCGAAGCGCAGAGCCTGCATCGCATCGCGGCGCTGGTGGCCGCCGTTCCCTGCTTCAAGGTGATGCTCGGACGCGACATGGACTGCATCGCGGCACGCGTGGAGGAGCTGCTGGCGGGCCTCAGACCGGATCCGGCGGCGGGAGCGGGCGGCCGCTGATTCGCGACCAGCTGCGCAGCACCGCGCGGCGCAGCATGCGAGCCATCACCTGGGAGACCGACCGGTAGCCCCAGTACTCGGCCATGTAGCCGAGAAACCCGAGCGGCTGCGGCAGACGGCCGCGCGAGCGCGCATCGCGCGCGTATTGAAACGCGAACACGGGCAGGCCGCCGAGCACCGTGTAGGTGCTGCGACGGCATCCCAGGCGGTACTCGAGCAGTTGTGCGCGAGGAACCTCGAGGCGCGCGAGTTCGCGGCGCGGCTGTTCGGGAACCGCGACACCGAGCGTGTCCGCCAGGTAGGTCAGCGCTTCGCGCGCGGCCGGGACGAAGCCGAGGCGCTGCGCCTCGGCCACGAAGACCTGCCAGTCCACCGGCTCGGCGTCGCTGCCAAGGATGGCCGCGGCGTCACTGGCCCAGCGCAGCGTCGCCTCCGGCGCCCAGTGCAGCCCGTGCACGATGACGTGCATCAGCTCGTCCGCCGACGACAGCACACGCGCGGGCACGCCGCACAGCTCGACGTCGCGGCTGCGCGACCACAGTTCCTCGTCGTGCCGATGCACGAAGCGCTGCGGGAAGAGACGCCAGTGCAGGTCGATGTGGAGGCCGCGCTCGTCGGAAAAATCTTCGGCGTGCACCAGATCGATGCGGCGCGTGCTCAGCGGTGACTTCGCCACCAGCCCGAGCTCGGCCAGCGTGTCGGCGGCTGCCTGCGCATGCGCACGTCGAACCAGAATGTCGACGTCGCCCATCGGACGCAGGCCCTGCTCGCGATAGTGGCGAAGCGCCAGCGCTACGCCCTTGAGCAGGATCACCTCCACGCCCCGCTCGCGCAGCGTGGCCAGAACGGGGGCGAGGTTGCGGAACAGGATCTCGTTGGCCACGGTGGCCTTGCGCCGCTGCGCGCGCGCGAACGCCAGCTCGTCACCGGCCACGCCGGCGCGGCGAAGGTTCACGTCGATCAGCGGAAGCAGACGGAGCTCGCCCGGCTCGCGAGTCTGCCGCAGCCAGCTGCGGCAGCGCTGCCAGGCCTGCCGTGCCCGCTCGGGATCGGCCAGCGCGGCCAGCAGCAGGTCCTGCTGCAAGGAAGTCGGCCAGCAGTCGCGTTCAGGCACGAAGATCCCGCGAGCGCCGCGCCAGTTCGATCACGTCGGCGCCGCGGGACGGAACTGGCAGCTCGTGTACCTGCCCCTGGCCCTCGGCGCGTGCCTGCAGCAGCGGTCGCAACTCATAGATGCGGTCGCACGAAGACAGGACCTCGCGGTCGTGCGTGATGAGCAGGACCGCCGGTCGAGGGTCGAGCGCGCGGAGGTTGGCGAGCAGATCGCGTACCGCCTGCGCGTCCAGGTGATTGGTGGGCTCGTCGAGCACGAGGAGCCTCGGGCGATGGACGAGCGCACGCGCCAGCGCCAGCCGCTGGCGCTCCCCGCCCGAGATGCGGTGCGACTCCTCGCCGAGGTCGGTGTCGTAGCCGCGCGGCAGCGAGGCGATGACGCGATCGGCGGTCGCGATGCGGGCGGCGTGCTCGAGGTCGGCATGGGTCGCGCCGGGTCGTCCGAACGCCAGGCATTCGCGCAGATTGGTTGCGGGGAGCTGCGGCTCCTGCGGCACCACTCCGATGTCCCTGCGCAGCGCGCGTGTGTCGAGCTGTTCCATCGCACGGCCATCGGCCAGCACGGTTCCGGCGCTGGGACGAAGCAGGCCCAGGACCATGCCGGCAAGGGTGCTCTTGCCTGCGCCGTTGGGCCCGAGCACGGCCGTGGTCGTGCCGGGCTCGATCGAAAGGCTGACATCGTCGAGCACCGCCACGCCGTCGTAGGCATACGAGACGTGTTCGAGGCGGATGCTGCCCTCGAAACGGATGCGCTCGGTGCCGTGGTAGGGAAGCTCCTCGTCGAGCTCGAGCACGCCCACCACGCCGCGCAAGGATGCCGCGCCTGCGATGGCGATGGGCGCGCACTGCATGACCGCGGTGACGTAGTTCTTCAGGAGCATCAGGCCCACGTAGAACGAGACCAGGGTTCCCAGCGACATCGAGTGCTGTGCGACGGCTGCCCCGCCCACCAGCAGGACCACGGCACTGACCGCGTGGACGACGTTGTTCTGCAGCACGCCATAGGCAAGGCCGGCCGCGGCCAGTCGCTGGCCCTGCAGACGCGTCTCGGCTGCGAGCTGGCGATGGACCGACGCCTCCTCGTCCTCGACGGCCTCGGCGCGGATCACGGTCAGGCGGCGCATCGCACCCGTGAAACGGTGGTTGAGCGCGGCGACGGAGCGCCGGTAGTCGTTGACGCGGCGGCCCACTTCGCGCCCGACGGTGCGGTCGATGATCACCATCAGCGGACCGGTCAGCAGCATGACGCCGAGCAGGACCGGCTCGATCCACAGGAGCGCCAGCGCGAGCACCGCGCTGATGACGATCGAGGGAAACCCCGTGGCCAGTCCGGCCACGCTCATGGCATCGATCTTCTCGGTGTCCTGGATGAGAGAGGTTTCGATCAGCGCGCGGTCGGCGCGGTCCCACGCCGTCGCCGAGAGGCGAAAGACCTTCTCGACGATCTCGCCGCGCAGCTTCTCGGTGGCGGTGCTGGTCACGCCGATCAGCAGCGCGCGCCCCACGTACATGAGCCAGGCGTTGACGAAGTAGAGCGCCACGATTCCGGCGCCGAACCCGAGCGCCAGGCCGGTCTCGATCTGCGAGCCGTCGAGCCGTTCGAAGAGGACCTTGACCGCGAGCGGGATCGCCAGGAGCGTCAGCGTCTGCCCGATCAGCGCCAGCATCGCCATGGACAGACGGGCCAGGCTGCCGCGATGCAGCTCGAAGTAGCAGCGCCACGCCCGCAGATGGCCCGCGTCGATCATGGCGCGCAATCTAGAGGGGACCGCTCCGTTTTGGAAAAGACGCCCGGCGCGCGCTCAGCGCCCGGTGGTGAACCCGAACAGCTGCCCGGCCACGCGCCGCATCTGGATCTCCTCGGAACCCTCGGTGATGCGGTAGCGGCGGTGGTGGCGATAGATGTGCTCGAACGGCTTGTGGCGCGAGTAGCCGAGGCCGCCGTGCACCTGCATGGCCTGGTCGGCAGCATTGCACACCAGACGATTGGCGCGGTAGTTGGCCATCGAGACCATCGAGCTGACTTCCATGTGATGGCCGTGGTCCAGGTGCCAGGCGGTCTTGTAGACGAGGCCCCGCACCATCTCGCACTCGGTCTGCAGCTCGACCAGCGGGAACTGGATGGCCTGGTTGACGGCCAGCGGCTTGCCCCACGTCTTGCGCTTGCAAGCGTAGTCGACGGACTGGTCGATGCAGTACTGGGCGGCGCCCACGCCCGAGGCGGCCTGCCGGATGCGGTTCTCGTGCACGAAATGCTGGGCCAGCACCATGCCCTCCCCTTCGACGTGCACGATCGCCGAGGCCGGGACGCGGACGTTGTCGAGTCGGACCTCGGCATGGTCGGAGGGCATGTTGAACGTCCACCACATGAACTCGACCTTGAAGCCGGGCGCATCGGTGGGAACCATGAAGCAGGTGATTCCGCGCGGCTCGCCCTGCTTTCCGCCCGTGCGCGCGAAGATCAGATCGTGGGTGGCAGTGTGCAAGCCCGTATTGAATCGCTTGGCGCCGTCGATGACCCAGTCGTCGCCGTCACGGCGCGCGGTGGTCTCCAGCCACGTGGCGTCGGAGCCGTGGTCGGGCTCGGTCAGACCGAATGCGACCCGCTTCTTTCCGGTGATCATGTCTTCGAGGAACTCGCTCTTCTGCTCGGGCGTACCGAACTCGGCCAGCATGTGCACGACGGGAAAGTTGCCGACGATCGAGCTCTCGTTCTGAAGATCGTTGTGAAGCCCGAGGCCCTTGGCGGCGAGGTGCTCGCGGATGATCGCCATGGCCAGGTTGGATCCGCCCTGCCCTCCGAGCTCGCGCGGAAGCGCGAATCGCAGATGGCCGGCCGCATCGGCACGGCGGCGCATCTCGGCGAGCAGCTCCTCCCACTGCCGGCGCGGCTGGCCGTCGTTGTCGAAGTCGGTGCGTGCCCACTCGCGGCGGTGGTCGAAAAACTGCATGTTCTCGGCCTCGAGCGGCCTGATCTCGCTGTCGATGAAGTCGTCGAGCTCGGCCAGCTTGCGGCGGATGTCGGTGGGAACCTCGAAGTCCACGATTTTTCCTCCTGAGGGGCAGAGGGCCGGCATAGCTCAGGCATCGGAACGAACAAGCGGTCTGGCAGGCTCACCGGCGCGGGCGCAGGCACGCGGAAGGGCGGGTGCGCCGAATAGGAAGCGCCGCAGGCTGTCCTTTACCGAGACCATGCGACGGCTCCACGCCATCCTGGCGGGCATCGTGTTCGCGCTCACGGCTTCGTTCGGCCTCACCTCCTCGGACCAGTCGCTGGAACTGCGTGCGCAGCTGGCCGGCGCACCGACCCAGGTCTACTCGGCCGCCGAGCTGTTCCGCGACCTCGTGGCTGCTTCCGTCGAGCCGCATGCGAAGCGGTGGGACATCCCGGCGCCGACCGGATTGCGGCCGTGCTGCGCGCTCGGACACAACCTCGGCGTGGCGATCGGGCCCGTGCCGGTACCGGTCGTGCGGCTCGACAACATCCTGCCGCCGAACCTGTTCGGGCGGCATCGCTACAACAGCAACCTCATCCGGCTGGCCGTCCACCCGCGAAACGGCGTGGGCCTGCGCGAGCAGAACGGGCTTCTCTACACCTGCGGCGGCGGGATCGTCGACACCGCGCACATCCGCGACTACGCCGATCTGACCGTGTATCTGTACTCGCTGCTCGAGCCGCGCCTGGCAACGGCGCAGACGATCGAGCTTCCCGAGCAGGCCGGAAGGCGACTCCTGCACTTGCGCAAGATCGAGGCGCCGGCCCTGACCGGCGAGCGGCGTCGTGAGCTTGCGCTGGCGCTGGCCGGTTGGATCTCCTTCCAGCTTTCGATCTGGCATGAGGCGGCGAGCTGGTATGGCTGGTCGTCGCTGCCGATGTTTCCGGAGACCGTCTCGGCGTTCTCTCCCGAAGACCTCTACACCAACATGCTGGGCATCCGTCTGGCCTTCGAGCTGATCGGCGCCCGACGCGTTCGCAGCCAGACCGACTACGAAAGCGCCATGGACGAGGCGATGCCGCGGCTGCTGGCCCGGCTCGGCGCGATGCCGGCATCGCTGTCGCGCTCGGTGATCTCCGCCATCGACGGCCAGTGGTGGACATCCTCGCAGCGGTTGCCGCACCGCGAGCTGCTGCAGCTGCGAAGCTTCGAGACGGGCCCCGTGCTGGCGCCTCTGCGCGTGCCGCGCCGACGGCTGCAGCAGAAGCTCGGAACGTACGAAGCCGATTACTGCGCAGCCTGGGAGGACCATCCCGTCGTGCTCGAAGTGCCCGAGCGCAGCGGCGACGTGTCGCTCTCGCAGATCGTCACGATCGAGATCGAGCCTCAGGACGATCTTGCGCGCGCGATGCCATCGGCCGGCGACGGCGACGCGCGAATCACGCAGCACGAGCTGGCTGAAGTCGTGGCGGCGATTGCGCAGGCGGAGCGCCGGGCCAGTGCGGATGTCACGCAGGCCGCGCATTCCGGCGCGATGACGGCAAACGCCTGGGAAGTGAATCGAACCCGGTAGAATCTTGCGTCAGTCCTCGCGCAGCACCGCCCACTCGCTCGGCGCCATCGCGAACACCTGTCCACGCATCGGCTTCCCGTCGTCGCGCCGGCGGCGGTTCTCGATGGCGCGCTCGCGGTAGAAGGCAAGCGCGGCGCGGTCGTCGATGCCGTTGATCGGCTCTCCCAGATGCTCGGCGAAAAGCTCTCGCCGCAGCTCGCGCGTGGCGGCCTGATCCCAGAACGTCACGTTCATCTCGGTATCGCCCCGGAACGAACGGAACATCGCGTTGGCCGAACCGATGGTGGTCCACTCGTCGTCGATCAGGGCGAGCTTGGCGTGCACGTAGATGTCGTCGTAGCCGCCGCCGGCGCGATTGCTGCCGAGGCCCGCGAGCAGGAAGTTCTCGTAATCAGCGAAGGCGTCGAGCATGTCGAAGACCGGCTTGACGCGCGGGTGCGTGCGCACGCGGCAGATCTCGGGCATCGCCAATGCCGGCACCAGCACGGTGACGTCGACGCCGCGCTGAAGGGCCGCTTCCATGCGCTCGAGCAGGAACGGACACAGCAGGATCTGGTTCTCGAGGTAGATCGTGCGCTCGGCCGCATCGACGGCGGCCAGGTACTGCTCGACGATGCTGAACTCGCCCTCGCCGATGGCGAAGGGCGATCCACCGGGCACCGGCGTTCCGACCCGATACAGGTCCGACTGGATCGTGCGCGCCACCTGCACCAGCGACCCGCCACGCTCCCCGACCGTGCTCGTGGGGAACGGCAGATCGCCGGCCAGCTCGAGGACCGGGAAGCATCCGTGCTGCGTCTCGCGCTCGCTGGCTTCATTCCAGCGCTGCACGAAGTTGTGATGGACATCGGTGGCCGACGGTCCGCGCAGCTCGACGTAGGCGTCGTGGATGCTGGCTCCCGAGGTCGCCTCGCCGCCAGGATGCCCGGGCGAGACCAGCGAGCACACATCCAGGTTGATGCCGCCGACGAAGACGACCTCGGTATCGGCGCCCGCGTCGATCATCCAGCTTTTCTGGTGATGGCAGTAGCCCTCGACCCGGTCCCAGCGCGCAAGCACGTGCGGTGCCCGCTCGGCCATCAGGCGATAGGCGGCCTCGCTGGCCGGAAAGTGGGCGCTGCCGACGATCAGCTGCTCGATCTCGGGCTCGCTCCAGAACAGCACCCGCACGTCCAGCCCCTGGCGGGCCGCCCGCTCGAGCACGTCGAAGAGGCTTCCGCGGCCGTCGGGCAGCGCGAAATCTTCATCGAGAAAGGCGACGGTGACCCAGACGCTGCGGCGCGCAGCGGACACCGCCTCGCAAATCGCACGGAAGGCGGGAAGACCATCCACCAGCGGCCGCACCTTGTTGCCGCCGCGCAGCGGATACGATGCTTCGCGTGCAGCCGGGATGCGCGGCGACAGGCTCATGCGGCAATTGTTACGACGGGAGCCCAGTGCGCACAATGCAGTATCTACGCAGCTGGAGGTCTCGCATGCATCGCGCAGGGCCGGCGCTCGCCGCAACGCTCGTTTCTCTTCTCCTTACCGGCGTGGCCTTAGCCGCCGCAACGAACGTCGTCGACCTGTCCAAGGTGTCGCTGGTCGACCTGACGCACTCGTTCAACACGTCGACGATCTACTGGCCGACCGCGCCGAGCGGTTTCACGTTCATGCACCTGTCGCACGGACAGACCCCAGGCGGGTACTTCTACTCGGCAGGAGCGTTCGAAGCGCCCGAGCACGGCGGGACCCACGTCGATGCACCGATCCATTTCTTCGAAGGCGGACAGTCCGTCGAGCAGATCCCGCTGGAGAAGCTCATGGCACCGGCCGTGGTCGTCGACGTTTCGACCTCGGCACAAGGCAGTCCCGACTACGAGCTCACCACCACCGACCTTACGAGCTTCCAGGCAGTGCGCGGACCGATCGCACGCGGCACGATCGTCCTGATACGCACGGGCTGGGCCAGCCGCTGGGGTGATCGGCGCGCCTATCTCGGCGACGATACGCCCGGCGACGCCAGCAGCCTGCATTTTCCGGGCATCGGCGCCGAGGCCGCGCGTTATCTGGTGGAGAAGGGAGTGGCGGCGGTGGGCATCGATACCGCATCGCTGGATCCGGGAAAGTCGACCGACTTCCAGGCTCACCGCATCCTGGCCAAGGCCGGCATTCCCGGCTTCGAGAATCTCGACATTCGCGACTCGCTTCCCGCCAAGGGTTTCACGCTGCTGGCACTGCCGATGAAGATCGAAGGCGGCTCGGGCGCCCCGGTCCGCGTCGTCGCCCTCGTCCCGAGGCCGTAAAGGGGACAGTCCCCTTAAACGTTGCGAGCGTCGAGGGAACGGTTTCCCGATGCAGTTGCGGCGCGGTCTGCTTTTAAGGGGACTGTCCCCTTAAGCGGCGGCGGCGGCGCGCATCTGGTCGGCGGTTCGGGTGCTGCCGTCGGGGCTCCAGCCGGGCGGCTGCAGGACGTAGCCGATCGCCGCGCGCCAGTCATCGGCACGGGCGATGTCGCGCGCCAGAGCCTTCCACTCGTGCGTGGCGATCTCGACGGGATGGAACGTCTCGATGTTCTTGGTCAGGCCATAGACGACGGGCGCGACCTCGGGCTCGAAGGTTCCGAAGAGCCGGTCCCACACGATCAGCATGCCGCCGTGATTGCGGTCCAGATACTCGAGGTTGGTGCCGTGGTGCACGCGATGGTGCGAAGGCGTGTTCAGCAGCCACTCGAGCGGCCCTAGCCTGTCGATCGCCTCGGTGTGGATCCAGTACTGGTAGAGCGTGTTGATGGCCTGGACGATCAGGATGAGCATCGGGTCGAAACCTGCCAGCGCCATCGGCCAGAAGAACGGAATGTAGGTCAGCGGCGTCGTCCACGACTGCCGTAGCGCAGTCGACAGGTTGTAGTGCCGGCTCGAGTGATGGTTGACGTGCGCGGCCCACAGGAAACGCACCTGGTGGCTGGCCCGGTGAAACCAGTAGTAGCAGAAGTCGCCCACCAGCAGCGCCATCGCCCAGGTCGCCATGCTGTCCGAATCGAGCTTCCAGGGTGCAAAGCCTGCGAAGAAACCGAGCGAGGCAAGCGATACGCCCTTCATGAACAGATTGATGACGACGTTGCCGACGCCCATGGTCAGGCTCGCTGCCGTATCGCGCGCTTCGTAGCCGCGAGCCTGCCGGCCATCGCCCACCGTCATGCGCGCCAGCAGCAGGCTTTCGATCAGCATCGTGACCAGGAAGAACGGCACGGCATAGAGTGTCGGATCGATCACGACGGCTTCTCCTTCCTGCTGATCCGCTTCGACGAGATCGACCGCACGCGCCCGGTCGGTGGTGACGATGCGCCTACGACTTCGGTGGCGAGAGCTTCGAGCGCCGGGAGCAGTTCGGGCGCGAGCCCCGCATCGCCGTAGAGACTTCGCGCCAGCGCCATCCCCAGCATCGTCTGCAGCAGCAGATCCAGGGTGACGGCAAAGCGAGGGTCGCGTGCAGCGTCGGGAAAATACTCGGCGGCCAACGCACGCACGTTGCGTCCATGCGCTGCGGCCACCGGCTCCAGGACGGCGCGCAGCTCCTGGTCGGTGCGCGCGGCGGCATACAGGTCGAGTACCGCCTGGTGCCGGCGCTGGCTGTACATGTCCCATAGCAGCGCCACGGCGGCGGCGGCGGTGCGCTGCTCGTTGCCGAGCGCCGCGAATGCTGCGCGATAATCGTCGGTGAGCCCGGCAAAGACGTGCTCGACCGCCGCCGCGACCAGCGAGGCCCGGTTCGGATAGTGATGAAGCTGCGCGCCGCGGGAGACGCCGGCGCGCTCGGCGACCATCGTGGTCGTCAGCGCGAAGTAGCCGTGCTCGACCAGGCTGTCGACGACCGCATCGAGCAGGAGGCGCTGGGTCGAGGCGCTGCGCTCCTCTTGCGTGCGGCGCGGCCGGGCCCTGGCGGCGGCATTCATGGCCGCGACCATAGGCCGACGGCAACAAACAGTCAAGCCTGCTTGTTTCTGCACACAACGACATTTGCCTGGATTAGCTGGCGTCGGTGCTCGGCTAGCGCCCGCCCCCACCCAGCATGAGCCGGCGAGCCTCGGCCAGACGCTCGGTCAGCCGCGGGGTCGTCGCCAGCAGCAGAGCCAGAGAGACGGCCAGGAACGGAATCAGCTCCTGGCCGTTTCGCGACAGGAACGCGCGCGCCATCCCGACGATGGCGACGCTCTCGGCCATCGCCCAGACCAGTATCAGCTTGATCGTGCAGTAGGTGACGAAGCCGGCCAGTGTTCGCTCCTCGCCGGTCATCGAGCGCACCTTGGCACCTAGCGCCGTATCCTGACCGCAGGCCTGGTCGATCGACTTCTCCCACTCCTGGATCTTGACGCCATCGGCCGGCGGGAGTCGCGAACGCATCCAAAGGGCGATTCCCGCGCTTGCCGCAGCTACCGCCAGGAAGGCGATCGCCGGCGGCGGCTCGGTCTGCGGTGGTCCCTGCTGGTCCCACTGCTGCTGCATGACGAACGTGACGACGGCGTAGATGACCACCGCCATCGTCATCGCGATGTGAACGACGGCAGCCTTGCTGGCCATGCGTTTGACGGTGTCCTCGAAAGCTGTGGAGCCCGAAGTCATTCGTCCCTCCCGGGAAGCCGTGCGTTCGGCGATCGCGGCGCGACAGAAAAATGGGTCACGCACCCGTCATGCACCTTTATCGGCCGAAACGGTGCCTGACCCCTTTTTGCGGATCAACGACTCGGGACCACTCCGTGCTCGATCATCGTACGGGCTGTGTCGAGGATGCTGTCGCGCACCGGCCGCATGCTCCAGCCGAGCTCGCGCTGCGCCTTGGCCGAGCTGACGACCTCGCGACGGCCGACGAAGGTGAGCGCCAGGTTCACCGCCTTGTCGAACCACGCGATCACCCACATCAGCGCATACGGAAGCTTTCCCGTCGGCACCCGATACCCGCGCGGATTGAACTCGGCGGCCAGCACCTTGGCGATGTCCTGCACCCAGATGTGCTCGCCCGCGCAGATGTAGCGGTTTCCCGCAGCCTGCGGCAGCTCCATCGCCAGGCGATGCGCGATGGCGATGTCGCGTACGTCCACCGGAGCAAAGCCGATCTCCGGACAGGCCGGCATGTCGCGCACCATGAGCTTGCGGATGAGCTCGCCCGAGGTGCCCTGATCGGCGTTGAGCAGCGGTCCCATGACGAAGCCCGGATTGATGACGGCAAGCTCGAAGCGCTGCTCCGGCGCCAGGCTGCGCACGTAATCCCAGGCCGCACGCTCGGCCAGCGTCTTGCTCTTCGGATACGGGTCGCAGCGCGCGGGATCGGACCAGTCCTCCTCGGTCAGGACCTTGCTGCTGCCGGGTGCATGCCCGAACGCGACGGCAGCCACCGACGAGGTCATGACGACACGCCGCACCGTGCCGGCCGCAGCGCACGCCTTCAGGACGCGCAGTGCTCCATCGACTGCCGGACGGATCAGCTCGTTCTCGTCCTTGGGAACTTCGGGAGGGAACGGCGAGGCCACGTGCTGGACGTAGGTGCAGCCTGCCACGGCTTCTCGCCAGCCGCTGTCCGAGGAAAGATTGGCCTCGACCAGCTCGAGCGAGCCGCCGAGCTCGGAAGCGATGCGCCGGAGATGATCGGTCTTGGCGCCGTCGGCCAGGCTGCGGACGGTGCCACGAACCCTGTAGCCGTGCTGCATGAGCTCGCGAATGCAGTGCCCGGCGATGTAGCCGGTAGCCCCTGTCACGAGCACGAGCGGTGTGGATTGGTCGGCCATGAAAGCCTCCTTTGCCGTCGGGTCTGGGTGGCGCGGAAGTTGACAGTCTGGCCACATGTTGTCAAGTTCGTCTCGTGACGGCGGTGGCGGCAAATGTTCCTCCCACGCGGCGCGACGCCACCCGCGAAACGATCCTGGCAGCAGGCCTGCGCTGCTTCGCTCGCGAGGGCTTCCGAAGGACCGCGCTCGACCGCGTGGCCCGCGAGGCGGGCCTGTCGCGGGCCGCGCTCTACCTGCACTTTGCCAGCAAGGAGGATCTGTTCCGCGCCATCGTCGAGGACCTGCACGGCCGCGCGCTCGACGAGGCCACCGCCGCCTGCAACGGCACCGGCCCGTTTTCGCAACGCCTGACCGATGCGATTGCCGCCAAGAGCGCGCGCTTCTTCGACCTGCTGCGCGCCTCCGAGCACGCCCAGGAGTTTCTCGACGAGAACAATCGCCTGTGCGGGGAGATGTCGTCGGCCTTTGCTGCAAGGCATGCGCGGCTGATCACTCGGATGATCGCTTCGGCGGACGACGCCGGCGAAATCTCCCTTCGCGGCGCCGGAGTGAATGCCGGCCAGATCGCCGAGCTGCTGCTCGATACGGCCATGGGCATCAAGACACGCAACCTCTCCGTCCTGTCGCCCGCGCAATATCGCAAGCGGCTGGCGGATGCGGTGCGCATCGTCCTGGGCGGAATTGCCGCACCGGCGGCAAAGCGCGCCTCGCGCCAGGCCGCATCCGCTGGCCGTGCGGCGCCGGCCAAGTCGCGCAGACGTTAGAGCAGCCCGGCTCCCCTCGCCCACCGGTATTTCGCGCCCAGGACCGCAACCGGAATCTCGGTCGTGTACGGATAGGCCGGAACGCCGCGATCCCACAGATACTCGCACGCCTGCTCGACCTCGACGTCGCCCACGAGCGAGGCCACCACCGGTTTGTCGATGCCTTTGCTGCGCGTCTCTTCGACGACCGCTGCGAGCAGCTCGGCAAAGACCATGGGCGGCGTCACGATGGTGTGCCAGTACCCGAGAATGAGCGCGTGGATGCGCGGCTCCTCCAGCGCCAGCGCGATGGTGTTGCGGTAGGTCGCCGGCGGCTCGCCGCCGGTGATGTCGACCGGGTTTCCGGCCGCACCGAATGGCGGAATGAATTTGCGGAAGGCGGCATCCAGATCCTCGGGCATGCGCATGAGCGAAAGCCCGTTGTCGACGCACGCATCCGAGAGCAGCACGCCGGAGCCGCCCGCGCCCGTGACGATGACGACGTTCTCGCCCTTCGGAGCCGGCAGCACCGAAAGGCCGCGCGCGAACTCGAGCATGTCGCGCAACGACCTGGCGCGCACGACACCGCACTGGCGAAGCACGTCGTCGTAGATGCGGTCGTTGCCGGCCAGGGCGCCGGTGTGGGAGGCCGCGGCTCGGGCGCCGAGCGCGGTCCTCCCTGCCTTCAGCATCACGATCGGCTTCTTCCTGGGGCGCCGCGGGCCGG
>Ga0196978_1000942_pt1 | contig 13939 bp, 13 predicted proteins | sample S3v_2013CmetaG_FD_155491 | JGI IMG/M metagenome (GOLD analysis project Ga0196978, IMG submission 155491) | Soil microbial communities from Anza Borrego desert, Southern California, United States - S3+v_20-13C | ecosystem: Environmental > Terrestrial > Soil > Desert | place: USA: California... | reverse complement strand
GTGCGCGACTGGCACCGCATCGAGGGATACGAGCTCACGGCGGACGGCAAGTGCCCGCACTGCGGCACGGCGGTGCCGGGCCGATTCGAGACCTTCCACAGGCAGTTCGGCCGGCGCCGCATTCCGATTTTCCTCAATCGGGCGGCATAACCGTCACCCCGCAGGGTGCGCCGGTGGCGCACCGCGGTGCGTCATCGACGCACCCTGCGAGACGAGCTTCTACGTGAACGAACCTTTCGACGTCCTCATCCCCGCTGCCGCACAGCGCACGCACACGGCGCCGCTATACGGCTCGAGCGACGCGCTGGCGATCGCGAAGCTCGCCACGCGGGCGAAGCCGCTCCTCGTCATCACCGAGAACGCGCACGCCCAGCGTCTGCTCGAGGAAATAACGTTCTTCGATCCGGCGCTCAAGGTGCATCTGCTGCCCGACTGGGAAACGCTGCCGTACGATCACTTTTCGCCCCATCACGATCTCGTCTCCGAGCGGCTCGCGACGCTGTACCAGATGATGCACGCGCAGTTCGACGTGGCGATCGTCGCGGTGACGACGGCGCTCTACCGCCTGCCGCCGGTGGAATATCTCGCGGGTCACACGTTCTTTTTCAAGCAGGGCACGAAGCTCGAAGGCGCCGAGCTGCGGCGGCAGTTGACGCTCGCCGGCTATGCGCACGTGACGCAGGTGGTGGCGCCGGGCGAGTACAGCTTCCGCGGCGGGCTCATCGACCTCTTCCCGATGGGCAGCGCGGTGCCGTACCGCATCGATCTCTTCGACGACGAGATCGAAAGTATTCGCAGCTTCGACGTCGACACTCAGCGCAGCATCTACAAGGTGAACGAGGTGCGGCTGCTGCCCGCACGCGAGTTTCCGATGGACGAAGCGGCGCAGACGCGTTTCCGGCGGCAGTTTCGCGAGCGCTTCGAGGGTGACCCGTCGAAGTCGCGCATCTACAAGGACGTCTCGAAGGGCATACCGACCGCGGGGATCGAGTATTACCTGCCGCTCTTCTTCGAGAGCACCGCGACGCTCACCGATTACCTGCCTGCGGGGGCGACCGTGTGCACGTATGCCGGCCTCGATCGTTCGATCCAAGCGTTCTGGACCGACACGAACGGCCGCTATGCGACCCTGCGCGGCGACCGCGCGAATCCGGTGCTGCCGCCGCAGGAGCTGTTCCTCGCGGCGGATCAGTTTTTCGGGGCGATCAAGCGCTATCCCAAGGTCGAGCTGGAGCCCGCGGCTACTCCCCACCCCAACCCTCTCCCGCAAGGGGGGAGGGAGCACACTCCTTCCCCCTCGACGGGGGAAGGCGGGGATGCGGGTGAGACGCAGCCCCTTCCCCCGCTGGCGGTCGAGCGCCGCGCCGACGACCCGCTGCACAAGCTTCGCCAGTTTCTCGAGCGCTTCGGCGGCCGCGCGCTGCTGCTCGCGGAGAGCCCCGGCCGCCGTGAAACGATGCAGGATTATTTCGCCGAGCACGGCCTGAAGCCGACGCCCGCGGCGAGCTATGCGGAATTTGTCGGCTCCAGCGCGAAAGTCATGCTCTCCGTCGCGCCGCTGCATGCCGGCTTCGTGCTGCCGGAGGATGGGCTCGCGATCATCACCGAGAACGAGCTCTACGCGGCGCAGGTACGACAGCGCACGCAGCGCGAAGCGAAGCGCGCGACGAACGAATACATGCTGCGCGACCTCTCCGAGGTCAAGGTCGGCGACCCCGTGGTCCACGAGCAGCACGGCATCGGCCGCTACGTCGGTTTGCAAAGCATGGATCTGGGCGAAGGCGAGACCGAGTTCCTCACGCTCGAATACGCCGGCGGCGACAAACTCTACGTGCCGGTCTCGAACCTCTTCCTCATCAGCCGCTACAGCGGCGCCGCGCCCGAGCAGGCGCCGCTGCATACGCTCGGCAGCGGCCAATGGGAGAAAGCGAAGAAAAAAGCCGCCGCGCAGGTGCGCGATACCGCCGCGGAGCTCCTCCATCTCTATGCGCAGCGCGCTGCGCGCAAAGGGCACGCGTTCGAGCTCCGCCAGCACGATTACGAAGCCTTCGCCGAGACGTTTCCGTTCGAAGAGACGCCGGATCAGGCCAATGCGATCAACGCAACCCTCGAGGACTTGAAGAGCGGCAAACCGATGGACCGGCTCGTTTGCGGCGATGTCGGCTTCGGCAAGACCGAGGTCGCATTGCGCGCCGCATTCGTCGCGGTCGCCGACGGCAAGCAGGTCGTGGTGCTGGTGCCGACGACGCTGCTCGCCGAGCAGCACTTCAACACCTTCTCCGATCGCTTCGCGGACTGGCCGGTGAAAATCGTGGAGCTGTCACGCTTCCGTTCCTCGCAGGAGACCACCGACGCGCTCAAAGGCCTCGCCGAAGGCCGCATCGACATCGCGATCGGCACGCACAAGCTGCTCCAGGCCGACATCAAGCTGAAGAATCTGGGGCTGGTCATCATCGACGAAGAGCACCGCTTCGGCGTGCGCCAGAAAGAGCGGCTGAAAGCACTGCGCGCCGAGGTCGACGTGCTCACGCTCACCGCGACGCCGATCCCCCGCACGCTCGCGATGTCGCTCGAGGGGCTGCGGGACTTTTCGGTCATCGCCACGGCGCCGCAGCGGCGGCTCGCGATCAAGACCTTCGTCTCGCGCTTCAGCCGCCCGCTCATCCGCGAAGCGGTGCTGCGGGAACTGAAGCGCGGCGGTCAGGTGTATTTCCTTCACAACGACATCGATACCATCGGGCAGATGGAGGAGTCGCTCGCGAAGCTGCTGCCGGAGGCGCGCATCCGCGTCGCTCACGGGCAGATGCGCGAGCGCGAGCTCGAGCTCGCCATGCGCGACTTCTACCAGCAGCGCTTCAACGTGCTGCTTTGCACGACGATCATCGAGACCGGCATCGACGTGCCGACCGCGAACACGATCATCATGAACCGCGCCGACCGCTTCGGTCTCGCGCAGCTCCACCAGCTCCGCGGTCGCGTCGGCCGCTCGCATCATCAGGCGTATGCCTACCTGCTGCTTCCCGAGGAAGGCAACGTCACCGCGACGGCCAAGAAACGTCTCGAAGCAATCCAGATGATGGAAGAGCTCGGCTCCGGATTCTTCCTCGCGATGCACGACCTCGAGATCCGCGGCGCGGGCGAAGTGCTCGGCGAGTCGCAGAGCGGCGAGATGCAGGAAGTCGGATTCAACCTGTACTGCTCGATGCTCGACGCCGCGGTGAAGTCCCTCAAAGCCGGCAAGGAGCCGGACCTCACGGCGCCACTCGGCATCACGACCGAGATCAACCTGCACGTGCCCGCATTGCTACCGGCGGATTACGTCACGGACGTGCACGAACGGCTCGTCCTCTACAAGCGGCTCGCCAACTGCGACGACGAGGACGCGCTCGACCTCCTGCGCGAAGAGCTCGTGGATCGCTTCGGTCCGCTGCCGGAGCAGGCGCGCGCGCTCGTGGACAGCCACCGGCTGCGGATTCTCGGAAAAGCCCTCGGCATCGCGCGTGTCGACGCGACCGATGCCGCCGTTCAGCTCCAGTTCGTACCCAATCCACCGATCGAGCCGATCAAGGTGCTGAAGCTCGTTCAGAGCCGCCGCAACTATCGGCTCGCCGGACCGGACCGTATCCGCATCGAGGGTACGCTGCCTGACGTGAGCGCCCGTGTCTCGGCGATCAAGCAGGCGTTTTCAGAGCTGAAATAAAAACGAGGACGCGGCGAGCGACTTGCCGTCGCTCCCCGCAAAAAGTAGCTGAGCGCGGCGGGCGCCGCGCTCAGATGTCATACCGCTGGCGGGTGTTACTTGCTGCTCGACGAAGCCGCGCCGCCGCTCGGGCTGCTGGACGCCGCCGCGCCGCCGCCGCTCGGGCTGCTCGACGCCGCGCCGCCGCCGCTCGTGGAAGCGCCGCCGCTCATGCTGCCGCTGGCGGACGCGCCGCCCGCGCCGGAGCTGCTGGTACCACCGGTACCGGCGGAGCTGCCACTATCGGTCGAGCTGGCCGACGAGCTGCCGCCCGGTGAGCTGGGCGCCGTCGCGGTCGAGGACGACGAAGAAGAGCCGCCCGGCACCACCACCGTTTCCTTCTCTTTGGTGACCGTGCTCGTCGATCCAGCCGTGCCGCCCGGCACCACGGTCGTTTCCTTGCGCTCACACGCGGTAAGCGCCAACGCACCCAACAAAATCAACAGATAACGGCTATGTTTCATGTCCACGCTGTTCTCCTCTGAGTTGTCGCAAAAGCAATCCCGGATAGCAACTACCATGCCTCAACTGCGAAACGGGCAATGACGCCCGCATTCCGGAAAACGGGCGTGCGCCGCCCAATTCCCGCTTACAGCCGCTCCAGCCTGGATGCGCGGACGATTAGCTCGCGCTGACCGAAGCGCTCCTCCAGCGTTCTGCGGTATGAGCTCCACCAGTCGCGGTCGAGCGCATCCACCATCACTTCGCACATGACGATCTCATCGCGGTCGACTGCGCCGTTCACCTCTTTCCACGTGCCCTGCGCCGGTGAGCGCAGGAAGGCGGTCACGCCACCATAGCGATCGGTCAGCTCGTCGCGAAGCTGCGCGAAGCGCTCGTGCGGCACGCGCCGTCCCGAGTTGTCGTAGAGCGGAAGCAGAAGCTGCACCAGGAACATCAGGGGCAGGCGCTACCTGCGGCGTCCGCCCGTGTCCTGGTCTTCGGTTTCCCCGACCTCGCTCACGCGCTCGACGTGATCGGGCAGCACGTCGGCATTCGCGCGCGACTGCGGATCGCGTCCCGCGGTCATGTGCTCGCCGGTGCCGACGGAATCCGAATCGCTGTCGAGCTCCGCGTCTCCGATATCGACGCCGGCGGTCGCTGCGCCGCCGCGCACTTCCGGATCCTCGTTGGTGCCGCTGTCGAGACCGATCACGTCACCTTCGACCGTTCCCGGCCCGCCGACGATGTCGCTCGCGCTGTCGCTGGTATCGCTCGGCCCCAGCGCGTCGGTGCCATGTCCCTTGTCCGTCACGCGGTCCTTGCCGCGCCCGCCGATCAGTGTGCTGGCCATGCGCATCTCCTCGTTACGAGGACATTTCCGCAATCGCCGTGCCCGCGCGGCCCGCAATCCGCGGGCATAGGCGTTGCTCAGGCACTTGATCGAAAAACCAAATTCGCAATTTCGATCATGAGAAGCCCCTCCGGCGAAAACGTTTCGGTGTGGCTCGCCACAGCCGATCTCCTGCAGCCGCCGCCGCTCTTCGGCAGGGAAGCGGCGGACGTGTGCGTCGTCGGCGCCGGCATCGCCGGACTCACGACGGCATACATGCTCGCGCTCGAGGGCCGCTCGGTGGTCGTGATCGACGACGGCGAGATCGGCTCCGGTGAGACGCACCATACGACCGCGCATCTCGCGAACGCCCTCGACGATCGTTACTACGAGATCGAGCGCGTGCACGGTACGCGTGGCGCGAAGCTCGCCGGCAACAGTCACACCGCCGCGATAGACGCAATCGAGGAAATCGTCGGGCGCGAGAACATCGAATGCGACTTCGAGCGCATCGACGGCTATCTCGTGGTTCCTCCCGAGGAATCGGCGGACGTGCTGAGCAAAGAGGCCGCGGCCGCTCAGCGCGCGGGCGTGCATGCCGAGTACACCGAACACGTGCCGCTCCCCTTCTACGACTTCGGTCCCGCGTTGCGTTTCCCCCGGCAGGGTCAGCTTCACGCGCTGAAGTACCTGAACGGCCTCGCAGCCGCTGTGAAACGCCTGGGCGGACGCATCTACGGCAACACGCACGCGACGCATATCGAGGACGGTGAACGTCCACACGTGGACACCGCCACCGGCGCGCAGATTTCGGCGAAGGCGATCGTGGTCGCGACCAACACCCCGGTGAACGATCGCGTCGCAATGCACACCAAACAGGCGGCGTATCGAACCTACGTCATCGCGGCGCGCGTGCCGGCGCATTCGATTCCGCACGTGCTGCTGTGGGACACGCCGGATCCGTACCACTACGTCAGGCTGCAGTCCGCGAACGGCGATCGTTCGCGCGAGTTCCTGATCGTCGGCGGCGAGGATCACAAGACGGGCCAGGCGGATGACGCCGACAAACGCTTCGAGGCGCTCGAAGCATGGACGCGCGAGCGTTTCCCGATGGTCGAGGACGTGGCGCTGCGCTGGTCCGGGCAGATCATGGAGCCCGTGGATGCCATGGCCTTTATCGGCCGCAACCCCGGCGGCACGAACGTGTACATCGCGACCGGCGATTCCGGCAACGGCATGACCCACGGCACCATCGCGGGCATGCTGCTGACGGATCTCATCGCGGGGCGGGAGAACGCGTGGGCGACGCTCTATGACCCCGCGCGCAAGTCGCTGCGCGCGGCGATGGAATTCACGCGCGAGAACCTGAACATGGCCGCGCAGTACGCAGACCACCTGACGCCCGGCGACGTGGGCAGCGTCGAGGAGATCGCACCGGGTGAAGGCGTGATCCTGCGCCGCGGCTTCCGCCAGATCGCCGCGTACCGCGACGAGCAGGGCAATCTGCACGAGCATTCCGCGGTGTGCTCGCACCTGGGCTGCATCGTCGCCTGGAATTCCACCGAGCAGAGCTGGGACTGTCCGTGCCACGGCTCGCGCTACGACAAGCTGACGGGGCAGGTCCTGAACGGCCCGGCAATCACGGGGCTGACGCCGGCAAACGAGTGACCGGTGCGTGATAATCACGCGGTATGGTCACTGATCTCGTCGTTCAGGGTCTCGATATCGAGACCGGCGATCTGAAGCGCCTGGCGAAGCTCTCGGGCGCTTCGGGCATCGAACAACTCTCCGCCACGGCATTCCGACTGCGCGACGGCGCGCCGGCCGATGAGATCCCGCCGCTCTGCGACGAGCACGGACTCGATTACGCGTTCGTGCCCCGCGAACGGCGGCTCGCCGATTACGCGCTCCTCGTGATGGACATGGATTCCACGCTCATCACGATCGAAACGATCGACGAATTGGCGGACATGGCGGGCTTGAAGAGCGAAGTGGCGGCCATCACCACCCAGGCGATGCGCGGCGAGATCGAATACGACGAGAGCCTCGCGCGGCGCGTGGCGCTGCTGAAGAATCTCGAGGAAAGCGCGCTGCAACGCGTGTACGACGAGCGGCTCAAGCTCACGCCCGGTGCGCAGACCCTGCTGCAGCGCGTGCAGGCGCTGGGGCTTCGCACGCTGCTCGTCTCAGGCGGCTTCACCTACGTGACCGATCGGCTCAAGACGCGTCTCAGGCTCGATCGCTGCCATTCGAACGTGCTCGAAATCGACGGCGGACGTCTCACCGGCAAAGTGCTCGGCGCCATCGTAAACGCCGAGGGAAAGCGCGAAGCGCTGCTCCAGGTCCGTGACGAGCTCGGCCTCACGCGCGAGAGCATCATCGGGATCGGGGACGGAGCCAACGACCTCAAGTTCCTGGGCGAATGCGGCGTGAGCGTCGCGTTTCACGCGAAACCGATCGTGCGCGACAAGACGACGCACGCGATCAACCACGTCGGCCTCGACGGGGTGCTGCACTTGTTCCATTGAAGTGACGCCGTGATGAAGTGACCGTGACGAGGTGCAGCGCATCACTGCATCACTGCATCACTGCATCACTGCATCACTGCATCACTGCATCACTGCATCACTGCATCACTTCGTCACCGCATCACCTTCAGTAAACCGCCCGCCGCTTTCCGTCGACCATCTGGAACGGCTGCCACACCCCGCCGGCCCGGCGGCACATTCCATAGCGAAATGGTGTTGCGGTGCGGCCCGGCGTGACGAAACGCAGGTCGTGAAACCACGCGCACACCTCGACGGAGCCATTTTCGACGCCGACCGCCGCCGGATACATGGCGAACCAGCGGAAGAAGCGGAACCCCGGCTGCTCGTACGCTTCGCGTGCGATCGCGATGTCGTCGGCCGCAGGCCCATAGCGCGGTGCGTGCAGCCACAGCGCCTGCGACAGGGGACGGTACGCGGCGTCGAGCCGCTCGATGAATCCGGCGTCCGGTCCGGGCTCCCCAGGGACGGTCTTGCGGATGAGATTCACGTGTGCGAAGCGGTAACCGTCGCGATCCTGCAGGATCACGGTCCAGTTGAACGGGGATACCGGTCGCGGCTGAGCGGTCACGGTCACTTCGTCGCTCCCGCGCGACCGCGCGTAAGCCTCGCCGAAATCGATCGCCTGCTCGCGTAACAGCGTCTGGAACGCGACGTAGCTCACGAGCACCGCCATGCCGGCGATGGCCGGCACGCGCGAAGAGCGCCAAAACGCGCACGCGAGAAGTCCCGCCACGATGATCCCGGTGAACCACAGGTCGATGATGAACGTCGAGCCGAGCGCGTAGCGCGCGTCGGAGACCGGCGCGAAGACCATCGTGCCAAAAGACGTGATGAGATCGCCCGCGATGTGCGTCGCGAGCCCGCAGGCCGTCACGCCGACGTACGCGCGCCACGAGGGACCCTTGCGCCACAGCACCGCGAAGATCGCCGCCAGCAGCACCGCCCAGAGCGGCAGCATCAGGAACGAGTGCGTGATGCCGCGGTGGTGATAGAGATACGACAGCGGCGAAAGATAGCTCGTCAGGACGTCGCTGTCGGGGAAGGCGGTGGCGAGAAAGCCGACAACCATGCGCCGGCCGAGCGGCAAGGTATCCGGCCGCGGTGTACGCGGCGCGGTGGCGCGTGCGATCAGCGCGCCCGAAAGCGCGTGCGTCAGCGTATCCATCTAATCCCAACGATTGTCGCGAACCTGGATGACGCCGTTCTCGACGCGCACGGGAAAGCTCGCGGTGGGCTCGTATGCCGGCGCGGTGAGCGCTTCGCCGGTGCGGATGCAGAAGCGCGCGCCGTGCCGCGGGCAGACGATCTCGTCGCCTTCGACGTGGCCGCCGGTCAGTTGTCCCCCGTCGTGCGTGCAGACGTCTTCGATCGCGTAGTACTGGCCGTCGAGGTTGAACACGACGATCTGCGTGCCGTCCACGTCGACAACGCGGAAAGCGCCGGGCTCGAGCTCCCCGGCGCGCGCGACCGCAACCCAGTCGCTCATGAATGCAAAGTGACGCGGTGACGCGGTGATGCGGTGACAAAGTAAGAGCGTACGAGTTTCTGCGTCACCGCGTCAGTCCATCACTGCGTCACTCGAAGTGGTCGCCGATCAAACGGCGACTACTTCGATGTCAGGCTCGATCTGCCGGACGAGGCTTTCGATGCCTGCAAGCGTGCCGGAAAGCGAGCTCGGACAGCTCCCGCACGCACCCTGATAGTGAACGGTGAGCTGGTTGCCGGTGAGACCGAGCACGTACAGGTCGCCGCCGTCGCCCTGGAGGTACGGGCGGACCTGCTCGTCGAGGATGTCGTTGATGCGCTCGAGGCGCTCGCGGTCGGCCTCGCTCATCTCGCCCATCTGCGGAACGGACTGCGACGCAGCCTGTGACTGCTCGTCGGCGGCGGGCGCTTCGCGGATCGGCGGCGCAAGCTTACGCAACAGCTCGTCCCACTCCGCTTGTCCGTCCTGCGTAACGGTGATCCAGTGGTCGACGTAGAACACGTTGGTGACGTGCTCGATGTCGAACAACGCGGCGGCGAGCGGATCGTCCGCCGCCTGCGCCGCGTTCTCATAAGAGCGTGTGATCCCCCACGTCAGCGGCTCCTTCAACACGAACTTGCGCGCGTTCGGGTTCGGCGTGGGTTCTATTTCCGCGATCTTCGGCATCGTTATGCAACACCCCCGGGCGGCGTCGGTTCGTGCATCGGGTCTTCGTCGGCTTCCGTGGACGTGGTCCCGAGCGCGTTCAGCGCCGCATGCAGCGTGTGCCACGGCAGGATCGCGCATTTCACGCGAGTCGGCAGATCGCGCACGCCGGCGAACACGGTGAGCCGGCCCAGATGGTGCCTGTCGCTGCCCGTGTCGAGCTTGCCGGTCGCCATGTCGCGGAATTCCTGAACGAGACGCTCGGCGTCTTCGCGGGGTTTGCCTTTGACCGCCGCAGTCATCATCGACGCCGACGCCTTGCAGATCGCGCACGATTCGCCCTCGAACGCGATGCCCGCGATCGTCTCGTCCGCGACCTTCACGTCGAGGTGAAGGCGATCGCCGCACAGCGGATTCACACCTTCCGCATGATGCGTTGCGTCCGCAAGCGTGCCCCAGTTGCGGGGCTTGCGGTTGTGGTCGAGGATGACCTCCTGATAGAGCTGCCGGCTATCAGCCATCAGCCAAACACCTTCGGACAAATCCACGACGCGTGCTTCGCACGCAAAAAGTAGCGTATCGCGGCACTCGCCGCGCACGGAATAACCCACGACGCGCGCGCTGCGCGCAAAAAGTAGCTTATCGCGGCAGTCGCCGCGTCTTTACTCATTGGAACACCTTCTGCACGTTGCGGATGGCGCTTACGAGCGCGTCGACCTCGTCCATGGTGTTGTAGAACGCGAACGACGCGCGGCAGGTCGCCGGCACCTTATAGTGCTGCATCACAGGCTGTGCGCAGTGGTGCCCGGTGCGCACCGCGACACCTTCTTCGTTGAGCAGCGTGCCCACGTCGTGCGGATGCACACCGTCCACGGCGAACGAAAGCACCGCCGCCTTGCGCTCGGCCGTACCGATGATGCGCACGCCGTTGATGCGGTTCACCCGCTGCGTGGCGTAGTCGAGGAGATCGGTCTCGTGTGCGGCGATCGCATCGATACCGACGCCGGCGAGGTAATCGACCGCGGCGCCGAGACCGATCGCCGCCATGATCGGCGGCGTGCCGGCCTCGAACTTGTGCGGGATCGTGTTGTAGGTGGTCTTCTCGAACGTGACCGACAGGATCATGTCGCCGCCGCCCTTGAACGGCTGCATCTTCTCGAGCAACCCGGCCTTGCCGTACAGGACGCCGATACCGGTCGGGCCGCACAGCTTGTGGCCGGAGAATGCGTAGAAGTCGCAGTCGAGCTCCTGCACGTCCACGTGCATGTGCGGCGCGGCCTGCGCGCCGTCCAACAGCACCGGCACGCCGTGCGCGTGCGCTTCCGCGATCATCTCCTTCACCGGGTTGACGGTGCCGAGCGCATTCGAGACGTGGGACAGGCCGACGAGCTTCGTGCGCGCACTGAAGAGCTTGCGGTATTCGTCGAGATCGAGCTCGCCGCGGTCGTTGATCGGCACGATGCGGATCGTCGCGCCTTTCTCCTGCGCCACCATCTGCCACGGCACGATGTTCGAGTGGTGCTCGAGCATCGTCAGGATGATCTCGTCGCCCTGGCCGATGAACTTGCGGCCGAAGCCGTGCGCGACCAGGTTGATGCCATCGGTCGTGCCCGTCGTGAAGATGACCTCGCGCTCTTCGCGCGCATTGATGAAGCGCTGGAGCTTGCGGCGCGCCGCTTCGTACTCGGCGGTCGCCTTCTCGGAGAGGTAATGGACCGCGCGATGGATGTTCGCGTGCTCGCTCGACTGGTACTGCACGATGCGCTCGATCACCGGGCGCGGCATCTGGCTGGACGCCGCGTTGTCGAGGAAGACGAGCGGCTTGCCGTTCACCTTCAGATCGAGGATGGGGAAATCGGCGCGCACACGCTCCACGTCGAACCCGCTCGCGTTCGTGAGCGCCGCAGTGTGTATGGCAGTCATTCGCTACTCGCTACGCCGTCGCGCCGGTCCGAGCCATCACCGCGCGTTCGAGCCGCGCGACGACGGAGCGCACCGGGATGCGCTCGATCACCGAGGCACCGAACGCGTACGTCAACAGATTGCGCGCCGCACGGTCCGGCAGGCCCCGGCTGCGCAGGTAAAAGAGCTGCTCGGCATCGAGCTGGCCGACCGTGGCGCCGTGCGCGCATTTCACGTCGTCCGCGAAGATTTCGAGCTGCGGCTTGGTGTCCACCGTCGCCTTGTCAGACAGCAGCAGGTTGCGGCTCTGCTGCGCCGAATCGGTCAACTGGGCGCCCGGCCGCACGTGGATCTTGCCGTTGAACACGGCGTGCGCCGCGCCGTCGACGATCGTCTTGTGGAGCTGCGCGCTGCGGCCGTTCGGCTGTGCGTGGTCGATCAGCGTATGTGTGTCGGCGAGCTGACGGCCTGAAATCAGCGCGAGCCCGTCGATGTCGGCTCCCGCGCCCTCGCCCAACGCGACATTCAGCTCGTAACGAGACAGACGCGCGCCGAGCGTCACGGTCTGCGAGGCAAAGCTCGCGGCGTTCGCGACCTCCACCGAGCAGGTCGCGATGTGGAAACCGTGGGCCGCTTCACGCTGCAGCTTGATGTGGCGGAGCTGCGCGGACGCCGACACGACGATTTCGGTGACTGCGTTCGTGAAATACGGTTCGCCGGCGAGACCGACGTATTCCTCGATGACTGTGCACCGCGATCCCTGTGCGGCGACGACGACGCAACGCGGATAGGCAACTGTCCCGGGCTGCGTCGCCACGTGCAGCAGGTGGATCGGCTTATCGCACGCCGCGTCGGGCGGAACGATCACGACCGCACCGTCGCGCAGGTGAACGGTATTGAGTGCGGCGAATACGTTCTGCTCGAAGCTCGCGACTCGGGTGAGATACGGCTCGAGGGCGGCCGGACGCGCGGACAAGGCTTGCGCGAGCGGCATCACCGTCACGTCGCTCGAGCGCCGCGTGAACACCTCGGCCGCCGTCGAGCTGCGAAAACCGCTCGTGCGGTCGAGCACCCGCCGCTCCGGGCCGTCATAGCGGCGCATATCGGACGCATGAGCCGAAAGCTCCGGCGTATAGAAGCCGTCGACGAACACGAGTCGCGCACCGGCTTCGGGTACCGCGCAGGCGTCCAGGACCTCTTTCGGCACGGTGCCGGCGGCGCTCGCGCGCTTCAACTGCAGACGCGTGAGCTGCGTCAGGTCCGTGAAGCGCCAGTCTTCGTCGCGCGTGGTGGGGACCGACAGCGCATTCGCGCGCTCGAGCGCGGCGCCGCGGCGCAGATCGAGCCACGGGTGCGGCGAGGCCGTAATGGCCGAGCCGGTGAGAAGGCTGTCGATATACGGATGGACCGCCGTGGTCATAGCGCTAGACCAGAGAGGTCGGTGTGGGGAAAGGAGGTCTCGGCGGGAAACCTGGGTTGTCCTCCGAGTCGTTCACCGGCGAGTTCAAGGCCGCGTGTTGCGCGGCCTTATACTCGTCCAGGACCCAGTCGTAGCCGCGGCTCTCGAGCTCGAGCGCGAGCTCCTTGCCGCCGGTCTTGATGATCCGTCCCCCTTCCATGACGTGCACGTACTGCGGCACGATGTAATTCAACAGCCGCTGGTAGTGCGTGACCAGCACGAAGGCGTTATCGGCGCGCACGAGGCTGTTCACCCCGTTCGCGACGACGCGCAACGCGTCGATGTCGAGACCCGAGTCGGTCTCGTCGAGGATCGCGAGCGTCGGCTCCAGCGTCGCGAGCTGGAGGATCTCGTTGCGCTTTTTCTCGCCGCCGGAAAAGCCCTCGTTCACGCTGCGGTCGAGGAATGCCGGGTCCATGTCGAGGAGCTTCATCTTCTCGCGGATGAAGTCGTCGAACTCCAGCGGATCGAGCTCGTCCTTGCCGCGCGCGCCCTGCACCGTGTTGTACGCGAGCCGCAGGAAAGCGCTGTTGGTGACCCCGGGGATCTCGACCGGGTACTGGAAGCCGAGAAAAATGCCGGCGCGCGCCCGCTCTTCGGCTTCGATCGTGAGGAGATCACGGCCTTCGAACAGCACCGTGCCGCCCGTCAGCTCGTATGACGGATGGCCGGCGAGCACTTTGGCGAACGTGCTTTTTCCCGAGCCGTTCGGTCCCATGATCGCGTGGATCTCGCCCGCGCGAACGGTGAGATCGAGGCCTTTGAGGATCTGCACGCCGGCCACGTTCGCCGTGAGCCCGCGCACTTCCAACAAGATCTTCCCGGCTTGCTGGGGCGCGTCGAGATGGGGGGTAGCGCTCATCCCACGCTCCCTTCGAGCTTCAGC
>Ga0196978_1000941_pt1 | contig 13952 bp, 14 predicted proteins | sample S3v_2013CmetaG_FD_155491 | JGI IMG/M metagenome (GOLD analysis project Ga0196978, IMG submission 155491) | Soil microbial communities from Anza Borrego desert, Southern California, United States - S3+v_20-13C | ecosystem: Environmental > Terrestrial > Soil > Desert | place: USA: California... | reverse complement strand
GGAGCCTGCACCTCGACGGCGCGCGCGGTAAAGGAGGCGTATGCCGGCTTCGACTGGGACGCGTTGCAGTTCCAGGCAAAGCTCGCGGATTCGCTCGGGCAGCTCGAGCTCCTGCGCATCCCGAGCGTCACGCTCGAGCCCGCCGAATACCGCGCCTATCTCGCGCCCCGCGCGCTCGAGGAGATCGCCGGGCTGCTGTCGTGGAATGCGTTCTCCGCGCGCGCACGCGCGACCCGGCAGAGCGCCCTCTTACGCATGGCGCACGGCGAACGCCTGTCACCGAAAGTGACGCTCACCGAGCGCATCGCGGAGGCGCTCGCGCCGCCGTTCCAGGAAGACGGGTTCGCAAGACCCGCCGAAGTCGTGCTGATCGATCGCGGTGCGCTCGCGCAGAGTCTCGTGTCTCCCCGTTCCGCACGCGAGTACGGTCTGACATCGAACGGCGCGAATGCGCGCGAGACGCCCGACGCGCTCGATCTTGCGCCCGGCGAGCTCGGGGAGGACGATGTGCTCGCGGCGCTCGATTGCGGCCTGTACATCGGCAATCTCTGGTATCTCAACTATTCGGACAAGGCGGCGGCACGCATGACCGGCATGACGCGCTTCGCCACGTTCCTGGTGGAAGACGGGCGCATACGCGCCCCGGTCTTGCCGCTGCGCTTCGACGACACGCTGTACCGGCTGTTCGGCGAGAACCTCCTGCATCTCACGCGCGGGCGTGAGCTCATGCCGAGCACGTCCACGTACGACGAGCGTTCGATGGCGAGCGCCACACTGCCCGGCGCGCTCGTCGCCGCGATGCGCTTCACGCTTTAGGAGACCCTCATGCCCGACAGCGTTCGCAAGGTGGAGTACTTCTCGATCCAGGTGCCGAACAAGCCGGCGCAGGCGTTCAGCGTGCTTTCGACGCTCGTGAGCGCGGGCATCAACCTGCTCGCGTGCAGCGGCGTGCCGCGCGGACGCCGCGCGCAGATCGACGTCGTCCCGGAAGACCCGCGTGCCTTTCGGCGCGTGGTGAAGAAAGCGGGGCTTCAGTTCAGTCCCGAAAAAAGCGGTTTCATGATCCAGGGCGACGATCGTCCCGGTGCGCTCGCGCAGCACCTCGAATCCCTCGCCGACGAGCGCGTGAATGTGATCGGAATCGACGCGCTCAGCGCCGGCGAAGGACGCTGGGGCGCGATTATCTGGGTCGAAGACGCGGCGTTGAAAAAAGCCGAGAAAGTCCTGAAGGCAAGACGCTGAGATCGATTCCGGCTTTTTGCCGGAACGACGGCATCAGGGGCCGACGAGCGCGATGATGCCGACGAGCAGCGCCGCGAGCGCGATCAGCACCGCGAACACGCTGATCGCGTAGAGCCGGCGCACACGCTCCTGGGTCTGCGCCGCACCCTGCTCGAGCGCCGTGATCGTGAGCTGCAGCTGTTCCGCGAGCTCTTTCACGAGCGCGGCGTTCTCGGTGGCGGCGGACTGGAGCTCCGCGATCTGCTGCGCCACCGTCGTTTTGTCCGCCGCTTCCCTGTGCTTCGTGAATGCGGGCTTCGCCGCGGCGACGATGTTGCCCACGTGAGGCAGGATCAGCTTGACCGCCGGGAGCAGCCAGGACGGCACGCTCACCTCACGCGGCGTTACGCATCACCCAGCGGCACGCGGCCATGAGCTTGCGATCGTCGTTGCGGCGCGCGACGAACTGCGCACCGACCGGAAGGCCGTTCGGCCCTCTGAAGAGCGGCAGCGTCACCGCGGGCACGTGCATCGTCGTCCAGATGGCGCAGAACGCGGCATTGCCGGTCGAATTGAGGCCGATGGGCGCTTCGCCCGCCGCGGCCGGCACGAGGAAGACGTCGCGGTCGCCCATGATGGCGTCGACCGCCGCGCGGCAACGCGCGGCGAACTCGCGCGCGTCGCGATACTGTTCGAACGAGCACGAGAGCCCGTCCTTCAGCCGGCCGTTGCGCAGCGTCTCGCTGATCAGCTCCCAGCGGTTGTTCACTTCCCACGAAAAATTGCGCGAGAACTCGAAGCTCGAAATCCACTGGTGCGCGCCGGGAATCCGTGCGAACTCCGGCGGCAGCGTCGCGTCTTTCACGTCCGCGCCGGCGGCGGAGAGCCGCTTCGCGAGACCTTCCAGCATCGACTGCGTCGTCGGCTCCGCCTGGTCCCACACCGGCGTGCGGCAGAAGCCGATGCGCGGCGGATCGATGTCCGGCAACGGGTCGGGCCGCGTGCCGATCAGCACATCGCGGTACAGCGCCACGTCGTCGACGGAACGTGCGATGAGGCCCAGCGTATCCAGCGAGCCCGCGGCCTCCTTCACGCCGACGCAGCGGATGTCGCCCCACGTCGGGCGATAACCGACACAGCCGTTGAACGACGCAGGCCGGAGCGTGGAAGCGGTAGTTTGCGTGCCCACGCCGAGCGGGACCATGTAGTCGCCGACGGCCGCGCCGGAGCCGCTCGACGATCCCCCGGGCGTGCGCGCCGGATCGAACGGGTTGCGTGTCTTGCCGGGATGGCGGTTCGCGAATTCGGTGGTAACGGTCTTGCCCATGATTACGCCGCCGGCTTTGCGCGTCAGCGCGACGCACGCGGCGTCACCGACGGGGCGGTGGCCTTTGTAGATCGGCGAGCCGTACTCCGTCGGCATGTCGTGCGTATCGATGATGTCTTTCATGCCGACCGGCACGCCCTGGAGCGCGCCGACCGTGCCGCGGCGGTCGAGCTCGCGCGCCTGTTTCAGCACGAGATCGGGATCGAGAAACTGCCAGGCCAGCACCGCCGGCTCGCGTTCCTCGATGCGCGCGAGACACGCACGCGCGACTGCTTCCGCAGTCGTCTTACCCGCGCCGATCGCCTGCACGATTTCGGTGGCGGTGAGCTGATTCAACGGTTTCATGGCTGCTCCTCGATGACGTTCATTCGGGCTTGATGCCGGCGCTCCTGACGAGCCTGCCCCACTTCACGGCTTCGGACCCGAGATAGTGCGTGAATTCGGCCGGCGTGTCGCCTATCGGTTCGAGCCCGAGCCCGAGCAGACGCTTCGCGGTCTCCGGCTCGTTCAGCGCCGCGACGATCTCGCGGTGCAGCCGCTCGATCACCGCCCGCGGCGTATTGCGGGGCACGACCACACCGTTCCAGTTGTTCGCCTCGTAGCCCGCGACGCCCGCTTCCGCGATCGTCGGCAGCTCCGGAAAGAGCGGCGTGCGCTTGGCCGTCCCGACGCCAAGGCCGCGTAACCGCCCGGCGCGGATATGAGGCTGGGCCGTCGTCAGGTTCGCCATCATGAGGTGGAGCCGCCCGGCGACGAGGTCGGCGACGGCCGGCGCGCCGCCCTTGTACGGCACGTGCACAAGATCGAGACCGGCCATGCTCGCGAAGAGTGCCATCGCGAGGTGGCCGGCGCCGCCCACGCCGCTCGATCCATAGTTGTACTTGCCGGGCGCCGATTTCAGAAGCGCGACGAGCTCCCTCACCGACTGTGACGGCACCGACGGATGCACGACCAGCAGATTGGTCGAGCCGGCGACATTGGTCACCGCCGCGAAGTCACGCGTGGGCTCGTACGGCACTTTCGCGTGCAGCGCCGGGTTGACCGCGAAGGGCGGCGTCGCCATGAGGAGCGTGTAACCGTCGGGCACCGCCTGCGCCACGATCGCGGTGCCGATGATCGTTCCCCCGCCCGTGCGATTGTCGATCACCACCTGCTGGCCGATGCGCTCCGTCAGACGCGCGCCGATCACGCGCGCGAGGGTGTCGGTCGATCCCCCGGCGGCATAGGGCACGACGAGGCGCACCGGCCTCGATGGATAATCGGCCGCCGCCGCGCCCAGCGTCCACAGCAGCGCCCCGAAAACTGCGATCGAACGTGTCATCCGTTGCTCCCTGCTCGCGCGTGTCAGCCGCGGTAGATCGGCTCCGGTTGCGTGAAGAACGCGTGCAGGATGTGATAAACGGTGCGGTAGTTGATCTGCTGAAAGCTCGCGTGCGAGATGCCGGCCATCACCGCGAATTGCTTGTCGCGGTTCGGCAGACGCTTGAAGAACTCGATGAGATCGTCGAAAGCCGCGATGCCGTCGAACTCGCCGCGCATGACGATCGTCGGCGCCGTGACCTTCTCCGGATCGACCACCGGCAGCCTGGAGCACATGTCGACGTAGGTTCCCGTCGGCACCGAATCGTCGAGCGCGAGAATCGCGTCGGCGAACGCCTCGATCACGTTCTCCTCGGCGCAGCCGGGATGATCGCGATTGAATATCGAATGCACGAAGGCGCGATCGATCGGCCGCCGGTTCGTTTTCTGGAACTCCGGCAGCTTCTTCGCACGCTCGGCGAGCGTCGGGCTGCCTTTCCCCGTCCAGACGAATGCATCGAGGGCGAGACGTGCGACGCGATCGGGGTGGCGCTGCGCGAAGAGGGCCGCGCGCAGCGCGCCGGACGAGATGCCGTACACGTAAAACTTCTTCACCCCGCGCGTCTTCATGATGTAGTCCGACGCCGCGGCAAGGTCGTCCACGCCGTTCGCAATGTCGAAGTTGATGTCGCGGCTCTTGTCGGAGCGGCCGTAGCCTTCCATGTCGAGCGTCCACGTGTTGAAGCCGCGGTCCACGAACCAGTCCATTGCCGATGAATCGGCGCGGCCTTCCACCTCGAGATCGAACGTGGGCTGCGAGGCCATGGACGAGCCGTGGACGAACAGCACCGTCGGCTTCTGCGGATCGGGACTGCCGGCGTACTTCTCCCACAGAAAAAGCTTGACCTCCCCCTTGCGGGTCCAGTGCTCCTTGCCGACGATGTTCGTCATGTGTTCGAGTGTAGAGTCTTCATGGGAGTGTGTCGCAGGGTGCGTCAGTGACGCACCGGCCGCGTGAGCCGTCCGCCAGCCTGCATCAATACACCGGCGCGGCGCGGAAGTAGCTGTTGCGGTCGCGCGACTTCACGACGAATGTTTCGACCTGATTGCCTTTCAGCACTTCCATCGGCACGTCAACGCCGGCTTCGCCGGTCGCCCAGAGCTTCGTGTAAAAATCCGCCTGGCCCTGGATCGGCTTGCCGCCAATGCCGACGATGACGTCGCCTCTCTTCAGGCCGGCGTCATCAGCGGGGCTCTCGGGCGACACCCGCGTGACGATCAGATTGCCCTGTACTTCCTGCGTATTCACGCCGAGCCACGGCCGCGGCTTCGCGGTCGATTTGCCGTTCGCGATCATGTCGCCCAGCACCGGCTTCACGGCATCGATCGGCACGAAGAGATTCCCGGGAAGCGCCTGCTGCCCGCCGATCGCATTGCCCACCGCGAGCGAACCGATGCCCAGCAGCTTGCCGTCGCGCGACAGCAGCGCGGCGCCCTGCCAGTTGACCGTCGCCGGCGCAGTGTAAATCGCCTCGTCGAGCAGATACTCCCAGTAGCCGACGAACGGGCGCTTGGATACGACGTAAGCCGGCGCGACGCCGTCGAAACCGACGATCAAAACGAGATCGCGTTCCCCAACGCTCGCAGACTGCCCCAGCTCCACCGGCTTCACCGGGAGCGGCGCGAGCGCCTTCACGAGGCCCATGCCGGTACTCGCTTCGGAGCCGATCACCGTCGCCGGGAATACCTTGCCGTCGGCCGTGGTGAGCTCGACCTTTTCGGCTTCGGTAATGAGATAGCCGATCGTGAGCACGAGGCCGCTCGCATCGATGACTACGCCCGTGCCTTCACGCTGAGTGCCGAGCGTGGCGGCGCTGCGCGCATCGCGCACGGCGTGGCTGCGGATCTTCACGACGGAAAGGGCATCCACCGTGAGCTCCTGCTGCGCGGCGCTCGCGGCGCGCGGCGAAATGCCCGCGCCGTGCCCGAGCAGGAGTACGGCGACGAGAAGAAGTGTGAAGCGCAAGCGCGATCGCGCGAAACCGCACGGGAACCAGAGCATGACCTATTCTACAATCGCCGTTCTCTCGAACGACACCGGAGGCGCGCGTGGATCTCGGATTGAAGGGCAAGATAGCCGTCGTCACCGGCGGCACGCAGGGCATCGGCAAAGCGACCGCGCTCAGGCTCGCACAGGAAGGTGCGAACGTCGCGATCTGCGCGCGCACGAAGCAGGCGGTGGACGAAACCGCGGGCGAAATCCAGAAGCTCGGCGTGCAGGCGCTCGGCGTCGCCGCGGACATGAGCAAGGCCGCCGATATCGAGCGGTTCATGAAGGCGGTGATCGAGCGCTTCGGTCGCGTCGACATCCTCGTGAACAACGCCGGCACCTCGAAGCGCGGCGCGTTTCTCGAGTTGACCGACGAGGAATGGTCGAACGATCTCGAGCTCAAGGTGTTCGGCGCGATCCGCTGCTCGCGGCTCGTCGTGCCGCACATGAAGAAAAACGGCGGCGGCCGCATCGTCAATATCACGATCTCCAGCGCGAAGCAGCCCGGTGCGCAGTCGTATCCCACCAGCGTGTCGCGCGCCGCGGGTCTGGCGATCACCAAAGCGATGTCCAAGGAGTTCGCTGCCGACAATATCCTCGTGAACACCGTGTGCATCGGCAAGATCAAGTCCGGCCAGCACGAGCGCCGCTACAAGCGCGATGGCAGGACGCCGGAGCAGTATTACGCCGAAGCCGCCAAGGACATCCCGATGAGACGGGTGGGCGAGGCCGAGGAAGTGGCCGACGTCATCGCGTTCCTCGTCTCGGAGCGCGCGAGCTACGTCACCGGCACCAGCGTCAATCTCGACGGCGGCATCTCCGGAACGCTGTGAGGCGTTTAAGCAGCCCCATGAACAGGAGCGATATGAGCACCCCCGACTGGGCAGCACTCAGACAGGATTTTCCCACGCTCGAGCGCTGGACGTACCTCGACGTCGCGCGTAAGACCATCGCACCGCGCTGCCAGGCCGAAGCGATGGCCGATTACACCCGCGACGTGTACGAAAACGCCGGGGCCGACGCGTGGTCGGCGACGAACATCGCGAACACGCGCGAGAAGCTGGCGGCGCTGCTCGGCGCGAAGCCGGCCGAGATCGCGTTCACGAAGAACACGACCGAGGGGCTCAACATCGCGGCGCACGGCTTCGATCTGAAGGCCGGCGACAACGTCGTGCTGACGAATCTCGAGCACGTCGCGAACGTGTGGGTGTGGAAGCACTGGGAAGCGAAAGGCGTGGAGATCCGCTACGCGCAGCACCGCGACGGCCGGCTGCCCGTGGACGCGTTCGTGGAGCAAATCGACGCGCGCACGCGGGTCGTGTCGACCGCGTACGTCACGTACGGCAACGGCTATCGCGTGGATCTGCCGGCGCTGGGTCGCGTCTGCCGCGAGCGCGATATCCGCCTGGTCGTGGACGGCGTGCAGGCGGCGGGCATCCTCGCGCAACCGCTGTCGGCGCTCGGCGCGGACGTGATCGCGATCGGCGGGCACAAAGGTCTCTTCGGTCTGACCGGCAGCGGCATCGTGTACTGCCGCGAAGCGCTCGTCGACGCGCTCGCCACCCCGTTCGTCAAAGCGCCGGCCGCGGCGGGCTCACCGCTGCGCAGCGCGCACGCCAACAGCCAGTTCGACTACGTGCGCGTGGCGCACCGCTTCGAAGGCGGCAATCCGAACTTCCTCGGTGTGCGCGTCCTCGACCGCGGCGCGGCGTTCCTGCAATCGATCGGTCTCACGCACGTCGAGAACAGAGTGCGCGAGCTGTCGTCCGCCTGCCTGACGCTGCTGAACTCCGCAGGGCTGCGCACGCAGACGCCCGATGCGTGGGAAGAGCGCGCGCACATCGTTAATGTGATCGTGCCGAATGCCACGGAGCTCATGCAGCGGCTCTTCGAAAAGCACCGCGTGGTCGTCAACGTCAAGGACGATGCGCTGCGGGTCTCGATGTCGTTCTTCAATAACGAAGCCGATCTCGAGAAAGCCGTCTGGGCGATCAAGTCCGAAGCCGCGCGCAAAGCCGCGTAGCCGGTTGTTTCTGGTAAAATTTCGGGCTCTTTTCACGCCGCTGTAGCTCAGCTGGTAGAGCAGGCGCTTCGTAAGCGTCAGGTCGTCCGTTCGAGTCGGACCAGCGGCACCCTTCCCGCGGCAACTAACTACGCGAGCCGTGCACTGCATGAGCGTTCCCGGCTTAGACGTGTGCGCGAATCCAGCGGAGCAGGCTGGGATAGTCCATAGCGCCTGACTGGCGCGCGATCTCTTTTCCACCGCGGAACACCGCAAGCGTCGGAATCCCGCGAATCCCGAAGCGCGCTGCGGTGCGCGGCGCGGCCTCCGTATCGAGCTTCGCCAGCCGCACCTGCGGCTCGAGCTCGGCTGCCGCGCGCTCGAAGTGCGGAGCCATCATCCGGCACGGGCCGCACCACGCGGCCCAGAAGTCGACCACGACCGGCACGTCGTTCTTTGCGATGTGGACGTCGAAATTCCGATCGTCCACGGGCACGGGCGTCCCTGCAAAAAGCGGCTGCTTGCAGCGGCCGCATCGCGCCTGCAGCGCACGCTCGCGCGATACCCGGTTAACGGTGTCGCACTGCGCGCACACGAGATGGATCGGATCGCTCATCGGCTCCCTGTCCCACCGCTCGTCAGACTGTCCCGGCCGCTCATCGGCACCCCAGAGAAATGTGAAGCAGTGCACATGCCGGATAGCCTCGACAGGACTATTGTCCCGTGCGTCACGCACTGGAAACGCCATGCTCGAAGACAACGCTGGATCCGATGATTTCTGGTGTCCGCTCGAAGACACCGGCGACGCGGCCGTGCTGAGGCCGGTGGTCGAGCTGACCAACCTGGAGCGGGGAACGCTTTCGCGGCTCTCCCGCGGCGACTGGATTCCGGACGCGCACATCGACAGCCTCGAAGCACGGGGACTGGTCGAGCGCGCGCGCGCCGGAGTGCGGCTCACGGCCACGGCGCGCGCGGCGCTGCAGGCGCACGGCGCAACGCGGCCGTGACTTTTTCACGGTGTGTTTGCCATCGGTTCCGCAGACGACGCCGCTTATCGGAACGCCCTCGCAAATTACGGGGACATTGACCACAATTCCAAGGTCATGCTTTTAACTTCGATCCAGAGACATCGTCCGGGCGGCTTCACCGTCGTCGAGGTGATGGTTGCGCTCGCGATCGTCGCGATCCTGGTCGGTGTGGCGGCGCCGAGCTTCCGCACGGCGCTCATGAACATGCGCATGAGCGCGGCGGCCAACGACCTCATAGCCGATCTCTCGTTCGCGCGCAGCGAAGCCTCGAAGCTGAACGTGACCGTGTTCATCTGCGCAAGCACGAACAATGTCCAGTGCAATACGATCCAGTGGAACCGCGGGTGGATCATCTTTCCGGATCTCGACGGAGACCGTCGGCGTGATGCCAACGAGGACCTCTTGAAGGCACGCACCTTGTTCGACACGGACATCGCCGCCGCCAACCGCATAACCGTTCAGACGTGCGGCGACGCGCCCCTCGCTTCGGGAGGCCGCTCGGTGGGGTACTCGCCGGTCGGCACGACCGGCGTGACCGGTGCGGCCTTTGCGCTGTGCGACGGCCGCACCACCCCGGACGCCGGCCGGCTCGTGCGGATCATTCCGAGCGGCAGGCCGGCTGTCTCCAAGATCACCTGCGGCGTCGGTGGCTTTGCTCCCGCATGCTGAATATGCAAGCTCATCGCACCGCCGGCTTCACGATGCTCGAGATCCTGATCTCGATCGTGATCATCGCGTTCGGGCTGCTCGGAATCGCGGGCCTGCAAGCCTACGCCCTCAAGCACAATCACAGCGCGAGCCTGCGGCTCACGGCTACGGCGCTGGCGGCCGACATGATCGATCGCATGAAGGCGAATCCGGCCGGCGTCGGCGGCGGCGGCACAACGCTCGAAGGGCAGTACAACAAATCCGATACGGCGGACTATGCGAGCGCAGTGCCGAGCTGCACCGATCCGACCGGTTCGTGCACGCCCACCGAGCTCGCCGCGAACGACAGGTTCGAGTGGCAGACGCGCGTGAGCGAGCTCCTGCCCGGGGGCGTAGGGGTCGTCTGCCGCGATTCCACGCCGACCGACGGCGAGCCCACCGCAACCGAATGCGACAACATCGGCGAGGTTGCGTACGTGATAAAGATCTGGTGGACGGACCACCGAACGACACGCGCAGGCGCGAACCCGGAGCGACAGTTGTTCTGGACTTCGTTCAATCCATGAGCGATCGAATGGGCGAGCGCGGATTCACGCTGGTCGAGATCATGGTCTCGCTCACGATCGGCCTGCTTCTCACGATTGCGGTTGCCTCTCTGTTCGTCAACAGCCGCAGGACCTACGCAACGACCGATGACCTCTCGCGCATGCAGGAAAACATCCGCTACGCGTATCACGTCCTGAACCGCACAATCCATCACGCGGGCTACAAGAGCTCGCCCAATACGTTCACGGAAGACATCTTCACCGCGGCCGCGCCGCTCATCAGCGCCGTGGATGCCGGCGCGAAATCAACGCTGCCGGACACGCTCACGGTGCGTTTCGAAGGCAACGGTGGAGTAACGGGCAGCGCAGACAACACGATTGTCGATTGCGTGGGAAACCCGGTCGCTGCCGCTGGCATGGTCGTGAATACGTTTTCGATCGCGAACGGCGCCAATGGACGGCCGGCGCTTCACTGCAGCGTCAACGGCGGGGCACCCCAGGAGCTCGTGGCTGACGTGGAGAATTTCCAGATTGCATTCGGACAGGACGAGGACTTCGACCTCGTCGCCGACCGCTTCGTCCCGTTTTCAGGCGCGATCACGCCGCTCAATGTTCGGGCGGTTCGCATCGCGATGCTCTTCAGCAGCCCGAACGCAAGCGTCAACGCGGCGCCGGACACGAAGACGTACGACCTTAACGAGGTGACGATCCCGGCCGCGAATGACACACGCATTCGACGGGCGGTCACGATGACGATCAGCTTGAGGAACAGAGCGCCATGACCAACCCAGCTACGACCATTCTGCATGCGGGCCGACGTCAGCGCGGCGCCGTCCTCATCGTGACCCTGCTTTTTCTCGTCGTGCTCACGATGCTCGGCGTCACCGCGATGACCAGCACGACGATGGAGGAGCGAATGGCCGGCAACACACGCGACGCGAGCCTGGCACTGCAAGCGGCGGAGGCGGCATTGCGCGACGCGCGGCGCGATATAAGCGGGATTCCTCTCAACGGAACCGGTCGTAAGTACCCGGTGAAGATCTTCCAGTTCGGTGACAACGGCGCCGCAGGCACCTGCAGCAGCCTTCCCGATTACGTGGGACTCTGCCTGCCACAGAGGCTCGACTACGAGACACTTCCCGGGGCGATCCTGCCGCTCGTCGACCTGTCGGATGCAACCAGGATGACCGCCGCGCCGAGCCTCGAATTCGGGCAGATTACGGGGGCAGCAAAGCTCGCCAGCACCGGAGGCGCGACGTTCGCGCTGGTGCGTCAGCCGCGATACCTGATCGAGGGCTTTTGCCTGCAGCAATACGGCGAGTCGATGGCAATCGAAAACAATCCCACGCTGTGCAACTTCTTCCGCATCACTGCGCGCGGCTACGGACGCAATCCGAACACCCGGGTAACGCTGCAGGAAATGTTTCTCGCACTGTAATCACACGGAATCGCAGACGGAGAGCGCCATGAAGCTCAACTGCAAGACTATCTTCAGGAAAGCAGTCACTGTGGTGACGCTGTTCTGCATGGTGACCGAGCCCGCGCTCGCGGCGCTGCTCAATCTCGCGAACGAGCCCCTGATCGTCGGCGCCAAGCCCGCACCGCAGGTTATGCTCACGATCTCGAAGGACCAGCAGCTCTACAAGAAGGCTTACAACGACTACACCGATCTCGACAACGACGGCCAGCTGGACCTCGAGTACAAGCACTCGATCGAGTACTACGGGTATTTCGACCCGACCAAGTGCTACTTCTATCAGAACGGTCGTTTCGAGCCGCAGAACTTCGGCACTGACCGGAAGAAGGATGCAAAAACCGGAGCCGACCTTGGCCGCGCGCCGGCGTATTGCAACGGCATCCAGTGGAGCGGCAACTTCCTGAACTGGGTCACGATGACGCGCATGGACGCCGTGCGGAAGATCTTTTACGGCGGCATGCGGGTTGTGGACGAAGCTTACGATCTCAAGACGAAAAAGCCGACGGAAACGGTTCTGGAACGCGCGTTCGTGCCGGCCGACGCCCACGCCTGGGCGAAGTGGTACAACGGCAAGGATCTCAAGCAGCTCACGCCATACGATCAGACCAGCACTACCGTGCGCCTCGAGACGATCACGTGCTGGGAGCAGCCGAAGGCCAAGGATCCATGCGCGGCATTCAGCTCGTTTCCTATGCCCGCAACCGCCGGTGACCACACCATCCGATTTTCCGGCACCGTGAGCAACTACATCTATCCTGGCGATCAACTCGTGATCGCGGATCGGTTCGTCAGAACGCGCCGCGTGTGGGCCACGGTCGTCGCCGTGCCCACCGCAAGCTCGCTCACGCTCAGGATCAATCCGACCGGTGTGACGGACCCGGGCATTGCGCTCACCAGCGTGATCATCAATAACCTCAGCAGCTCGGGCGTTACCTTCTGCAACGTCACGCCGGGATCCGCGAACGCAGCCGATCCGAATTCCAAATCGCAGACGAACACGAACGCGCCGCTCATGCGCGTGGCGCGCGGCAACTTCTCGCTGTGGAACGCGAACGAGCGCGTGCAGTGTCTGTGGGGCGAGGAGCGCTACAACCTCCAGAGCGGGTTCGGCGGCGGTCTTCGCAGCAACGGTAATCAGGCCGCGCTCTCAGGCATCGGTACGGAGACGCGCAGTGACACCGCACAGTACACCGAGGTGCAAAACGCCAGCGCTGAAAGTCCGCTGCGAGCGGTGCATGCACCTGCAGGTCCCGAGTTGGGCGAGTTCACCGTGCGCGTCCAGGTCTGCGTGGACGACGGCGGCAAGCTGCAGGTTCTCGACATGAGCCCGCAGGAAAACAAGGAGAGGTGCAAACGCTATCCGGCCGGCAACATCAAACCCGTGGGCGTGCTGCAGGAACATGGCGATCTCGGCAACCTGCACTTTGGATTGATGACCGGGACGCACGCACGCAACGTTTCGGGCGGCGTGCTGCGCAAGAATCCCGCGCCGATGAGCGACGAGATCAACGTCGCCACCGACGGGACGTTCAAGGAAGCTGATGGGAAGACGTTCCGCCTTCCGTACCGGCCGAAGGACGGCAGCGCCCGCACCGCGACGTCCGCGAGCTCGCCGCCTGGCATCATTAATACGCTCAACTACATGCGCGTTTACGGCTACCGCTATGCCGGTGCCAGCAGGGACGGCTACCTCGGCGCGGAAGGCGACAACTGCACCTACCAGCTCACGTCGATCAACGAGAATCAGTGCACGAGCTGGGGCAATCCGATGTCGGAGGTGTTCTTCGAGGCGATCCGCTACTTTGCCGCCAAGGACCCGAATTACACGTACGCATCGTCCGGCAGCAAGGACAACGAGCTCGGGTTGCCGCTCGCGAGCATCAACAAGAAGCTCATCACGGCCAACAATTACTGCGCCAGCCTGAACGTGGTCGTAGTGAATGCCGCCGTCGCCGACAACGATGACGACTTGAGGCTGCAATCTGGAACGGACATCAACGCGGCCGGCAATATCGCGAGCCTCACCGATAAGATCGGCGACCTTGAGAAGATCACCGACGGCAAATACTTTGCCGGCAAAGTAATCGGCAGCACCGGCGCCAAAGATTCGGATTTCGAGCTGTGCACGCCCAAGACGATCACTGGTCTCGGCAACGTATCCGGCATCTGCCCCGAAGGTCCCACGCTCGGCGGTTCGTATCTGATGGCCGGGCTGGCGTACCAGGCAACGACCAACAAAATCCGCACCGACCTGAAGTACGACGAGACCACGCTGATCGGCAAACAGTCGCTCAAAGTAACGTCATACGGCATCCAGCTCGCGACCAATACGCCGCGCATCGAGATCGTCGGCAA
>Ga0196978_1000939_pt1 | contig 13959 bp, 13 predicted proteins | sample S3v_2013CmetaG_FD_155491 | JGI IMG/M metagenome (GOLD analysis project Ga0196978, IMG submission 155491) | Soil microbial communities from Anza Borrego desert, Southern California, United States - S3+v_20-13C | ecosystem: Environmental > Terrestrial > Soil > Desert | place: USA: California... | reverse complement strand
AGGAGGATCGAGCAGATGACTCACGAAGGATGGAACAGAGTGAAGACGGCCGTGGTGGCGGTGGTGCGGGGAACGGCGGCGGCGGCCGTGCTGGTGACGATGCTTGCCGGCGCTGCTGCTGCCGCCAACGGCGGCAAGGTCAACTTGAACACGGCCAGTGCCGACGAGCTGGCCTCTCTGCCGGGCATCGGCGCGTCCAAGGCCGCGGCCATCGTGGCCGAGCGAACCAAGAAGCCGTTCGCGTCGGTCTCGGACCTGGAGCGCGTACGTGGCATCGGCCCGGCCACGGTCGAAGACCTGGCCAGCAAGGTCACGGTCGGACAGTAGCGGCGATGGGGTCAGGCATCTTGCGCGGCATCACGCGGTGACGGGTTCTGCAGGCCGCAGCATCGGCACGTCGGCGCGACACCGGGACGTGCCGCGTGCTGCAGAACCGTGAGGTGCCTGACCCCTAGCCGTGCAGGATCGCGGCGATCGTCTCGATCAGCTGCGAGGGACGGAAGGGCTTGGCGATGACGGGGCATCCGAAGTGCTCCGCCTCGTGCTGGCCCGGAATGCTCAGCAGGTCTCCGGTTACCACCGCGCTTCGGCGCAGCAGCCCGGGATGACGGTCACGCAGCCGTTGAAGCAGGGCGCCGCCGGTATCGCCGGCAAGGTTCCAGTCGAGCACGACGGCATCGAAGCTGGTGTGCTCCAGGCATTCGATGGCCTCGGCGGCGCTGGCTGCTCCGGCCACGGTGGCACCGGCGCCTTCGAGAATGGTCAGGGTCATGGAGCGGATGTCGGCGTCGTCCTCGACGACCAGGATGGATCCCGTCAGCCTGGGGCGGTTGTTTCCGTTCTGCATGGGGATGCCAGCGGGCGAGGCCGATCCGAAGTCCCATCATAGGAGCCTGCCGCACCACTAGCCAGTCTGGCGTTGGCCGCGTTCCGAGAAATGCCGGGATAGCGGCAGCGCGCCTGTCCGGATTGCGCGCAGGCGCGGACGAGCATACCCAGGGACGCGGAGAATCCCGGGATGACCAAGAGCGCGACCGGCCCTGGCAGTGGAATCATCCGACGCCTGAGCTCGCTGGCCATGCCGGCGACCATGGCCGTTGCGGTAATGGCTGCCGCTCCCTCGTATGCCGACGATGCGGCGTCGCCAGGGGGCGCCGGCAAGCCCGAACGTGTCGTGCTTCCTGGCCGAGAGCCGGCCTCGAAGCCCGCGCCACCGCCCAATGCCGAATTCCCGATGCTGGGCGTCGACCCGTTGCTACCCGCCGACCTGCAAAACCCGCCACCCACGCCGGCTGCAGCGGACCAGCGCGGTGGCGTTGTCGATCTCGACGTCGACTCGTCGGACCCCGGCGGCCGCGTCGATCTCGACGTCGATGCGTCGGACCCCGGCGGCCGCGTCGATCTCGACGTCGATGGGTCGGACCCCGGCGGCCGCGTCGATCTCGACGTCGATGCAACGGCGCCGGATGCGGTTAGCGGCGACGAAGCGGCGGCCGGTCAGGACGGCGTCGCCGAGGATGTCGGCGAGGACGGTGTCGGCGAGGTGCAGAGCGGCGCGGCGTCGCCGATCAAGGTGCTCGGCGACGGTAGCGTGGTGCTCTATCTCGTCGATCACTCGCCGCTCTGGTCGATGCACGCCGAGGGTGTTCCCGCCGACGCCATCTTTCGGCTCTGGCGCGGCGCCGGCGGGCCGGAGGTGCTGAGCAAACAGCTCATCGACCATCCCTTCACGATGTCGGTCCACCGCCTGAGCGCCGAGCGCATCGTTGCGCGCATTCTGGAGGGCTTCAATTACACGCTGCAGTATCGCGATGGGCGCCTCTCGTCCGTGCACGTGATCAGCGCGCATCCCACGCGCATGTACAAGACTCCGCGCCTGGTCGAGGCGCGCTCCAAATGGACCGAGACCGAGCTCCATCTGCTCGCGGTGACCGGCGATTCCGGCGGCAACGATGCCGATGCGAAGCCGGCACCGCCACTACCGCTGCCGGTGCAGGCACCGCCAGGAAACGCCGGCGGCGGCGGTGCGAAGGCCGAGAACGCGGCGAGCGGCGGCGGCGCGGAGCCCGAAGAGGAGCCGGCGCGGCGCAAGCAGCGCGTTCCTCATCGCGGCGCCGCGGAATGAACGGCTGGAGGGGATGTCGCGGACCCGCCGCCGCCGCAACAAAAAAAGGTCGCGCCCGAGACGCGGCCGCGGCCGCACGCGATGACGCGGCGGATCGGGATCAGTCCAGTTGCAAGATGGCCAGGTCGGAGGGGAAGGACTCGTCGGCCTGCGGGCGGGTGCTGCTGGACGGGAAACGCGGAAGCAGGCCGTTCTGGTCGATGACGTAGGCATCGACGCGATCCAGGCCGGCCTGCGCCACGTACATGATGCCGCCGTTGAGTAGCAGCTCGTTGGGATAGGCGCCCGGGTCTTCCTGCGTGCGGAAGACAGGCGTATCGCGAGGCAGCATTCCGTCGGGATCCATCTGGTAGACGTCGATGCGGCCCGCGTTGTAGGCCGACGCGTACATCAGGTCGCCGACCAGCAGAAGGGCAGAGTAGAATTCCTCGTTTTCGGTGCGCGAGGATTCCTCGCGAGGCAGCGTTCCGTCGTTTCGCAGACGATAGGCGTGGATGCTCTTGTCGCTGCCCGAGGTGACGTACAGGATGCCGTCGCGCACGACGATCTCGTCGGCCAGCGACACGCGCGGCTCGGGATCGACGTCCTCGGAGATCGCCGGCACGTCGCCGTTCTCTTCGAGCACGAAGACGTCGACCCTGCTGGTGCGGCGCGCACCCGCGTACAGGACGCCGTTGGCCAGCTCGAGCGAGACGTAGGCGCCGCGGAACTCGCTGGTCCCCGAAGCGCTCGGACGCGCATCGATCAGGTTGTCCTCGCCGAGCTGATACGACTCGACGACGAGGCGCCCGGTGGCGGCCACGTACACGACGCCATTCTCGACGATGATCTCGCTGGGCTGGTAGTCGCGCGAGACGTCGGTTTCGGCCGTCGGCTCGGTAGGCAGCGAGCCGTCTTCGCCGAGTGTGAGCGAGATGATGCGATCGCCGAGCGCGGCGTGCAGCACGCCGTCGGCGATGGCCAGGCGCCGCGGGTTCTCGACGAAGATCGTATCGAAGGGATTGGCCGGCAGCAGGCCATCGGAGCCGAGTCTGTACGCGTCGATGCGGTCGCCCTGCGCCATCGCGACATACAGCACCAGATCGCCCGGTGCGGCGGTGGTGGTCGGTCCCGCCGGCAGCGAGGAATCCACGCCGCCACCGGCACCGCACGCACCGATGCCCGCGGCAATGCACGAACCCATCAAGGCACGCACGAGGCGAGCCCGCCGACTCGACGACGCAATGGAAAGCATGCGCGAGCCTTAGCCGGGGAGAGCAAGCCTGTCCAGCCGCGACAGCGTGCGCTTCTTCGGCGCTCGCCGCCGCGCAGCGACGCGTGCAGGCGCAACTCGCCAGCAGCGGCGCGCACGGCCGGCGGCGGCACCAGGCGCAGCGCAGGCGGCGGCTTTGCCGCCGCGGGATCGCTTCGGATAAGTGGCGGATGGCGCGAGGTCGAAGCGACGGCGAGGACTGGAACGTCCTGGTCATCGGCAAGCAGGGCTTTACCGGCCGGGCGCTCAACGCCCTGGACCGCCTCGGCCGATTTCGCACCGCCGGCTACCCGCAGGTTCTGATCGGGATGGTGGACAGACCTGAAGGCGATGCGTCGGGGTTGGATGCCATCCTGCCGGCGGCCCGCGGCGAGGGTGACTACGGCGAGCTGCTCGAGCGCATCGTACCGGTCGAGAAGGCCGTCGTGTTCGCACGCGACGACGTCACCGAGGTGATGTGCGTGGCGCTGGAGCCGCTGGCGGCACGGCTGTGCGGAAAGAGCTTTCACGTGCGAGCGCATCTGCGCGGGCTCAAGGGGCGGCTCGAGCACCCGGCGGTCGAGCGCGCGCTCGGCGCTTTCCTGGTCGAGCAGGCGCGACGGGCCGGTCCCTCACCGACCGTACGCTTCGCCGACGCCGACGTCATCGTCGCCGTCGAAGTCGTAGGCCGCCGCGTCGGCTATGCCTTCCTGACTCGCGAGATGCGCGGCGCGCCGCTGGTACGCGCGCGTTGATGGGGCCAGGCACGTTTTCCGGCATGCGCAAAAGGTGCCTGCCTGCTACGGCTCCAGCAGAACCTTGACGGCGCCGCTCTTCTTGTCGGCTGCGGTCTCGAAAGCATGCTGCACGTCGGCAAGAGGGAAGCGGTGGGTGACGAGGCCGCGCAGAACGTCCGCGCGCTGCGCCAGCACATCCAGGGCGACGGCGAAGTCGGCGCCGTCGCGCGGGGTGTTGTAGACCATCGAGCCGATCAGCCGCACTTCCTTCAGAAGCATCACGAAGGGATCGAAGGCAGGCGTGGCGTCGAACAGGCCGATGATGACGACGGTGCCGCCGCGCTGCACGGCCTTGACGGCGTCGGCGACGGTGGTGGCCGAGCCGCCGACGGTTTCGAGCACGAGGTCCGGCTTCTCGGCGAGCGTGCGCAGCTCGTCGGGCGCCAGCACCTGATCGGCGCCCAGCGCGCGGGCCATCTCGCGCTGGTGCGGATGGCGTGCGGTGACGGCCACGAAGGACGCGCCCAGATGGCGCGCGGCTGCCAGCGCCAGAAGGCCGATGGTTCCGGCGCCGAGCACCAGCACGCGACTTCCTGCGCGCGCGCCGCCGAGACGCGCCGCGTGCACGGTCACGGCCGCAGGCTCGGCCAGAGCGCCGAGATCGAAATCGAGCGCGGAGGGCAGGGTAAAGAGCGAGTAGCCGGGCACGATCACGTGCGTTGCCATTCCGCCGGGCTGGCTGACGCCGAAGAGCTCGAGCCTGCTGCAAAGATGGTAGTCGCCTGCCTGACAGCGGTTGCACCTGCCGCAGCGCTGCAGCGGCTCGATCACGACCGCGTCGCCTTCGCGAAGACGCGTTCCTGCCTCGCTGCCGAGAGCGTCGATGATGCCGCTGATCTCGTGGCCGGGACAGATCCTGGGTACCTCGGCATCGCGGCGAAAGACATGCAGGTCGCTGCCGCAGATCCCGCAGCGCTGCACGCGCACGCGAACCTGTCCCGCCAGCGGTGCGGCTTCGGAAACCTCGACGATGCCCACGCGGTGCGGAGACAGGAAGCGGACCTGCTCGTCCATCGAAAGGTTCCTAGCGGGACACCGCCCGCAAGGAAAACCGTTTCACTCTCCGAGGAACTCGCTGACCGGCCGCAGCGAGTCGGTGTTGTCGGCGATGATCTTGACCACGACCATCATCGGCACTGCCAGCAGCGCGCCGGGAACGCCCCAGATGTAGGCCCAGAACAGCATGCCGACGAAGACGGCCACGTTGTTCAGCTGCAGGCGCTTGCCGAGCACGTAGGGCGCGATCCAGTTGGATTCGATGACGTTGAGCAGCAGGAAGATTGCAGGCGGGATCAGCGCGCGCCCGAGCGAGTCGAAAGTGAGCAGGGCGGCAAGCGTCAGCACCACCAGGTTGATGGCGCCGCCCACGAACGGAAGGAAGTTCAGGACCGCAGCCACCACGCCCCACAGGATGGGATTGGGCATCTCGCACGCCCACATCGCCGCTGCGGTGGTGATGCCGACGCCGAGGTTGATCAGGGTCGTGGTCACCATGTACGTCGAGACGTCGGACTCGATGGATCGCGCGATGTTGACGGCCTTCTTGCGGTCCGAGATGTGCGGCAGAACGCGAATGAGCTTGAGCAGGAAGAAGTCGCCCGCCGCCAGCAGGAAATACGTCAGGAAGGCCACCGTGCCGAGAAAGCCGAACATGTCCATGGTGCCGCCGAAGACCTGCGCGATCAGGCTCGGGCCGGCGACTTCCACGGTCTGCGTCTGTCCCGCTCCCATCGCGGTGGCGCTCTGCACCTCTTCGGCCGCACGCGTCACTTCCTCGACGGCCGGGCGGATGGCGGCCAGCTTGGCTTCGACCTTTGCCAGACTCTGCGGCGCGCGCTGAATCCATTCCGCGGCCGGTCCGGCAAGGTTGTAGGCGGCAAGACCGACGCTGGCGAACAACGCGATCATCACCAGCGTCGCCGACAACGGCGCGGGAATGCCGATGCGCTTGGCTTTGCGGATCAGCGGGCTCAGCAGGAAATCGAGCATGAGCGAGAGCGCGATCGGCACCAGGAACGTGTTTGCGAGCTTGAGCGTGTAGACCGTGGCCAGAAACAGGAGGCCGAGCAGGGCAACCGTGTAGGCATCGGGCAGCTCGGAGATCTGCACCTGCTCGGCCTCGTCTTCCTCTTTCTGGACCTCGCCCCTGGGGACTTCGGGTTCCAGCGACGAATCGGGCTGCGCCGGCGGCTGGTTCTCGGGGCGCCTCTGTTCGGACTGCGATTCGGGACGGGCCGGGTCAGGCTGCGAATCGGGACGCGCCTGGTCAGGCTGTGATGGAACACGAGTCTGGCCGCCCTGCGGCTCGTCGGGCGAGGGCGTGGGGTGCAGTCGCAGCCGTCTGTTGGCGGACGAAGACATCGTCCGACGAGTATGTCATCGCGTCGCGGCGCTAGGTCGCAGCGGCGAAAATTTCCCCACGCGCGAGCGGGGCAAGGGGGGCGGGGATGCCCCCCTTGCTCGCAACGTTTCAGCGTCCGGCGGAGATCAGCGAGGGGATGCTGAACCAGTTGATGCTGACCGACTCCGGCGCGTCCATGCCGCGGTCCAGGTACCAGCCGGCTTCGTCGGGGAAGGCCATGCCGGGGATGGCCGCACGGGTTCCATGTCCGAGCTGCAGGTCGAGCACGGTGAAGCCATACACGAACATGCGTTCCTCGGGATAGGTCAGGTCCACCTTGGGATTGGGCCGCGTAGAAGTGCGGATGTTGATCAGCACGACCTTCCACAGCTCGTCGTTGTGGTCGTAGAGGTCGGAGTAGGGAATCATCTGCGCCTCGTCGTCGACGTAGATGACGCGCTTGGAGTAGGCGTAGCCCTGGAGCTTGGAGCGCCCTTCGACGATCCAGACGTTGGGACGCACTTCCCAGTCCTCGCAGTAGGTGACGCCGCCATCGTTGGGGCAGACTTTGGGCGGAAGGTTCTTGCCGTGAAGCGAGGCCAGCATCGGCTTCTTGCCGATCAGCTTCCAGTCCGACCACGGGATCTGACCGGCGTAGCCGCCGAAGCTGTCCAGGTCGATGTCCTGGCCGAACAATGCGTCGGACCGCTGCGCGCTCGACAGGCGGCGCACGCGGCGAATGGCCGGAGTGTAGAGCCAGGTGTCGTCCTGACGCGTCGGATCGATGTAGCGAAAGCTGACCGTGCCCACGCCCTTGAGATCGAAGGGCTCGATCAGCGGGAAGAAGCCGGCCTTGTTGAAGACCTGGTCGGGATTGTCGGCGATGATCGGGCGCGGGTCGTTGTGCAGGCGTCCGAAGAAACGCAGGTTGCGGCTCCAGTCCACGATGAAGTGGCGCTCGACCTGGTAGGTCGGCTTGCCGTCGGCGTTCTTGAAGAACGCGCCGGTGTCGGCGTCGGGCAGATGGACGCCGAGATCGTCACTGAAGTAGGAGGTGCGGCCGAAGTTCCACATGACCTTGACCGCCGCCTTGGGATCGTTGGGATCGACGATCGGGAAGGGACGGCCGGCCACCCAGTTCTTCAGGTCGTTGCGCTCATCGAGCGTTGCCTGAGCCGAGTATTTCTCCGTGGCGGCCACGTAGGCCTTGGGAACGGGGATCTTCTGGTAGGGAACCACCAGGAGCTCGCTGCCGTTCTCGACCGACGCCTTGACGCCGGGCGAGATGAAGCTGGCGTACTTGTCGACGTTGGTCTTGTCGATTTTCTCGCCGGGCTTGGGCTCGGCGCCCCCCGCGGTTTGCGCGTCGGCCGCGACAGCGATCGGCAGCAACACCGCCGAAGCGAGCAGGACAATCAGCACTTTGAGAAAATTCACCCGTTGTCTCCGTGTCGGGAAAGAGTTGGTCGGCACCGTTCCGAGGCAGTCTGTCTAACCAAGCCGCAGGAGTAAACCCGCGCCGCAGTGCACGAGTCGCCCCGCGGCGGCCACTTCGGGCGTGCAGGTCCTTTCAGCGAGCGAGCGACGCGGCGCAGCCGCCGGCGTCTTTGGCACGACGCGTCGCGCGCCTAGTTCAGCTCCGCGCTGGAATAGCCAAGGATGCTGCGCGCGACGATGAGCTGGTTGATCTGCTGGGTACCCTCGTAGATGTCGGTGATCTTGGCGTCGCGCATCCACTTTTCGAGCATCATTTTGCGCGAGTAGCCGAGCGGACCGGCCAGCTCGACGCACTTCTGCGTGATGCGGGTGACCGACAGGCCGGCGTTGGCCTTGGCCATCGAAGCTTCCTTCGAGTTGCGCTGGCCGCGATCCATCATGTTGCACGCCTTCCAGGTCAGCAGGCGCGCGGCCTGGAGCTGGGCCTCCATGTTCATGACTTCCCGCTCCAGCACGGTCTGCTCGTAGGGGCTGGCTTCGTAGCGGATCTTGATGCCCTGCTCGGTCAGGCACTCCCTCAGCAGATCCAGCGCTGCGCGCGCCACGCCGATGCCGCTGGCGGCGACGATCGGGCGCGTGCTGTCGAAGGTGGCCATGACGCCGCCGAAGCCGGCGCGCGAGTCCTTCTCGATGATCTCGGGCGTGCCGAGGATGTTGTCGGCGGGGATTCGGGCGTCCTCGAGCGTGATCATCGCCGTGTCCGAGGCGCGGATGCCCATCTTGTCCTCGACCTTGGTGACGGTGACGCCGGGCGTGCCGGCCGGAACGATGAAGGACTTGATGGCGGCCCGTCCCTTGGTCTTGTCGAGGGTCGCCCACACCACGACGAAGCCGTCGGACTTGTCGAGGGCACGATGACCGGCGGTGCAGAAGATCTTGGTGCCGTTGAGGACCCACATGTCGCCGTCGCGTACGGCCGTGGTCGCGACCTGCTTGGAGTCCGATCCGAAGTGCGGCTCGGTGATCGCCATTGCGGCCCACTTCGGCTTGCCCTCGTAGAAGTTGGCCAGGAAGCGCTGCTTCTGCTCGGGCGTTCCCACCGCCTGCACGGCCGCGCCGCCCAGGCCGGGGTTCGGAACCGACAGATAGAGGCCGGCGTCGCCCCAGGCCAGCTCCTCGATCTGCATGCACGCCAGCAGCGTGTTCTCCGAGCGCTTCTTCTTGTCGCCGTCGCCGGAGGATTTGCCGCCGCCGCCGCCGAGCGTGGTCGCTTCGCGGTTCAGCTTGCTGGCGTCCCACATCATGTTGAAGAAGTCCCAGGGGTCGGTGTGCTCCTCTTCGTCGAACTGACGGGCGATGGGCCTCATCATGTTCTCGGCGAGCATGCGGGCCATGGCGATGCGGTTCTGGGCGTTGTTGGAGAGAGAGAAATCCATTGTCGTGCTCCGTTGTCGTCGTGCTGTCGTTTCGTGCGACGGTCCGCTATGAGAGTGGCGCGATGCTCAAGGGGACTGTCCCCTTAAACCGAGGCCATGCCTTCGAAGACGGAGAAACCGCGGCCGTTTCTGACCCACTGCTCGACGGGATGATCGCGGATGAATCCGTGGCCGCCGAGAACCTGCAGGCCGTTGTCGGTGACCTTCATGACCATGTCGGCACAATAGCGATGCGCCAACGCCACTTCGCGGGAGGCCTCGGTGCCCTGGTCGATGCTCCAGGCCGCCTCCCAGTTCAGCAGACGCGCAGCCTCGGTTTCGATGGCCATGTCGGCGAGCATGAACGCGATGGCCTGCTTCTGCGCGATCTTGACGCCGAACGCATCGCGGTCCTTGGCGTAGACGATGGCGTAGTCGAGCGAGGCCTTGGCCACGCCCACCGCCATTGCCGACTGCGCCACGCGCGCGCGCCGCAGCATCACCGCGGCATCGCCGCCGATGCGCGCCGAAGCCGGCACGCGACAGCCCGACAGCTTGATGCCGTAGGTCGCCAGCGCGTGCAGCCCGAGGCTCTTCTCGCGCTCGCCGATCTCGAGGCCCGCAGCGCCGGCAGGCACCAGAAAGGCGCCGATGCCGTCGCCGGTGGCCGCATAGACCAGGATGTTGGGTGCTTCGGCGGCGAGCAGGACCATGCACTTCTCGCCGTCCAGGACGTATTCGGAGCCTTCCTGCCTGGCCGTCGTCTTCATCGACAGGAAGTGGAAGCCCATGCGCGGCTCCACGACCGCCGCCGATCCGGGCACGAAGCTGTCACCGAGATAGGCGGGCAGGATCTGTCGCTTCTGCTCCTCGCTTCCCATGCGCAGCACGGCATCGACGATCAGGCGCGGCGAGAGCAGGTGCAGCGCGATGGCCAGATCCCCCTCGGCCAGGCCTTCGGCCACAAGGGCTCCGGTGATCGCCGACGGATCGCCCGAACCGTAACCGCCGTAGGCCTCGGGGATGCTTCCTTGAATGAAGCCAAGTTCCCATGCCGCATCGACCAGACGCTGCGGCACTGTGGCCGCCTCGTCGGCCTCGCGCGCGGCCGGTCGGATCTGATCGGCGGCGAACTTGTTCACGGTCTCGACGATGAGCTGCTGTTCCTCGTCCAGCTCGAAATCAATCACGGCGGTCTCCCTTGTCCTGGCTGTGCGCGCCGCCGTCGGCGCGCAGGTTGTCGAGCAGCTGCTCGAGAAACGTCTCGAGCGTGCGCTCGAGGCTGAAGCGGTCCGGGTCCAGATAGAACTGCGTCTCTGCGCCGATGACCGCGCTGGTGTAGGCGGCGGCCACGACGTCGGCGTCGACGTCGCTGCGGAAGATGCCCTGTTCCTGCCCCGCGCGGACGATGTTGCGCAGGAAGGCGCGAAAGCGGCGCATCATGCCGCGCATCTGCTCGCGCAGATGGTCGTGGGTGTCGATCGACTCCACCATCAGCTTGATCGCGAAGCGCGGGCGGTCGCCCGAGCGCGCATGCTCGATGCAGACGGCGGCAATGCGGCTCAGTCCCTCGGCGGCATCGACGGAGCCGCAGGCGTTCTGGACACGCGTCTCGAACTCGCCGATGCGGTCGAGAACGGCCGCGGCCAGAAGGTCGTCCTTGTCACGAAAGTGGTAGTAGATGGCGCCCTTGGTGACGCCTGCATCCTTGGCGATGCGATCGATCGAGGTGCCCTGGTAGCCATAACGCGAGAAGCAGTCGATGGCGGTCTCGGTGAGATCGCGGCGCGCCGCCTCGCGACGGCGTGTTCGCTCCCCGGTTTGCATACCGACCGTTTAGTACGCAAACCCAGGTCGAGTCAACCCGTGTTTACCCCGGTGTCAGCACTCGCTTCGTACCGGGCCGCGCGGCCGATCGCGATGCGCCAGGAATCTTTGATGCTTAGGCACGCGCGCCGAGGTTGACTGGCGGGTCCGAGGCGACGATGCTTCGCCCCGCTCCGTGGCTTATATCCGGCATATTCCTCCGGCCCAGGCAGGTGGTCGCCTGGCGCAAGTGTACCGTGAGATTCGCACGGAGGTGCCGCGCGTCCCCAATTTGATGCAGATCTTCAGCCTGCGCCCCGAGACCATGGAGGGGGTCTACCGGCTGTGGATGTCGCTGATGTGGAGTGGGCGCGTGCCGCGCACCCTCAAGGAAGCGCTGGCCGTGGCCATCGCGCAGGCCGCTCGCTGCGATTACTGCGCCGACGCCCACCTCATCTATATGATCGCGGCCGGTGTGGATCGGGACAAGGCCTGGGACATCGCCTCGCGTCAGGACCTTGCCGAAGGGCTGTCGGAGCCTGAGCGCGAGGCCCTGCGTTTCGCGGTGCGGCTGACGCGCGAGCCGCGCACCATCAAGAACGCCGAACGCGCCGAGTTCGCGGCGGCCTGGCCGAGCGTCGAGCAGCGCGTCGAGCTCGCCGCCGTCATCGCCGGGTTCAACAGCGTCACGCGTCTTGCCAATGCGCTCGGCGTGGCTTCGGAGATTCCCGGCCCGCTGCGGCGCTTCCAGGCCGGCCGGCGCAGCGCCATCGCCATGCTCGGGCGCCTGACGGCGATGAGCCTGGACCTGTCCGAAAAGCCCGTGCCCGCGCAGCCTCCCGAGCACAACCGCCTGGCCATGCGCCAGCTCTTCCTGGACCAGCTCGGCTTCGCGTCGCTTCCTCCCGGCTTCGAGCTGATGGAGGCATGTCCCGAAGTCTTCGACGGACAGCTGCGCACCATCCGCAAGGCGGTGGCGGTGATGCCGCGCGACCGCTGGATGCGCGTCGGGCTGGTAGTGGCCAGACTGACCGGCTGCGAGTACTTCGCGACCCATTGCGGCGACTGGCTGAGCGCACGCGGAGAGTTGCCGGCCGACGTCATCGCCGCCAGTGAGGGTTCGCCCTGCAGTCTTCCCGACTGCGAGCACGCTTGTCTTCGTTTCGCCCGCGACTTCAGCCTCCACTCGCACACTCTTGGCGAAGACCGGACGCGCGAGTTACGCCGCCTGGGGCTCTCCGATGGAGCCATTCTGGACCTTGCGTACGTGACCGCGACGTTTCACGGCATGGTACGCTTGGTTCTCGGTCTATCGCCGTTTTAGGATAGGAGACCGGATCCCAGGAGAGTCACCCAGTGGAAACGGCTCAAATCTCCGGAAAGGTCTTCCGCTTTCTTTCGACGATGCACCCGTCGCTCTCCAAGGCGGAGCGCAAGAAGTACAGCGAGTACGACCCCGAGCGCTGGTACCCGTGGACGCTCGACATCGCCGGCGAGTTCACGGACCTGATGAAGCGCTCGCCGCGCGACACCAGCTTCGCGCGCGGGCTGGCCTACACCGCACAGAAAGGTCTTCCCGAAGACGCCAAGATGAGCCCGGCCGAGCTCGTGCGAGGTCTTCCCTCGCTGCCGGCCGCGTTCAACGACGGCAGCGGCAGCGGCTTCCACGTGACGATGGACGGGCCCGGCCGCGCAACGGTGAGCTACCGGGGCATGCCGGGCTTCACCAACGCGTGCATCGCCATCGCCGGTGAGCTGACCCAGCGAATGCAGGCCATCGGCGCGCGTGGCCTGGAAGTGAAACATGCCGCCGGCTGCCGGCTGCAGGGCGGCGACGAATGCAACTTCGAGGTGCGATGGTCGGCCGATGCCGGCGAGGATGCTGGCAAGCCGGCCTCGGCGCAGCCTCAGGCTGCGGCAAGGGCCGCCGCTGCGCAGCCGCCGCCTTCTGCGCCACGAGCGCAGCCGGCGCCCGCTCCCGCTCGCGAAGCTGCGCCGAGCGTCAGCATCGGCGCGCGCGGCGAAGGCGCCGCACGCGGCGATGCCGCGCAGCCGCGAGCTGCGGCTTCGCGTCCGGCCGAGAGTGCGCGTCCCGCCGAGAGCGCACGTCCTGCATGGTCGCCCGCGTCGCGGCCCGAGTCTGCGCGTGCGCCGTCCAAGCCGGCGCCCGCTGCAAGCGCCAGCGCCGGCCTCGAACAGCTCGGCGGCGGCTCGGCGCAGGATCTTTTCGAGCAGCTTCGCAGCAAGCTGCTGGAGGCCGAGCAGCAGTCGACGCGGCACGCCGATCTCGAGCAGCGCATCGAGGACCTGGAAGCCGAGCTCTCCAGCGTACGCGAGCAGGCGATCGCCGAGGTCGAGCAGGCACGCTCCGAGGCCGACCAGGCCGCGCAGGCGCTCGTGGAATTGAAACGCCAGATCCGTTCCCTCGTCGGTGACAACTGAGATCCTTGCGCAGGTCCGCGCCGCGCAGCGCGCGCGCGTGGTCCTGCTCGAGCCCAAGCGCGGCGCCAACGTGGGCGCGGTCTGCCGCGCCATCAAGAACATGGGTGCCGGAGAGCTGCGCATCGTCGGCGGTCGCTACGATCGCGACGAAGCGCGCCGCACCGCCGTGCACGCCGGCGACGTCTTCGATGCGCGTTGCGAAGTCGCCACCTTCGATGCCGCGGTCGAAGGCTGCGCGGTGATCATCGGCACGACTTCGCGCCAGAACCCCTGGCACATTCCCGTCGAGCCGGTTCGCGAAGTCGCGCAGGCCTGCGCTCGCGACCTGCGGCGCCAGGATGGCCGCGTGCTGGTGGCTTTCGTCT
>Ga0196978_1000936_pt1 | contig 13994 bp, 8 predicted proteins | sample S3v_2013CmetaG_FD_155491 | JGI IMG/M metagenome (GOLD analysis project Ga0196978, IMG submission 155491) | Soil microbial communities from Anza Borrego desert, Southern California, United States - S3+v_20-13C | ecosystem: Environmental > Terrestrial > Soil > Desert | place: USA: California... | reverse complement strand
TATGGCGAAAAGCCGTTGTACGTTCATCACAGCGATGATGTCTTTCTTTTTGCATCGGAAATGAAAGCGCTGATCGCATTGGGCATTCCGCGGAAACTGGACCGGGAAGCCGTGATGGCCTATCTGCATCTCAACTACATTCCGCCCGGCAGCTGGTCTGTTTTTTACAATAGCGTCCACCAGCTGTGGCCCGGGCACAGCATGCGCCAGGTGGTGGAAGAGCATCCGAAAAATTATTCGGACGCCTGGTACAAGCTGCCGGAAACGCGGGCGCAGCTCACAGAAGAAAAAGCAACGGCGCAACTGGCGCAGCTCGTGGAAAATGCCGTGCAGCGCCGCCTGGTTGCCGACGTTCCGCTCGGCAGCTTCCTCAGCGGCGGCGTGGATTCTTCCGTCATCGCGGCGCTGGCCGCAAAGCACGTGAGCAAGCTGCAGACCTTCTCGATCGGCTTTACGGATGAACCACAATTTGACGAGACGCAGTACGCGCGACAAGTGGCGAAACACATCGGCGCGGAGCATACCGTATTCGCGCTTACGAATAATGATCTGTATGATCATCTTTTTGAAACACTCGATTATATCGATGAGCCTTTCGCGGATTCGTCTGCGCTGGCGGTAAGCATTCTCAGCAAGCATGTGCGGAAGCACGTTACCGTTGCGCTTTCCGGCGACGGGGCGGATGAGCTTTTCGCGGGGTACAATAAACACCGGGCGGAATTTTTAGCGCGGGACGGCGGCTTGAAAAACCGGCTCGTGAGCGCGGGAAGCCCGCTCTGGAACATGCTTCCTGCTTCGCGCAACAGCCGCACGGGCAACCGCATCCGCCAGCTGCGCCGTTTTGCAGAAGGGCTTGCGCTTTCTCCCGCAGAACGTTATTGGCGCTGGGCCGGGTACACGAAAGACGATGAAGCTTTACGCCTGCTCGTCCAGGATGAGAATGATGACCTCAAGCTGAAACCGGGCCTGGGCCATTGGGCGAAGCTGCTGACGGATCACCTGGGCAAGAACGGCAATGACCTGAACGACGTGCTGCTCGCCGATCTGAAAATGGTTCTCCCCGGCGATATGCTGGTGAAAGTCGACCGCATGAGCATGTGCCACGGGCTGGAAGTGCGTTCGCCTTTCCTCGATCACGAAGTGGTGGAATTCGCGCTCTCGCTGCCCGCTTCGTACAAGATCGATGCGCGCACGCAGAAAAAGATCCTGAAGCAGGCGTTCGGGAATGTATTGCCCGCCGGAATTTTCCAGCGCCGCAAGCAAGGTTTCGAAGTCCCGCTGCTGAAATGGTTCCGCGGCGAGCTGCGCGGGCTGATCGAGGAACTGCTCAATGAAAAATTTCTGAAGGCACAAGGCATTTTCGATCCCGCCGAAGTGAAAAAGATCCTCGCGCAGCTCCGCTCCAACAGCCCCGGCGACGCCACTGCCCGCGTCTGGGGCTTGATCGTTTTCCAATACTGGTGGAAGAAATACATGGGCTGAGAACAGCGGAAAATCCGAAATTCGAAATCAAAAATCCGAAAGCTGTGTACCGCGTCCTGCGCATCATCAACCGTTTCAACCTCGGCGGCCCGACCTACAACGTCGGCTACCTCAGCCGTTACCTGCATCCCGATTTCGAGACGATGCTGGTGGGCGGCGCGAAGGACGAGACGGAGGGCAGCTCGGAATTCATCGTGCGCCAGCTCGGGCTCGAGCCGCGCATCATCCCTGAAATGCGGCGCTCGATATCCCCCGCCGCCGACCGCGCCGCGTACAAAAAGATCAGGCAGCTCATCCGCGAATTCCAGCCGCACATCGTGCACACCCACGCCTCGAAAGCCGGCGCGCTCGGGCGGCTGGCAGCCAGCTCCTGCAAAGTGCCGGTGATCGTGCACACGTTCCACGGGCATGTTTTTCATTCGTATTTCGGCAAGCTGAGCACGAGCTTCTACAAATCCGTCGAGCGCTTCCTCGCCCGCCGCAGCGACGCCATCGTGGCCATCAGCGCGCGGCAGAAAGAAGAGCTGAGCCTCGAGCACAACATTTGTCCGCCCGAAAAAATAGAGATCATCCCTCTCGGCTTCGATCTCTCGCGCTTCCGCGAGAACACCGAAAGCAAACGCAGAAAGTTCCGGTCCGCCTGGCAGCTTGCCGACGACGAGTTGGCCCTGGTGATCGTGGGCCGCCTCGTGCCGGTGAAAAATCACGCGCTTTTCCTCGAAGCTTTGAAAGAGCTTTCGCAGCGCAGCACGAAAAAGATCCGCGCCTTCATCGTGGGCGACGGCGAATCGCGCAGTGACGTAGAAGCGAAAGCGCGCGAGCTGCAGCTGCCCTTCCGCAGCGATCCGCAGGAGCCTCCCGCGCTGCTCACGTTCACTTCCTGGATCAAGGACGTGGATGAGGTGTACGCCGGCGCCGATCTCGTCGCGCTCAGCTCCTGGAACGAAGGCACGCCCGTGAGCCTCATCGAAGCGCAGGCCGCGGGCCGCGCGATCGTCAGCACCGACACCGGCGGCATCGGCGACGTGGTCGTGCCCGGGCAGACGGCCTTATTGTCGGAGCCCGGCGACGGGAAAAAATTCGCGGAGCATCTGCTTCATCTGGCGGAAAACGATGCGCAGCGCGAGGCTTTCGGCGCGCGGGGCTGGGAGCAGGTCGGGAAACATTTTCATTACACGCGCCTGGTAAGCGACATGGAAAAATTATATCGCAGGCTGCTGAATGAAAAAGGGATTCGGTGAAAACGTGAACAGCTAAAAGTTAAAACAGCTAAGCGGTAAAAGAGAAGCGGCATTCGTTTCTGCGTTTTAACGTTTTTGACCGCCTTCACGCTTTCACTCCTGCTGCGTCTCCCTGCTGCAAGCCCCTTTTACGTTAATTTCCGTACTTTTGGGGCCAAACGGATTTTTTCCGTGCTCCCTATGAGAAAGCTGATACTCCTGCCGGCCGCGCTGCTTTTGCTGCTGCTGGCGATGCCGGGCTGCCGTATTCTGAATCCCAGCATCATGCTGCAAACTCCGAAGGATTACGTGTACGACACGCTGAAGATGGATTCGGCCGCGTATAACGCGCAGGAATACCGCATCGCCCCGAACGACCTGATCGAATTCAGGCTGTATGCGAACGACGGCTTCACGCTCATCAACCTGACCACGCTCAACAACCGCGACAACATCATTCAGAACCAAAACCTCTTCCAGTACCAGGTGAACAACTACGGCATGGCCAAGCTGCCGATCATCGGCGACATCAGCCTGAGCGGGTACACGCTGCGCCAGGCGGAGGACACGCTGGAGGCGCGGTATTCGCAGTATTACGTCGATCCCTATTCCATGCTGCGCGTGGTGAACAAGCGCGTGATCGTTTATCCCGGCAACGACGGCGCAGCGAAAGTGGTCACCCTGGCGAACAACAACACCACCCTGCTCGAAGCCCTGGCCCTCACCGGCGGCATCCCGGAGAGCGGCAAGGCGTACGACATCAAGCTGATCCGCAACAACGGCAACCCGGCCAATCCCGACGTCTACCACATGAATCTTTCGAAGATCGAGGGCATCGCGCAGGCGAACATCATCGTGCAGGCGAATGACATCATCTACGTAGAGCCGCGCAAATACTACGCACGGGAGACATTGCGCGAGATCACGCCCATTCTCAGCCTTGTCACTTCCGCTTTCTTGCTGATCACGCTTTTCACCAGGTAAACGCCTCGCCACGACCGCACAGGCATGCTGCAGGATCCTACTTCCTCGTCTAAAGACACGCTGGAACGCTACCGCGAACGGCTGGCGAACTTCAGCAGCGAGTTCGAGCTGGGCCTGTTCCTCTTCATCGCGCGCCGCAGCTTCTGGTGGTGCGTGCTCTTCTTCGTCACCGCCGGCGTCGGCGCCTTTCTCTACCTGCGCTACTCGCCCACCGTGTACGAAGCGTCGACGGTGCTGCAGATCAACACTAACAACAACGCGAACAAGGTGCTGAACGTGCAGAACATCTACGAGCTCGAAGATCAGAACGAGCTCGCCAGCGCGATCGAGCTCATCCGCTCCAAAGTATTCCTCAAGCGCGCGCTGTCCAACCTGCCGCTCAACATCGGCTATTTCGCGGAAGGCACGTTCAAGACCAACGAGCATTACAAGAACTCCGCTTACACCGTCACCGAAAAGGTGAAATCAAAGGCCATCTACGGCCAGCGCATCGACATCCGCTTCGACAAGAACGCGATCACGGGCGAGATCAGCTACAATTCGGGCGGGCAGCTCGTCACGAAACGGTTCAGCAGCGGGCAGTGGCTGGAAACCCCGTACGCCGACATGCTCATCACCTCCGACATCACCGGCACCCAGCAGATGCTGCAGGACGACGGGGGAAAGAACAATTACTACTTCATCATCAACGATCCCGAGAACCTGGCCGAAAGCTATTTCCCCCGCCTTTCGGTGATGCTGCTCAACGACGCCGCCAAGACGGTGCGCATCTCCTTCAGCGACAACAGCGCGCGCAAGACCAGCGACGTGGTGATGGCCATCTCGAAAGAGTTCATCGAATACGACGTGGAGCGGCGCAGCGAAGGCGCCAAGAACGTGCTCGACTTCATCGACCAGCAGCTCGACACCGTGTACCAGCGGCTCAGCAATTCGGAGAAGATCATCGAGGATTTCAGGAAGGCGCACAACATCAACGACAACGAGAACGAATCACGCTTCTTCCTCGAGCGTTTCGGCTCGCTGGAGAACCAGCTGACGCAGGTGGAGCTGGAAGAACGCGTGCTGAGCGAGATCGAGAAGAAGCTGGCGAACACGAAGGACATGAACGTCTCCTCCCTGCTTTCCCTGCTGGCGGGCTCGGAATACCAGTCGAACATCAGCAACCAGGTGAACGCGCTGTACAAGCTCACCACCGAGCGCGAGGAAGCGCTGCTGCGCGCGAAGCCGAATTCGGAGCCGATCAGGTCGTTCGATTACCAGATAGAGGTGCAGAAAAAGCTGCTCGTCGAAAGCGTCAAATCCATCCGCGAACGTGTGAGCTCGAAGCGCCAGAGCCTGAACGAGAAGCTGGACGAATACCGCCTGAAGCTCGGCTCCGATCCCGGCGAGGAGGTGGAATATTCCGGCCTGCAGCGCCTCTACTCGATCAACGAGAAATTTTACACGCTGCTGCTGGAGAAAAAAGCGGAATACCAGATCTCCAAGGCTGGCTTCACGCCGCAGCACATGGTGCTGGAAAAAGCGAGCACGCCTTCCACGCCGCTCTCACCCAACCGGCGCATGACCTTCATCACGGCCTTCCTCATCGCCGCCATCGCCAGCCTCATTCTCGTGATCGTGCGCTACATCATGCACGACACGATCACCTCGCTCAACGACATCTCGAAGCTCACGCAGGCCACCATCAGCGCGCTGGGCATCATCCCGAAATACAAGAAGAACATTCCCGTCTCGCAGCTGCTGGTCGACAAGAATCCGAAATCGCTCATCGCCGAAGCCTTCCGCTCGCTGCGCACCAACCTGCAGTTCATCGACAACACCGACGGGGCGAAGATCATGGCCGTGACCTCCACCATCTCCGGCGAAGGAAAAACATTCGTGGCGATCAACCTGGCGGGCATCATCGCGTACTCCGGCAAGAAGGTGATCATCCTCGACCTGGACATGCGCAAGCCGAAGATCCACCACGGCTTCGGCGTGGAGAACGTGCGCGGCATGAGCACGATCCTCATCGGGAAGGATAACATTACGGATTGCGTGCAGCAGAGCTCGCTGGAGAACCTGCACTTCATCACCGCCGGCCCGATCCCGCCCAATCCTTCCGAGCTTATCATCAGCGCGAAGATGGCCGAGGTGCTCGAGGAATTGAAAAAGCATTACGACCTCATCATCATCGACAACCCGCCCGTGGGCCTGGTCACCGACGGCATCGCCACCATCCGCATCGCCGATTACCCGATCTACATCTTCCGCGCCGATTACTCGCGCCGCAACTTCGTGCAGATCGTCGACCGCCTCTACAATGAAAGCGGCATCAAGAAACTTTCCATCGTGCTGAACGGCATCGACGTGGAGCGCCGCAACTACCGCTATAACTACGGTTACGGCTACGGGTACGGCTATGGCTACGGGTACGGCTACGGCTATTACGACGATCAGCAGGCGCCGAAGAGAGGATTGCTGAAGCGGTTCTTCAGCAGGAAAAAGAAGAAGTGATGGAGCTGATCAAAACACCGATCGAAGGCCTGGTCGTTCTGCAGCCGAAAATTTTCCACGACGGGCGCGGGCATTTTTACGAATCGTATAACCGCGAGGTCTTCAGCAAGCTCGGCCTGGACTACGATTTCGTGCAGGACAACCAATCGCTTTCGCAGAAAGGCGTGCTGCGCGGGCTGCATTTCCAGAACCCGCCCCATGCGCAGGCCAAGCTCGTGCGCGTGATCAAAGGCGCGGCGCTGGACGTGGCCGTGGACATCCGCAAAAATTCGCCCACCTACGGGCAGCATTACAGCATCCGCCTCGACGAGCAGAACAAAACCCTGTTCATGATCCCCGAAGGCTTCGCGCACGGCTTCCTCACGCTGGAAGACGATACGATCTTCGCGTACAAGTGCTCGAATTTCTACAGCAAAGCTTCCGAAGAAAGCCTGCTCTGGAACGACCCCGACCTCGGCATCGACTGGGGCATTAGCGATCCGCAGCTTTCGGAGAAGGACCTGAAGGGAAAGAATTTTAAAGATTTCAGCAGCCGGTTTTAGGTTTCTCCACCCCGGTTTTCCCCTTTTTTAACAGGCTTTTGCAAAAAGGTGGAAAAATTCTGCTCAACATCAAGCAGGACAAGCCTTTCAGAAGCTCCCCGGGCTTGCTTTACCCTCCTTTAATCCGTACCTTTGCCTCCCTTTTCAGGAATATGAATTCCGAAGAAGGCTTGCTAAAAACGTACCTGTTAACGGACAGATCGTACGAGTTGGCAGCGGCAGTTTGCAGCCGGCGGTTCTACCTGCCGACGTCAACCGCCAACTGCCGCTGCCGACTGCCGCTACAAGAGAACTATGAATAACCACCTGGTCCTGGTTTACGCCGGCTTTTTCATCTGCATCGTGCTGCTCTCGTTCCTGCTGAACGGGCTGTTCCTGCGCTTTGCACGGACGCTGGGCATCCGCAACAACCCGGAAGGCGTGCAGCGCTGGAGCGCGCAGCAGAAGCCTTCGCTGGGCGGGATCACGTTTTACGTCATTTTCCTTTTATCGACAGCCGGCTATTCCATCTTCTTCCCGCAGACCACCGTGCTGCTCAACACGGAGCTGCTGGGCCTGCTCGGCGCGGTGACCATGGCCTTCATCATGGGGCTGGCCGACGACGCTTACAACACGCGCCCGCTGCTGAAGTTCGGCGTGCAGGCCCTGTGCGGCGTGCTGCTGATCGCCACGGGCACGTACATTCACCTTTTCGCCAATGACTGGCTGAACTACGCGCTGACGATCGTGTGGGTAGTCGGCATCATGAACTCGATCAACATGATCGACAACATGGATGCAATCGCGGCCTGCGTGTCGGGCTTCGTGCTGTTCGGGGCGCTGGTGCTGCTGTACATCAACCGGGATTTCCAGAACGTGCATGTGCTCATCCTGCTGGGCGTGCTGGGCGCGCTGGCCGGCTTTCTCTTCTACAACTGGCATCCCTCGAAGCTCTACATGGGCGATACCGGCAGCCAGTTCCTGGGCATGCTGCTCGCAGCGGTGGGCATCAAATATTTCTGGAACTCGTCCGATCTCGGCGGGCAGGTCATTCCCAGCAAGCAGATCATCGTCGTGCTGCTGGCCTTCCTCGTGCCGATCATCGACACGAGCTGCGTGGTGATCAACCGCGTGCTGCGCGGGCAGTCGCCTTTCGTGGGCGGGAAAGATCACACCACGCATCACCTTTCGTACTTAGGGCTGAGCGACAGCCAGGTGGCCCTGGCGCTGTCGGGCATTTCGCTCATCGCCATGACCCTGCTGTTCATCGTGCAGGGAACTGTGACCGACTGGGGCTACGGGCATATCGCCGTTTTCGGCGGCTTCATTCTCCTGGCGGCGGGGACGCTGTTTTATATCACACGGATGAAAAAGGACAAGAATGTCACGGAGAACGAATAAGCTTCACGCCTTTTGGATCAGCCAGCGGAGCAAGTTCATCGCGCTGCCTTCGCTCGTGCTTTTCGTGATCCTGCTGCGCCTGTTCACCTTTTCCTCGGGCGACGTGGTCACGGACGAAGCGTACCGTAATTATTTCAACTCGAACTACAAAGTGTTCGGCATCACCATCCCGCGCGACCTGAACTTCGCCGGCGAGGGCGTGCCCGTGGAAGATTTCACCGTGCGCGAAAGCCTGGAGCGCGAGCTCCTCGTGAACACGTACTGGCAATCGCAGACGCTCATCTTCCATAAGAAAGCCGCGCGCTGGTTCCCCGTCATCGAGCCCATACTGAAGAAACACGGCATTCCCGAAGATTTCAAATACGTCTCGCTGGTCGAAAGCGGTTTTTCGAATGTTATTTCCCCGCAGAAAGCGGCCGGCTTCTGGCAGTTCATCGAGCCGACGGCGAAAAATTACGGCCTGGAAATTCGCGAGGACGTGGACGAGCGCTACCACGTGGAGAAATCCACCGAAGCCGCCTGCAAATATTTCAAGGAAGCCTACGGCCGCTACAAGAACTGGACGCTGGCGGCAGCCTCCTACAACCTCGGCATGGGCGGCATCGACAAGCAGCTCGACCGCCAGCAGGCCGGCAGCTACTACGATCTTTATCTCAACGAAGAGACCGCGCGCTACGTGTTCCGCCTGCTCGCCGTGAAAGAAATTCTCACGCGCCCGAAAACCTACGGTTACCAGCTCCGCCCGAAAGACCTTTACCCGCCGATCCCCACCTACACGGTAAAAGTCGACAGCACGATCAACGACTTGCCCGCCTTCGCGCTCCGGCAAGGCTACACGTACAAGATGCTGAAGTACTTCAATCCCTGGCTGACGAACGGCAAGCTGAGCAACCCGGAGCGCAAAACGTATATGATCATGTTCCCGAAAAAAGGCGTGCGCGTCTACGGCATCGACGAGGATCCCGTCGCGGCCTCTGTGGACACCAGTTCGAAATTCATCACCGCCGCTGAAGTGAAAAGCGACAGCCTGCGGCAGCCCATCATCCACACCATGAAAGAAGGCGAAAAATTAGCGCAGATCGCGGAACAGTACAAAGTGCCGGAAGACCAGGTCCGCAGCTGGAACAAGCTCCCGGAAAGCGAAGAGCCGAAAGCGGGAACGGAGATCATCATCCTGCGGAAGTGATCGTTGCTTCCCCGCTCCGCTCGAATTGTCGTTGCATCATGAACGCAGGCTGGTAACGACAATTCGGGCGGAGTCGGGAAGAACGAGGAAACAAAACAAATAAAAGCATACGCATCAAACCTGTGCAGCAGAAACGAAGCGAAGGAGTTTTTAAAAATGGCTAAGAAGCAAAACGAACATATACCGCTTGCGGAAAGCGAGATCGAGCAATTGGAAGTGATCGGCGCGCGGGTGCACAACCTGAAGGACGTCAGCGTTTCCATTCCGCGCAACCAGCTGGTAGTGATCACCGGCCTCTCGGGCTCGGGCAAATCCTCCCTGGCGTTCGATACGATCTACGCCGAAGGGCAGCGCCGCTACATCGAAACGTTCTCCGCCTACGCGCGGCAGTTCCTCGGCGACCTGGAGCGGCCCGACGTAGACAAGATCACGGGGCTGAGCCCTGTCATTTCCATCGAGCAGAAGACGGTGAACAAGAACCCGCGCTCCACCGTGGGCACGATCACCGAGATCTACGATTTCTTCCGCCTGCTCTACGCGCGCGCCTCCGACGCGTACTCGTACGTCACCGGCGAGAAGATGGTGCGCTACAGCGACGAGCAGATCATCACGCTCATCCAGGAGAAATTGCAGGGACAAAAAATTCTTGTCCTCGCTCCCGTCGTGAAAGGCCGCAAAGGCCACTACCGCGAGCTCTTCGAGCAGATCCGCAAATGGGGCTTCCTGCGCGCCCGCGTCGACGGGCAGATCATGGAGCTCACCACGCGCGTGCAGCTCGACCGCTACAAGGTGCACGACATCGAGATCGTCATCGACCGCATCGTCGTCAGCGAAGAAGCGAAGCAGCGCCTTTCCGAATCGGTGAAGCTGGCCATGCGCCACGGCAAAGGCAGCATGATGATCCATTTGCCCGACGCGAAAGAAGAGGAAAGCGTCCAGCATTTCAGCCGCCACCTGATGTGCCCCACCTCGGGCATTTCGTACGACGAGCCTGCGCCGAACCTCTTCTCGTTCAACTCGCCCTACGGCGCCTGCCCCCGCTGCAACGGCCTCGGCCACATCTCGGAGATCGACATCAACAAGATCATCCCGAACTCCTCGAAGAGCATCAAGGCCGGCGGCATCGTCCCGCTGGGCGAATACCGCGGCATCTGGATCTTCAAGCAGATCGACGCGATCGCCGACAAGTACAAGTTCAAGATCAGCGACCCGATCAAGGACATTCCGGAGGACGCGCTGAACGCCATCCTCTACGGCACGGACGAAGTGCTGAAGGTGAAGAACGACAACTTCAGCAGCGCCACGAGCTATTCGCTCTCCTTCGAAGGCGTGGTGAACTTCATCGCGCGGCAGGAGCAGGAAGCCAGCTCGACGGGCATGCTGCGCTGGGCGCAGGAATTCATGAACGAAGCCGAATGCCCGAAATGCAAAGGCACGCGCCTGAAAAAAGAAGCGCTCTACTTTCGCGTCGACGGAAAAAATATCGCCGAGCTTTCCGCGATGGACATCATCGCGCTCAGCCGCTGGCTGGAAGAGCTCGAGACGCGCATCAGCGAGCGCCAGCAAGCCATCGCGAAAGAAGTGCTGAAAGAGATCCGCACCCGCCTGCGCTTCCTGCTCGACGTGGGCCTGGATTACCTCACGCTCGACCGCAGCTCGCGCTCCCTCTCCGGCGGCGAAGCCCAGCGCATCCGTCTCGCCACGCAGATCGGCTCGCAGCTCGTGGGCGTGCTCTACATCCTCGACGAGCCCAGCATCGGCCTGCACCAGCGCGACAATGTCCGCCTGATCAATTCGCTGAAAAACCTGCGCGACATCGGCAACTCGGTGATCGTCGTGGAGCACGATAAAGAGATGATCATGGCCGCCGATCACGTGGTAGATATCGGCCCGCGCGCGGGCGTGCACGGCGGTCACGTGGTGGCGCAGGGCAAGCCGGAAGAGCTGCTGAAGTTCGACACGCTCACGGCGGACTACATCACCGGCAAGCGCTGCATTCCCATTCCCGCGCAGCGCCGCAGGGGCAACGGGAAAAGCATCGTGCTCGAAGGCTGCACGGGGCACAACCTGCGCAACGTGACGGCGGAATTCCCGCTCGGGCGTTTTATCTGCGTGACGGGCGTCAGCGGCTCGGGCAAATCCTCGCTCGTGAACGAAACGCTGTACCCGATCCTCAGCAAGCATTTTTACCGCAGCGACCGCAAGCCGCTTCCCTACAAAAAAATTCACGGCCTGGCGCACGTCGACAAAGTGATCGACATCGACCAGAGCCCCATCGGCCGCACGCCGCGCTCGAACCCGGCCACCTACTGCAACGTGTTCTCCGACATCCGCGCGCTGTTCGCCGAGCTGCCGGAAGCGAAGATCCGCGGCTACAAGCCCGGGCGCTTTTCGTTCAACGTGAAAGGCGGCCGCTGCGAAACCTGCCAGGGCGCGGGCCTGCGCACGATCGAGATGAATTTCCTGCCCGACGTATACGTGAACTGCGAGACCTGCAACGGCAAGCGCTACAACCGCGAAACGCTGGAGGTGCGCTACAAAAGCAAATCGATCAGCGACGTGCTCAACATGACGATCGACCAGGCGGTGGAATTTTTCGAAAATCACCCGTCCATCCTGCAGCGCGTGAAAGCCTTGCAGGACGTGGGACTGGGCTACATCACCCTCGGGCAGCAGAGCACCACGCTCAGCGGCGGCGAGGCGCAGCGCGTGAAGCTGGCCACCGAGCTGGCGAGAAAAGAGACCGGCAGCACGCTGTACATCCTCGACGAGCCCACGACCGGCCTGCATTTCGAGGACATCCGCATCCTGCTCGAAGTGCTGAACCGCCTCGTGGAGCACGGCAACACGGTGCTGGTGATCGAGCACAACATGGATATTATCAAGGTGGCCGACTGGATCATCGACCTCGGCCCGGAAGGCGGCAGCGGGGGCGGGATCATTCTCAGCACGGGCACGCCGGAAGATGTGATCCGCAGCAAAGACAGCCACACGGCGAAATTTTTGAAGGAAGAGTTAAACAATTGCCTAATTTCGAACCAGTAAAAAAACAGAACCCGCAGCAGCATTTATGAGCAGCAATATCGTATTCGATTTATCCTCGGCCCTTCGTCCCGCCGACGTTCACAAGATCATCGACCGCATCGACCAGGACGGACCGACTTCCGTGCTTTTCGACTGGACGCTGACGGACGACGCCGACAACCTCGCGCTCTGCCTGGTGCAGAACCTAAGCTACCGCTGCGAGCAGAACAACATCAAAGTGCGCCACACCTCGCACGAGCGGAATTTGTATTTCCACAACCGCATCGTTCCCTTCTTCGGCATCCAGCCCAAGAACCTCGAGCTGCCCGTGCCCGAGCGCGACGTGTACCTGGTGCGCGTGGAAACCGAAAAGCAGCTCTCCGACCGGCAGGACGAGCTCGAGCAATACCTCACGCAGGTGCAGGGCCTCACGCCCTCGCGCCGCGACGGGCTGCTGGCCGCTTTCGCTGAACTGTACAGCAACTGCGCCACGCACTCCTGGGCGAAAAACGACGTGTGCTGCGTAGCGCAGGTGCCCGGCTTCGTGGAGCTGATCGCTTCCGATCTCGGCGTGGGCATTCCCTCCAATATCCGCGACGAGCACGAAGGATACGAAGAGCGCAGCGACGCGGAAACCTTGCAGTTTGCGCTCAGCCAGGAAAGCGGCGGACTTCCCGCGGTGAAATCAAACGTGCGCTCCATGGGCGGCGAGATGCACCTCTACTCCGGCAAAGGCGCCGTGACCATCGACGCGAACGGCGAGCAGGCGAAAGTGCTGGACGTGTTCCACTCGGGCACGCAGGTGCGCGTGCGCGTGCCGCTGGCGTAAAAAATCCTACCCGGCTCACCCTACCCTCTCCGAAGGAGAGGGGCGTGTAATTTCCCTCTCCTTCGGAGAGGGCAGGTGAAGTCTTTATGGAATATTCTTCCCCGCCGCATCTTCTCCCCAAACGATCCCACAAAAAATGCTGCGCTCCACCCTTCTCGGTCTCCTGCTGCCCGCCGCGCTCCACGCGCAACCTGAACTGCGCAACGCGGTAACGATCAACAATGATTTCGCCTTTCGCCTGTTTCAGAAAGCGGAGACTGCCGACAAAAACCTTTGCATCTCGCCTTACAGCATCACCTCTGCTTTTGCCATGTGCTACGCCGGCGCAGCAGGGAAAACGGAAACGGAATTTCAAACCGTGTTCGGCTTCGGCGCGAACGACGACAAGACGCACGGCAGCTTCGGCGCTTTGCAGAAGGCCGTCGATGCGCGCAACCGGCCCGGCGTGCAGCTGGGCGTCGCCAACCGCCTTTTCCAGGAGCAGACGTTCAGTGTTCCGCAGGGTTTCCTGAAACAAGTTGAAAAACATTACGGCGCGGGCGTGCAATTGCTGGACTTCAAATCGCAGTTCGAGCCTTCGCGGTTGCTGATCAACAATTGGGTGGAAGACAAAACAAAAAAGCGCATCAAGGATCTGCTGCCCAACGGCTCGATCAACGACAAGACCGTGCTCGTGCTGGTGAACACGCTGTACATGAAAGCGGACTGGCAGACGGCCTTCGAGAAAAAAGAAACGCAGCCGGCGTCTTTTACGCTGGCGAACGGCTCGAAAACAACGGTGGCGATGATGCACACGCACAACACTTTTCGCTACGCATCCGATGCGCATTTCCAGTCGGTCGAGCTGCCTT